>Ga0181601_10003031_pt1 | contig 14263 bp, 9 predicted proteins | sample 041ome_8_FD_133020 | JGI IMG/M metagenome (GOLD analysis project Ga0181601, IMG submission 133020) | Coastal salt marsh microbial communities from the Groves Creek Marsh, Skidaway Island, Georgia - 041407BS metaG (megahit assembly) | ecosystem: Environmental > Aquatic > Marine > Intertidal zone...
AACAACAAATAAATCAATCTGAACAATAATGAGTGTATCAATCGACAGAGTTTACCAAACGGTTTTAACTATTGTAAACAAAGAGGGCTTAGGTTATATTACCCCGCAGGAATTTAACCTTTACGCTAACCAAGCGCAAATGGAAATATTTGAAAAATATTTTTATGACGAATATCGCGAAGCGGCTAAGCCAAATTTACCTGCAACATATTACAGAGATAATCTTACTGAAAAAATTGCTATTTTTAATAGAGAAGATTATTTAACTGAAGTTGATGATGGCGGCAGTATTTGGAAATTTGAAGCGCCAGCAATTTCAAACCCTAAAAAATCAGGAGGTGCATCTTTTACAATTGTAGCCGGGGCAAATAATGTATATACATTAGGGTCAGAAATGAATAGTATCAGCACAAACAACATACGTGTTTTTGAAGATGCAGAGGGTACTAATGAATTTACTGGTGAATACGAAGTGTTCCAAAGAAATGGTACACGTATGATCTATTCTACAGCTAATTTAACTGATAAGTTTGCGCTAGAAGTAGAACCTAGCTTGACAAAATACGAAGCTTATAAACTTATAAGCCTTTTTTATCAGGGTGTAAATATTACGGAGGTAGACAGAACAACTGTATCGCACATGTTACGTTCCCCATTAACTCATCCAACTACATCACAACCTGTTTTTCACCGGGTGAATGAAAGCGCTGGACCTTTGAGTGATGTTAGGGTTTACCCATATAGTGTAGATTCTGTGTCAGCTTACTATATTAGAAAGCCTAAAGACATAGCCTGGGCTGTTAACGATGGAGACAAAATTGATTTTGAACTGCACTCATCAGAGTTTCCAGAGTTAGTTATTAAAATACTAGCTTACTCCGGAGTTACAATTAACCGTGCTGATATTGCACAATTTGCTCAAAACGAAGAAGTCAAAATTGCTAATACCCAACAATAATGGCAGAATCTAGAAAGTTATATAACCCTAAGTCATACTATGCAAAGCATCAGGGTGATACAGATAATATTCCGGAAGACTTTAAGGGTTTGGGATATTACCGTAGAACCAATCTTGAAGATGCTATTAACAACTTTATAGTTGCGTATATTGGCGAAGACAAAGCGCTTGCAAAGGTGCCGCGTTATGAAGTAGATTTCTGGGCTCAAAGAACAGTCCAAGAATTCAACTATGATATTTTGCATAGTGAAAAAAGTATGGAAATAGAGCTAAGTGATGCACTTACATTTCCATTACCACAAGATTATGTTGCTTATACAGCTATATCACAAGTTGAAAAAAACGGTGAAAAGACAAGATTGTTACCTAATAGAAAAGTTAATAATCCGATTGCGCCACTTCAGGATGAAGATTATGAATTTACATTTGATTCTGATGACAATTTACAAGAAGCGTCATTGTCAGAGTCAATCACTAGATTTCAAGATGACAGTAATCACGAGGTAGCACAGGAAGACCAATATTATCGTTATAATAATGAAGAATACCCATATTTTAACAAACGCTACGGAAGTAACCCTGAAAAAATGAATAGTTTGGGCACATTTGTTGTTGATGAAGCAAATGGGGTTATATATTTTGACGGGTCTTTAAAAAGAAATAAAATAATTGTTTTAGACTACATTTCTGATGGCTTAGCGGACAACGGAGATCTAACTAAGGTTTACATACCAAAGCTAGCTGAGGATGCTTTATATGCGTCCATGTTATACAATCTAGCAAAGGTGCGTCCGTCACTTGCAGGCATTGTGCCTTTATACAAAAAAGAGGCTAGTGCTAAAATGCGAAATGCTAAAATTAGATTAAGCAATTATAATTTGCCAGAATTAGCTCAAACATTAAGAGGTAAGGCAAAATGGATAAAACACTAAAACATATTTTTTTTAATACTATTACAATTTAAACAAAAATAAATCAAATGGCAGAAAGCAAAAGAATGTTTCGAAAGGGTACAATGAACAGAGATCTAGATGATCGACTTGTACAACCCGAGACCTATAGATATGCCAACAATATAAAGGTTGGATCTTCAGAAGGCAGTGACATGGGGGCTATTGAAAATCTTAAAGGTAATGAAAGGTTATCTGGACAGGAAACAATTGGTGGCACTACTATAGGTTCCGTTAAAGACCCTAATAACTCAAAGGTTTACTTTTTCAATACAAGCGAAACCAAAGATGCTATATATGAATACGATGAACTTACTGACACTATTAGTCCAATATTAATTGATAATCCTTCTGGTAAATTAATAAAACCTTCTTGCCGACCATCACTGTCAACCACAATAAGCGGTCCTGTTAGTGATAATAGAGAAAAGCCTGATTTAGAAGACTTCCCTGCCGAACCAACAGTAGGTTGTGGTTTACCCTCTTCTACTCATACAAGTAGTAATGGGCTTTTTTATCCAGCCACAGCAGAAGTAAGAGATGATTCTTTGTGCACTGTTATAGCTACGTACGGGTGCGGGCTATCCCCTTCTGAATATACAAGTAGCAACGGATTATTCTTTCCTGGGTCTGCAAACACAAGAGATGATTCTTTGTGTGTTGCAATACCTGCAAATATTGTAGATCCAGTAGCAATAATAACAGGTAATACTTCAGCAGTTGCGCCGGCTGATGTTGTGCTATCTTCTAGTTCATCAACACCAGGTTCTTTAAATGGTGTTAACCATAGTATAGTGTCTACGGTATGGACTATTGGGGGTACACAAGTAGGAACGGGTGCAAATTATACAGTTTCAGGAAGTGGCCGAACAAATGGAGAAACAGTTACTGTCACTTTAACCATAACAAATGATGCCGACCCCACACAAAATTCTTCTGATACACATGATATTACTTTTAGCGTAGAAGCAGAACCAGATGTTGTTGTAAATCCTGTAGCTAGAATAACAGGTAATAATGCTGTTAATACAGGCACCGACGTATCTTTGTCTTCAGCTACCTCAACACCAGGATCATTAAATGGAGTAGACCGAAATATTGTGTCAAGAGTTTGGGAAATAAGCGGTTCTCAAGTAGGTACTGGAACAAACTACACTGTGTCAGGGAGTGGTAGGACAGACGGGGAAACAGTCACAGTTACTTTAACTATAACAAATGACGCTAGCCCCGCACAGAATTCTTCTACTACACATAATATTACTTTTAGCGATGCAGATGTTGTTATAGACCCTGTAGCTAGAATAACTGGGGATACAGTCTCAACAGTAGGAACAGATGTTACTTTGTCGTCGAGCACTTCAACACCAGGATCATTAAACGGCGTTAATAGGAATATAACATCTAGGTCTTGGACAATTGGAGGCAGCCAAGTAGGCACAGGTAGTAACTATGTTGTGTCCGGAGCAAACAGAACAGCTGGGGAAACAGTTACAGTCGGTTTAACTGTCACAAATGACGCTAGTCCCCCGCAAACATCAACGCAGGACACACATACAGTAACATTTAATGCAGCTGCCCCTAACCCGGTAACTTTAACCATTAACCATAGCGAAGGGTCTTTATCTAATGTTGATGTATCTAGCGGAATAACTTATACTGGAAATGACGTTGATGGGGTTGTTGTTAATTTTACAGGTACATTAGCGCCCAGTAGTGGTTATATTTGGCAAGATCCGCTTCCTACAGCATCTTTAAACGCAGCAGCCGCAGGATTAACTTTTAATGGGCTTACTAATCCAAGTGCAGGTATAACAGAAACATTATCATGCACCTTTACTGGTACTTATACAGGACCAACTGCTACACGTAGCATTAGCTGGTCAGGGAGTAATCCTGTAGCGCATGTTGCTCAATGTCCTTCCCCTCCTAGCAACTTTTTATCAAGTGCTGGGGAAACTAAGACTTTGAGTTTATCAGGTTACACAAGTGCACCTACTATAACAGGTGCGCCTTCTTGGTTAACAGCATCTGCTACAACAACTGTTTTAACTTTAACAGCAAGCGCTAATCCAGACTCATCTGTGCGTACTGCTAGTTTAACACTATCAGGCGGGGGAGTACCTGCAGGAAGCTCTTGTAGTTTTAATGTTGAACAAGAAGCTGGAGCAGCTCAAGAACCAAGTAACTGTAGATTTATATTTGTTCCAGATAGTCAAACAACAAGCAACCAAGGGTTGCAATATACTTCCAATGGAAGCACAGTAATAACTTATTTTAGTGGACTACAATCTACACCAACTGCGTACCAAGGAGTGGATGGAGAAGTATATAGCGTTTGTTCACAATCAACTCCACTGTGGTTTGATGGAAATCAGCCTGGTGGAGGAGCAGCAGTGACCGACCCAAGTGGCGTACAAAGACTGCCAGATGGTGGGTTATGTAGTTCAAACAACAATTGTGCCTATGTAGCACCTACAACCACGACTACAACTACGACTACAACCACGACAGCGGCACCAAGTTGTACGGAATGGGAAATCAGCAATGAAGCCGAAGAACCAGGACCAGATCAGTCATATTCGTATATTGATTGTGATGGAAATGGACAAAGCGGAACTTTAGCGTTTGGACAAACAGTTTATGTGTGTGCTCAATCGGTTAGCTCTAGTGATCCTGATATTACTTATTATAATACGATGACTCCATGTCCATAAATAAAATGAAATATCTTTTATCACAGCCAGCAATTAAATACTATGCGTGGCAGCTTGAAATATCAATTCAATCTTTACTAGATAATAATGTTTCGCCAGAAGACATTCATATTGTTTCTGGCAGAACAAATGGTGAGATTTATGAAGGATTTAAAACCCTGGGGGAAAGGTTCCCCGGGGTTATTTTTGAGTTTTATTATGACAACAGATCTAATGAGTCTAAATCATATGTTCCGTCAATACGTCCACATATAAACAAAAAGCACTGGAAAAAGTATCCGGAGCTTCGTAATGAAGTTATATTTTATATGGAAGCTGACGCTATGCTAGTCAAACCGATAGATCAATCAATTTATAAAAAACCAAACACATGGTATCTTTCAGATACAAAATCATATATTGGTCACGATTATATTGTAAGTAAAGACCAGCGTTTTCTTGACTTATTTTGCAATATTGTTAAAATTAATCCAGAGATTGTTAAAGCAAACCAGAATGTATCTGGGGGCGCTCAATATATTATGAAAGGATTAACTGAGCAGTATTGGGAAAAAGTTGAAAAAGATTGTGTTGAAATTTACATTCAAGGAAAAAAACTTAATAAAAAAATTAAAGCAGAAAATCCTAACTGGCATAAATTACAAATTTGGACCGCTTGTATGTGGGCGCATTTATGGAATGGTTGGCTTTTAGGGTATGAAACAGAATGCCCAAAAAGTTTAGATTTTACATGGGCTACTGATCCAATTGAAAACATACAAAAAAATAAAATTTACCATAATGCGGGTGTAACAGCTGACCACAAAAATCTTTTTTTAAAATCTGATTTTATTAACGAATTACCATATCAAAAAAAATTAAAAATTGACAAAACTAAATCTAGTTTTTTTTATTGGCAAAAAATAAAAGAAATGTCAAAACAAACATTTTTAAAAGATTAAAAAATGATTTTAAAAGCAATAAGAATTAACCAGCTATAGATGCATTTAACAAATAAAAAGAAATAGCGATTACATATGGCTACAATATACAAAGCTAAAGCGGTTGGTGCCACAGAAACCATCATTGCTAGAGTTTATTCCAATGGAGAAGAAATACACTCAGCTCATCCACTTTATCCAAGAACCACTTACCAGTGGTACTTAGACAGGTTAAACGGCCAGCCCCATGAAGAAATTGCAGGTGCTACGTCTAATAGCTATAATGTGCCTTTAGGTGATGTTAGTAATTCAGGCGAGTATTATTGTAAATTTACTATAGGCTTAACAGGCTGTACGGTTGAATACTCTCCTAGAACCAGAATATCTATTGTTTCTTGTGAGGGTTCTGTTGTGGCGCCTAATCCTGTACCATGGGAAGGAACAACTACACAGGTCACTATACTTCATGCTAAGTTTGAAACAGCCGTTTTTTCAAATGAAGGCTTGTCTTGGGTTACCCATATTTCATCAACGCCTTGCGCAGCTTGTTTAAGTACTACAACAACTGTGGCTACCTTTTCAGTGGCCGCAAACTCCGGTGAGAACAGAGCAAGAAGGGGCCAAGTGTCACTAGCTGTTGGTGGTTTAAAGTGCTATTATAATTTAGTACAAGATTACCAAAGAACATTAGCTGCAGATGGAACTGAAGCAGACCCACCACCTGCTCCATTTATTGAGCTAGATGATAATGGACCAGCTACAGCTGGTGGGAAAGTAAAAGTTCAAGCTAGTGTAGGTGTGACAAGCGTAGACGATGATGGCACTACAGGGGACTATACTATTACATGGTCGGCTGGTAATAGATTTTCTATTAATGAAGCGGATAGACAGGCTTTATACACAAGAACAGATGAAGGCACAATAACAGTTACAGCAACAGTAACAGATAACAACACCCTTTTAACAGATACAGCTAGTGTTAATATCAACTTTGAAGCTGGTGCTGTAGACGCGGGTGGTGATACTATTGTTGCAATTCCTGGTTTTGGCCCATCAACCATGATCCCTAGTTCTGTATATTGTGAGATATTAGGGTTTGATACTTTTGGGAACTCTCAGCCTCGCACTGATTCACAAGAATTTGAAATAACCGGTGCTGGAAATTTTTCATTACATATGTCGCTTAATCCCGATGGTTTGTTTTTCTCAAATAATCCAGATAGAGAAAAATTAGAGGGCTCTTACATAACTATATTAGAGGCTACTTTGGAGGGGCCAGGGGCTGCAAACGGAAAAGAAGTTATTACGCTTAATGCCACTGGGTCAACCTATACCGAGTCGGTAAAGGAATTTACTGGGAAAGGTCATTATACATTGTCCTTGCGCTGGTATACTTCAATCCAGCCATTTCCAAGCCCTGGTGCTTTTCCTAGGGGTATTGCTAGAATAAACGTACCAATACCGCCAATTACCGATTGGGATGCATTTCAGGAAGAATTGAACAAATTAGCGGAGCTCTTGAATTTGCCTTAGCTTACGAGTATTAATTAATTATTACAAAAATAAATGGGTATATTAAACTTTTCAACTAATAATTTAATTACAGGCGTAAATATTATTGATAATAATCTTTATTGGACTGATGGTAGGAGCGAGCCTAAAAAACTAGAAATAGATAAATTTAAAGGCTATTCTCACCTTAATAATGCTACATTGCCAAACGGAAGAACATTGGTTGAATCTGATATATCAGTAATACGGCCTCATCCTTTTAAATCAATGGAGATGAGTCTTGAGCCTTATGTTAAAACAACCAACAAACCAAATCCGCCTTTTGAAAATATTTTTCCTAGGTTTAGTTATAGATGGAGATACCAAGATGGACAATATAGTCCATTTGCTCCATTTACACAAGCCGCATATTTACCAAAATCAAGAAGTCTTACTTCTAGCGGGACTAGAGGTGATGACGACTGGGAACCAACAACAGAAGAGGCTAATTTTGTAGAGGGTTATAACACAACACTCTATAACAATGTGGGCAAAATAACTTTAGATAAAATCCCAAGAGGTGGGAAAGACGTAGTAGAGGTAGATATACTATACACAGAATCTATAAGTTCTACAGTTTACGTGCTAGAAACATTAGAAATTCCTGAAGAACAAAGGGGCTATGATTTTATTATATCTCCTTCTTACGATTTTGGGGTACCAACTTATCCAGATGACTATATTTTGTTACCTTTAAAATATGAATTATCAGCTAGAAAAGTTTATAGAGCGTTACGAACAAATCAATTAAGTAGACATTTTGATGAAGTTCCTAGAATAGCTAAGGCTCAAGAAATAACAGCTAATAGGTTAATATATGGTAATTATCTAAAAAACTATACACAGCCTAATACAATTAATTTAACTAATGAGTTTGTATCTGCTGGCACAGGAGATGGCTTACATGTAAAAGGTAATAGAACTTACGAAATAGGTGTTGTATATGCAGATGCATACGGAAGACAAGGTGCTATGATTCAAGCAGGATCAATAACAAGTGTTAACGGTAATGTTACTGAGCAAATACCATTATCTTCTAGCTTTTATCAAGCGTCTAGACAGCAAATACAATCTACAATTACCTCTGATCCGCCTGAGTGGTCGGACACTTATAAATATTATATTAAAGATGTTTCTCAAGACTTTCATAGTTTAATATCTTACAATATATATAATGACGGTAGTTATTCGGAGTATAACAGCGAGTTTGTTTGGGTAGAATTTTTATCTACTGACAGAAATAAAATAACAGATGAAACTGTTTTAATTCCAAGAAGACACAATGCTATTGTTCGGGAAGAAAAAACAAGGCATTTAGTACAAGACATACAAAACGAAGCCCCTGATTTAATTAAAGATCAATTAGGTGTTTCGTCTAATGTTCAAGGTAGAAAACTATCGCCAGCTTTATCCCATTTTAGAACACAATTACAAGATACTTTTGGGGCCGAAAGTGATGCATATACGGGTGGAACATACCCTCCGGCAGGAACACATTTATACCTTGCAGACGAGATTGAAGACTTTTCTGACACAGGTGTTTTGGGAATATTAAACAGGTATTTAGCTAACTCTAATTATGAAATTACAGAAGACGGAGTTGAGGTGGACAGATTTAGCGTTGAAAGGGGAACTTCAAATTCAAACCTAGAACCTCAAATAGCAGACACCTCAGGAGACAATGCAACCAGTTTATATGTTAGAATAGCAGACGATAGAGGAGGAACCCCTAAAAGTTATTGGGCTAGAATAAACGAAATTAAATTTGGTAAAAACAGCGATGGAAGCCCTAGGCACAGAACGCAACTAGCTTTTCAATTGGGTGTTAATGTGGCTATAGAAGGAACTGAAGGCGCTCCTAGTGAAACACAAGGAGTCAGCACAATTGATTCTAATGGTAATTTAACTGATATAGAAGGAAATTTTATAACAGGATTAAATTATCTACCAGGATCTCCTGTAAGTGATGGCAAATTTCAAATTGAATTTGCTTCGTCTGAACTAACAGAAGAAGCATTAGAAAGATTACAAGGAAAATTTTGGGTAAAAGTGCCTAGGAATGGATTAACGTCTGCTAGAAGTGAATTTGACAATTCCGGCGAGTTAGTGCAACTTAATCAAGTTTGGTTTGAAACCGAACCAGAGGTTGATGATAGTCAACTTGATTTGTTTTGGGAAACTTCACAAACATTTTGTGTTTGTACAGATCACGGCTACGCCAATAAACTTGACTGGTATAACTGTTCTGCGGAGGTTTTAGTATCAAGTGTTGATAGCGATATTGTACCAGGTGTTTATTTAGAGTCTACTAGAATTAATAACAAGTTCAATTCCGTTCAGTTAGTTAAAGGAGTACGGGTTAACACACCTCAAGAAAGGTATGCTTTGGAGGCTCATCCATATGGATTAACATGGTCTGGCATATACAACAGTAGGACTGGAGTAAACAGATTAAACGAGTTTATATATTCTGAAGGTATAACTAAAGAGCTAGAGCCTAACTATGGTTCTTTGCAAAAGTTACACACACGTGACACTAATGTTATTGCTTTCTGCGAGGATAAAATATTTAGAATATTAGCAGATAAAGACTTGCTTTATAATGCTGATGGTGGCGGTAATATTGCGGCTTCTAATAGGGTATTGGGACAGACTACTCCATTTATAAGCGAGTTTGGAATAAGTAAAAATCCAGAATCGTTTGCTTCTTATGGAAATAACATTTGGATTTCAGATGCCAAAAGAGGAGCTGTATTACAGGTTACGCCTAACAATGGTCAAATAACTGAAATTAGTGATTTTGGATTAGATGATTTCTTTAGAGACAGACTTCATTCTGCTGACAAAATAATAGGAATGTATGATGATTATTCTGATTCTTATGTAATATCTATTCAAGGGTATGATGCTAATAACCCAGCTATCAACGCAAACGATAGAGTTCCAGGTGAATCTGGTGATAGTGCTAATATAACGGTTAAATATAAAAAAGAGGCTCAAGGGTGGCCAAGTTTTGTGTCGTATATACCAGAAACAGGTTTGACTTTAAATAATAAATTTTATACATGGAAAGGTGGTAAAATGTATATGCATAATTCCAACACCACTCCTAGAAATAATTTTTATGGGTTACCTGTAAATTCTGAAAACAACACAATATTAGAATCTTATCCTTCAACAGTTGAAGTTGTTTTTAACGATAACCCTTCGGCTGTAAAAGAGTTTTTAACATTAAGCTATGAAGGTACTGAAGGATGGACTGTTAGCGAAATTGATACAGAAAGCAACGACGCTGCATTAGCATCTACATGGCCATTTGTAAAAAAAGAAAATAAATATTTTGCACCCATTGTGTCGCAAGAAAACTATTACGGCAGTAGTGACCAAGGCTTAGGGTCTGCAACAGCCGATGATGGTTCAACCGTGTATGTACAGGGAGCACGTGACAAATCAGGAATCAAAGGATTTTATAATAAAATAAAATTAGAAAATGATTCTACATCAAAAGCAGAATTGTTCGCAGTAAATACTGAAAACTTTATTAGTCAAACTTAAATTAAATGAAATTAAAAGTAAGAAAATTAATAGAATCTGATTGGAGTTTCCTACCGTCTTGGTGGGAAGCTTACGATCAAGCTGTACCACAAAGAGACTTTTTACCAAATAATGGTTTAGGTGGCTTTATGGTGTGTAAAGAGCATGACCCTATTGCGGCTATGTTTCTCTACACAACAAATTCAAAGACTGCAATTCCAGCTATAGTTATTTCTGATAGAGATTATAAGGATAACGATAGAAGTGACGCATTACAGTTATTGGTGGATTTTACAACAGATTTTGCAGAAGATTTAGGGTGTAAATATTCATTTGCTTGGGCAAAACCAGGCGTGTTATTAGAACAATATAAACAAACAGGATTCACGGTAGATAAAACACCGAGTTATGAATTAATAATACAATACTAAAATGGGACAAATAATAGGAGGCGCAACACAGATAGTTGGGTCAATGATTGGAGGCGGAAAGCGCAGAAGAGAAGAAAAATCAGCAATGGCTCAAGCTAATATGGATCAACAAGCCATAAGAGATTACCAATTTTCAAATCCATACGCTAATTTAGAAAATGTAGCTGAAGATTTAACAATTAATCAACAAGCTTCACAATTTCAAGCACAACAAACTGACGCTGCTTTAGCACAAGGCCTTGATGCTATTGTAGCTGGAGGCGGTGGCGGCGGTGGCGCACAAGCAATTGCTCAAGCAGCATTGCAGTCTAAACAAAATATATCTGCCAATATTGCAAGCCAAGAATCGCAAAACCAAATGGCAAGAGTTAATCAAGCCGGTACATTGCAACAACTAGAAGCCCAAGGAGAAGAGGATTTACAATCGCAAGAATACAAAAGGCTTGAGGAAAATCAAACCATGTCATCACAGCGTTTTGCAGCAGCTCAAGCAGCAAGGGCAAAAGCTACTGCCGATTTAGTTGGCGGTATTGGTGATGTAGTTGGCGGAGTTGCTACAGGAGGGTTAGGCGATATTGCTGGAATGTTTGGAAAAAAGGAAAAATAATGGCTGAAAATAAAAACAATAGTTCTCCTTTAAAAAGAAGGCAACTAGTTAATCTAGACTTAGATTTTGCTGGAACATGGGCAAACGCAAGAAGGTCTGTAATGACCGGTGACGCTGTAACAAATATAGGCAAGGAGCTTTCTAAATTAGATATATCTAAAGAAGAAGAAAAACAAGCAAAAAAAGAAGATGTTGTTGACCCCTTAAAATATCAAGGAACAAAACTTTTAGATATAACAGCAGATATGCCGGAAACGCCGTTAGCTGGTCCAGGAAAAATTCCACAACTTGGTGAAGTAATACCTCCGCCAAATATTAATCCAATAGCAGTAACAGATAAACAAGTAAATCCAGCAATGGAGATTGGTTTTGGAGAAGTTATGACAGCTCCTACTGAAACAACAGATCAAACCTCTGCGGGAACTTGGAATCCTGAAACTAATACGTACACAGGAACAGCAGCGGAATTATCCCCAATAACTACTGTGTCTAGTATTTTAGGTGGTCCCCCAAGGTTAAAAAATAACTCTCCTTTTGATAGAATAAAAGTAGGAGGCTCTAGTATTGGCCTTGTAGGCGAAGCTGAAGGTGGTGACGCTTACATTAGTAACCGCCAAAACGCTCCAGATCCTAATAGAATGGGCATGCAAAGCACTTACAGTGGTGTAGATGAAGCTGCTAGAAGATATAACTATAAGCGGAGCGTTTGGGATAAAAAAATGAAACCTTTAGATGATATTAACGACAGTTTAATTATTGAACCAACTGGCGTTAGTTCGTTTGACAAAAGCTACATGGACATCGCGCAAGCTCTTAAAAAAGAAGCTTTTGATTTAACTCAAAGAATAGCTGCAAAAGAACCAGGGAGCCAAGAAGAATTGTCTAACCAAAAATTACTTTTAGCACAAAAAATTTCTAACGTAAAGTCACAAATGGCGGCGGCTAAAGATTCAATTAAAACATATGCTACTCAAAGAGATAATTTATCAAGTTCAATGCCAGACACCACTTTCGACTTATACGAGTCTTTTCTCGCCGGGGGTAAAGGATTAAAACTTGAATATAAAGATGGTGATATTATGTTAGTTGGTAATACTGATGGAGGCACTGAAGGTATTGGACAACCAATAAGTATGCCTTTAAGCAAGATAACTGAAAGAAATTCTCCTTTTAGAATAAGACCTATATACAACATTGAAGATAATATTTCTAAATGGGTTGATGGTTATGCTAAAGTTAAAACAGAAACAGAAACTAAATATGGTTTTAGTAAAGGCACATTGGCGTTTGAAGATTGGAGAAATGACGCAATAAACGCAGCTAAAAGTATGGTTCCAAATAGAGAAGCGGCTGCATCTGTACTAGCGGATACATTTGGTCGAGATCACGAAGCTCAAAAACAAATAAAAGATCCTCTTACTGTAGCTAGACAATTAGTTGTTGACAGACTTGAGCAAGAAACTCAAAAGTACACTAAAGTTGTTGACCAACAGTTCGTTTCTGGTATTGCAGATAGAAATGCTCCTGCAACACAAACGCAAGCTAAAGAAAGTGCAGTTGATATGAGAGTAAGAAAAAAGACCGAAGCTGTTATACAAAACGTAGATAATACGGGTGATCTTAATAACATAACAAATTTAAAAAAATTAGTTGGCGGGAATATACTTAGTGTAATAGAAAAAGATGGTGATGTAGGGGTTAAAATTAAAGGAGTTAAAAAATTAATAAGACTTCCAAAAGATCCTGCTGCTAGAAGAACAGCTTTAATAAAAATAATGGGTGGAGACGCTACATATATAAAATAATATGGAAGAAGAATTTATGGCTTTTTCTGAATGGGAGAATGGACAGTCGCAAGATAATTCACCATCAGAGCAAAAGGAAGAAACAGGCTTTCAATCATTTGATGAATACGAAACACAAAAAGAAGATAAAGAAGCTGCTGATCGTTTAAAAGTGGAACAAGAAGCTTTAGAACAAGAAGCAAGAAAAAACGCTTTAGATAGCATAGCTAATATCACTAGAACTGGATGGTTTGGAAAACAAGCTATGAATGTTTTAGGTGGAGCTGCATCAATATACAAAGGTTTAAAATATGACCTCATGGATACCATTGTAAAAACATTTGATGATTACACTGGAAATAAACTAGATAGGGAAGGAGAAAAAGCTGTAACTGATAACTTAAGCATATTGATGCCTATGGTTGGAATACCATCAGTTCCCAGCATTGTAGACAGAGAAAGTTTAGAGGAGGTTGAAAAGTTTGGACAAGCTGCAAGAACAGACTTTGGTACTGTTGTAGATGAAGAAACAGGTGAAACAGTAGCTAAAGACTATACCTATTTAGCTCAAGAGGGAGATTACGCAAATGCCGCAAAAGCTTTTGCAGAAGATTTATTTGGGGCATTACCTAGTATTGGCTTAGCTTTTGTCCCGGGTGGAGCGCTTGCAATTGGGGCGTCTACAGTCGGCTCAAAATCAGCTGAAATTATAGAAGAAAACGAGGGCGATTCAATGGGTTCCATATGGAGTGCCGCTACTGTTACCGGGGCAGGCGAGTTTGCTACAGAAATGGTAACAAGAATGATTGGTAAA
>Ga0181601_10003037_pt1 | contig 14241 bp, 10 predicted proteins | sample 041ome_8_FD_133020 | JGI IMG/M metagenome (GOLD analysis project Ga0181601, IMG submission 133020) | Coastal salt marsh microbial communities from the Groves Creek Marsh, Skidaway Island, Georgia - 041407BS metaG (megahit assembly) | ecosystem: Environmental > Aquatic > Marine > Intertidal zone...
CGAACCACCAGTGGGCGGTCGCTCTGCATCCCGAATGAGGCGAGTTCCTGAGGACGCAGGTCGAGTTCAAAGGTCTCTCGATCAGCGTTGGCAGGAACGGTGAGTTGGACGGTGTCTTCTCCGGCAGTCATCAGCCGACCGAGTGAACGCGTCATCTGGTCGACCGGCACCAGCGGTGTGAGGGCTACGGCCACTGCTGAAAGCCCCATCAACAGCCAGGCCATTGGCCCCAAGAAACCCTCCGAAAGGCTCGCCTGCAGTTCATTCGCGGCCCGCGGAGCAACGATCTTCAGCACGCCCCACACCAGAAGCGCCACCGCAGCGGCAATCAGGCTGCCCGCACAGAACAGCCAGATCGGTGGCAGGGCAGTTAATGAACGGTTAGCGAGGAGCAGTCCCATAGTTCCCATCACGTCATTCTGGCTTCGAGGAAGGGGGAACGGAAGTTTCCCCACTAGTCGATCATGATTCTAGCGGTCCGGCGAGGACAGTGGCATGACTCCCGGAAAGTGGCCACCGCTCGGCCAGACGGCCAAGATCCGATCCCTTTAGATTCTCAACCACACCGAGGTCGTCGGCAACTGATCGATAGCGACGCGAATGGCCCCATTCGAGGCCAACCCCGAAGAGCCGCCGGCGAGCCCGCTCGCCCGAAAGCACAATCCGCGAAGCGAGTTTGCTGCGGGCCTGCTCCATTTCAGCGGTTGTGAGGCCATTGACGGTCACATCGGTCAGGATTTCCTCCGTTCGGGCAAGAAGAGCCTCAATCGACTCGGCGTCGGAGGAAAGCTGGACGGCAAACACGCCCGCGTCGAGAAAATCCTGGTGATGACAGGAGGCGTAGTCGGCCGCCCCTGAGTCGATGAACTCCCAATAAAACCGGCTGCCAGACTCGTCGCCGAGCATCATCGCCAGCCATTTGGCGGCATAACGGTCAGGATCGTCACCATCCGGGCCGGCGGAGAAGCGAATCACATATTCCATGGCAGCAGCTTCCCGCACGATCTGCTCGCGAATCGCCTCATCGCCGCCGCCGCAGACGCGTGGCGGCTTAGGGCATGTGCGGGAGGAAATCGGTAGCGGCTCCCACTCGCCGCAGATTCGCCTGGCAGTCTCGACAAGATCGTCAAAATCGACGGCGCCGGATGCCGCCAGCACGATGTTGCCGGGGGCATAGCGGCGGCGGTGGTAGTCCCGCATGCCGTCGACACTGATGCTGCGGACCGAGTCGAGGGTTCCGAGCACGCTGCGGCCAGCCGGATGGCCGGCGAAGAACGTTGCTCGACAGGCGTCGTCAGCCCCAAATGGAGGCTGATCGTCGTACATCTGAATCTCTTCAAGGATCACGAGCCTCTCGGTCTCGAAGTCTTCCTCCCGTAAGGCAGGGCGAAGAATCCGGCCGATCAGCTCTGTGGCTTCCCGCTGATGTTCAGGCAGCACGCTCGCGTAGTAGACCGTGTCTTCCTCGCTGGTGAAGGCGTTGGCGGCAGCACCAAGATCATCAAACCGCCGGTTGATGTCGTCGGCCGACAGGTCGTCGGTGCCCTTGAAGACCATGTGTTCGAGGAAATGGCTCGCGCCCCAGAGTTCGTCTGTTTCGTCGCGGGAACCGGTGTTCACAAAGAAGCCGACGCTGGTGGAAAGCGCCGAGTCAGAGATCTCGGCGATCACCTCCAGTCCGTTTGGCAGTGTCTCATGCCGAAAGCTCACGGGGCACCTCCAGGGGATGACGGCCAAGGGAGACGATCGAGAGGTCGGTTGGCGGATGGCTCTCCAGCCAGCCGCGAACAGAACTTACCGAAAGCTGATCGAGTCGCTTCAGCTCGTCAGCGAGCGATCGTACGCGACCGAGGTGATACCACTGTCTCGCAATGCCACCGGCACGAGCAGAACTGCTCTCCTGCTGCATCACGAGACCACTTTTCGCGCGAGCTTTGACTCGCATCAGTTCATCTTCGGTGATGGAGCCGGGGAGCCTTTCGATCTCCTCGAGCATCACATCGAGCGTCTGCTGAGCACGGTCGCTGCTGGTGCCGGCGTAGCAGATCGCTGACGCAAAATCCCGCTGGGTGTGGTAGCCAGCCGACACGGAGTAGCAGAGGCCGCGACGTTCACGCACCTCCGTGAAGAAGCGGGAGCTGGTGCCTCCACCGAGCACCGAAAGCGCGGCTGTGGCCTCATACGACTCGTCGCTGCGGTAGGGGGGCGCCGACCAGGCAATCGCGATGTGGGTCTGCTGTGAATCATGCTCCACGTGCTGCCAGCGGCCGCCACGTTCACCCTGGCCGACGGTCACCGGTGTTCCCGGCTCCCAGTCGGCGAAGGCTGCTTCCATCCGCTTCACAAAGTCGGGCCAGTCCAGCCTGCCAGCGGCCGCCACGATCATGCCGTCAGGACGCACGTGCGTTGAGGCGAAGGCTTCCACGACCTCCGGTGTGAGCTGTTCGACATCAGCGGTGAGCCCTTCGGAGGGCAGGCCCCAGGGGGCTGGAAACACGAGCTTCTTCAGTGCCAACAGCGTGCGGTGCGAGGGATCGTCGTCCGTGCCCGCGAGGTCTTGCAGGACCACCTGTCGGCCACTCTCGAACTGGTCGGCTGGCAGCTGCGGGCGACGCAGAATGTCCGCGTAAATCGACACCGCTTCCGGCAGACGCTTGGCCACCATCGCTCCGAAGTAGGTGGCATGGGTGGTGGAGACGGCGTTGGACCAGTTGATCCCGGCCATCGCCAGATCTTCCACCAGCTGGCGACTGTCACGGTCGCCCGCTCCACGCAGCATCATTTCGCTGGTCAAACTCGCCAGACCGCAGCGGCCCTCGCCGTCGTGGATGCCGCCGGCAGGGGCATGAAAGGCAACGGCCACGCTTTCCAGATCGGGCAGTTCCTCACCGAGGAGGACAATGCCGTTGTCGAGCGTGGCGGAAAGGAGCGTCTGCTTCACGAGTGGCTCAACATCGCTTCGCCGTGCGAGGCCGACTGAGTGGTGTCTGACGATCGGGATACTGCCGTCCCCCGCGAGGCAGCCCGAGCTTTGTCGTCCACCACTTTGTAAACGGTTCGAGCTCGACGGAAACCCAGACGCCGATAAAGCTGGGCCGCAGACGTATTTTCGGCGGTTACTTCCAGGGAAGCCTTCCGCAGGCCTGCTCGGCCGAAGCCGGCCATTGCCTGTAGGACGAGCAGCGTGCCTAGCCCGATTCCGCGGTGGCCTGGCACCACACCCACATTCTGGATCATGCCGGTGCCCTGCTTGTCGACCACACCCTGAATCGTTCCACACCAGCTGTGCTGGCTCGGAGCAACCACACGAGCGATCAGCCAGGTTGCCTCAGCGAGAAACCCAGGCTTGCGTCGGATTTCTCGCATCAGCCGGCGACAGCCCTCAAGGTCGCCAAGGCAGGGGAACACCACTGCGTCGATCTCGTCGCAAAAGGACCGGTATTTGGTGCGGGCGTGGGCGTCGAGGAGGGCCTCGTTCCAGGCGACCAGCCGGTATCCCTCAGGCAGCACGGGTGGCCGCCTGGGAATGAGCAGGTCTGCCTCCATGCGGAACCGCTTGAAATAGGTCGATGCCACCGTGTTCCTCCCGGGGCGGGGCCGCCACCTCCTCACTCTTCGCCGAGCAGGAGTGCTGGCCGATGGGTGTCACCGGCGGCGGATGTCTTGCACCTTAAGAATGCCCTCAAATCCGGTCAACTGACCGGTCGATGGCCGGCTACGACGCAAGCCGCTCGTGAAGCCTGCGAGAGATGGTGGCGATTGCAGCGATTCGATGGCCATGCTAATGTTTTTGAACGGTCAAAAAATGATTTTTGAATGTCCTCAAAAATGCTGGTCTCGCCGTTTTGCAGGCAGTTCGCTGCTATTTGTCGCGGTCTCGCTGTCACTTTTGGTGGCCGGCTGCGGAGAGACGGCAGACCCGAGCCGACGCCTGACCGTCGTGGCCACGACGACGATTGTGGCTGACCTGGTGCGGCAGATCGCCGAAGAACGAGTCGCCGTCGAGAGCCTGATGGGCCCCGGCATCGATCCGCACTCGTACCGGCCGACACCGCGGGATGCAGACCGGCTGGCCCGGGCTGATCTGATCGTGGCAAGTGGACTGCATCTTGAGGGAAAACTGGCCGAACTCCTCGAGCGGATCAGCCGTCGCAAGCCGGTGGTGTTTGCCGCCGAGAGCGTTGACGTGTCCGAGCGGCTGGAAGCTGCGGCAGGTATCGCAGACCCGCACGTCTGGTTTGACCTCGCGCTGTGGACCGCCTGCATTGATCCCACCGTGCAGGCGTTGTCGGAAATGATGCCGGAGGCGGCGACGAGTTTTTCCGCAGCGGGGGAGCGGTATCGCCAGGACCTGATCTTCGCGGACGCCCGAATCAAGCAGGCGGTGAGCACGATTCCCTCAGAACAACGTGTGCTTGTCACCGCCCATGATGCGTTTCGCTACTTCGGTCGGGCCTACGGGATCGAGGTGGTCGGTGTACAGGGCGTGAGCACTGAGAGTGAGGCAGGGCTCGCTGACATCAATCGTCTGGTCGATCTGCTCGTGGCACGCAAGGTGCCTGCGGTGTTTGTGGAAACCAGCGTGCCCGACCGGAGTGTGCGAGCAATCTGTGAAGGTGCTGCCGCGAAAGGCCATCGCGTGACCACCGGTGGCCGACTCTACTCCGACGCCCTCGGGGAGCCCGGCAGCGGTGCGGAGACGCTTGCTGGAGCACTCACGGCAAATGTGAACGTGATCTGCGAGGCGCTCGGGGGAGACGTGGCGACGGAGGATGCGGAACCTCCGCAGGCGACATCAACGGAGCAGTCAACGGACCCATCGTGAGCACGCCCCCGCTGCTGGAACTGCATGATGTGACGGTCGCCTACCACGGGCGTCCGGTGCTGTGGCATGTCGACCTGGCTGTCACGGAGCCGTGCCTCTACGGGATTATCGGCCCCAACGGGGCGGGCAAGAGCACGTTGGTGAAGTCGGCGCTGGGGATCGTGCCGCTGTCCGATGGCTGGGTACGGTTCTTCGGTGAGCCACTCGATCGGGTTCGTGGCCGAGTGGGCTATGTGCCGCAGCGGGAGAGTGTCGACTGGGACTTTCCTGTGCGGGCGATCGATGTCGTCTTGATGGGCACCTACCATCGACTCGGCTGGCTGCGACGTGTGGGACGTGAGGAACGCCGCCTTGCGGAATCGTGCCTCGAACGCGTTGGCATGGCTGACTTCGCCACCCGGCAGATTGGCCGGCTCTCTGGCGGCCAGCAGCAGCGGGTGTTTCTGGCCCGAGCGCTCGCCCAGCAGGCCGACATCTACTTCCTCGACGAGCCGCTCGCGGGTGTCGACGCCCAGAGCCAGCAGCAGATCTTTGAAGTGCTCTCATCGCTGCGTGACGAGGGCAAGCTTGTGCTGATCGTGCACCACGACCTGAGGACGGCCGCCTCGTGGTTTGACCGAGTCGCTTTGGTGGACATGCGACTGGTCGCCGCCGGCCCTACCGATGAAGTGCTGTCGCGCGAAAATCTCGCTCGCACCTACTCTGGTCATCTTGAGGTGCTCGACGAGCTTGGCCGGGCTGTCGAAGCTGGGAGACGGACGCCGTGAGTCTGCTGCATGCGGCGGCTGCGTCGCTGGGCATTTCGTCAAACACGCTGGTGGTCACCCTGGCGATGGCGGCGGTCGGGATGGCCGCTGGCGTGGTCGGCTGTTTTAGTGTGCTGCGACGACGGGCGTTGGTTGGGGATGCGGCAGCCCATGCGACCTTGCCCGGCGTGGCTGCGGCGTTTCTCTTGACGGGCAGCCGCAGCCTGCCGGTGCTGCTGGCTGGCGGAGCGGTCTCTGCCGTGATCAGTCTTGGCCTGCTGGTTTTGCTGCGGCGGTTCACGCGGACGCGGGAGGATGCTGCCACCGCGATCGTGATCGGGGTGTCATTTGGCGTTGGTGTGGCGTTGATCTCAGGGCTGGTGGCTCGCGGCGTGCCGGGGAGTGGCGGACTCGAGCGGTTCCTGCTCGGCTCCACCGCATCGCTCTCCGCGTCCGAGGCGGTGTTGCTGGTGCTGGCTTCACTCGTGGCGACTGGCCTGGTAATCGCCTTTGCCAAGGAAGCGATTGTGGTCTCGTTCGATCCGGGCTTTGCCGCTGCCGCCGGATGGCCAGTGTGGTGGATCGACTTTGCGCTGGTGGCGATCACTGCCGTGATGGTCGTGGTGGGGCTTCCCGCAGCGGGGGCGGTGCTCGTGACAGCCCTTGTGGTGATTCCACCGGTTGCCGCCCGGCAGTGGACCGACCGTGTTGGTGTGATGCTCTGCCTGGCAGGTGTGTTCGGACTCGTGGCTGCCCTGGCTGGCGTGGTGGTCAGTGCGGTCGTGCCGGGGTTGGCGACCGGGCCGATGGTCGTGCTGGCAGCCGCGGCCGTGTTTGCGGTCTCGCTGGTCTGTGCGCCCAAACGAGGACTGCTGGCGATGGCGATGCGGCCGAAGCCGTCGATCATGATGCCGCCAGAGGGCCCCCGTGAGAGGTCGAGGTCATGAATCTTCTTCGCGGGGGGATCGACTTTCTCACGGCGTCCGGCGGCATGCACGGCTGGGCCATGGCGACTGCGGCGGTGGTCTCGGCAGCCGCTGCGGTCGTGGGATCGCTGCTTGTTGTCAGACGGATGAGTCTGATCGGCGATGCGATCAGTCATGCTGTCTTGCCAGGCATTGTGGTCGGTGTGTTGCTTGGTGGACGTCCCGGCGGACCGCTGGCTACTGCTGGAGCTGTGGCGGCGGCGATGCTCACGGTGTGGCTTGCTGAACTGCTCCGAGTGAAAGGTCGGCTCTCGGAAGATGCTGCCGCAGGCGTCGTGTTTACGACCCTGTTTGCTGGCGGCGTTGCGTTGCTCTCAGCAGCGGCCAGCCGTGTGGATGCCGATCCTGGCTGCGTGCTCTACGGCATGCTCGAACTCGTGCCGTTTGATGTCGTTGAGGTGGCGGGCATTGAGCTGCCGCGTGCCTTCCTGGGTGGCGTGGTGGTGTTGGCGGGGATCCTGGGAACGCTCTGGATGACCTGGCGACAGCAGCTGGCGACCGCCTTCGATGCCGATGCGGCGGCGGTGGTCGGCCTGCCGGCACGTGCGATCACAAACGGGCTGCTGTGTGCCACGGCGATCGTGACCGTGGCGAGTTTTGAGGCGGTTGGGGCGGTGATTGTCGTGGCGATGCTTGTGGTCCCCGCAGCGACCGCCGAGCTGCTTGTCTCAACCTTGCCGCGGCTGATCATGGTGGCCGTGGGGCTGGCAGTCGCGGCCGCGTGTAGTGGCTATGCCGTGGCGTGGCAGGCGGAGACCAACGCCGCGGGAATGATTGCCAGTCTGCTCGGAGTGGCATACGTGGTTGCTGTGGTGGTCGCTCCGGAGGGCATGCTTGCCCGTGCGGTGGCACGGGTGCGGCTCTCCTGGCGAGTCGTCTGCGAGGATGTGTTGGCCGAGGCGTGGCGGGCTGAAGAGGCGGGCAGCGTGGCCGTGGCCGCTCCCCGTGGAGGCATGGCCGGACCGCTTGCCAGCTGGTGGCTGACACGCAGAGGACGGCTCCTGTCCAACCGGCAGCTCACGCCGGCGGGCCGTGAAGAAGCGGAGATGGTGGTCCGCTCCCATCGGCTTTGGGAAACCTGGCTCGGGAGGCATGTGCGGCTGCCGGTGGATCACCTCCATCCACCTGCTGAATGGATCGAGCACTACCTCGGTGCGGAGATGCGGCAGCGGCTTGAGGCAGACATGGCGGTCTCCCCGACAGGGCCTGTCGAGGCTGATCCACATGGCAGCCTGATTCCACCTGAGCGATAGCGGCTCGTCCCTGTGGTCACCGTGTCTTCTCAAGACGGCGGAGCCGAGCGAGGTTGGCCCGGTCGATAGCCGGATCCGGCTTTCCGTCCTCACCCTCTTTGGGTGTTTCAAGAATCATCGGCACATGAGCCAGTCGTGGGTGTCGCATCAGGAGGCCGAATGCTCGGCCCCCGATCTTGCCCTGGCCGATCCCGTCGTGTCGATCGACCCGTGAGCCGAGATCCTTCTTGGAGTCGTTGGCATGGATCACCACCAGACGCTCAAGTCCGATCGTGCGGTCAAACGCATCGATGGTCTCCTCCAAAGCTGACGCTGGTGCGAGCGGATAGCCAGCCGCAAACACATGGCAGGTGTCGAGGCAGACACCGATGCGGTTCTTGGTCGATGGCTCATGATCGATGATCGCAAGCATTGCGGCGATTTCTTCGAAGGTGTGGCCGAGGCAGGAACCTTGGCCGGCGGTGGTCTCAATCAGCAGGCCTGCTGAGAGCTGCGGCGTTTTCAGGATGGCATCGCGAAAGCCTTCGGCGGCCCGCACAACGGCTTCGTCTCGATTGCTACTTCCAGCGGCCCCAGGGTGGGCGACCACCCAGGGAATGCCGAGCAGGTCTGCCCGCTCAAGCTCGATCACGAGTCCATCGATCGAGCGATCTCGCAGCTGCGGATCGGCCGAGGCCGGGTTGATCAGGTAGGAGTTGTGGGCCACGACCGGCTCAAGCCCCGCAGCGGACACAGCGGCGCGGAAGGCTTCCGCGTCAGCCGGGTCGATCGGCTTGGTGTCCCAGCGGTTGACGTTGCGCGTGAAGATCTGCAGGCACTCACAGCCTGTGTCCACGGCCCGCTCCACCGACCGGAAGAATCCACCCGCGATGGAGTGATGCGCTCCAAGAGGGCGGTGCTGACGGCCTTTGCTGAGGCGTGCTGCGGATCGTCTGGTTGATTGCGAGGCGGTTTTTCGGCTGGGGGGAGGCATCGAGGGATTCCAGAGGGAGAGGAAGGCGGAGTGTACGCCCTGACGGTGATTCTGCTGCAGTCCTGCTGCTGCGACCGCCGAGTTGGAACCATTGCCGAGATGCCTCTACACTAAACGTGCTCGCGTGAACGCGTGAGTTTCGGTTGAGTTTTTCCTCCCCGTCGCTGTTGCGAGCCTGGCTGCTATGGGTGATGTCGTCTACACCTTGCTTGGGCTGGCAATCGCGATCTTCGCGGTGATCGGCGTTGGCGTGCTGGGTGCCGTCGTGGCTGTGATGGCGATCAAGCCGATTCGTGAGCGACGCCAGGCCGACCGACTTGCTCGCTCGTGTCGCGACTTCCATCGTCAGCGGGAGCAGCTCGAGGCGAAGTTTATCCAGCGGGCCGCCTCCAGTGGGAAGCCCCGCGGACTGCGTTGGATCGATGTCGAGTTTGATGACGACGTGGTGTATGCCCGCGATCGTCGCACCGGTGGGCTCAAAGCGCTCGTGGCCATCGAGGTTGCCTTCGAGGCCATCGAAGGGGGCGGTATGGAAGAGGTCGAAGCGGTCTCCAACATCCGTGCGGCGACAGCCGAGTTCTTGCACCATGGAGACAGGTGGGGCACCGAAGGGCGTGTCTACTTCAACCTGCTGCCAGATGCGGCCGTCAAGTATCTCGCCAGTGATCTTGAACTCGTCGCTGAGGATCACGCCTGAGTGCGTGGCATGTTGGTTTCAGTCACGAGGCTCGAACGTGACCGTCGCCTCGCGACTGGACTCGATATCGATACTGATCCATGCGACGTCGGGCGAGCCTCGTCGTCCCGCTCGTCAGGAAGAAACTCCGCCGCAGTCTTGGCGGCTGGCTGGCCATCAATCAAGACCATGCCCTCGACAGGAATGAGCTGAAGGGCAGTCGTTCAAGGGCAGTGCCCTGCGAGTGCCGGGAGGCCTCTGGACCACCACCAGCAGGCTTGCGCTGAAGCGAGCAGGTGGGAACGTGGCGGCAGGACTGCAACGACCGCCACATGCCTTTTCCGCAGCTGGATCGCCGCCTAATCGGGGGGCGTGTTTTCCGCGAACTGTTCGGCATGAAAGAGTTTACGGATTGGGCGGTTCTGCGGGGTCATGTCGGCCGTAGCGAGGGTGGCGGGTGTGTGTTGCCGATACGACTTCGGTGCGGGAGCAGCGACATGCAGAGCAGACGCCGGCTGGGGCAGAAAGCCTTGAGCGAGCAGTGGTACAGCCACGGTGCGGTTGGATGGGCCGTGGATCGATGGGCTCGCTGCGTGCTTGGAGTCACGATCCTCTTGATCGGCGGAGTTGCCCGGGCAGCTCCCGAAGCCGATCAAGGAAGCCCGCTCGCCCAGGCCCAGGCCCATCTCAAACGGGCTGAGCAGTTTCGAAAAGATGCGGTCGATATGTATCGCAACGAAGACCCGTTGGCGATCGACGGTTTTTATCTCGCTTGTCGTGAGGCGTGGGATGCGATCTGGCTCTGTCCGGAGTCGGTCGACGTGCTCGCAGAGGCGGGAGAGGAGTATGCCCGCTGCCTGGAAGGCCTCCTCACCTCTGCCCGACGGCATGGGCGGATCGACGGATGTCATGGCCTCGTCGTGGGCTCGAAGTGGGATCCGGTCAAGGTGCCGCTGGTGATGCAGGGGCATGCGATTCCTACCAAATCGGTGCTCGACGTGGTCGCGATGCCCCCTCCTGGTGACTCACATGTCTCCCGCTGCCATCAGCGATGGGGCTTTGGCCTGCCGGTGGTGCTGCGGACGGTGGATGACCCGCCTGAGGCTGAACAGCAGCCGGTGGAAGACTTCGATCCCTACAAAGCCGAAGCGACCTTTGAAAACGACTTCTTGCCACCCCGGCAGTCACTCTCAGCCACGGCCGTGCTGCGATTTGCGATGCCAGGTGAGCCCGCGTTTCCTGAGAAGCTGGTTGGCCCGGTGCATGGTTCGCCTCCGCCAGCGGTGCTCGATCTCGTGAATCCGGTAGAGGTGGCTCGGGTGCGGATTGGGCCCTGGAAGCCACCGCTGGCTGCGGATCTCACTTCGCCGTTGCTCGACATCCTTGACGGCATGCCAAAGCGATCCAACGTCCAAGGGTTCTTGCAGCCGTTTCGTCGGTCGAGCAGCCTGCCGCGTCTTGAGATGCTTGAGCCGTACGTGCCCGGCAAGATTCCAGTGGTGTTCATCCACGGCCTGGCCAGTGATGAAGGGACCTGGTTTGAGATGCTCAATGAGCTTCGCACCTGGCCGGCGTTCCATCGCTGCTTCACGCCGTGGGTGTTTCACTATCCAACCGGTGCGCCATTCCTGCCTACGTCGGCTCAGCTCCGACTACAGCTGGCACAGCTGATTGAGAAGCTCGATCCGACTGGCACCACTACCGCGATGCAGCAGGTCGTGCTGGTGGGTCACAGCATGGGCGGGCTGCACGCCAAGATGATGGTGGTGTCTTCCGGAGACCGGTTCTGGAGCGCGATCAGCTACAAGCCTTTTGCCCAAGTCAAGCTGCCCGGCACGCTGCAGCAGCGGATGAGGGAGTCGTTCTTCTTTGAGCCGGTGCCTCAGGTTCGACGGGTTGTGTTCATTGCCACTCCGCACGGAGGCTCGTCGTGGGCAACACGAGCGGTTGGGCAGCTGGCGTCGGCGGCCGTGCAGCAGCCGGAACAGATCCGTGCGGTGCACGAGGCGATCATCTCGTCAAACCCACACGGGACGTTCCATCCCGACTTTGAGCGTCGGTTGCCGACCACGATCGACACCCTCGAGCCCAACTCGCCGCTCTTGGCGGCCCTACGGACATCGCCGGTGGCATCCTGCGTGACCGCCCACACCATCGTCGGCACGGGCCACCTGACCGATGGCCTCGAAGATGGGGATGGCGTCGTGTCGGTGCCGAGCGCTCGTTCACCGGGAGTGGTGAGTGAGCGGTATGTGCCGTCGATCCACTCGACGGTGCACCGCACCAGCGAAGCGGTAGAAGAGGTGGTCGCGATCCTGATGGCGCATGCGGCTGACGCGGGCATTCTCGATCGCGGGCAGGGGCTCGCCAGCGGGACTGTGCTGGGAGCTTCCGCTGCAGACGGGGCGGACGGATCTGGTCTCTCTCAGAGCAGGGCTGGCCTGCAGACGGCCACCAGTGGCTGGCGTGCGAAGGGGACCCGGATCAGCCAGCGGCCGGGCGGATAGCGGCTGGCCGTTGCCACTCGGTCGCGCCTGCAGAATCATTCTTTGCGGAATAGCTGCGGTTTCGGTATCACCAAGGCTCCGGGGACTCTTGGGCTTTGCGTGAGAACGCGGCATGGATGGTCAGATCAGACTGAGGGGGCCTGCAATCGCGGTGGCGATCGTCCTGCTGATAGCAGGTCTGCCCCCTGGATGGTCGGCTGCGATCGCGAAAGCCGAGCCGCTCTTGTGGACCGCTGATGGTGTCAGTCTTGGCGGCAGCGGGGCGTGGACGACCACAGGACTGCGTTGGACAGCAACGACAGACCCTGTGACACCCGTGGCATGGGCAGATGCCGCAGATGCGGTGTTTGTCGGCAATGGCGGCACGGTGACTCTTGAGGATCCGATCACGGCAGGCCAGGTGGTCTTTGATGCAGACCTCTACACGCTCGACGCAACCGGTGGAGGCTCGCTGTCGGTCTCGGAGGTGAGCGTGACCGATTTGGCCTACACCACCACCCTTCAGGCGGCCCTTGGTGGCACGAATGGGTTCCGGAAGAGTGGCAGTGGACTGCTCATCCTCGGAGACGCGGGGAGCGACTACAGCGGTGCCACGAGCGTTCTCGCCGGACGAGTGCAGAGTGGTCGTGATCATGTGCTGCCTGACGCAACGCTGCTCTTTGTTGACAGATTTGCCGAGTATGACTTTTCCGGAACGGCCGAGACCATCGCAGGGATCAGCGGAGAAGGAACGATCGCGCTCGGATCGTCGCTGACTGTTGAGGTACCGGATGCTGACGAGGTCCGTTTCGATGGAGAACTGGTTGGCGATGGCGACTTTATTATTGACTCACGTGGCCAGGGGACCGTCCGCTTCGACACCAGCGCCAACACCAAGGCCGCAAAACTCGAAAAGGCCTACTCTGGCCGGACACTTCTGAACAACGGCACATTGATCGTCGACACCACCGCAACTCCAACACTCACAAGCGGCGTCGAGATTGCTGCGGGTGGACGGCTCATGCTCGCCACCGATGACGGCCAGTACACGTTTGGAACCGACACATCAACGGTCATCACGCTGGCGGGAGGCACGCTGAGTCAGGAGGCCGACACGGTGGTTCTCTTGGCCAATGCGGTCGAGGTGACTGCCGACAGCACCGTGGCGATCACAAACACCACGTCGCCAGATCCAGTCATGGCTTCAGCCGAGGGGATCATGCTCACGGGCCCACTCCGTGGCAGTTTGGGAACGACGTTGACGTTGACCTCGACCGCGTCAACGCCTGGAGCAGACACCGCGCGGGTGGTCTTCGCTGGTCTGGCAGGAAACACCTATGCCGGCACGGTGCGACCGCAGCTCAACACCGTGGCCCGCATTGATGGCGTGTACAGCAGCATGCACGTGCAGCTCGACGGAGGTACTGTCGATGGCTCAGGATTGCTCAAGTCGATCGCAGGATCAGGCACCGTGGCTCCGGTTGGGGTGACATCAGGCGAGGGAATCCTGACCGCAGAGTCTGTCACCGTCGCTGCCGACACGGCATTTGAGTTCGGTTTTTCGCAGGTCAATGGGCAGCCTGACTGGTTCTATCCGACAGCCAGCCTCAATGATGGCCTGCGGCTCACTGGCAATAATCCCCTGCCGGTTGCTCTTGGTGTTGGCAACCGGGTGCAGCTGTTTCTGCAGGTCGCGGAGATTGTGGAAGATGACGCGTTTTTCGGCGGATTTCTCACCCGCCAGGACGCAACATCACTGATCACTCACGCGTCGTTTGAGACCTATGTACTCGGAGATGGCAAAGGGATTGATGCGGTCCATAACGGGATCGGCTTCTACACGCTCGACAACTTCAATGCGGTGAAGGGAATCGATGTGGAGGCGACCGTTTCGATGAAACAGGTCTCTGCTTCGTTCAACGGGCTTAGCAAAGAACCAGCGTTTTTGATGCAGGCGATCTACGCTGTGCCGACCGGGCCTGTCGTTGTTGATGTCGCGTCGGGAACCACCACCCAATCGGCGGCTGGCCATTCGCTCTTCTCTGGCACACGAGGCCTGACAAAAACCGGTGGCGGGGAACTCGTGCTCGATAGGGCCAATACCCATACCGGGACGACGACAGTGTCGGCCGGAACGCTCGCCGTCACCGAGAGTAACGCCCTTGCCTCAAGTCCCACGGTGGTGTCTGGCGGCCGCCTGGAAGTGACCGTCGATGCCACGATCCCCAGCCTCGCGGTTGAGAGAGGCTCGGCTGCGCTGACGGCGGCAACCCGGCGGGTGCTCGGTCTGGAGACG
>Ga0181601_10003042_pt1 | contig 14233 bp, 17 predicted proteins | sample 041ome_8_FD_133020 | JGI IMG/M metagenome (GOLD analysis project Ga0181601, IMG submission 133020) | Coastal salt marsh microbial communities from the Groves Creek Marsh, Skidaway Island, Georgia - 041407BS metaG (megahit assembly) | ecosystem: Environmental > Aquatic > Marine > Intertidal zone...
GTTGCGAAATTTATATGGCGGACTGGGGAGGATTCGAACCCCCGACCCCTTGATTCGTAGTCAAGTACTCTATCCAACTGAGCTACCAGTCCGTGGAGGCGGGGTTTAGACTTGGTGCCGGGGCTTTGCAAGGGCAAAAGTGAAAAAACTTTTGTGGCCGGGAATTTACCCAAAATAACCCGTCTGATCGGCAGCAGCGGCACAGACTGCCCGGCGATTATAGGGTCTGCGAGACATCACTATTGGGCAGGGTAATTTTGAAAACCGTGCCTGCCGCGCTGCTGTCTTCCAGTTCCAACTGCCCGCCATGGCCGCGCACCAATTCGGCCGAAATGGCCAAACCCAACCCCGAGCCCCCCTTGCGCGCCCCGCCTTGGAAGGGTGTAAACAGGTGCTGGCGGGCCTTGGCGGGCAGGCCGGGGCCGGTATCGGCCACGCGTATCACCCAAGCGCTGGGCGCCTCGGTGGCGGAAATGCTGATCTCGCCGCCGCTGCCAGACTGCGCCAAGGCTTGGCGGGCATTGCGCACCAAGTTGGACAGCACGCGATACATTTGTTCGGCATCCACCCGCACCACCATGGTGGCGGGCACATCGGCCGCCAAGCTGATATCTTGCCCATCGGTAATGGCCAACCGTTCGCTATCCAGCACATCGGCCACGATATCGGCCAAGGCCACGCGCGCCAGCCGGGGGGGTGGCTCTTCTGCTTTGCCAAAGGCCAAGGTAGATTCGGTCAGATGCACCGCGCGGGTGATCTGGTTCACCAGTTTGGGCGCCAAGCGCTGCACGCTGGGATCGGTGCTGGTTTCGATACGGTCGCCAAACAGCTGTGCCGATGTCAGGATATTGCGCAGATCGTGGCTAATTTTCGCCACCGCCTCGCCCAGCTGCGCCAAACGTTGTTTTTGCTTTAACGCCCCTGTCAGGTCTTGCTGCATTTTCGCCAAGGCCTCTTCTGCCTCGCGCAGCTCGGTCACGCCGGCGCTGGGCACGATAATGCGCCGGGCATCTTCGGGGTTTTCCGCATAGCTTTGCACCGCCCTGACCACCCCTTTGATGGGGCGCACCAAAAACACCTGCACCGCCAGAAAAAGCAGCACCGCCGTAAAAACCGAGATCACCGCAGATAACGCCAAGATGCGAATGCCATACCCCAGCATTGCATCGCGCAAGGGGCCGGTTTCCATGGTGACTTCGATCAATAGCCCGGCCTCGCGCACCGGGTTGCCTATCACCCGGATCACCCGGTTTTCGCGGTTGACCAAGCTGGCCATGGCATCGCGGATCAGGGCAAAAGCGCTGGCTTGGCGCAGGTCGTAGGTGGCATAGATGGGCTGGGGCACGGGCGATTGCAGCATCAGCTGGCGCAGCTCGTTGCGGCGCAACACCACGTTAAACACCTCGGCATTGCGCAGCAATTCTGCCTCTAGATCGGCGCTGATCATATCATCGGCCAGCAGGGCCAAGCTGGCAATTTGCGCCCGCTCTAGGCGCGACAACAGGTAATCTTCGCGAAACCGCGCGATTGAGGGCACGAAAATCAGCACCTCGGCCAACATCACAAAGATGATGGTCAATACCAAGAACCGTCCCGACAGGGTGCGCAGCATCTCAACCTCTGTTCCGGTCAGGGCAGCCAGCGTTGCACCAGCCTGACCACTTGTTTCACCCTTGGATTATCAAACAGCCGGGGCGAGAAATAGCCCCCCACTGCGCGCTTGTTCATTTCCCACACCGTGGGGTAGGGCGCCACCATGCTGGCCAGGGCCGCCATTTTCATGCGCTGGGCAATGGCCAGCGACCACAGGCCAATCAGCTCGCCCGCCTGCGCCCCCACAATCGAGGCCCCCACCGGGCGGCCCCGCACCACCATCAGTTTCAGCAGGCCCGCCCCCAGCCCCGTGGCCAGCGCGCGGTCGTTTTGGGCCATATCCACCCGCACCACCTGCAGCGCATCGCCGTGGGCTGCGCGGGCCTCGGCCTCGGTCAGGCCCACTTGGGCCAATTCCGGCGCGGTATAAGTAACGCGCGGCAAATGCGCCGTGCTGTGGCGGGCGGGCAGCCCAAACAGGATTTCGCGGATAACCAACCCCGCATGATAGCCCGCAACATGGGTAAATTGCATGCCACCCGCCACATCGCCAATGGCATAGACCCGGCGATTGCTGCTGCGCAGGCGCGCATCGACCTGAATGCCTGCGGCGGTGGTGTGCACCCCGGCTGCGGGCAGGTTCAGCCGCTCGATATTGGGGCGCCGCCCCACCGCCACCAAAAGGTGGCTGCCCTGCAGGCGGCGCCCATCGGCCAAGTGCAGGCAAATCTCTGGGTCGGTGGCAGCCCGTTCCACCGCGGTAACGGCGCAGTTTTCGACAATTTCTATTCCCTCGGCCCGCAATTGGGCCAGCGCGATCGCGGCCAATTCGGGGTCGTCGCGGCCAAAGGCGGGCCCGGCATCCACCACGCTGACGCGGCAGCCAAGGCGGCGGTGGGCCTGGGCCATTTCCATACCGATAGGGCCTGCGCCCATGATCAGCAGATGGCGCGGTTTTTGGCCTAGTTTGAACAGGGTTTCATTGGTCAGATAGGGCACATCGGCCAGCCCCGGAATGGGCGGCACCACTGCGCGGGCGCCGGTGGCCACCACGATGCGCCGCGCGGTGATCTGGGTGCCCCCCGCCTCTACAGTGCGCGGCCCGGTAAAGCGGCCATAGGCGCGGATCACCTGCACGCCCAGCCCCTCGAAGCGTTCTTGGCTGTCATGTGGGGCGATGGTGGCAATCACCCGGGCAACATGGGCCTGTGCTTGGGCATAGTCTATTTGCGGGTCGGTGGGCGCCACCCCCATCGGCTGGCCCGCCCCCATGGCATGGGCGGCATGGCCCGCAGCCAACAGCGCCTTAGAGGGCACGCAGCCATAATTCAGGCAATCGCCGCCCATCTCGTGCCCTTCCAGCAAGACCACGCGCGCCCCCATCTGCGCCGCCCCCGCCGCCACAGACAACCCGCCCGATCCGGCGCCGATCACCAGCACATCGGTTTTGACCATATCCATCACCTAAAGCCCCTTTCGCCCGCGCCACACACCCAAAAGCACCGGCAACAGCGCCAGCGCGCTTAACCCCAGCAACGGGCCCAATATATGCGGCTGGAAAATAACGCCCAAATCCGGGCGCGCGCCGGCGGCAAACACATCGCCCAGCCCGGCCCCGACCGAGGTATAAACCAGCCCCGCCGGGATAATGCCGAAAAAGGTGGAAATCGCGAAACGCACCATTGGCACCCCCACCAAGGCAGGCACGATATTGGCCACAAAGAATGGCACGGCCGGCACCAGACGGATCAAAAACAGCATCGACCACTGGTTTGTGTCGATCCCGTGTTTGATGCGCCCCACCAAACCGGGGCTGTTTTCCATGCGCGCCGCCAGCCCCGCCCCAAAACCCAGACGCACGGCGCTAAAAATCACCACAGCCCCCAGCGTGGCGGCACTGACATTCACCACCGTGCCCACCCATGTGCCAAACAAAAACCCGCCCGTCAGCGTGGCGATCGTGGCACCGGGCAGCGAGAAGGCCACGATAAGCACGTAAAGCGCCACAAAGCCCGCAACGGTCGCCGCGTAATGGCTGTCGCGCAGCGCCAACAGGGTTTCACGATTGTCGCGCAGCGCCTCGAAACTTAGGCTATCGCCCAGCGCCCAGGCCCCCAACCCTGCGCCCAACAGCAACGCCAGCAGCGGGGCAACACGCCGCAAGCGGCGCAACGGCGGATGGGTGTGATCTGGATGCATGGGCGGTATCAGTCCTTTGATGGTTTGGGCCAAGATGCGCCTTTGCGCACCAGTTTGACAGCCCGCTCACGTCAGCTTGATCACGGCGGGCAGAAATGGCATTTTTGTTTCAAACCACCCTCAAGCGGGTTTGACATATCCCCAGACCCCGCCTATAGACCGGGCTTCGGAACACTGGCCCCGTGCGAATCTGCGCGGCTTGGTCGCTTACATACGACTGATGCAACATCAGACTGACCTGGAGACGGAGCGATGAAACGCACCTACCAACCCTCGAACTTGGTTCGCAAGCGCCGCCACGGCTTTCGCGCCCGCATGGCAACCAAAGCTGGCCGCAAAATTCTTAATGCACGTCGCGCGCGTGGCCGCAAAAGCCTGAGCGCCTGATAGGCACGACCAGACGCAAGTTTTGCCGCCGGTGGCCCCCAGCAGCGCTGATGCGCCAAGGGGAAAACGCCCCCGGCGGCTTGCGTTTGTCTATGCGTCTGCGACTGGCACGCCATGGCCTATGACATTTTGAAAGCCCGTGCTGATTTTCTGCAAGCCGCGCGCGCCCTGCGCCGCGGCACACAGGGCATGATGGTTCAGGGCCGCCCCCGGGGCGATGATAGCCCTGCCATTCGCGTTGGGTTTACCTGCTCGAAAAAAGTGGGCAACGCGGTGGCGCGTAACCGCGCCAAACGCCGCCTACGCGAGGCCGCGCGCATGGTACTGGCGCAGCAGGGCCGCCCCGGCTGGGATTATGTGTTGATCGGGCGGCGCTTTGACACCGCGGCGCGCCCCTTTCCCGCCTTGCTGAGCGATCTGGAATATGCCCTAAAAAAACTGCACCAGCAGGGATAGGGCCCATGCGCATCTTTGCCCAAATTCTGGCACTGCCAATCCGGGCCTACCGGCTGCTATGGTCGCCTTGGGTGGGGCATAATTGCCGCTATCAGCCCACATGTTCGGCCTATGCACTAGAGGCGCTGGAACGCCATGGCGCCCTTAAGGGCAGCTGGCTGGCGGCGCGCCGAATCGGGCGGTGCCACCCGTTCGGTGCCAGCGGATACGACCCGGTGCCCCCCGCCGCCGGGGAAACACCCCCGCAAAACCCGCCCTCGTCCCCCTGAAACACGGCCCCGGCCTGCACCCGTGCTTGCGGGGCGGGCGGGCTTGCACTAAGCGGTAGCCATGCTTGACGATGCAGATGAAATTCACCCGCTGTTCTATGGTGCCCCCAAAAGCACCGAGTTCAAAAAGCTGCGCAAGCGCATCGTGCAACACACGCGCGAGGCGATTGAGCAATATGGCATGATCCAACCCGGCGCGCGCTGGCTGGTGTGCATGTCGGGGGGCAAAGACAGCTACACCTTGCTGGCGGTGCTGCACGAGCTGAAATGGCGCGGCCTGCTGCCCGTGGACCTGCTGGCCTGCAATCTGGATCAGGGGCAGCCGGGATTTCCCGCAACTGTGCTGCCTGAATTTCTGGAAAAAATGGGCGTGCCCCACCGCATCGAATACCAAGACACCTATTCCATTGTCATGGATAAAGTGCCGCAGGGCCGCACCTATTGCGCGCTGTGTTCGCGGCTGCGGCGTGGCAACCTGTATCGCATCGCCCGCGAAGAAGGCTGCAGCGCCGTGGTGCTGGGCCACCACCGCGACGACATTTTGGAAACGTTTTTTATGAACCTGTTCCACGGCTCGCGCTTGGCCACGATGCCGCCAAAACTGGTGAATGAAGAGGGCGATTTGTTCGTCTACCGCCCCCTCGCCCATGTGGCCGAGGCCGATTGCGCCCGCTTTGCCACGGCGATGAACTACCCGATCATCCCATGCGATCTGTGCGGCAGCCAAGACGGGCTGCAACGCATGCAGGTAAAGGGCTTGCTGGACCAATGGGAAAAAAACCACCCCGGCCGGCGGCAAAAAATGTTCCGCGCGCTGATGAACATCCGCCCCTCGCATATGCTGGACCCAGAGTTGTTTGATTTCGCGGGTTTGGTCTGCACCCCAAAAGACGACACCCCGCCCGAGGGAATACCGGTTCTGCGTTAAACTTGCATTCAGGCCCTTGCCCTAATCTGCACCCGTCGCAGAAGGGAAAGCCATGCAGCAGCCATCACCGCGCCTTACGCCGCCCAATGACAGATTTGCGCCAAACCGCTTTGGCAGGCTACGCGCGCTTTGGCGCCGGGTGGTAACCTGGCTCAGGCCCCAGCCCGCCCCACAGGGCCCACAGCCCGATTTGCACAGGTTTATGGAACGCGCGCGCAGCTTGGGCCAAGAGTGTGCTTGCTTGTTTTTGGCGCTGGATCAGGCAGATGATCTGCGCCGCGATCTGGCGCCTGCGCAGCTGCAACGCCTGCGCGAAGACATTATCAACCGCCTACGCCCCATTTTGCGCAGCGAAGACACCCTTGGCCCCGATGGGGCCACGGCCATTTGGGTGGCGCTGGCACCAACGGCCAAGATGAATTTGGAAAACCTGATCGCCATTTCAGGCCGATTGATGGCGGCGGCCGATCAACCCTTTGATGGGGCCGGGCGCATGCTGTATCCCAGTTGTTCGATCGGGCTGGCCTTGGCCAGCCAATGCCCTGCCGCCAGCGCCGCCCAGATGGAAAAGCCGGCCGCCAAGCGCTGCAGGCAGCACAGGCCCACTCCCCCGCAGCAATACGTCTTTATTGTGCCACCCTGCCCCCCGCAACGCCGCTGCCCCAACCCAGCCGCAGCGTGATGACCCAAGCGCTGCAAAAGGGGCAGTTGCACCCATGGTTCCAGCCCCAGATCAGCACCGATACGGGCGATATCAGCGGGCTAGAGATGTTGGCGCGGTGGCATCACCCCAACAATGGCGTTCTGCCCCCGGCAAATTTTTTGCCCGCCTTGGGGGCTGCGCATTTGTTGCCAAACTTATGCGAGCAGATGGTTCAAGCCGGGCTGTCATGGCTGTCGCAATGGGATGACGAAGGGCTGGGAATTCCAGAAATATCGATAAACCTATCGGCCCAAGATCTGGCCGATCCCGGCTTGGCCGACCGTATTGCTTGGCATCTGGACAGGGCCGATATTGCCCCCCACAGGCTGCGGCTGGAAATCTTGGAAACCATCGCCGCCGCCCCGCCCAACGATGCCAGCACCCGCGCGCTGGGCCAGTTATCGGCGCTGGGCTGCCCCATTGACCTTGATGATTTCGGCACCGCCAATGCCAGCATCAGCGCCATTCGCCGCTTTCACGCCACCCGCATCAAAATTGACCGCTCGTTCATCAGCCATATCGAAACCGACCGCAGCCAACAGCAATTGGTCGCCGCCATGATCAGCATGGCCGATCACCTGCAAATCGCGACCTTGGCCGAAGGGGTGGAAACGGCGGGCGCCCACGCCATGCTGTGCCAATTGGGCTGCCAGCATGTGCAAGGATTTGGAATCGCGCATCCTATGCCCGGGGGGGATTTGGGGAAATGGCTGGCAAGCCACCGCGCAAAGCAGGGATCCATTGAAAATTGGGGCCCAAAGGCGCGCCAAGCGCGCTGAATCCGCACGGTTTGCCCCTTATCCCCCATATCCCCCTTGACCTTTGGGGCCGCACTCTGTTGAACCGCCTTGACACGATCAGGACAGGCGACATCCACAATGGACGATCAGAACAAGAACCTCATTCTGGCCACCGCACTTAGCTTTGCGGTTATTCTGGTGTGGTTTCTGCTGTTCCCACCCCCGGAAAAACCGGCCGACCCCAACGCCGGGGCCGTGGCCAGCCAAACCACACAAACCGCGCCAGTGGCCTTGCCCGCAGCGGGCGGCCAAGCAGCAGGCAGCGCCGCCGCTACCGCCGCCGATAGCACCGCTGCGCGCGTGGCCATCGAAAGCGACCGCATCACCGGCTCGATCTCGTTGCAGGGCGGGCGCATCGACCAGCTTTCGCTGAAAGATTATCGCGAAACCCTAGATGCCGGTTCAGACATTGTGACGCTGCTGTCGCCGATTGGGTCCGAGAACGTCTATTACGCGGTTTACGGCTGGGCCCCCGGCGCCGGCCTGAACGCCGATCAGGTGCCCGGCCCCAACACCGTTTGGAGCGCACCTGCCGACGCCCAGCTGACCCCCAACAGCCCCGTTACGCTGAGCTGGAACAATGGCGCCGGGCTGGAATTTTTCAGAACCATCGCGGTGGATGAAGATTACATGTTCTCGGTCAGCCAATCGGTGCGCAACACCGGTTCGGCACAGGTGGCGCTGGCGCCTTATGGCATTCTGGCCCGCCATGGCGAACCTGCGGGGCTGAAGAAATTCTTCATCCTGCACGAAGGCCTGATTGCCATGGCCGATGGCACGCTGACCGAAACCAGCTACGACGATCTGGACAAAGCCGGCCAGCACACCGATATCGAAGTGGCGGAAAGCGGCTGGGTCGGCTTTACCGATCACTTCTGGATGGCCACCATGGTGCCCACCGAAGGCCAAGGCGCCAAGTTCAGCGCCTTCCACGACGAGACACGCGATATTTACCAAACCACCATGCGCCTAGGCACCCAAACCCTGCAGCCGGGCCAAGAAATTACCGTGTCCAGCCAGCTATTTGCCGGTGCCAAGGAATGGGAAACCATCCGCAACTACGAAGCCGGCAAAAAGCTGGACCCATTCTTTACATCGTTGATGTATGGGCTGGGCATGACCGACGCCGCACCCCAAGGCGTGAATGGCTTTTTGGACTCGATCGATTGGGGCTGGTTCTTTTTCCTGACCAAGCCGATTTTCTTTGTGCTGCATGAATTGAATGCCGCCATTGGCAATATGGGTCTGGCCATCATTGCGCTGACCATCGTGATCAAAATTTTGGTCTTCCCGCTGGCCTATAAATCTTATGCCAGCATGGCCAAGATGAAAGAGCTTCAGCCAGAGATGGAGAAGCTGAAAGAGCGGGCGGGCGATGACCGCGCGCGGATGCAAAAAGAAATGATGGAGCTGTACAAGCGCGAAAAGGTCAACCCGGCCTCTGGCTGCTTGCCCATCTTGATTCAGATCCCGATCTTCTTTTCGCTCTATAAGGTGATTTTTGTCACGCTGGAACTGCGCCACGCCCCCTTCTTTGGCTGGCTGCGCGACCTGTCCGCACCCGATCCCAGCTCGATCTTCAACTTGTTTGGCATTCTGCCTTGGGCCGCGCCCGAACCGCAAAGCCTGCTGGCCACCATCTTTATTGGCATTCTGCCAATCTTGCTGGGCATCAGCATGTGGTTGCAGCAAAAACTGAACCCAGCGCCCACCGATGCCACGCAAAAGATGATCTTTGCCTGGATGCCATGGGTGTTTATGTTCATGTTGGGCGGCTTTGCCAGCGGTCTGGTGGTGTACTGGATCACCAACAACACCATCACCTTTACCCAGCAATATCTGATCATGCGCAGCCACGGCTATAAGCCAGACGTGTTCGGCAATATCCGCAGCTCGTTCCAACGTGGCGCCAAGAGCGCGAAAAAATGAGCGTAACAATCGCGCAGCTTTGGCGCCACCCGATCAAGGGAATTGGCGCCGAAGCCCTAGAGCACGCATTTTTAACGCCGGGCAGGCCACTGCCCGGCGATCGTTCTTGGGCCGTGGCCCATGCAGCGGCCAGCACCCAACCGGGCTGGCAGCCCTGCCGAAACTTTCTGCGCGGTGCCGCCAGCCCACAGCTGATGGCCATCACCGCCGAAACACTGGCCAATGGTCATCTTTGCCTGCGCCACCCGCAGCGTGACGCGCTGCAGATTGACCCCACGGGCGACGCACAGGCGCTATTGTCGTGGCTGGCCCCGCTGTGGCCCGCAGACAGGCCCGCCCCCACGCGGCTGGTGCAGGCCCCACCCGAAGGGATGAGCGATGCGCCCTTTGCCTCGGTATCGGTGCTGAACATGGCCTCGTTGCGCGCCCTTTCGCAACGGCTGGGCGTGGCGCTGGATACCCGCCGCTTTCGTGGCAATATCTGGCTGCAGGGGCTGGCCCCTTGGGAAGAATTCGACCTGATTGGAAAAACCATACAGATCGGCGATGCCCAACTGCACATGCGCGAGCCGATCACCCGCTGCCGCGCAACCGAGGCCAACCCAGACACGGGCCTGCGCGACGCCGCCACGCTGGATATGCTGCAAAGCGGCTGGGGCCACAGCGAATTTGGTGTATATGCAGAAGTCATCACCGCCGGGCAGGTCTGCACCGGCGACGCCGCAAAGGTAGTATAATATGCAAATGACATTCCCCTTGGCGCCCGCGCCTGACGACGCCACCAGCGAACGCGGGCGCAAATTGTTTGCCGGCCAGACCGACTTTTTGAAGGGTGTTGTTGCCATGAACGGCCTGCCCCCGGCTGACCGTATCGAGGTGTGTTTCGCCGGGCGTTCAAATGTTGGGAAATCTAGCCTGATCAACGCCCTGACCGGGCGTAAGGGGCTGGCGCGGGCCTCGAACACGCCGGGGCGCACCCAAGAGATTAACTTTTTCACCATGGCTGAAAGCCACTATCTGGTCGATTTGCCGGGCTATGGTTTTGCCAATGCGCCGGTGGCCGTGGTGGAAAAATGGCAGCGTTTGCTAAAGCAATACCTGTCGGGCCGCCCAACCCTGCGCCGCGCCTTTGTTTTGATCGATGCGCGCCATGGCATAAAATCGGTGGACGAAGAAATCATGCAACTGCTTGATAAATCAGCGGTTACCTTTCAGGTGGTGATGACCAAAGCAGACAAGATCAAACTGTCAGACCATGACACGCTGCTGGCGCAGGTGCGCGGCAAGCTGGCCAAACACCCCGCCGCATTCCCCGAAATTGTGATGACATCCAGCGAAAAAGCCGAAGGTCTAGCCACGTTGCGCGCCATTATCGCAACGCTGGATTAAGGGCCGCGCCCCTATACGTGCTGGCCACCGTTAATTTCTATTTCCGTGCCAGTAATGTAACTGCTGTCTTGCGCGCATAGAAAAAAGATGGTGGCCGCCACCTCTTCGGGTTGGCCCAAGCGGCGCAGCGGCAGTTGTTCGACAATCTTTTCGGTGCCGGGCGACAAGATCGAGGTTTCCACCTCGCCGGGCGCAATGGCATTCACGCGCACGCCCAAGGGGCCAAAATCATGGGCCATTTCCCGTGTCAGCGCCTTCAGCGCCGCCTTCGACGTGGCATAGGCCGCGCCAGCAAATGGGTGCACCTGATTGCCGGCAATCGAGGTAACATTCACCACCGCCCCCTTGGCCGCGGCCAGTTCTGCGCGCAGGCCCCGCGCCAAAACCACAGAGGCAAAGAAATTCACATGAAACACCTGCCCCCATGTGCGCAGGTCGGTTTCCAGCGTGTTCAACCGCGCCCCACCGGGCCCCTTGGGCGAGATGCCCGCGTTATTGACCAGCGCATCAAGCCGCCCGCCCAGACGGGCGCGAATTTCTTCGACCTTGGCGATGGTGTCGTTTGGGTCGGCCAGATCGATCTGGATATGCGTCTCGGCGCCCCCACCCCAAGGACATTCCTTTGGGAAAGGTTGACGCGAACAGGTGATCACGCGCCAACCCTCGGCGCTAAAACGGCGCACCGTGGCATGGCCAATACCGCGGCTTGCCCCGGTCAACAGCAGTGTTTTTTGATGCGTGCTCATGATGCCCCTCTTTCGGGGAAATATCTATACGATTGCGCCACAATTACAACGGCCACTTGGCAGCGGCACCCACACAGGCTAACACGGGACCGTTTGCTAAGGATGCCGCCACATGAGAAAGCAGAATATGAACAGCGACTGGATTGCAACTGCCCGCACCCTTTCCGAGGCTTTGCCCTATCTACAGCGCTATGCCGGCGCCATTGTGGTGGTGAAATTTGGCGGCAACGCCATGGGCGATGCCGATGCCATGGCGGAATTTGCCCGCGATATCGTGCTGATGCGCCAAGTTGGCCTGAACCCTGTGGTGGTGCATGGCGGTGGGCCCATGATCAACGAAATGCTTGATAAGCTGGGCATCACATCAGAATTCGTGCGCGGCAAGCGCGTCACCGACAAAGCCACCGTCGAGGTGGTGGAAATGGTGCTGACGGGGCTGGTGAACAAACGCATCGTGCAGGCCATCATGGACGAGGGCGGCCGCGCGGTGGGCCTGTCTGGCAAGGATGATGATTTGATCGTCTGCATCGCCGACGACCCAGAATTGGGGTTTGTGGGCAAACCGGTCGAGGCGAATGTGCAGGTTCTGCACGATCTTTTTGCTGCAGGCATTATCCCGGTGGTGGCCCCCGTGGCCACCGGCATGGGCGCCAATGAAACCTTTAACGTGAATGGCGACACCGCCGCAGGGTTTCTGGCCGGGGCGCTGCGCGCCGACCGCTTGCTGCTGCTGACCGATGTGGCCGGGGTGAAAAACGCCGAAGGTGCCGTGATTACCGAGATGTCGCCCCAAGACGTGGAAGCGATGATTGCCGATGGCACCATTGCCGGCGGCATGATTCCCAAAACCGAAACCGCGCTGGCCGCCATTGCCGCCGGTGTGCGCGCCGTGGTTATTTTGGATGGCCGCGTGCCCAATGCCTGTTTGCTGGAATTGTTCACCGAACATGGTGCAGGCTCGCTGATCAAACCGGCCAACCTGCCCCCCCGCGAACACCGGCCCCGCTAGCCCATGCTGGCCCAGATCGAACAGGCCTTGCCGCCCCATGGGCTGATGCTGATGGGTGGGCTGATAGAGGGGGCCGACACGCTTTATTTACTGGGCTGCACCGCGGATTTTTGGCCAATTTTCACCGCCAGCGCTGAATGGCGCGATGGCCAGCCCCACCCGGTCGATCGGTGGTCTACGCGGGTTTTGGGCGCCTTGGCGCAGCAGTTTGGCGGGCGGGCCGAATACCCGTTTGGCGGCCCCCCCTACGCGCCATTCATCCGCTACGCCAAAGAGGCTGGGCAATGCCACCAAAGCCCGGTTGGCATGCTGGTGCACGGGGTGGCAGGCATGATGATATCGCTGCGCGGTGGGCTGTGGCTGCCCGGCCATCACCCTGTGCCACACGCCACCGCCACCCCCTGCCAAGGCTGTGCGCAGCCCTGCGCCAGCGCTTGCCCTGTGGGCGCATTGGTGCCGGGCCAGCCCTATGATGTTGCTGCCTGCAAAGCCCATATTGCCAGCCCCGCAGGCACCAGTTGCCTGACAGGCGGGTGCCTGGTGCGCCGCGCCTGCCCGGTCTCGCAGCGTTTTGGCCGGATACCGGCGCAATCAGCCCATCATATGGCTGCGTTCTTGGCCGGTTAAGCCGGGTTAAGCCGCACAGGGCCCAAGGGCCGCATCGGCGGACAGATCCAGCCGCACCAGCTGGTTTGGCGCCACCTCGGCCCAATGGGCCGAGGGGCCATCCAGCGGCTCGGAGGCAACAACCAACCCGCCGGGAACAAACTGGCGCGATACATACAGGCTGGGGCAGCGGCCATCACTGGCATAGCGGTAGCAATACAGGTGGCGCCCATCGCTGAACACGCATGTTTGACGCAGCAGCGCCACAACCCCCAGCTGCCGCGCCGTTTCGGTGAGCAGCTGCAAAACCGACTGGCAGGCCGCCTGCGGATCTGTGGCCAAGCCATGGCTGAGCAGCAGCAAAAACAACAATTCAGAATCAGTGCTGCCACGGCGCAGGGCATAAAGCGGGTCGGGCAAACACGCCTCTAGCGGGCGGCGCATTGCTGTGAAACCGCCGGTTTGGCCATTGTGCATGAAGGCCCAATTTTCATAGGTGAAGGGGTGGCAATTGGCCTGCGACGTGCCGCCACCGGTCGAGGCGCGCACATGGGCCAAAAACAAAGGCGACACGATATGCTGGCAAAGATTCAGCAAATTGCCATCTGACCACGCGGGCAAAATGTTTTTGTAAAGCCCCGGGTCGGGCCGCGTGCCATACCATGCAATGCCAAACCCATCGCCGTTGACGGTTAGTTTTGCCTCTAGGGCGGCCTTGCTTTGCATGATCAGCGAATGCGGCGGGGCGATAATGATATCTTCCAGCGCAATCGCAGGGCCCAAATAGGCGGCAAGGCGGCACATCAGCTGCGCCGCCCCAGCCGGGCATTCAACTGCCCCACCCTGCGGCTGGCGGTTTTTTCAAACAGGCAGGGAATAAGCGCATGCACCAGCGCCGCCCCCGCCGCCAAAAACAGCTGCCCGGCAAACCAGCCTGCAAAGCGCATGTGTTGGAAATATGTCTCGTCTACCGATTGCGGGTGGTCCACAAAAACGCGCTGGAACATTCGGGGCATGGGGCACCTATACCTGTTTTCCATGGTTTACACCGCAACGCCGCAAAATAGATCCCATTTTTGATTGTGATTTTGCTAAATTTGTGGATATTTTCCCAGCTATGCGCATAAGTATCGACGAAATAGACCGCAACATTCTGAACCATTTGCAACAAGACGCCGCGCTTAGCCTAGATGCGCTGGCCGCTTTGGTGCATCTTTCA
>Ga0181601_10003043_pt1 | contig 14232 bp, 5 predicted proteins | sample 041ome_8_FD_133020 | JGI IMG/M metagenome (GOLD analysis project Ga0181601, IMG submission 133020) | Coastal salt marsh microbial communities from the Groves Creek Marsh, Skidaway Island, Georgia - 041407BS metaG (megahit assembly) | ecosystem: Environmental > Aquatic > Marine > Intertidal zone...
GACGATCGCGAGGGGCAGCGCGAGCAGCGCGAGCAGCGCGAGCAGCAGGCGGGGTATCAGACGACGCATCATCTCGTCGGCGCGGTGGTTCACGAGGCTCTTCGTGCGCGCCTCGGAGTGATGAGAACCTCGCGGTTTTTCGGTCGTCGACGACGGACATGACGGACGACGGATTGAGAAGACAGAAATCGCGTCCCAATGTGTTCCGAAAAGACACGTTGAAAGAGATTGAACCCTCTTGGAGCTGCCCAGTGTGAACTGGGCGGACGCGATGGCGCCGCGCGGTGAGCCCCGCGCCGGCTTGCTCGCCCGCGCGTTCTTCTGCGTGGGCGTCTCCGTGGACGCCTCGGGCGCGCCCGCGCCCAAGCTGCTGCTCCGCCGGTCGTTCGCGGCGGATGGCAAATCAAATGCGTCGGACGACCCGCTGGTGACTGTGGCGTTCGAGAAGCACTTCTGCTTCCCCGAGTACGTCCCCGGCAACCTCACGTCGCTCGTGCCGGAGACGCGCGCGAAGCCGTCCGTGTACACGTTCGCGCTCACGGAGAGCGACGGGAGCCAGACCGTAGGGTTCTGCCGCCGGTTCCTGCCCCCCGGCGACCGAGCGCGGTACCCGATCGTGACGTGCATCTTGTCCAAACAGCCGTGGTTCGCCTTCTTCTTCGAGGCGCTGGAACCGCTCGACGCGCACGTCTGGCCTCTGGCGAGGCCCGCGCTGTTCGACACGACCGGCGCTCGGCCAGAGAGCACGAACCCGTCGTTGCCCGAAAACGCGCACGTCACGACGTACCTCACCGATTTGTGCGCGCGTCCGCCGCCGCCGCCGAATGCGGAAGTTTCGGCGTCGACGCCGTGGCACCCGCCGGGTACCGCGCTTCCGCAACGCGCGACGTTGGTCGCCCCCGACGACGGCGAAGGCTCTTCCGGAAGTCGCGTCGCCGCCACCGCGCGAAGAGGCGTGCGCTTCGCGCCTTTGCTGCGAGGCAAGTTCACGGACGTGCAGTGCTGCCTCGCGCTGTTCGCGGCGCTGCTCTTCGAGCGGCGGGTCATCATCGTCGGGACCGACCTCGCCGCCGTGTCAACCGCGGCGCACGCCGCGGCGGCGCTCGTGGCGCCGTTCAAGTGGCAGCACATCTTCCTGCCCTCGCTGCCGCACCCTTTTCTGGAGGTATGCACGGCGCCCATGCCGTTCCTAGTGGGCGTGCACGCCGCGCACGCCGCGGCGCTGGACCGGATGCCCAAGGAAGAGGTGTTCCGCGTCGACCTGGACTCGGGCGAGTACACGTACTTCCCGGCGGACCTCGACGCGCTGCCGAGCAAGCCGCGCCGCGCGCTCGAGCAGAAGCTGGAGTTCCAGCTCAGGGGCTCGAGCCGCATCGACGACGCCGCGGTGGCGCGCGCGTTCCGCGTGTTCCTGAGCACCACCGTGTCGAGCTACCGCAAACACGTCGTGCCCGAGACGAGCGAGCGGCGCGTCCCGACCAACGCCGTCGTCGCCGACGGCTTGTGGCTGGACCAGAACGCGTTCGAAGCCGCGGCGGCGACGCGGCGCACGAAGATGATGCTCGGGAACCTGAGGGGCACGCGTCTGTACGAAGTGTTCGTGCGCGGGCGGCTCGAGGCGATTGCGCGCGACCCGAAACAGACGGGGTTCCTGGGCGCGCGGCTCGGGAACAGCACCGCGGGGGAGGCGGTGACGGGGTCGCTGATGGGCGGGGGGGGCGGGAGCTCGTCGGACGGAGAGTTGAGCTCGTCGGGCCTCAACTCGGCCGTCTCGGCCGAGGCGGCGCTCCTCGCGTACGCCGCGGAGGATTTCCAGCACGAGCTCCCGCAGGACGCGGCGTTCACGGCGGTGTACCGCGCGGGCTCGGCGAGCGCCGCCGCGGGCGCGGCGAGCGCGGCGGCGGCCACCACGCGCGCCGCCGCGCAGGCGGCCAAGTCGGCGGCGTGGGGAGCCAAGACCTCGGCGAAGATGTTCGACGCGTTCGTGGGGAGCGCCCGGGCGTACGGCGCGAAGACCTACGGCAACACCTCGCTCGCCGGCTCGACCGCGGGCATGCACGGCAGCAGCGCACACAGGGGGGACTACGGGGCGTTCGAGGGCGGCCACGACGAGGACTCGCCGGCTGGGGGGCCCGCGCGGAGCGCGGGGGCGTTCGTCGGCGTCGACAGGTTCAGACGAGACGATGAACGTCGAAACGCGGAGGAGACGTCGGCGTCGAAACCGCCGCCGGCGCCGTCGACGGCGACGACCGCCGCCGCCGCGGCGACGGCCGCGCTGGCGCGACACCAGGCGCCTCACAGAGCCTCAGCCTCGCCTGGTGGCATGACCATCGACGTGCACGCGCGCGCGTACCACTCGGGGACGCCGTCGCCGACGGCGCCGTCCCCGTCGCCGGCTTCCAATTTCTCGCCCACCGCGTTTTCGCCGACGCCGTCCGCCTTTTCGCCCTCGGGCTCAGCTTCGGGGTTCGACTCGGGATCGGGGGCGGGGATGGGGATCCCGCGCAGGCAGTCCTCCTCCGGGTCCATGGCGGCGGCGATCGCCGCGGCGACCGCGCGGCGCGCGCTGTCCCCGACGGGCACGGCGGGCACGTCCTCGCCGCAGTTCTCGCCGACGGCGAACGCCGCGTTTTCGGAAAACGGCGTCTTCGCGGGTGACGAAACCGCCGCCGTCGATCCGTTCGCCGCCGCGGTGCTCGGCAATGTCCCCCCCGTGCTCCAGGCTGCGCCGACGAGCAGACGCACGCCCTCACGCGTGGACTGGGTGGACTTCGACGCGGGGACGCTGGAAACGCCGGGGTCCAATCCCGCGTCCCCGACGGACCCGAACCCGGGGGTGTCCCCGGCGTCGCCCTCGGCGGCGAGCGCGGCGTCCCCTTCGAGCGCCGCGAGCCTCGGCGGGTCCGCGCCCCACGCGCTGGCGGATCCGTTCGCGACGCTCTCGGTGACTGACGCGGTGCACTTAGCCCAGCAGAAACGCGCGCCTTCGACCGTCCCCGTCCCCACGCAGACGCCCGCGGACCCCGGGGACGCGCTCGCGGCGGCGCTCGGGCTCGACTCGCCGGCGTCGCAGCCCTCGCTCATAGACTTCTGAGCTCGACGCGCGCGCGCGAGCGTCGTCACGGTGACGACGCGCGCCGCGAAAAGAGTCGACTACTGTGCGTGCGTTATCATAACCTTATAGTGAGCTACCTACCGAACGCTCCGAAACGTTCACAGGAGAGAGTCCTCTCTTTCGTCCTCGAAGGCGAGGACGCGATCGGCCTCGCCGCGCCCCAACGCGACGTACGCGACGACGCCCAGGAGCGTCGGCACCAAATACACCAGCGCGGGCTGGCCTTCTTTGGTGACGACGTTCGCGACGACGGCTAAAAGCAAGCCGACGACGTACGCGGATAACGACGAAGAAAAAAACGCGCGGCCGCTCAAGCTCGACGGAACCGATATCGGTTCGTCGAAGGCGAAGCCTCCGGCTTCGCCGGCTTCGTCGTACGCCGCCACCGCCGCGTCACCCGCTCGTTTCCCGATGCCCGTCCTGTACCCGTCCTTCTCGTACGTCCGCGCCGCGTCGTTCTCGTCGAAGCGGTTCTCGACGCTCGCCACCTCTTCCTTCTCGCTCTGAAACACCTCCATGAACGCGTCCGCGGCGGCGTTCGCGCGCCCCTGTAAGTTCCCAGCCCGCGACGCGTCGTAGCGCAGCATCAGCGCGATCAGCGAGCCCGGGATGGCGACGTCGCCGAGACCCAGGAGCGAAAACGGAAACGCGTCGAGGGGAAGCGGATCGAGGACGTCCTCGAAGCGCGGGAAGAGTAAACGGAACGGTCCGTTGAACGACGCGTTCGCGGCGACGGACATCATGACGTTTTCACCAAAGACGGCTTCGGAACGGAAGACCCAGAAGGCGTCGTACGCCAGCAGCCCGCACAGCGCCGTCGCGCAGCTCTTGAAACTCCCGAACCCGATGACGCTGAGGAAGTCGCTGACGACGCACGCCGCGATGAGGTTGTTCAAAGTGAAGTCCTGGTGATTCGCGCGCAGGTCCAGCGTCGCCAGCGCGACGCCGACGACGACGCCGACCATCTGCGCCGAGGTCACGTCGATCTCCGCGTCCTTCGCGGGCTCCCTGGTCACCGGGTCGATCGCGAGCCCGTCCGGCACGGGCAGCTTCACGATTCCCTCCCGCCAAAACGCGCCGGCGGCGTTGAGGGGCTCCGCGGCGTTGCCGGCGACGGCGACTGCGCCGAGGACGAAGAAGTACCCGTTCGCGAAGACGCTCAGGTCCAGGTGGAGCAATTCGAGCGCGACGTACGCGGCGAACAACGCGGCGCTCAGCACGAACGGCCCGAGCAGCGAGCTCTGGAAAGAGATGGTCTCGCGGAAGTCGCGGGTCAAGCCGCGGTGCGCGCCGACGTAGATGGCGCACACCGCGAGCGACGTAAAATAGGGCACGTAGGCCCAGCGTTGGCCGGCCAGCGCGCCGCTGCTCCCGACCGCGAGCACGGACGCGAGCGCGCCGTAGGACCGGAACACGTCGAACGAATCCCAAGAGTACGTGCGCGCGGGGCTCTCCTCGACTTCGGGCTCGGTGTCCTCGGCGCTCGCGCTGGACGCGCGGCACACCGAGTCACACCACGGCACCGAACGACGATCGGTGCCGAACGAAGAAGGCAACGCGATACGCGGCGCTGCCACGGCCGCGCGTGCACGCGCGCCCGCGGCGGCGCGATGCCGCTCGACGGCGTTTCTGCGTCGCGCCGAGCCCGCGACGGCGAAGCCGACGCGGGGGGACACGCACGCGCGCATCGTGTGCGTCGACGTGTGGTGGCACGTGTTTTTAATCATCATCCAATCGTTCTGACAGATGTACGTAGACTATTTTCCACAAGGAACCTTCCGCGTGCGCCATCGCCTACCGACCTACCGACCTACACCTTCCCGTCGTACTTGTGCGTTCTCTTGTGCTCCTCGACGAGCGCGGCGAGCGCGACGCGCCGCGCGCCTCCCGCCTGGCTCCCGAACGCGGCGTGGATCTGGCCGAGCTCGCGGTCGCCGCACGCGTCCACCAGCGCGAAGATTCCCGGCTTGAGCGCCGCCGCCGCCGCCGGCCCGATGCCCGCGGCCCCCCCGCTGGCGCACGTGACGGCGTCCGCCAGCAGGTGCGCGCAGTACCGGTTGAGGCCGGACGCCACAGCCTCCTCGTACACGCACGCCAGGGCGGCGCCGCCGCGGCGGCACGCCGAGTCGATGTACTCGGCATCGAGTACATCGAGTCCATCCGCGCGCGACGCCGGCTGCGCGCCGTCGCCGGCGGCGGCGTGCCAGGCGCGCAGCGCGTCCAGCAGCGCGGCGCACGACGCCACCACCAGCGCTGCGGCGCGCTTCATCTCTTCCCTGCGCGTTCTTAGGACCGCCGTGAGCAGGTCGCACGCGGGCACGAACACCGAGGCGCAGGCTGCCGCGCACAGAAACGCACGCGTTTCTCCGCCGCCGCGCGGCGCGAGCGTCGCCGCCAGCGACGACGGCGTCGCCGCCATGCGCGACGCGCACCGCGCGCTCAGCGCGACGCCGCGGTTGGCGGCGAGCGCCGCCGAAAAACGCAGCGACGCGCCCGCGACGGACAGAGCGCCGAGCGCGTTTGCTAAACCCACTTCGTCGTCGCGTGCGAAAACATACACGCCGTTCGTGTCGTTCGCGTGCCTGGCCGGCGCGACGCACGCGTCGAACGCCGTCTCGGCGTGCGCCGCGCACGCGGCTTTGGCGGCGCCGCCGCGCAGAGCGAGGAGGTGACGCAACAGCCAAAGCGGCGCGGAGGCGCGCGCGGCGACGTCCGACGCCGTGTACGCGCTCGTGCGCGCCGCGCCGGACAGACGGCGGCACGCCGCGTCCACGTCGCGCAGGCGCTCGACCGCTGCGCGGTACCCCGCGCCGAGCGGGCGCTTTCCCGCGCCGCGCGTCAAAGCCTCCAGCGCGGACTCGAGCGCGCGCGCCAGGCGCGGGGACGGCGCCGGGAGCTCCGGCGCCGACACGACACCTTTTTTTAGTGAATCGTGTTTCGTCGTTTCGCGTTTCGTGTTTTTTTTTAAAAACACCGCGCGGTTCCGCCTCGCCGCGGCGTCGTACGCCGCGACGACTGTCGCCAGAAACGCGGCGTGCGCGTTCGCATCGAGCGCGGGCCCCGTCGCGTCCAGGAGACCGACGCACGCGGCGAGGGCGCTCGCGGCGGCGACCGCCGCCGACTCCGCCGCGTCGTGTTTCGAGTACGGCGACGACGCAGAAAGCGCGAGCGTCTCCGCCGCCGTCGTCACGCAGACGCGCGTCGCGTCGGCGTCGAGCGGGTCCTCGCGCAGCGCGCGCTCGTCCGCGTGTCTCGCACAGAGCTCGGCGAGACGCGCGGAAACGCCCGCCGCGGCGAGCGCGCTCGCCGCCGCCGCGGACTCGGCGGATCCGCCCGATTCAGATTCATCCGCCGATTCGTCGCCGGAAAAGGCGCGGCGGAAGGCGCCGGCGCCGCGCAGCGACGCGACGGCGGCGTCGACGCCTTCGCGGAGCCCACGCGTTTCCCGCCGCGCGCGGACCGCCGCCGCGCCGACGCGCGCGTCGGGAAGCCTCTCTCGTCGCGCGTCCTCGGAAACCTCGGGGACGGAGGCGAACGCCGCGACCAGCGTCGCCTCCGCGAGCGCGGCGGCGCGCGCGGCGCCGAGCGTCAGGCGCGGCGCGGCGGGACGCCTGGTCGTTGGCGCGGAAGCCTCGGCGCGTTTCCCGTGAAACGCGCGCGGGACCAACCCCAGTGACTTGTTTTTCATTTTCTCGGGGACCCTCGCTTCGTCCGCGCCCTCGGCGCGCTTCGCCTCGGCCGCCTCCGCGGCGAGTCGGCGCACCGCCGGCGCCACCGCCGCGGCGACGTCGCGCGTCGCGGCGACGTCGCCAGCGACGGCGAGCGCGGCGCGCGCCATCGCCGCCGCCGCCGCCGTGCTCCGCGCGAAGATGCGCGGATCGGCGCGCGCCGTCTCCGCGGATTCCTTCGCGGCGTCGGCGACGAGCGGCGCCGCGAACGAGACGACTTCTCTCGCGGCGGCCGCGTCCGCGTTCGCGAGGGCGGCCGCGAACGCGCGCGCCGCGCACGACGCGGCCGTCGACGCGTGGCCCGCGACGGTGCGCGCCGCGCAATCCGCAGCCGCCGCGACGCGCGCCAGCGCAGCGGGGTCCGCGGCGCGCGCCGCCAGCGCGGCGGGGACGGAGGCCAGACGCGCGAGCGCCGACTCGAGCGTCGCCAACGACGCGAGCGTCGCCGCCGAGTGTGAACAAACAGCCTGCGGCGCCTCGGCGGCCGCCTCGCGCCAAAACGCGCGAAACGCGGCATGCACGACGTCGCTCGAGTCGCTCGAGTCGCTCGTCCCGAACGCCACGCGCTCCGGAAGCGCCGGGGGCGGCGCGGAGAAGAAGCGGCTTGCCGACGCGGCGGCCACGACGCGCGCGCACGCCGCGGCGAGCCCGCCGGTTTGGGTCTCCGCCGCCGCGCGCGCGGCGGCGAGCGCGGCGCGCGCGGCGGCGGCGACGCGCGCCGCGAGCACCTCGGGCTCGTCGGCGTCTGCGGCCCCGTCGCCGCGCGCGCGCACCCACGCCTCGAGCCGCGCGGGCTCGGCCCACGGCGTCCACACGTCCTCGGCGGACCGAAGCGCGTCCACCGCGGACGCCGCGGCCAACGCGGCTGGGCTGGTCACAACCTCCGCCAGCGCCCTCGCTTCCGTCGCCGCGCCGGCGTCGCCGAGGCCCGCCGGAGGCGGCAGGGCCGACCGCGCGAGCTGCGCGATTCTGTGCACGCACGCGCCTGCGACCCCCGCGCCCACTTCGCGCGCGCCCACAGCGCCGCCCAGCCGCAGCGTCGTCGCCGCGACGCGCGCCAGAGAGGGGGCGGCGGGATCCGCGTCGGCGCCGGCGCCGGCGGAAAGGTACGGCGTCGCCGCCCGGCCGTGCAGCTCGGCGTCGTCGTGGCACGTCTCCAGCGTCGCCGCGACGGGGACGTACGCCACGAGCGCCGCGCCTAGACGCGCGGCATCGATCGCGTCGCGTTCAGCGGAGATCTCGCGATGCGTTTCACTCGAGACGGCGCGTTTCCGTTTCTTTTCTTTCGTTTCCTGTATGTCGCGTTTCCCGCCGGCCGCGGCGCCGGAAAGGGGCGCGGAGGTCTCGAAACCTCCGCGCGCCTCCGTCGCGTCGCTCCCGGCGCGCACCAGACCCGCGAGGTCGCGCGCGAACCCCTCCAGGGTGGCGCGCGCGCCGGCCGCGAGCGCCTCGCCGGGAACCGCGGGCAGGGAAGAGACGATCGTCGCGACGAACGCACACGTCGCCGCGACGCGCTCGGCGGCGGCGGCGGCGTTTGGCGACGACGACGACGCGCGCTTCGCTTTTTTCGAGCCCGAGGCGTTCGCCGCGTACGGGCTCGAGAAACCCGCGGGCTCGACGAACGCCGCCGAGGCGGCGTCCCTCGCCGCCGCGACCACGGCGGCGATCTGGCCGGGCGGCACGCGCGCGCCCGCTGCCGCCGCGGCGGCGAGCACCGCCGGCGTGGCGAAGACGCGCGCGCACTCGATTCCTTTTTTGTCCGACGCCGGCGCGTCGGACGCCGAGAGCGAAGCCGCCGCCGCGCCGACGGCGGCGAGACACTCGGGGATGCGCCGCGTCGCCGCGTACGCGGCGACGGCGGCGGCGACGGTTTCCGACGCCGCGTCCGTGAGGGTCTCAGCGGACCACGTCGCCGCGAACGCGTCGCTCAGACGCGGCTCCACTAAACGGAGGTCCGTCGCCACGAGCGCGCGGAGCGCTTTCGCGGACGCGTCCGGCGGCGCGGACGCGCCGTTCGTTCCGCCGCGAACGAAAACGCTCGCGGCGAAGGCTTCGAGCCGGTCGCGGGGCGCCTCTCCGTTCGGAGGCGCCGGGCCCCCGCCCGCCGCGGTCTGCGAGTACAAACCGGCGCGCCCGAGCTCAAGAATGAGCTCCGACGCGACGTTCGATCGCGGGACGTTCGATCGCGCGCGATAGGGATCCCCGCGTTCGATCGACGACGCGTGAAACGCGATCGGCGCGAAGAGCGCGTCCCACAGCGCGCGCGACGGCGCCTCGCGCCGCGCCGTCTCCGCCGCCGCAGCCTCGCCGGAGCGCGAGTGCGTCGTCGAGGCGACGCCTCCCCGCGCGGCGCGACCCTCGTCGCGCGCGCGGCGCGCCTCGTCCTCCGCGAAGGCGCGGAACACCCAGGGCGCGAGCGCGCCGAGCGCGTCGCCGGCGCGCGCCGCGTGAAGAACGCGGCTCGCGACGAGCCGAACCGTCTCCGGGGGCGGCTGAGTACGCGCCGCGCCGTCCGAAGCCGCGGCGGGAAGCTCGTCGAGCGGCGCAGAGGCGGGCGCTTCGTCGTCGAGAACGCTCGTCTCGCCCGAACGTGAACGGCGCGTTTCAGCCTTTTCTTTCGTGCCCTTCGTTCCCACGCTCTGTCCCGCGCGGTCCCGCCCCGCGTCTTCACGCACCGCGTCCGCCGCCGCCGCCGCGAACGCCGCGGGCACGTGCTCGCGATGGCACGGGTGAAACAGCACGGCGGCGAGCGCGTCCAGCGCGGGCGTTTCTTTTCGTGTCCGCGCGTCGGCCGAAGGCGAAGAAACGTCTGAAACGTTTGAAACGTCGTCGCCGTTTTCATGCGCGCGTTCGCGCGCGGCGCTCGTCAAAACCGCGTCCAGCACGTCGCGCGGCGTCGCGGCGGGCGCTCGGTGTGGCGCCGCGCGGAGCGATCGCGTCCACAGACGAAACGCCGCGTCGGTTAAAACTTTCCGCGGCGTTTCGGCGCGTTCGTTTTCGTCATCCTTCTCCGCGCGCGTCCGCTCGTTCCGCACGCACGCCTGAAGAAGTACGAGGCTCTGTCCCACGTTCGGCTTGAACTTCACTCCGAGCCGGCGTTCGAACCGAGACACACACGCCGCGGCGAGCGCGAAGAGTTCTTCCAAGAGCTCTTCGCGGAGGCGCTCAGCCGCGGCGGCGGCGGCGGCGGCGGCGCGCACCACGTGCGTCGCCGCCGTGGCGTTCGGCCTGTACGCGGCCGGAGCCGACGCCGCCGACGCGGAGGGTGCTTCGTCCGTCGCGTCCAGCGCGGCCACCAAGATGCGCCACACGCCCGCGTCCGCGCAAATCGACGCGGCGTCGGGGGCGTCGCTCCCGACGGCTCTCGGCGGCGGCGCCGAAGGCTTCGAAAGCGGCTTTTTCGAAGCGCCGCCGCCGCCGATGCCGCCGCGCGCGCCGGACCCGGCGCTGCCGCCACCTCGAGGCCCGCGCGCGCTGATGTCCGCGGCGAGGCCGGCCCACGCGAGCGTCGCGAGCGCCCACTCAGAAAGCACCGCGGCCGTCGCGGGCCCGGGCGTCGCCGCGTGGCCGCCGCCGGCGCCGGCGCGCGATGCGCCATCGGCCCCGCCGAGACCGGAAACGAGCGTCTCCGCCAGTCGCTTCTTGTCCGCGAACGTCACTGTCGCGCCGTACAGGCGCGCGCGCGCCTCGCGCGCTTCGCGCGCGTCCCGCGTCGACGACTCCATCGCCGCAGACCGGTCGCCCTCCGCGCGGCGCTCAGTGGCGGCCAACGACCACAAGTTACCTCCCCGATACGCGCGTTCGCATTCCCCGCCGCAGTATTCTCACAGCATGTCATCAGCATCGAGCATCCGGCTTCGGGAAACGTCGAGACGAACACCCGGCGAATACGCGTCGTCTCCCGTTGTCCCTCGTCCGTATTAATACCTAAAACATGCCTACGCTACACCCCTCCCGAACCTAAAGACTCCCGAACTAAGACTACCGCACATCCCCGCGCGCGTCACGCGCGCGTATCGCCTCCGCCTCCGCGTCGGACATGGCGTCCCCCGCGACCCGGCGGAACTCCACGACGCGGAAACTCTCAAACTCCCGCGCCGTTTGCGAGCCTTCGCCTTCGCGCTCGTCTTCGTCGCGAGGTCCGACCCGCCGCCCGAACCCCGGCGCGAGCTCGTCTCCGCGCACGCGCCTCGCCTCGAACGCACCTCCCTCGAGGAGGAGCGCCTCGAGCAGGTCGACGCTCTCCGGCCTGTGGTCCCGGCACGACGCGAAGACGGCGACGCCGCCGCGCGGGACGCACGCGCGAACCGTCGCCGCCAGTTTCTCGACGACGGCGGCGTTTTCCGTGTACGCCAAGTCGGCGCCCAGCACGACGCGCGGGTTTCGGAACGCGGCGCGTAGGTTCGCGATGTCTGTCTCCACGCCCCAGCGGAGCGGCGCCACGGCGACTGCCACGTCCGTCGGGATCGCCGCGACATCCGCGGTATCGGTTCTTTTTTGAGACCGACCGACAGACCGACCCGGCGACCCGGTTCGTTCTTTCGCGATTTTCCCGAAACCGTCTCGCGGCGGCGGCGCCGCTTTGTTGCGCGCCGCGTTGTGCCGCAGAAAGGCGCACACGCCGGGCAGGTCGGTGAGCGCCACCGCGCTCGGCAAGCCGGTGCTGGCGAGCGCCAGACCGGCGACGCCCGTGCCTGCCCCGAGCTCAAGCACGGTCAAGCGTTCGTCGGACGGCCGGACAGGTTCGTTCGAACCCGTCAACGACAGTCCGCGAAGCGTCGATCGCGTCGACGCGAAAATCGCGTCGTCGTCTTCGAGTTTCCGCGGCGGGACGTCCGCGGCGGTCGTCAGGCGGCGCCACACCTCCGGCTGGGAGACGTACGCGCCGAGAAGCACGCCGGCGTCCCACACGGTGAACCCCGTGGCGGGGATTGGGTCCTCCGCGTCGTCGCTCACGGCGGGGGAGGAGGAAGATGCGGGACCCGCGCCCCGGGAGCTTGAGCCGGCGCCCCGCCGGTCGGCGGGAGCGGCGGGTCGGAGGCATCCGACGCGCTTTTCCGCCGCGGTGGCGGATGGCGCCTGCGCGATGCGGAGGGGGGGAGCCCCCTCGAGCGCGCCTGGCACGGAGAACACGAAGTCCTCCTCGAATTTCGAGCGGTAGTCCAGCGCCGCCCGGCGCCACCCATCGGTGTCACCCATGGAGGCGCGCGGGACAAGTGCGCTTCGTCCACGTTTTACCACGAGGTGTGACGCGGTGAGAGTCGGCACGCACTGCTTGACCGATCCGCTGTGTCCAGTGTGATCGGGGCCGCTCGTTTTCTCGATTCGATCGTTCCGCGGCCTCCAAGCGTCACTTACCCTCGCGCGTCGGGGCGCACCGGCGAGTCTCCGGCGGCTCGCGCGTTTCGCGCACGCGCATGGAAGGCGGGATGAAGCGCACGTACTCGCGTTCGGACGAGGAAGGCCTCGCGATGCCCCAGCCGAAAGCCGCGCCGCTCCACGAGCTCCGCGCGAACGAGCGATTCTCGACGCACCACCGGCGATCGAGCTCGGTCGGCACGAACGGCGGGTCGTTCGCGGGGCTGATGGCCTACCAAGCCCCGCGACGGCTCGCGATGTGGGGCGCGCTCGTGCTCGCCGCGTGCGTCCTGGGTTTGATCGCGCGCGCCGCGCTCGTGCCGAGCGTGGAGTACGTGCAGGCGCCCAGCGTGGGCGCGCGCGAGGATGTGCTGTGCGACGGCCTTCCTCCCTTCGTGGTGGTGGTGGACGCGGGGAGCACGGGGTGTCGCGCGCACGCCTTCCGCGTCTCACGGGATCCCGGCGCCTCCGCTTCGGCGTTCTCGCTCGAGCCCGCCGGCGCGAGGGTCAAGCTCGAGACGCCGCTGGCGTCCCTGGCGGGCGCGTCCGCGGACCAAGTCGCGGCGGCGGTCGGGCCCATGCTCGACGAAGTCGCGTCGCGCGTTCCCGCCGCCGACGTCGCCGACACGCCTGTGTACGTCTGGGCCACCGCGGGCGCGCGCGCGCTGAGCGACGCGCAACAGACACAGCTGTGGGGCGCCGTGACGGAGGCTGTGCGCGAACGCACGGACTTCCTGCTGCCCGCGGCGGGGTCCGCGAGCGAGGCGAGCCACTTCCGCACCATCGACGGCGAGGAGGAGGGGTACTTCGCGTGGCTGGCGGCGAACTACGTCAAGGGCGTGGACATGACGCGCGTCGGCTCGGACGACGCCCCGCTCGAGCGCGAGACCGTCGGCGCGCTGGACGTCGGCGGCGGGTCCGCACAGATCGTCGCGCTCATGGCCGCGGACGAGGTCACCGTGGACGAGGTCACCGCGCCGGGGTCGGAGAGGCGCGTCGCGGCGGCGGACCTGGACGCGCTGGCCGAGAGCGTCTACGTGAAGAGCTACCTGGGCGTAGGCGCCGCGCGCGCCGAGACGCGCGCGCGGCGGGAAGCCGCGGCGGCGGCGAAAACAGAAGGGCGCGTGGAAGCGCCGTTCCCGTGTGGGTTCAAAGGCCACACGCAGACGACCGACGGCGTCGCGTTGACGGGCTCGGGCGAGTACGACGCGTGCGTCGAGCTCGTCGCGAAGATCCTTCACGACACGCTCGAGGAGGACAAAGAGACGGACGCGCCGTTCACGCTCGCCGCGCCCGCGGATGCGCTCGGCGCACGTCACGAACGCGCGTTTCTCGGCATGTCCCTGCTGTTCCACGTCACGAACTTCCTGCACGTCGTGTTCCCCGGCTCGCTGGCGTCGTTTCCGAGCCCCACGCTCGGTGAAGTGCGAACCGCCGGTCGCGCCGCGTGCGGCGCCGAGTGGGCCGCGCTCGCGCGCGACTCGGCGGGCGTCGACGCGAACACGCCCGCCGACCGGCTCCCGGGGCGGTGCTTCGACGCGGCGCTGCTCGTCGCGCTGCTCGGGCGCGACGGCGGGTTCGGGTTCGCGGAGAACGAGGCACGCGTCGAGTTCGTGGACGACATAGGTGGGCGGAACGTCGAGTGGACCATGGGCGCGGCGATGGCGCTCGCGCACCGCGCGGCGGCGCGCGAGGCGGGCAAAGACACGACGCTCGAGTGCGGTTTCTCGGTTTCGGTTTCGGACGGCGTAAACGTCGACGCGACGTCGCGTAAACGCCGCGTGGGTCTAGGACGAAAGGCGACACGCGTCGTCCGCAAATCCGTCGGCGTGGCGGCGGCGCTCGGCGCGGTGTGCGCGCTGATCGCCGCGCTCGCCGGCGCGGTCGAGGCGGACAAGATGTGGCGCCTCACGAAACCCGCCGAGCGCGGCGCCGGGATGGTCGGGCGGAGACGCGGGAGTCTGTCCAACCTGTAGTAGGGCTAACCTTAAGAAACTACTTTCTTTAACTAAGAAATCGTCGTGTCGTATC
>Ga0181601_10003056_pt1 | contig 14210 bp, 10 predicted proteins | sample 041ome_8_FD_133020 | JGI IMG/M metagenome (GOLD analysis project Ga0181601, IMG submission 133020) | Coastal salt marsh microbial communities from the Groves Creek Marsh, Skidaway Island, Georgia - 041407BS metaG (megahit assembly) | ecosystem: Environmental > Aquatic > Marine > Intertidal zone...
ATCCCTGTATAAGAGCTTGGAGTAATTACTTTAAGCTCTTTTTTTATGTCATCAGAGACCTCAAGAGTGTCAATGAAATTTGAAATGCTTTCTGCGTTGATCTTTTCGTTAGTTCTAGTAAGTCCCTTTAGAGCTTCATAAGGATTTGGATAAGCTTCTCTCCTAAGAATAGTTTGAATCGCTTCAGCAACTACAGCCCAGTTATTTTCAAGGTCCTGAGCTATTTTATCTTCATTTAAGAGCAATTTATTGAGCCCTTTTAGCGTTGATTGAAATGAAAGAATAGTATGCGCTAACGGCACCCCAATGGCTCTAAGTACTGTAGAGTCTGTTAAATCTCTTTGTAATCTAGAAACAGGGAGTTTAGCGGCTAAATGTTCGAAAAGTGCATTTGCAATACCAAGGTTTCCTTCCGAGTTTTCAAAATCAATAGGATTCACTTTATGTGGCATTGCAGAAGAACCAACTTCTCCTTCTTTAATTTTTTGTTTGAAATAATCCATGGAAACATAGGTCCAAATATCTCGATCTAGGTCGATAAGGATAGTATTTATTCTCTTTAATAAATCAAAGAGAGACGCCATATGGTCATAATGTTCAATTTGAGTTGTTGGAAAGGAGTGATACAATCCTAATTTTCCTTCAACAAAATCGGTTCCGAATTTCTTCCAATCAGTCGTTGGGTAAGCTACATGATGAGCATTGTAATTTCCTGTTGCTCCTCCAAATTTTGCAGCATGAGCTATTGCACCAAGTTGCTTGAATTGTTCCTTGATTCTTGTAACAAACACATTAAGTTCTTTTCCTAAACGAGTAGGAGAAGCAGGTTGTCCGTGTGTCCTTGCAAGCAGAGGAATATGATCCCAGTCTGCTGATAGTCCCTCTAAAGTACGCAACAATTCTTCTAAATGAGGCGTATAAACATCGATGATCGCTTCTTTTAATGAAAGTGGAATAGCGGTATTATTGACATCTTGAGAGGTTAGTCCAAAGTGAATAAATTCCTTGTATTCGTGTAGGTTTAACTCATCAAACTTCTTCTTAATAAAGTATTCTACCGCTTTTACATCATGATTAGTTACCTTCTCAATTTCTTTAATGGCAATTGCATCTTGATCAGTAAAGTGTTTATAAATTCCTCTTAGGTCATTAAATAAAGATGAATCAAAAGATGATAATTGTTTCAAAGGAAGTTCACATAGCGCAATAAAATACTCGATTTCAACACGAACTCGGTACTTGATTAGAGCAGCTTCTGAAAAATAATTTCCTAATGATTCAACTTTTGAACGGTATCTTCCATCGATTGGTGAGATGGCATTTAATGAGCTTAACGACATAATTCTTTGATTAGAGCTGCAAAGATAATAAAACCTATAGCCTTAATTCAATTTTTTTAATCGTTTTAAAACTGTTCGTGCTCTTGCCTTGTATGCAGCACTTTGAGTAGGGTAGTGAAGTTCAATGATATCGATTAGATTTGGTTTAATCCATTCTTCTAAAGTGATAAGCCTGGATAGGTTTTCCATAGCATGTACTTTTACGGCAACTCGATAAGGCGCTGTAAACCAAATGAAATTACAATGAACCATATGGAGCTTATACCTTTGAGGAATTAAGTCAAATCGACTTTTTAACATAGGAATTTTTAAAATGATACTACAGATTTTTGCGATAGATCTTAGATTGGAATCCTCGTGTGTTTCAGGAAGTGATTTTATGAATAGTTCTACATATTCACATAGCGATAACGGATGGATTACTAGTGCTTGCTCAATAGTCCAAATCGCTTGAAGTGCCAGCTTGTGATTACTTGAAGTTGCAATTCTGATGAGCTCTTCAAAAAATAATGGCTGTTCTAATAAAAGAACAGCCATGTGTTGTCTTGATTTTAAGCGCGCATTTACCGCTTCTAAATGAAGTTGAAAGGTATGGTCCATGAATTATTCACTAAGCAAAACTAGACTATAGGGAGAATCGATTTCAACAGTTCCATTTTTGACCACAGCACTGTTGCCAGAATAAGCATCCGTAACTAGAACACCGTCCGCAAATACAGAGCCAACAGTAATTGATTTGATACCGATAGATAAATCCAGTCCAATTACAACCTTGTCTTGGTTGAGAATTCGACTAAAACTATAGGGTGATTCAGATAACATCTGATGATGACCTGCTCCAATCGCTGGATGATTCGCTCTAAATTTTCCAACTTTTTGCCAATGAACAAGATTTTCCTGAATAGCAATGTCATTTTCAATATCCTCCCAATTCATTAAAGATCTTAAGTTTGCATCACCAATAGCACCAGCTACCTTAAGAGGTCTATTAGATTCATCCCCGTAATATACTTGTGAGGCTCCTGGAGTAAGTAATAATACATTAGCGGCTCTAAAACTTTTAGCACGTGTGCTATCATATGGATGTGCTTCATCGTGAGAGGATAGGAAATTAAGAACAGAATAACCTTTTAATTCGTTATGAAGTATGTCGTTGTATTTTGAAAAAATTTCTTCATAAGGTTGATCTGCTTCATTTTTTAATCCAAAATTGATCAAACTATTAAATCCAGCATTGTTGTAATAGTCAACAATTTTATCACCAAAATCATAAGAAAGTCCATTAGAAATTGTGTAACCAGATACCTCTCCTGTCATGTAAAACGGCGTCTGATCAAGTACTTTTGAAGGGTTTTCTTCTTTCCATGTAGCGAACGCTTGATCAGCTTGTTCTCGAAGCATTACCCATACATTTTCTGAAGCATGTTTAGCGGTATCTACTCGATACCCATCAATACCTAATTCACGAACATAATCAGTTAGCCATTTAACGAGGTAGGCGTTTGGAGTTCTTTTATAACCAGTTTTAGAAAAATAAGATTCAAGTTCTTTAAGTTCTTGCTCATACCTTCCCTCTGCCTTCCATTTAGATATAAGTGCTTCAGGAAGGGCAACTTCTTGATTACTCTCTGTTAAAATATCTGGTAGGTTCTCAACTAATGTACAAGCTGTTGTCATTTCGTAGTTGGAGTAATCACAAGCGGGTTCAGTTCTAACCCAATCAGAGGGCCATACGGGATCTATTGCTGTTACAGGTCCTGTATGATTAGCAACAACGTCTAATATAATACGTATTCCCTTTTGATGAGCAGTTTCAACAAGTTCTTGTAAATCATTAAAGTCTCCAAAGTTAGGATCGATTGAAGTCCAATCTTTAGCCCAATACCCATGATATCCATAGGTTAAACCTGTGCCTTCATCTGTTGCATCATGAATCTGTTCTACGACAGGAGTAAACCAGATTGCATTAATTCCTAGATTAGTAAAATAACCTTCATTTATTTTTTTTGTAATCCCTTTAAGATCGCCACCTTCAAATCCTCTTAATACGGCAGCTTCTTTTGTTCTTTCAAAATTTAAATCGTTTGTATGATCAGCGTTATAAAAGCGATCAGGTAACAAAAAATAGATCGTAGCAGAATTCCATGAAAAAGAGGTGGTTCTAACTTCATTTAATTGGTTAACTTCCTTGCAGCCAACAATAGTCAGTAGGGCTAACACTAGAATAGATATGCGTTTCATATAAGTAGTTTAGTTTGGTATAAATTTAAAAAATAAATTAGTTTCTATTCAAGACCTTGTATTCCTCGTAACATTCACTAATTGCATCTAAAATTTGAAGATCATTTGCGGTTTGTATAAACGATTTGGAATAATTACAATTACTTAAGATATCATTAATGTCTATTTTTTCAATTTGAAGAAGAGCTTCCAGCGTTTCACGATCAAATTTTGATGCTAATAAATTTCTGATAGCGTCGTCTTCTTTCATGTTGCGTAATTTACGCATCTGTTTAGGCTTTTTGCCAAATAAGTTTCTAAGTAAATCTGCAGGATTCAAAATGGCGCCTAAAACTTTTGAAACAGCTGAAGGTTTTCTACTTCCAGCTTCATATCCGACCGAAAGTCCAGAGATACTATATTGAAATGCTTCATCAATAGGAAGTCGTTTGACATCAATTTCTAAATAGCCTGTAAGTTGATAGGGTTTGATAACTACCTCTTCAAGGGCATAGGCTAATTCGGTTAGTCCAAAGGATGCATTTTGAAATTTAAGCATATCCTGAGTAACTCTAACCTTGATGGTTTTAAAACCTAAATAAGAGAAAAATAAGGTGTCATTAACGGTAGCGGGAATCTCGAAGCTACCGTCTTTTTTAGAAATCGTACCTTTAATTTTAGTTAAATTAATGATGTGGACGTTTTCTAATGGCTTATCATCTTGCTCACTTTTTACACTAGCCTTTAAATAGACATCAGCAGTTTGAGCATAAGAAATAAAGCTAAAAAGTACCAGTAGTGCGAATCCAATTTTTTTCATCGCACTAAAGATATTGTACTTTACAGTATTATAACAGAAATTATAAGATTTTTAACTAAACCCTTTTCTTTTAGATCTACCTTTAGGTTTTGATTTAAAATTTGTTGGATTCTTCGATTTGCCTTTTGAATCAGAAAATCTTCTCGATGGTTTAGTATCATTAAATTTTTTGCCACGATCTTTTTTTCTTCCTCTTCGACTTGATCCATCTTCTGGTTTTGAAGAAACCTCAACATTGACAAATCTACCATCTATTTTAAGATCGGTAAATACCTCTAATATTTTTGGCATCATCTCCGGATCCGTATTAAAGAACGAGAAATTATCTTTTACATCAACTTTGTAAACATCATCTTTTGAAAGATCAGTAAGTTCACGAATAAAATCTTTTAAACTACCCCACGTATATCCATCTCTACTTCCTACATTGATGAAATAACGAATAGAGTTGGGATTTACATTTGATTCTCCAGAAGACTCAGGAGAAGAAATATCTTTTGTTTTATTATAATAGTCAAAGAAACGAGTGAACTCAACCGAAACAATTTTCTTGATGAGTTCTTCACGATCTAACCCATTTAAAACTTCATTGATTTTGGGTAAATACTCATCAACTTGATGATTGATTTCTGTTTCTTTTAACTTATGAGCAAGATGAAAAAGTTGTTTTTCACAAATTTCAATTCCTGTAGGAATCGGTTTTTTGATAAACTCTTTTTTAATGATTTTTTGAATCGTATGAATCTTTCGTTCTTCAGATTTAGTAACAATAACCATCGAAACACCTTCTTTACCAGCACGTCCAGTTCTTCCTGAACGGTGTGTATAGGTTTCTATTTCATCGGGAAGTTGGTAGTTAATCACATGTGTAATATCATCAACATCGATTCCACGAGCTGCTACATCAGTAGCTACTAACATATGGATTTGTTTTTTTCTAAAAGCACTCATCACTAAATCACGTTGATTTTGACTTAGATCTCCATGTAGTGCACCAGCATTGTATCCATCTTCAATTAGTTTTTCAGCAACACGTTGTGTATCTCTCTTTGTTCTACAAAATACTACAGAGAAGATTTCCGGGTTCGCATCAGCCAAACGCTTGAGCACAGGATATCGATCTCTTCCGGAAGCAATATAATATTCATGGGTTACCGTTGAAGCCCCTTGGTTTTTAGAACCAACAGTGATTTCTTCAGGATTGTTCATGAATTTTTTAGCAATTATTGATACCTCTTTGGGCATCGTTGCAGAAAATAACCAAGTATTTTTTTCTTTAGGAGTATTGGAGAGGATGTCTTGAATATCTTCAAAAAATCCCATATTTAGCATTTCATCAGCTTCATCGAGAACACAGAAATCAATTTTTCTAATGTCTACCATATTACGACCAATCATGTCTTTCATTCTTCCAGGAGTGGCAACAATGATTTGTGCTCCTCGCTTAATTTGATTGGCTTGTTCACTAATACTAGCACCACCGTATATAGCAACGGTATTTAATCCTTTAATATATTTTGCGTAGTTCTTGATTTCATTAGTGATTTGTAAACAAAGTTCTCTTGTTGGAGATAAAATCAATCCCTGAGTAAATTTTTTTGTTGAATCAATTTTTTGAATCAGAGGAAAACCAAAGGCAGCTGTTTTACCTGTCCCAGTTTGAGCAAGAGCCACTAAATCAGTTTCTTTATATAATAAAATTGGAATTGCTTTTTCTTGAACTTCAGAAGGCTCTTTAAAGCCCATATCAGAAATAGCGTTAAGTAAGGACTCATCTAGTCCTAAATCTTGGAATTTTTGCATTTTTTGAGTTTTTTCGCAAATATGTCTGTTGCATAGAGCGAAATCCTATTTAACTCAGCGCAACACATGCTATACCAGCGGCGTTATAAAGGTGCAAAGATACGCATTTGTTTTGCTTATCCTATTAAAAAGTAGAATATCAACTAATTAGGAGTGTTTAAAAAGGATAAAAGAGCTGCTGTAGCTTTTGCTCTGTGAGAAATTGAATTTTTAGTGGCACTATCTAATTCAGCAAAGGTCATGTCGTAGTTATGAGGGATAAAGACAGGATCATAACCAAAACCATTTGATCCACGGATATCATAGCTAATCGTTCCATGGATTTCACCGCTAAATAGATAGTGATCTCTTTTAGTGATGAGGCTTATGACAGTTTTGAAATAGGCCGAACGATCTTGAATTCCTTCTAATTTTTTTAATAACAGCGCTACATTTTCTTTGTCTATTGCCTTTGGACCTGCAAATCGAGCAGAGTACACTCCTGGATCACCATTTAAGGCGTTTACAAATAATCCTGTATCATCTGCAAAACAAGGATGTCCAGTAGCTTTATAAACTGCTTCTGCTTTCAACCGTGCATTTCCTTCTAGGGTATCCTCTGTTTCCTCTATGGTTTGATTAAATCCACACGCTTCTAATGATATTATTTTTAAATCTGAAGAAGTGATCTTTCGTATTTCATCTAATTTATGGAGGTTGTTTGTCGCAAATACCAAAATGGAGGAGTCTAAAGACATATAGGTAACGTTTAAATAGCCATTTAAAATTGAAAAATAGCTAATTAAAAAGCATTTAACTAGTAAAAGAATAAAAAATAATCCTTTTTGTGAATAAAAAAATAATTTAACAAATTCATTAGTGTTAAACAATAATATGACTGAATAATCAGTGATTAATTTGTAAATTTGCGACTACAAATAATAGTATTGTGAGTAAAAAATATGTATTTGATTTTGATAGTACGCTAACTAGTGTGGAGGCACTTGATGTACTAGCAGAAATAACTTTAGAAAACAATCCAAATCGAGATGAAATTGTTAAAGAAATTCAGGATATTACCAATTTAGGTATTGATGGAGATATTTCTTTTACAGAATCGTTAGAACGAAGAATTTCGTTACTTAAAGCGAATCAAGATGATTTGGATGAATTGGTGAGAAGACTTGAAAAGAAAATTTCAAAGTCCATCAAGGAAAATAAAGAATTTTTCGAAAAACATTCTGAAGATATCTATGTTATTTCTTGTGGTTTTAAAGAATTTATTGACCCCATAGTTGCTGCCTACAATATCCCTTCAAATAAGGTTTATGCCAATACTTTTGAGTTCGATTCTAAGGGGTATATCTCTGGTTTTGATGCTGCTAATGTGTTGTCTACTCACAATGGAAAAATTGAATGTTTAAAAAATCTTAACTTGAATGGCGAAGTTCAAGTTATTGGAGATGGTTACAGTGATTACGTCATGCGTGAAGCTGGAATTGCTGATAAATTTTTTGCCTATACGGAAAACGTCGAGCGTGAAAAAGCAGTTAAAAATGCAGATCACGTTACACCGACTATTGATGAATTTTTATACCTAAATAAATTGCCTAGAAAAATTTCATACCCCAAACACAGAATTAAGATTCTTCTTTTAGAGAATGTACATCCAGATGCTTTTGATAATTTAAAGTCAGACGGATTTTCTGTTGAACTGATAAAAACGAGTTTAAGTGAAGAAGAATTGATTAAGAAAATCAAGGGAGTTCACGTAATTGGAATTCGTTCTAAGACACAAATTACTCAAAAGGTATTAGAAGCCGCAGATAAGTTAATGGTTATTGGTGCATTTTGTATTGGTACCACTCAAATTAATTTACAGGCTGCAAAGGAACATGGAGTAGTAGTCTTTAATGCCCCTTATTCCAATACCCGTTCTGTAGTAGAATTGGCCATTGGAGAAATAGTTATGTTAGCACGCTCTATCTTTCCTAGATCTACGGAGATCCATAATGGTCAGTGGAACAAAACAGCTTCTGGATCTCAAGAAGTTAGAGGTAAAAATTTAGGTATTATTGGTTATGGCAATATTGGAAAACAACTTTCGGTACTTGCAGAATCCATTGGAATGCATGTTTACTTCTTTGATGTAGATGAACAATTAGCATTAGGTAATGCCACTAAATGTTCCAGTATTGAGGAGGTTCTATCCTTAGCCGATTTTGTATCGCTTCATGTGGATGATAATAAAGCTAATACAAATCTTTTCAATGCTGAGCGCTTCGCTCAAATGAAAAAAGGGTCTGTTTTTATCAATTTAGCACGCGGATTTGTAGTAGATATCTCTGCCTTAGTTGATGCTTTAAAGAGTGGACATATTAAGGGAGCTGCCGTCGATGTTTTTCCTGAGGAACCAGCTGCCAATGGTGATTTTTATACGGAATTAAAAGGATTAGAAAATGTGATTTTGACGCCTCATATCGGGGGAAGTACTCTCGAAGCTCAGCGTGATATTGCTGATTTTGTTCCGAACAAGATTATGGGTTATATCAACTCTGGAAATACGGTTGATGCTGTAAACTTTCCCAATATTAGATTGCCTAAACAAGAAAATAAACACCGTTTCTTACACATTCATAAGAATGTTCCGGGTATTATGGCAAAGGTTAATAAAGTATTGGCTAAATACGAGCTCAATATTTCAGGTCAATTCTTGTCTACTGATCCAGATGTTGGCTATGTCATTGTTGAAGTAGATAAAGAATACAATCAAGAGGTGATACAAGCGTTGAAAGCGATTGAACATACCATTAAGTTCAGAGTATTGTACTAGAAGAAGTTAGGCTTTATTGATGGTGATAAGGTTCGTTTTTTAGAATACTAAAACCTCGATAGAGTTGCTCAACAACAAATAAACGAATCATTTGATGTGAAAAAGTCATCTTGGAAAAACTAATTTTCGAGATGGCTTTTTTTCTTATGTCTTCACTAAAGCCATAGGGACCACCAATAATAAGTACTAATTGTTTGCATCCACTATTCATTTTTTTTTGTAAAAACTCTGAAAATCCTACAGAGGTATATTCTTTTCCATTTTCATCTAGAATAATCACATGATCAGTAGGCTTTAATTCTTTTAAAATAAGTTCGCCTTCCTTTTTTTTCTGTTGTTCTTCAGAGAGATTCTTAACATTTTTAAGATCAGGAATAATACATGATTCAAATCGAATATAATGTTGAAGTCTGTCGATATAATTGGTGATTAATTCTTGAAGTTGTTTGCTATCAGTTTTACCAATAGCGATTAATTTTATTGTCATAAGCTTATTTTCAGTACTAAATTACAAAACTATAGCAAAGGTGCTCATTAGTTTTATTAATTTAGCTTAAGAGAAGAAAACTATGTCAAAAGTTGTAGAGGAACAATTAAGTCGAATCCCTGTCATTAATATAATTGTCAGTATCTTGAAGAAACCCAAGCTTAAAGCGCTCAAGGGTATGTCTATCTATGATTTATTAGAGATGTATGTATTGGGTATTGTTAATGGTGCGCTTGGTACTAGGGCTTCTGCAATTGCATTTAGTGTGTTTTTAGCCTTATTTCCACTAATAATTTTCATCCTAACGCTAGTTCCATATATCATTCCCTATGTTCAAGTTGGCTCCGGGGATCTTGATGCTGAGATATTAACCTTTATTGAGTCTTTTTTACCTACATCTACGGGTGAGTATTTTGGTGATATCTTTCTTCAAATAAAAAATCAGAAACATGGGGGGTTAATGTCTTCCTCGTTTTTCTTGTCAATTTTTTTAATGGCTAATGGAGTTAGTGCTATTTTTAGCGGATTTGAAACTTCCTATCACATAGAATTTAATCGTTCCTATATCAAACAATACCTTTATGCGTTACTGATTGGCTTATTATTGTCGCTGCTTCTCATTTTAGGAGTGGTGGTCTACCTGTATTTTGAATATTACATATTGACTTCACTTACCGATATGATCAATAATAGCACACATATAATAAGAAGTCAAGAAGATTTATACCTTGTTTCAGGCGTAAAACTATTATTTTATTTGGTATTATTTTACCTGGTTGTTTCGATACTTTATAATTTTGGAACAAAAGAGTCAAGATCCTTTAATTTCTTCTCAATTGGTGCTGGGATGACAGCCCTATTATTTGTATTAACCTCTTATTTGTTTGGGTTCTATATCGATAATTTTTCACGATATAATGAACTTTATGGTGCTTTAGGAGGACTGTTAATCTTGATGTTATACATCTGGTTAAACGCTATTATTTTGTTATTGGGGTTTGAGCTCAATATCAGTGTGAACTCACTTAAAAAAACACAAACTATAAAAGAAGTCAACTCTTAGTATGAACTATTTTGTAGATGTCATTACGCCACTTCCCTTAGAAAAGAGTTTAACGTATCAATTAACGGAAGATCAATACCATTCTTTAAAGCCTGGTATGCGACTCATTGTTCCAATTAGGACAAGATTTTACACGGCATTGGCATTAAAAATACATCAAAATCCTCCAGCTCAATACCAACCAAAAGAGGTTGAAGTAGTATTGGATGAAACTCCCATAGTACAGCCTTCTCAATTGAAATTTTGGTCATGGATTTCAAGTTATTATATGTGTACGCTTGCTGAAGTATATAAAGCAGCAATGCCTTCTGCTATGTTGTTAGAAAGTGAAACCTTGATCGGTTTATCTAAAGACACCATCGAAGTTAGCAAGCTGTCAGATAAAGAATATATGGTGGTTGAAGCATTAAAAATACAATCACAACTCAAGATAAGTGATGTCATGAGTCTTTTAGGAATTAAACAGGTAATGCCACTAATTCACTCCATGGTTGCTAAAAAAATAGTTGTTGTTCAAGAATATATTCAGGATAAATACAAACCTAAAATGGAGACCTATTACTTTCTGAATTTTGATGTAAACAATTCAATGCTAGTTGAAAAACATTTATCAGATTTAAAGACAGCAAAAAAACAACTAGAACTCTTTTTATGTCTGTGTCAACTAAAAGCATCAGAGGAACAACCTATAGCTTCAAAAGAACTTAAAAAGAACTTTGAAAACTACTCGACTTTTATAAAAAGTTTAATTGCTAAAGGGATAGTTAATTATGAAAAACGGCAGGTAGATCGTATTCAACTAGCCTCCAATACATCGCTTCAATCACTTAAAAATCTCAATAAGGAACAAGAACAGGCTTATCTAGAACTCGATAAACATATTAATACTCCTAGTGTGGCTTTATTAAAGGGAGTAACCTCGTCTGGTAAAACAGAGGTCTATGCAAAATTAATTCAAGATCAACTTGCTAAGGGAAAACAGGTACTATATCTTGTTCCTGAAATAGCACTTACCGTTCAGCTTATCAAACGACTTCAGGCTTATTTTGGTAGTTCTTTAGCCGTATTTCATTCAAAATACAACAATCAAGAGCGCGTTGAAGTATGGAACCAAGTGCTTCATGCTAGTGATAAAGCACAATTAATAGTAGGTGCCCGTTCTTCACTGTTGTTGCCTTATAAGAATTTAGGTTTGATCATTGTTGACGAAGAACATGAATCTTCTTACAAGCAATACGACCCAGCGCCGAGATATCACGCTAGGGATTCTGCGGTCTATATGGGAAGTTTACATCAAGTAGGGGTAGTTCTTGGTTCTGCTACTCCTAGTATCGAAAGCCGGTACAATGTTCAAAATTCCAAATATAAACTCGTTGAACTCAACAAGCGTTATAAAGATGTGATGATGCCAGAGATTCAACTAATTGATTTAAAAAAACTATACAAAAAAAAGGAGGTCAAAAATCACTTTTCATTTCCATTGCTTCAAGCCATAGATGATACTATTGCAGAAAAAAAGCAGGTGATCTTGTTTCAAAATAGAAGAGGGTTTTCGTCGATGGTAGAATGTGAACGCTGTGGTCATACTCCGGGCTGCCCTCATTGTGATGTGAGTTTAACCTTTCACCAACATAGTAAGCAACTTAGATGTCATTATTGTGGGTATCAAGAGTCTTTTAGTAATAGTTGTCAGGCCTGTGGTAGTGTGGAGCTCAATACTAAAGGATTAGGAACCGAACAAATTGTAAATGGGTTGCAAGAATTAAGACCAGAACTTACAATAGGTCGATTGGATTATGATACAACACGAGGAAAAAATGCCTACGATCAACTTATCAATGCCTTTGAAGATCAACAACTTGATGTGCTGGTAGGTACACAAATGGTTGCTAAGGGTTTAGATTTTGAGCATGTAGGTTTAGTAGGTGTTCTCAATGCAGATAGTTTGTTGAACTTTCCAGAGTATAATGCTCATGAACGCGCTTTTCAAATGCTAACTCAAGTAGCGGGTAGAGCGGGTCGAAAAAAGCAACGAGGAAAAGTGTTGATTCAGTCCTATAATCCCTTTCATGAGATCTTACAATTAGTGAGCACTAATGACTATGAATCCATGTATAAAGAACAATTGTACCAACGAGAGATCTATAAATATCCCCCTTCAAATAAGATCATTAAAATAACCTTCAAGCATAAGGATTATAATAAAATTAATGAAGCAGCTCAATGGTATGTCAATGGGTTGAAAAAAGCACTTCAACAAGTTGTTATTTTAGGACCAGAATTTCCAGCAGTAGCTCGAGTAAAAAATAATTATATCAAGCATATTGTAGTTAAAATTCCAAAGACTCAACCTCAACAAGAACTTAAAAATTATATGCTTCGTCTAAAAACTTCTTTCTATGCGATAGCAAGCTATCGCTCCATTCGCATCAATTTTGATGTGGATTACCTTTAACAGGCTTCTAGGGCTTGCATGAATGCTTGTTTATTCGATCTACTTATCGGTAATTCTATATTTTCAATGGTGACTGAATGATTGTTGTAGGTTTGAATTTTTTCTAGGTTAATCACGAAAGATTTGTGAATTCTAAGCATATAAGTTGAATTGATCATTACCATTACTTTTTTAAGTCCTTTAGGTATGATATATACGTGACGTTCAGTTACGATTTTGGAATAATCACCCATTGCCTCAATCCATTTGATATCTCTAATGCGAACTCTTTTTTTATGTTGATTTAAATTCACAAAGATATGTGGATCGTTATCATCATAGTCGAAGTGAGTTTTTTGAATATGAAGTACTTTTTCTATAGCCAAATTAAAGCGCTCTAGTCTAATCTCACCAAGCAGATAATCAGTTACATTGTATTCAAAAGCTTTAAGGGCATAATCGGATTTTTCTGATGCGATAATGATTTGAGGTTCATCTATAAGACCATCAATGAGTTGAAAACCATTTCTAATAGGCATTTCAATAGCGATGATCGCTAGATCTACCTCCCTGCAATTAATTCCCTCAACAGCTTCGATTGCATTTCTAAAACATGCAATTAGGTTGAGTTCTGAATGTTGTTCAATAAGTTCTCTTAAAGCAGTTCTTTTATTTAATGATTGATGAACAATAACACAGTTTAACTTTTTCATAACTATTGATTTTTAAATTCAAGTTTAAATTAGTTTGCATGTTTTAAGCTGGTATTGAAAATGATCTGAATTGATTGATATTTGATATAATCGGCACCTTTTTGTAACGAATGAACGATAACCTACCTACAACCGATGAAACGGGTAGGTAGAGTGGTGATCTAAAAGGATGTAGATAATAATGCTATTCTTTTGTGAAATAGAAAATAAGTACTATTTTTGCACTCTTAAAATTTAAATTATACTTATGAATCATTACGAAACTGTTTTCATTTTGAATCCCGTTCTATCTGAAAGTCAGATAGAGGAAACAGTTAAGAAATTTCAGGATTTCTTAATTAAGAATGGTGCTAAAATGGTTGCCAAAGAAAACTGGGGACTTAAAAAATTAGCTTATCCAATCCAAAACAAGAAGAGTGGATTTTACCACTTATTTGAGTTCACTGTACCTGGTGAAGTCATTGCTTCTTATGAACAAGAATTCCGCAGAGATGAGCGTGTGATGCGCTTCTTAACTG
>Ga0181601_10003057_pt1 | contig 14208 bp, 9 predicted proteins | sample 041ome_8_FD_133020 | JGI IMG/M metagenome (GOLD analysis project Ga0181601, IMG submission 133020) | Coastal salt marsh microbial communities from the Groves Creek Marsh, Skidaway Island, Georgia - 041407BS metaG (megahit assembly) | ecosystem: Environmental > Aquatic > Marine > Intertidal zone...
CCAGCGTGCTGAGTTCGGCGTGAAGATGGCCGGCAAGAAGGTAACCCTTGTTGTTTCCTCTGACGACATCGACGATTTCTCTAACCGTCGTATTCGCTCGGTTGGTGAGTTGATTCAGAACCAGGTTCGCATCGGTCTGTCTCGTATGGAGCGCGTTGTTCGCGAGCGCATGTCAACTCAGGACATCGAAGCCATCACCCCACAGACACTTATTAACCTGCGCCCAGTTGTTTCTGCCATCAAGGAGTTCTTTGGTGCCAGCCAGCTATCGCAGTTCATGGACCAGAACAACCCGCTTGCAGGCCTTGCCCACAAGCGTCGTTTGTCTGCTCTTGGACCAGGTGGTATCGCACGTGAGCGTGCCCAGATGGAGGTTCGTGACGTTCACCCATCCCACTACGGTCGCATGTGTCCAGTTGAGACCCCGGAAGGCCCGAACATTGGTCTAATCGGATCACTTACAGCTTTCAGCAAGATCAACGCGTTCGGTTTCATTGAGACTCCATACCGCGTTGTCAAGGACGGCAAGGTTGGCAAAAAGGTTGAGTACCTAGATGCTGCCGCCGAAGAGGGCAAGGTTATTGCCGGTGCTGACACTCCTTTGAAGGATGATGGAACACTTGTTGGACCTCGTGCCTTTGCCAGGTTCCGTGGCGACATGGTTGAAGTTGCGGCTGAGGACGTCGATTACATCGACATTTCCCCACGTCAGCTAGCTTCAGTATCAACCTCGTTGATTCCATTCCTTGAGCACGATGACTCGTCACGTGCGCTGATGGGTGCAAACATGCAGCGTCAGGCCGTTCCACTACTAGAGGCCCAGAGCCCATATGTTGGAACCGGCATGGAGCGCCTTGCAGCGATTGACTCCGGCGCAGTTCTAATCAACGAGCTTGCCGGTGTAGTTGAGGAAATCGACGCAGACGAGATCATCGTGATGAACGATGATGGATCTCGCTCGACCTACAACCTTCGCAAGTTCGACCGTTCAAACCAGGGAACCGCTATCAACCAGAAGGCCATTGTTGAAATTGGTCAGCGGGTTGAGGCCGGCGATGTTTTGGCTGATGGTCCTTCGACTGAGAACGGTGAGCTAGCTCTTGGTAAGAACCTGCTTGTGGCATTCATGCCGTGGGAAGGTTACAACTTTGAGGACGCGATCATTCTGAGCCAGGAGCTCGTGAAGAACGACACTCTTTCTTCGATTCACATCGAGGAGTACGAGGTTGACGCTCGCGACACCAAGTTGGGTGCCGAGGAAATCACAGCTGACCTTCCAAACATCTCAGTTGAAGCTCTTGCTCAGCTAGATGAGCAGGGAATCATTCGCATCGGTGCCGAGGTTCGTCCAGGCGACATCCTGGTCGGAAAGGTGACCCCTAAGGGTGAGACCGAGCTTTCGGCCGAGGAGCGTTTGCTCCGTGCAATCTTCAACGAGAAGAGCCGTGAGGTTCGCGACACCTCCTTGAAGGTGCCACACGGTGAGCAGGGAACCATCATCGGCGTCAAGGTATTTGACGCGGAAGAGGGCGACGAGCTAGGTGCTGGCGTTAACAAGCGCGTAGTTGTCTACATCGCTCAGAAGCGAAAGATCACCGAGGGTGACAAGCTTGCCGGTCGACACGGTAACAAGGGTGTCATCGCCAAGATCTTGCCAGTCGAGGACATGCCATTCATGGAAGATGGAACTCCGGTTGACATCGTTCTAAACCCACTGGGTATTCCTGGTCGAATGAACTTCGGTCAGGTTCTAGAGAGCCACCTTGGTTGGGTTTGCCGCCAGGGTTGGGATGTCTCTGGTGTAGCCAAGTGGGCCGATGACATGGCCAAGGATCTATTCAGTGCCCCAGCTGGAACCAAGGTTGCAACTCCTGTATTCGATGGTGCAACCAAGAACCAGGTGGCCGGTCTTCTGGATCACACGCTTCCAAACCGCGACGGAAACCGTCTAATCGATGGTTCCGGTAAGGCTCGTTTGTTCGATGGCCGCTCCGGCGAGCCATACCCAATGCCAATTGCGGTTGGTGTGAAGTACATGCTGAAGCTTCACCACTTGGTTGACGACAAGATCCACGCTCGTTCAACCGGTCCTTACTCAATGATTACCCAGCAGCCACTGGGTGGTAAGGCACAGTTCGGTGGTCAGCGCTTTGGTGAGATGGAAGTTTGGGCCCTACAGGCCTATGGCGCCGCTCACACACTGCAGGAGCTACTAACCATCAAGTCTGACGACATTGCTGGTCGTGTTCGCACCTACGAGGCAATCGTGAAGGGTGAAAACATTCAGGCTCCTGGTATTCCAGAGTCGTTCCGTGTTCTTGCAAAGGAAATGCAGTCACTGGGTCTGAACGTCGAGGTAATTGACGATGAGGGTCGAGTGGTAGTTCTGAAGGATGAGGCGTTCGAGTCCGACCGCGCAGCCGAGGAGCTTGGCATCAACCTAAGCCGCAACGAGCAGCTGTCATCCGACACCGACTTCAACACTTACCAGTAACCCGAACCCGAATTTTCGTAAAGGAATAAACACATGTCTGTGAAAGTAGAAAACTTCAGTGCTCTTCGGGTTGGCCTAGCTACCTCCGAGGAAATCCGCTCTTGGTCATCAGGTGAAGTAAAGAAGCCTGAGACCATCAACTACCGAACCCTGAAGCCTGAAAAGGACGGCCTTTTCTGCGAGAAGATCTTCGGTCCTACCAAGGACTGGGAGTGCTCTTGTGGAAAGTACAAGCGCGTTCGCTTCAAGGGAATCGTCTGTGAGCGCTGTGGCGTTGAGGTAACCAAGTCCTCAGTTCGTCGTGAGCGCATGGGTCACATCGAGCTTGCTGCTCCTGTTACTCACATCTGGTACTTCAAGGGTGTTCCATCACGCCTTGGTTACCTGCTGAACATGGCTCCAAAGGATCTAGAAAAGATCATTTACTTTGCTGCCTACCGCGTTATGGACATCGACCACGAGATGCGTGATGCCGAGTATGACTTGGTGCGCGAAGAGTATGTGACCCGTATCCGTGCCCTTATTGATGCTCGTGACGAAGAGTTCGAAGCAGCCGCTGGCGATGAAATCGCCCAGCTGCGTGAGCTTGGTCTTGAGATGCAGATCTCAAACAAGTTCTGGGAAGCTCCTCGCTGGATCGAGAAGCAGTTCGCCAAGAGCCTTGAGCAGCTGATTGCGGCAGAGGAAAAGGATGCCGACGCATTCTGGTCACCTCGCGCACTTGCAGCTGAGACCGAGGAAGAGGACGAGGACGCTGTTGTTCGCACCACTGACGAGGCCAAGAAGATCAAGAAGCTTCAGGCTGATGTCAAGAAGAAGATCGACAAGATCGTTCGCGAGTATGCCCGTCTAGAGCGCCCAGCCAACCTTCACAAGGAGCAGTTGGCATGGAGAATGTTCCTAACCGCTTCGGTTGGACAGCTAATTCCAAACGACGTGGTCTTTGACTACTTCGACTACTACTTCTCTGACTACGTCATCACCTCAATCGGTGCTGAGGCGGTTCTGCAGGTCCTAGCGGCCTTCGACCTTGAGGGTGCTGCGGCTGAGCTACGTGCTGAGATCGCAACCACCAAGGGTTCAAAGCAGACCCAGGCCATCAAGCGTCTGAAGGTTGTAAACAGCTTTGCGCAGTCTGGTACTCCTCCAACATCAATGGTGTTGTCGGTTCTGCCAGTGTTGCCTCCAGAGATTCGCCCAATGGTTCAGCTAGACGGTGGCCGCTTCGCGACCAGCGACCTAAATGACCTTTACCGCAGGGTGATTAACCGTAACAACCGTCTAAAGCGATTCGTTGACCTAGGTGCTGTTCCAAAGACCATCTTGAACAACGAGAAGCGCATGCTGCAGGAAGCTGTTGACGCTTTGTTTGACAACGGTCGTCGTGGCCGCGCTGTTACCGGAACCGGTAACCGTGCACTGAAGTCACTGTCTGACCTACTAAAGGGTAAGCAGGGTCGTTTCCGCCAGAACCTATTGGGTAAGCGCGTGGATTACTCGGGCCGTTCGGTAATCGTTGTTGGACCACAGCTAAAGCTTCACCAGTGTGGTCTTCCAAAGCTGATGGCGCTTGAGCTATTCAAGCCTTTTGTGATGAAGCGTCTTGTTGACATGGGTCTTGCCCAGAACATCAAGAGCGCCAAGCGAATGGTTGAGCGTAGCCGCCCACAGGTTTGGGGTGTTCTAGAAGAAGTTATTCGCGAGCGTCCGGTGCTACTAAACCGTGCTCCTACTCTGCACCGTTTGGGAATCCAGGCGTTTGAGCCACAGCTGGTTGAAGGTAAGGCTATTCAGCTTCACCCACTTGTTTGTGCTGCTTTCAACGCCGACTTCGATGGTGACCAGATGGCTGTTCACCTTCCACTTTCGGTTGAGGCTCAGGCTGAGGCTCGCATCTTGATGCTTGCTTCTAACAACATTCTGAAGCCATCGGACGGACGTCCGGTTGCTACTCCAACCCAGGACATGATCATTGGTCTGTACCACCTGACAGCTGACGCTGAGGGTGCTACCGGAGAGGGCCTAGCCTTCACCTCAATGGCAGAGGCTCAGATGGCCTTTGACTTGGGTGGCCTAGACCTAAACGCCAAGGTTCGTATTCGCATCGAGGACGAGTTGAAGGAAACTACTTTCGGCCGCGCTCTATTCAACGAGACACTTCCAAGTGCCTACCCATACGTTGAGATGCAGGTTGGCAAGAAGCAGCTTGGACAGATTGTGTCTGACCTGGTTGAAATGTTCAGCCGTACCGAAGTTGCACAGTCACTTGATGCACTGAAGGATGCCGGTTTCCACTGGGCAACCCGAGCTGGTGTTTCAATGGCTATCTCAGACGCTAACTTCGATCCAAAGGGCAGCTTCGACAAGGAGCGCGACGCCAGGATCAAGAAGGCCGAGAAGCAGCACACCAAGATTCAGGAAGCGTTCGACAATGGTCTGAAGTCTGACCTGGAGCGTCGTGATGAGCTGGGTGCTTTGTGGTTCAAGGAAACCAACGAGATGCAGACCCTGTTGCAGGAGTCAATCCCAACCGACAACGCAATCTACAAGATGGTCACCTCTGGAGCTCGTGGAAACTGGCTACAGATTCGTTCCATCATGGGTATGCGTGGTCCGGTTGCAACCTCGTCTGGTGACTTTGCTCCGATGCCAGTGAAGGGTAACTACCTGCTTGGTCTTACCCCACACGAGTACTTCATTAACGCCACCGGTGCCCGTAAGGGTAACGCTGACACCGCCATGAAGACAGCAGCCGCGGGTTACCTAACCCGTCGTCTGGTTGACGTGGCTCAGGATGTCATCATTCAGATTGAGGACTGTGGCACCACCAAGGGTCTGGACAAGGACCTGCTAGATGAAGAGCAAGTGGAGCTATCAATTGTTGGTAGAACGAACTTGGTTGACATCAAGAAGGGCAAGGACCTTTACCTAGCGGCTGGTCAGAACATTGACCACGCTGGAGTTCGCAGGATCAAGGAAGCGGGCTTTGAGACAATCACAGTTCGTTCAGTTCTTACCTGTGAGGCCGAGAGTGGTATTTGTGCCGCTTGTTATGGTGTGTCACTTGCTACCAACCAGAAGGTAACTGTTGGTGAGGCCATCGGTATCATCGCGGCTCAGTCAATTGGTGAGCCTGGTACTCAGCTAACAATGCGTACTTTCCACACCGGTGGTGCTGCGTCGAGCGCTAAGAAGCAGACCATTCTGAAGTCAATCGGTGGTCAGAAGGTTCGTGTTGAGCGTCTGATTTCCTATGACATCACCCAGGGTCTAAACGGTGTTACCGACTTGCTAGAAGCTCGTGTTGGATGGCGTCAGGCCGGCAAGGTTGCTGTTATGGCATTCTGGTCCGGAAAGGTTGACATCCTGGAGAAGGTTTCAGCAACCGGAGCTAAGAGCTACGAGGTCTACGTTCGCCCACAGGGTGAGAAGGCAGAGAAGGAAGCTGAGGCACTAGCCACTCAGTACAGCTTCTCCAGAACTGCTTCGAAGACCTTCAAGAAGCTAAGCCCGTACCTTCCAATCACCACGGTCACTTCAGTTGAGGACCTGGTTGTTGAAAAGGGCGACAGCGTTGAGGCTGGAGACTACCTGGTTGATGGAACTCCAATTCCACACGAGGTGTTGATGATTCGTGGTTCGCGTGAAGCGGCTGCAGAAATCATCCGCGGTGTTCAGGCGATCTATGGTTCACAGGGTGTTCCGCTGCACGACAAGCACCTTGAGGTGATTGTTCGTCAGATGCTGAACAAGGTGACCGTTATTGATTCGGGTGACACAGACATGTTGCCTGGTGAGGTTATTGACCGTCAGAGCTTTGCACGCAAGAACCGCGCAGCAGTTGGTCAGGGCTTGCGTCCTGCCAGTGCTCGTCAGGAAGTCATGGGTATGACCCGTGCGTCCCTTGCAGCACAGTCGTGGCTGTCAGCCGCATCGTTCCAGGAGACCACCAGGGTCTTGACTCAGGCAGCGCTAGATCGCCGTGAGGACAAGCTTGTTGGTCTGAAGGAGAACGTGATCATCGGTAAGTTGATCCCAGCCGGAACCGGCTTGGCAGCTCACCGCAACTTCGAAGTTGATGGAACAGAAGAGGCTAAGGCCGAGCGCTATCCAAACCGAATCTGGTCGGACCAGGGTTATGACCCAGCCGATTTGGATTCGCAGGAGCTCAGCTTGAGTGTCTCTGACCCATTTTCCATCGATGAGCAGTAACCAAGACAAATAAAAAAGTATTTGACCGGTTGTAAGCGCTACGGGTATGCTTGGCAGGGTTCATGCAACGGCATGAGCCAGGCCAAGTCTCGCTAGTGTTTGAGACCACGGTCAAAACCTTCGGTTCAAAATGCGTCATTCTGGCGCGCCGAAGAAACAAGAACGAGGAGTACTAGTGCCAACAATTCAGCAGTTGGTTCGCAAGGGACGCAGCCCAAAGGTCACCAAGACCAAGGCTCCAGCCCTAAAGGCAAACCCGCAACAGCGAGGTGTATGCACCCGTGTGTACACAACGACCCCTAAGAAGCCAAACTCTGCGCTTCGCAAGGTGGCACGTGTCAAGCTGTCAAACGGTACAGAGGTAACCGCATACATTCCGGGCGAGGGTCACAACCTTCAGGAGCACTCAATGGTGCTAGTCCGTGGTGGTCGTGTGAAGGACCTGCCTGGTGTTCGCTACAAGATTGTTCGTGGTGCACTAGACACTCAGGCTGTTAAAGACCGTAAGCAGGCTCGTAGCCTCTACGGCGCAAAGAAGGGTAAGTAATGCCTCGTAAAGGCCCAATCGCGAAGCGTCCAGTTGTTCAGGACCCGGTTTACGGTTCCCCAGTTGTATCGCAGTTAGTAAACAAGATTTTGTTGGATGGCAAGAAGTCAATTGCTGAGAAGATCGTGTACGGCGCCCTAGAGGGCACCAACGCGAAGACTGGCGATGACCCAGTTGTGCTTCTAAAGAAGGCTCTAGACAACGTTCGCCCAACCGTCGAGGTTCGTTCTCGTCGTGTGGGTGGATCGACCTACCAGGTGCCAATCGAGGTAAAGAGCCACCGTGCTAACACCTTGGCGATGCGCTGGTTGGTTCAGTTCGCTAAGCAGCGTCGTGAGAAGACCATGACCGAGCGCCTAATGAACGAGATCCTTGATGCTTCAAACGGCCTAGGTGCTGCAGTGAAGCGTCGTGAGGACACTCACAAGATGGCCGAGGCTAACAAGGCATTCGCACACTACCGCTGGTAATCCAGCACCACTGCCCGAGCCTAAAAACTTACTTGGCAGTAGCAACACCCCCCTAGTCAACAAAAAATTTCGGAGGCAACCGTGGCACAAGACGTGCTCACCGACCTGAACAAGGTTCGTAACATCGGCATCATGGCGCACATTGACGCCGGTAAGACAACCACCACTGAGCGAATCCTGTATTACACAGGTATCACTCACAAGATCGGTGAGGTGCACGACGGTGCTGCCACCATGGACTGGATGGAACAAGAGCAAGAGCGTGGAATTACCATCACCTCTGCTGCAACCACCTGTTTCTGGAAGAACAACCAGATCAACATCATTGACACCCCAGGTCACGTGGACTTCACCGTTGAGGTGGAGCGTTCCCTTCGTGTTCTAGATGGTGCCGTTGCCGTATTCGACGGTAAAGAGGGTGTTGAGCCTCAGTCTGAGACCGTTTGGCGTCAGGCTGACAAGTACAACGTTCCTCGCATCTGTTTTGTGAACAAGATGGACAAGCTCGGAGCTGACTTCTACTTCACCGTAAAGACAATCGTCGACCGCCTAGGCGCAAAGCCAGTTGTGATTCAGCTTCCAATCGGAGCCGAGAGCGACTTCGAGGGTGTTATTGACCTAGTTGAAATGCGCGCCCTTACCTGGCGTGGAGATGTTGAACTTGGTGCAAAGTACGAAATCGAGCCAATTCCAGCTGATATGCAGGCAAAGGCTGACGAGTACCGCGCACTATTGATCGAGGCAGTTGCGGAAACTTCCGAAGAGTTGATGGAGAAATTCTTCAACGGTGACGAGCTAACCGTTGCGGAAATCAAGCAGGGTCTTCGTCACCTAACCGTGAACTCTCTTGCTTACCCAATCATGTGTGGTTCTGCATTCAAGAACAAGGGTGTTCAGCCAATGCTGGACGCAGTCATCGACTACCTTCCTTCACCACTTGACGTGGCATCGGTTGAGGGTGGAGATCCTCGTGATGAGGAAATTCGTCTAACTCGCAAGCCTTCATTCGACGAGCCATTTGCAGCTCTAGCTTTCAAGGTTATGACTCACCCATTCTTCGGGCGTCTTACCTACATTCGTGTTTACTCCGGTCACGTTGACTCGGGCGACCAGGTTATTAACTCAACCAAGGGCCGCAAGGAGCGCATCGGAAAGCTATTCCAGATGCACGCCAACAAGGAAAACCCGGTTACCGCGGCTGCCGCTGGTCACATTTACGCTGCTATTGGCCTAAAGGACACCACAACCGGTGACACCCTTTGTGATTCAGACCACCAAATCGTGCTTGAGTCAATGACCTTCCCAGAGCCAGTTATCTCGGTTGCAATTGAGCCAAAGACCAAGAGCGACCAGGAGAAGCTAGGACTAGCTATCCAGAAGCTTGGCGACGAGGACCCAACCTTCCGCGTTGAGCACGACCACGAGACCGGCCAGACCGTGATCTCGGGCATGGGCGAGCTTCACCTAGACATTTTGGTTGACCGTATGCGCCGTGAGTTCAACGTTGAGGCAAACGTGGGTAAGCCACAGGTTGCCTACCGTGAGACCATTCGACGTACAGTCGAGAAGCACGATTACACCCACAAGAAGCAGACCGGTGGTTCAGGTCAGTTCGCCAAGGTCCAGATCAAACTGGAACCTATGGAGGTTGAGGGTGACAAGGTTTATGAGTTCGTTGACGCCGTAACAGGTGGCCGCGTGCCTCGCGAGTACATTCCGTCGGTAGACGCCGGAATGAAGGACGCCATGCAGTCCGGTGTGCTTGCAGGCTACCCAGTAGTTGGCGTAAAGGCCACCCTGCTGGATGGCGCCTACCACGATGTCGACTCGTCAGAAATGGCGTTTAAGCTTGCCGGTTCGATGGTCTTTAAAGAGGCTGCTCGACTAGCAAACCCTGTTCTGCTCGAGCCGTTGATGGCTGTTGAAGTGCGTACCCCAGAGGAATACATGGGAGACGTTATCGGAGACATCAATTCACGTCGTGGGCAGATCCAGTCGATGGAAGATGCATCAGGCGTGAAAGTTGTTCGCGCACTGGTACCGCTTTCGGAGATGTTCGGTTACGTTGGTGACCTCCGCTCAAAGACCTCAGGTCGCGCCGTCTATTCAATGACGTTCGAGACTTACTCAGAGGTTCCGAAGGCAGTTGCTGACGAAATCGTGCAGAAGGCTAAGGGAGAGTAGTAAAAACTACTCAAACTTGACTAAGATAGAAATTCTGTAAAAACCCAAATCAGAGTCGGCTAACTGGTCGATGATTTACTACGGATCCATCAGGAGGACCCAAAATGGCTAAGGCGAAATTCGAGCGCACCAAGCCGCACGTCAACATCGGAACCATTGGTCACGTCGACCACGGTAAGACCACTCTGACTGCGGCAATCACCAAAGTGCTGCATGACAAATTCCCAGAACTGAACGACAGCTACGCTTTCGATCAGATCGACAACTCCCCAGAGGAGAAGCAGCGCGGAATTACCATCAACATCTCACACGTTGAGTACCAGACCGATAAGCGTCACTACGCACACGTAGACGCACCGGGCCACGCTGACTACATCAAGAACATGATCACTGGTGCAGCTCAGATGGACGGCGCAATTCTTGTTGTTGCTGCAACTGACGGCCCAATGCCTCAGACCAAGGAGCACGTGCTTCTTGCTCGTCAGGTTGGCGTTCCTTACATCGTTGTGGCTCTAAACAAGTCAGACATGGTTGATGACGCTGAAATTCTTGAGCTTGTAGAGGTTGAGGTCCGTGACCTTCTAAACCAGTACGAGTTCCCAGGCGACACCGCACCAGTTGTTCAGGTTTCCGGCCTAAAGGCGCTTGAGGGCGACCCAGTATGGGCTGAGAAGGTCTGGGAGCTAATGCAGGCCTGTGACGAGAACATTCCAGAGCCAAAGCGCGACATCGACAAGCCATTCCTAATGCCTGTTGAAGACGTGTTCACCATCACCGGTCGTGGAACAGTTATCACCGGCAAGGTAGAGCGTGGAACTGTAAACGTGAACGACGAAGTTGAAATCGTTGGAATCCGCGACAAGCAGAAGACCACCGTTACCGGAATCGAAATGTTCCGCAAGCTACTTGACTATGCAGAGGCCGGCGAGAACGTTGGACTACTACTGCGTGGTACCAAGCGCGAGGACGTAGAGCGTGGCCAGGTTGTATGTAAGCCAGGTTCGATCACTCCTCACACCAACTTTGAGGGCAACGTCTACATCCTTGGTAAGGATGAGGGTGGCCGTCACAACCCGTTCTACGCGAACTACCGTCCACAGTTCTACTTCCGTACCACTGACGTAACTGGTGTTATCACCCTGCCAGCCGGTACCGAAATGGTTATGCCTGGTGACACCACCGAGATGACCGTAGACCTAATCCAGCCAATTGCGATGGAAGAGGGACTTCGCTTCGCGATCCGTGAGGGTGGCCGCACCGTAGGTGCCGGTACCGTTACCAAGATCAACAAGTAGTAACAAAAACTCTTACAAAACCCCTCGGGAAACCGGGGGGTTTTGTGTTTTTGAAGCAAATCTCAAAAGAATATAAAAAAGTCCCAATTTCCTTTGGATTTAACTTGCGTTGCCTTTGCAGGCTATGGCAGACTTGTGCAGGTTCGTGAGTATTCGCGCTTTATGCGTGAACCACTGCTGGATTTGTGCACAGGCAACTGGGCCAACCGCAGCTAAGAACCACAAAAAACTTATCCGAGATTTTCTCTTGGGTGAATCGCGTGATTGTTTACGCGACACGCCCGAGTCAAGGTGTCGGACAGAGCCCTAGAAATAGGGCGTTGACATAAGAACAGTGCATCAGCATTACGGCGGTCAATAAGGTTTGCGATTTCGCAAATTGAGTTGACTCCAAATTGTGTGGCCGAGAGGTCACCTAGAAACGGAAGCGAGTCATTATGGCGGCTAATAAAATCCGCATTCGACTGAAGTCGTATGACCACGAGGTCATCGATGTGTCGGCGAGCAAGATCGTCGATACGGTCACCCGCGCCGGTGCCAAGGTAGTTGGTCCAGTACCACTGCCCACCGAGAAGAACATTGTGACGGTTATCCGCTCGCCTCACAAGTACAAGGACAGCCGTGAGCACTTTGAGATGCGTACCCACAAGCGTCTCATTGACATTATCGACCCGACTCCTAAAGCGGTCGATTCGCTGATGCGCCTGGACCTCCCAGCAGATGTCAACATCGAGATCAAGCTCTAAGGATTGAGAAATGACTGTAGAAACTAGAACCGTAAAGGGACTGCTGGGCAAGAAGCTCGGCATGACCCAAGGCTGGGATCAGGACAACAAGCTTGTCCCCATCACAGTGGTTGAGGCTGGCGAGAATGTCATCACTCAAATCAAGAATTTAGAAAACGACGGCTACGCAGCTATTCAGCTTGCGTATGGCGCAATCGACCCACGCAAGGTGGACAAGCCATCGGCTGGTCACTTCGCCAAGGCCGGTTCCACCCCACGCCGCTTCCTTGCAGAAATCCGCACCGCTGACACCGACAGCTACACCGTTGGTCAGGCTATTGGCGTCGACATCTTTGAAGTTGGCCAGAAGCTGGACGTTGTTGGAACCAGCAAGGGTAAGGGTTTCGCCGGTGTTATGAAGCGTCACGGCTTTGCCGGTATTCACGCATCGCACGGTGCACACAAGAACCACCGTAAGCCTGGTTCTGTTGGTGCCGGTACCACCCCATCAAAGGTCATCAAGGGCAAGAAGATGCCTGGCCGCATGGGAACCGACCGCGTGACCACCCTAAACCTCACCCTGCACGGCGTTGACCTGGAAAAGGGTCTATTGCTAATCAAGGGTGCCGTTCCTGGTCCTAAGGGCCAGTTGGTATTCGTCCGCAACGCGGTGAAGGAGAGCAACTAATGCCTACCGTTGACATCATTGACGTAAAGGGTAAGAAGTCCGGTTCAGTGGACCTTCCTGAGTCACTATTTGACGTTCAGACGAACGTTCCACTAATCCACCAGGTGGTAGTTGCACAGCTTGCAGCTGCTCGCCAGGGAACCCAGTCCACGCTTCGCCGTGGTGAGGTTTCTGGTTCTGGTCGTAAGCCGTTCAAGCAAAAGGGAACCGGTCGCGCTCGCCAGGGCTCGATCCGTATGCCTCAGCACCGCGGTGGTGGAATCATCCACGGACCAAAGCCACGTGATTACTCACAGCGCACCCCAAAGAAGATGATTGCTGCTGCGCTTCGCGGAGCACTTTCTGACCGCGCTCGCAATGGCCGCATCTACGTAATCGACCAGTTCGGAATTGGTGACTCACCTTCAACCAAGGCAGCCGCAAGCTTCTTGGCTCAGGTTGCAGTTTCTAGGAACATCTTGGTCGTGCTTGGTCGCGATGACGAGGTTTCATACAAGTCACTGCGCAACCTGCCAGCGGTTCACGTGATTCCGTCTGACCAGCTAAACGCCTATGACGTGCTGCACGCCGAGGACATCGTATTCACCGCTGCCGCGCTGAGCTCATTCGTTGAGTCAGCTGTAGTTTCTGAGGAAGGCTAGTCATGACCGACATCAAGAAGGATCCACGCGACGTAATTATCAAGCCGATAATTTCTGAGAAGAGCTACGCGCTGATTGACGAAGGCAAGTACACCTTCGAGGTTGACACTCGTTCTAACAAGACCGAGATCAAGCAGGCAATCGAGCAGATTTTCAACGTCAAGGTTGACTCGATCAACACACTAAACCGCGCGGGCAAGACCCGTCGCACCCGCTTCGGCATGGGTAAGCGCAAGGACACCAAGCGTGCCATTGTCAGCCTGAAGTCGGGTTCCATCGACATCTTTACCTACATCGGCTAAGGAGAAACGCTAATGGGCATTCGTAAATACAAGCCAACGACTCCTGGTCGTCGTGGTTCTTCGGTTGCAGACTTCACAGAGCTAACACGCTCTACTCCAGAGAAGTCTCTTCTTAGGCCACTACCTAAGACCGGTGGACGTAACTCAAACGGTCGTATCACGACCCGTCACATCGGTGGTGGCCACAAGCGTCAGTACCGCGTGATTGACTTCCGTCGCAATGACAAAGATGGCGTTGCAGCCAAGGTCGCTCACATCGAGTACGACCCGAACCGCACCGCTCGCATTGCGCTGTTGCACTTCATTGATGGCACCAAGCGCTACATCTTGGCTCCAAACAAGCTCAAGCAGGGTGACCCAATTGAGCAGGGACCACAGGCTGACATCAAGCCAGGCAACAACTTGCCACTGAAGAACATCCCAGTGGGAACCGTTGTTCACGCCATCGAGCTAAAGCCAGGCGGAGGAGCCAAGATGGCTCGTTCAGCTGGTGCTTCAGTTCGTTTGGTTGCCAAGGACGGCCCTAACGCACAGCTTCGTTTGCCATCTGGCGAAATCCGGAACGTGGATGCACGCTGCCGCGCAACCATTGGTGAGGTCGGCAACGCCGAGCAGTCAAACATCAACTGGGGTAAGGCTGGCCGTAAGCG
>Ga0181601_10003063_pt1 | contig 14195 bp, 4 predicted proteins | sample 041ome_8_FD_133020 | JGI IMG/M metagenome (GOLD analysis project Ga0181601, IMG submission 133020) | Coastal salt marsh microbial communities from the Groves Creek Marsh, Skidaway Island, Georgia - 041407BS metaG (megahit assembly) | ecosystem: Environmental > Aquatic > Marine > Intertidal zone...
AGTGAACGCATTTGAACACGCACGATCGGGAGAGACATCGCACGAAACGGCCGAAATTATTCTCACCTGGCAAACGCTCATAAATCCATCTCGGCGCGCGCGCCCCGGCGTCAGTTTACCTCCCCTGCTGGTTGCTCATGCTCCTGTACAGGTCCCCCTCCTCCTTGGTCATGCCTGGCGGCACGGCGGTGACCCCCCACGCCTCCGCGCCGCTCAGCCCCTCCAGGCGCTTCATGGCGCTCGGCAGGTCCTCCTCGCCCCACTCGCCGTGCCTGTTGGCGCCGAGGTGCCCGAGCGCGCCGAGCGACGCGAACCGCCGCGCGTTTCGGTTCGAGGGCGAGCCCGCCAGGGGCGACCGCGCGTCGCCGAGCGCGCCGAAGTCGCGCGCGCTACTCTCTCCGACGCCACCCTGCCCGAAGACGCCGGTTGTGCCGAACGCGCCGCCCAGGTACCTCTGCTCGAAGTCGACGGAGAGCGAAGGCGTCGGCGACGATTCGAAATCGTCCCTCGTCCCGACGACGCCGTCCGTCCCGGCGTACGCCACCGGCTTCTCGCCGCCGCGGAAGAAGAGCGGGAACGCGCGCGTGAGGCGCCCGGGGACGCTCGGGTCCTCGAACGACCCGAACGACGCCTCCATCGCGTCCCCGGGACCGTCGCGCGTCCCGAGAACCGGGAAAGAGCGGGTCCCGTCTCCGTCGTCCGCGGAGACGGGACCCTTCGGCGCGGCGGCCGAGGAGCTCCGCGTGCGCCGCTCGCACTCGCGCTCGAACCACTCCCGGAAGTGCGCGCGCCACGCGTTCTGACCGCCAGAGGACGACGCGCAGTCGGCGTCCTCGAACGCCGTCTCCAGCGCGGCGAGCGCAGCGAGAGGCTCGGAGAGCTCCCAGAACCGTCTGCGTTCGTCCCCCGCGTCGTCGTCCTCCGCCTCCATCTCGAACGTCGTCGGGCCGTCCGCGTCCTCCATCTCCTCCGTCCGCGTCTCCGCCGCGCCGTCGACGGCCATCGCGGACCCGACGCGGTCAAAGCCCCCGACGCTCATGTCGCGAGGCACGCCGCGCCGCTCCGCGGCGGCGCCGGAAACGGAAGCCTCCTCCTCCCTGAAGTACTCGTGCGCGAGGATTTCGCGCGGGGTCGCGCGTCGTTCGGGGTCGAACGCCAGCATGCGGAGCAACAGGTCGCGCGAGTTCTCGTCGCAGCCCGCAAACTGCTTGGTGATGCTCCCCGCGCGCCCGCGCACGCCGCGCAGGTACCGCCGCCACCGCAGGTTGGGGATGGCGTCGATGTCGCGCCACGACGGCGTCCCTATGACGTTGAAGAACAGATCCAGGCGTGCCTTCGTGCGGGTTTCTCTTCGCGAGCGGTCTCTCGCGCGCTCGGCGTCGTCGGCGTCGGCGTCCGCGTCCCGCCGGGACCCGTCGTCGTCGCTCGCCCCGGCGTCCCCACGACGAGCGCCCGCGGTGTACGTCTCCGACGTGCCGGGCTTCGGGACGGGGTCGTCGTCGAACCGGAACAGCGGCGAGATGGTCAGGTTGGGGGTCAACGCGTGCTGCTGTTGCCGCTGCAGGAGCTCGCCGAAGATGCACCCCAGCGCCCAGACGTCCATCGCCCCGGTGTATTTCCCGTTGCTCATGATCACCTCCGGCGCGCGGTAGCAAGGCGTCGCGACGACGGTCGTGAGCATATCGCGCCGCGCGAAGGAAGCGAGCGAAGACTTCGCGTCGCTTTGGCCGTCGAAATCCTCCGACGAGGCGAAGGACGCGAGCGAAGACTCGTTCGTTCGCGCGCCGAAACCCCCGAAGGACCCTCGGTGTCTTTTTCTACGTCGCACCTCTCTCGCGGCGTCGAGCGCGAGATCCGCCTCCCCGTCGTCGTTCACGGATCCCCCGCGACGACTCGGAGCCGCCTTTTTAGCGCCGCGCGCGAGGCCAAAATCGCAAATCTTCACCACGCGCCCGCCGACGCGCGTCTCACCGCACAGCGTGTTCGCGCTCTTTATGTCCCTGTGCCAGACGCCGGCTTTGTGGAGGTACAGGACCGCGCTCGTCAGCTGCCGCATCAGCGAGCGCACCTCGCGCGCGGTCATCTCGCCGCGCATCTCGTACAGGTCGCCGCCCTCGGCGATCTCGAACGCCATGTACAGGTCGATGGAGAGCGGCACGAGCGAGAAGGTGGCGGGGTCCATGACTCGGGCGCCGCTGGTGGCGGGGGTGAAGAAGATGTCGAAGATCTTGATGATGTTCGGGTGGTCCAGGCGGTTCAGGACCACCACCTCGCGCAAGACGCGCTTCGCCGCGTCCACCGTGGTGAGCGCGTCCGCCACGCGCTTGAGCGCGACGAACCGCGAGGACCGCGCGTCGAAGGATTTGACCACCGCCCCGAAGCTTCCGCAACCCAGCACAGAGACCAGCCGGTAGTTCTCGCCGACGCGCCACGTCTCGACCTGGCCGCTCTCCGTGTTCTTGACGTACCATACCCCGGATTCGTCCCCCGCGCGCACGCGGGGGTCCGACCCGGGGGAAGCCATGGCTTCACTGGCCAGGCGTGAGGGAAGGTGTCGGGGCGGAATGCCAAAGCTTCCGGTAACAACGTCCGCTTTTTCAGATGACGCGTTTTCAGATGACGCGCCGAGTCATCTGAAAAATGCGAATTTCCCGGGAAGATCCTCTCGTTGATCGGTCGACCGGGACGTCATCGAAAGGAGATATTCGGCTCGACTGGCTGCCAGATGTGCACGAAAAGACGAAAAGCCTGAGAGAATTGCCGCCAAACAAACTCGTACACTAAACGCGTCGCGCCTCGTCCGAAACCACCGGTTCCGAGCGCACGGCGCCTCGAGACCCACGCGCGTTCCTCACGCGCACGCGTCCGTGCTCCAGCACCGACCCCGCCGCGTCTTCCACGGGACGCTCCGAGGTTTGCCCCGACGCGCGAGGCATCTTCTTTTCTCGTCGAGACTTCCGGGTGACGCGGCGCCTCGAGCGGGCGCGCGGAACCCACGATGGCGTTCTCCGCGGCGACTGCGGCCGCGCGGCTCGCGCCCACGTCCACGAGTGCGACTGCGCGCGGGTCACGCGCGTCTTCGTCCGGTGACCTCCCCGTCGCCGCGCGCGAACGCCCGCGGACGCGTCTCGCGCCCGCTGGGTTAAATGGAAAAGCGACGTCGACGCGCGTCTCGCGCGCGATTTCCTCGCGAGCCTCCGCCTCCGTCTCCGCGTGTCACGCGCGCGGGCACGCTCCGGGGGCGACCGCGCCCCGCGCGCGCGGTTCGCCGCGCGTCCCGCCGGCCGACCTCCCCGGCGCGCGCGCGTCGCCGCCTTCGAGCCGCGACGTCGCGGCGCGCGGGGCGCGCGTGCCGAATCCCGAGACCATCGCGCAGGCTCTCGGGGACACCATCCCCGCGGCGCTGGTTCAGCCCGCGGGGTTGACTTTTTCGCAGACCATGGCGTACAGCGCGTGCTTCGCGTTCGGGCTGATGGTGCTGGTGGGGTCGCTGCGGCCCGCGCTGGTGGTGCTGCACAACGCGTGGTGCGCGGTGTCGCCGGCGCGCCTGCGCGGCGTCGCCGACGGCGCTGTCAAGCGGCCGTTCACCGATTCCTTCTACGGCTGGATCTACAAGATCTTGCGCACCGCGCTGCTGATGGTGGCGCTCGCGTGGACGTACATCGTGATCGTGCCGATATCGTCCGAGGGTGTGCACGCGCTGTTCCCCCCCGAGAAGTGCGTGCGCGTCCTGCGGATCCTCTTTTACGGGTACGCGCTCAACTCGTTCAGGCAGCGGTACCTGGCGCGCTTCGCCGGGCGGCTGCGCCAGAAGATCTACGGCAAAGCCGAACCGGCGGACCTCATTCCCGCGCACGTGTACGACCGCGAGACGGGCGTCTTGGTGTGGAGCCTGACGTTCCTCGCCGCGCTGGATTCCCTCGGCCTCCCGCTGCAGTGGGTCGTGAAAGGCCTCGGCGCGTCGACCGTGGTGCTCGGCATCCTGGCGTCGGTGGTGCTGCGCGACACCGTCGCCAACTACTTCGGCGGGCTCATCGTGATCGCCGCCGGCTGGTTCTCCCCGAAGGAGGTGGTGCGCGTGCTGCTGAGCGGCCGCCGCGAGATCTCCGGCAGAGTCGAGCACATCGGTCTGCTGTACACCAAGCTCATCAACCGCGCCGGAAAGGTGGCGTACATCCCCAACTCCGCGATGGTGGCGCATAAAGTCGAGAACCTCTCGCGCGCGCCCTACCGCGAGTTCCGGGAACAGCTCGCGATTCCGTTCAAAGATTTGGGGTACGTGCCGGACATTCAGGAGCGCGTGGAGGCGTTTCTGAGGAGCACGCCGGGCGCGGACGTCATGCGCGGCGTCTCACTGGCGCCCCGCGCGACGCTGACGGGCATAAACAGCTTCGCCGGGGGGGCGGTGTTGGAGGTGGTGTGCTACAACGACTACCGCGTGCTGCGGCAAGAGGGGTTCACGACGATGCGGCTGCGGCACCATATGTTCCTCGGCATCGCGGAGATCTTCCAGTCGCTGGGCGTGGACTTCGCCATCGCGGGCAACGGCGTGAACACGCAGAACGGGTACCAGTCCGTGGCGGACAACGGGCTGGAGGGGTACGACAGCACCGCGCAGGGGCCGTACGGGCACAAGCGCGAGGACGCGCTCATCGACCAGCTCGACGACCGCGCCGCCGTCGGGCTCTACGCCAAGACGCCTTGGTTGTGAACGTCGGACTCGGCGCGGAAACGCGAGCCGCCGCCGCGGTCAAGACCCGTGTTGTATAAAACGTTGTAACATAGACTCTGCGTTATTGAAACGGGCATCAGCCATCGCGGCGCGTGTCACGGGGGGGCACGGCATATGAGCACGCGTCAGTGGATGTCTCTTCCTTTCGTACAAAAGTCCACCACGTCGTGGGCTAGACACCGGAAAAAAAGCCTCGCGTTTCCGTTCTCGCCGTTCTCGGCCTCGCGTTCCAGGAGAGACGGCGAGCTCACTTCGCCGTCGCGTCACCTTCGCATCTGCGTGAACGCGGGGCTCTTGGCGCCGCCGCCGAACGGAGACGCGCCCGCCGGCGCCGCCTGCCCGAACGGCGACGCGCCGGAGGCCGCGGCGCCGAAGCCCCCGCCCGCGGCCTGCCCGAACGGCGACGCGCCGGAGGCGGCTTGCCCGAACGGCGACCCGCCGCTCGCCGCCTGCGAGACCCCGGGCGACGCCGCCTGGCCGAAGGCGGACGCCGTGGCCGCGCCCCCGAAGCCACCGCCGCCCTGCGCCGCGGCCCCGAAGCCCCCGCCGCCCTGCGCCGCGGCCCCGAAGGGGCTGCCGGAGGCGGGACCCGCGGCGGCGGCGCCGAACCCGCCACCCTGCGAGGCGAACGCCGAGAAGCCGCCGCCCGTCCCGATGGCCGAGGACGCGCCGAAGGGCGAGGTTCCCGCGGCGGTTCCCGCGGCGCCTCCGAAGGCGGTTGTCGCCGCCGCGCCGAGGGGCGCGCTCTGACCGAACCCAGCGGTGCGTTGACCGAAAGCGCTCTGCCCCCCGGCGGGCGTCGCCAGGGAGCCCGCGCCGAAGGGCGCCGCGGCGGCGGTTCCGAGCGCGCTCGGCTTCCCGAACGCGCTGCCGGGAGAGACGCCGGCGGAGCCGAAGGGCGAAGTCGTCGCGGCGCCCGCCGCGCCGCCGAACGCCGACCCCGTGGACGCGGCCGCGCCGCCGAACGCCGACCCCGTGGACGCCCCGAACGCAGACCCGACGGCGGCGGGCGTCCCGAAGGCGCCTCCCGGCGACGTCGGCGCGGGCGTCCCGAAGGCGCCGCCCGTCGCGGCGCCGACGGCGGCGGGCGTCCCGAAGGCGCCGCCTGTGCTCAGTCCCTTCGCGAAAGGGCTGCCGCCGCCGGCGCTCGAGGGCGTCGCCGGTCCCGAAGACCCCAGCCCGAAGCTTCCGAACCCGGCGGCGACGCCGCCGGCGGAGGACGCCGCCGGCGCGCTCGAGCCGAAGGGAGACGCCGACGCCGCCGACGCCGCCGCCGGGGCGGTCGCGGCGCCGAACGCGGGCGTCGCCGCGGCGGCGGTCGCCGCCGCGCTGAATCCGCCGAAACCGGAAGGCTTCGCGGGCGTCGCGAACGCGCCGGACGCGAACGGACTCGACGACGTCGTCGACGCCGCCGCGGCGCCGAACGGAGACGTCGCCGGCGCCGCCGGCGCCCCCGCCCCACCCCCAGCCGTTTCCAGGTCCTCCTTCAGCGCCTCCTGCGCCTTGGCGTACCCCGCGTTTGCCTTCGCCAAGAACGCCGAGCTGAACCCGCCGGTCGTCGCCGCGGGCTTCGCCTCGGGCGTCGAGGGCGCGGAGAGCGCCGCGCCGGGCGACGTGGGGGGCGAAACCGCCGCCGTCGCGGGCGACGCCGCCGCCGCGGCGGTCGCCGGCGCGGCAGCCGCCGCCGTGGACGCGAACGAGAACGTCGACGCGGTCTGCGTCGACAGCCCGAAAGCGGGTGCGGTCGCGGCCGCCGACGCGCTCGCCGCCGTCGAGGCGGCCGCGAACGCCGGCGCGGCGGCCCCCGACCCGAACGCGGGAGCGGTGGACGCGGGAAGCGTGAACGCCGGCGTCGAAGACGCGCTCGTCGTCGCGCCGCCGAACGAAAACGTCGGCGCGCTCGCGGCGGCCGCCGCGGCGAAGGGCGACGCGGTGGACGCCGCGGCGGGTTTTGACGTCGCCTTGTCCGCCTTGTCCGCTCCAGCCTTGTCCAGGTCCTCCTGTAGCGCCTGCTGCGCCGCGGCGTAGCCGGCGTCAGCCTTCGCGAGGAACGCCGCGCTGAACCCGCTCGGTTTCGCGGCGGGCGGCTCCGCGTCTTTCTTCGCGGCGTCGTCGTCTCGTCTCTCGTCCGGTTTCTCCGTCGCCGGGCGACGGGCGTCTTCCTTCTCGGCGGCGTCGGGTTTCGGCGCCTCCCGCTTCGCCTCGGGCGCCGCCGCGGGCGCCGCCGCGGGCGCCGCCGGCGCGAACGGGAACTTCGCCGGCGCGGGGTCCTCCGTGTTCGCCGCCCTAGGCTTCTGCGCGGCGAACGAAAACGTCGGCGCCGGCGGCTGGTCCTCCTTCTTCGCCTCCTCCTTCGCCGCGCCGCCGAGGGCGGACCCGCCCGCTGCCGGGAACGAGAACGCGGGTTTCTCTTTCTCTTTCGGGGGCGTAAACGACGCGGAAGCGGCGGCGCCGAAAGGGGAGGCGACGGACGCCGCCGCGGTCCCGAAAGGGGAAGTCGCGGGCGCGCCCCCGAACGAAAAGCCGCCCGTGGCCGCAGCCGGAGCCGCGGCGGGCTTTGTCTTCGCCTCCTCCTTCGCCGCGGGCGCGCCCCCGAACGAGAACTTCGCCGGCGCCGGCGCGGACCCGCCGAACCCGAACGAGGGCGTCGCCGGCGCCGCCGCCACCGCGGCGGCGGCGCTCGAAGACGCCGCGGCGTTCCCGAACGAAAACACCCCCCCCGCGGGGGAAAGGCTCGCAGGAGCCGCGCCGAACGGAGACGCCGCCAACGCCGCCGACGCCGGCGGCGCCGCCGGCGCCCCCGCCCCACCCCCAGCCTTTTCCAGGTCCTCCTTCAGCGCCTCCTGCGCCTTGGCGTACCCCGCGTTGGCCTTCGCCAGGAACGCCGCGCCGAACCCGCCGGTCGCCGCCGCGGGTTTCGGGGGTTCCGTCTCTGTCTCCGCCTTCGATACGGGGGGCGGAACCGCCGCGAACGCGAGCGGCGCGTCGTCGGCGGGCGCGTCGCCGGCGTCGGCGTCCTCGTCCTCCGCAGCCCTAGGCTTCTGCTTCTTCACCGTGCTGGTGACCCTCGGCCCCGAGATGCGCGAGAGCACGGCCCTGACCACGGCGTTCTCCTCCGCGGGGTCCAGGTCACTCGGCGCGGCGAGGCGCCTGCCCCCCACCGGGGACGCGATCGCGCGCCCCTCCTCCGAGCCCGCGTCCGAGCCCGCGGACGAGAAGGGCGTGTGGAACGCCGAAACCGCCGATCCGGGCGTCCCCGGCGTCCCCGGCGTCGTCCCCGGGGACATCCCCCGGGGCGTCCCCGGGGACTCGCCGCCGCCGCCCGGCGTGTGGAACGCAGGGATGCGACGCACGGGCGAGAAGGACGCCAGAGACGTCCCCGGGGACGAACCCCGCGACGAGGCCTCCTTCTTGTCGCGCGCGGCGAGCTCATCGAGCCGCGCCGTCTGCGAGTCGATCACCGCGCGCCGCCGGCGCAGTTCGCGGAGCGTCTCCTCGCGCGCCGTGCCCTCCATGCCGGTGGGAGGCTTGGCGTTCGAACCGGGGACCCCGGTTCGATGCCCGGCGTTTTTCCCACCCGCGCTCGCGCTCGCCAGCGTCCCGCGGACGCCTCCCCGCGCGCCCCCGAACGCGCGCGAAAGCGGCAGCCTGTGCGCCCCTAAACCGCGCGCGCCCGCCGCCGACTTGAGCAGCGACGCCGGGATGGCGCTCGCCGAAAGCGCATCGTGACTTCGGCCGGCGCGCCGCGAGTACGCGGACGCCGCGCCCGGTCCCCAGGGTAACGCGTCGGCGCTTTTACGCGCGGAAAACGCCGCGCCGGGCGAGCCGTTCTCCGCGCCGACGCGTTCCATCTGCCTGGCGCGGCGCCTCTGCTTCTCCCGCGCCTCGATGTCGGCTTCCAGGTCCGCCATCGCCGACGTCAGGCGCCGCACGTCCTCGTCGATCACGCGGCGCATGCGGTCCAGCGCGGGGGGGAGCGGCCGCGCGGCGGCGGCGGCCAGCGCCTTCGGGCCCCACCGCTCCTCGCGCGCGCGCACGGCGGCGACGCGCGCGGCGCCCCCCGCCTCGCGCGCGGCGCGCTCGGCGGCCAGAGCCTCGCTCCGCTCGCGCTCGGCGTCCGCGGCGGCGGCTTCGGCGTCCTCGGCGGCGCGCTCGAAGAGCGACTCGAGCTCGGCGCGCATCGTCTCGTCGCGCGCGTTCTCCGCCCACACCTCGGCGACGCGCGGCCTGAGCTTGCCCGCCTCCAGCGTCTCCGTGCGCACGAGCGCCGCCAGCCGCGCCGCCTCGGCGGTGACCTCGGCGACGTCCGCGACGCCGAACGGCGCCGAGGCGCCGGTCGCCGCCTCGTCCGCCGCGGCGTCCACCAGGCCCGCCACGTCATCCAGCATCGCCGACGCCTCAGCCACCGCCGAGCGCATGTCATCCATCACCGCGCGCAAGCCGGCGGCGCCGGGGTCGCCGCCCGGGGGCGTCGTGACCGCCGGCGCCGCCGCCGACGCCGCGCGCGCCGCCGCGAGCTTCTGCCCCCACGTAGGCGTGGGGTCCTTCCCGAACGCGCCGGGGGACTCCGCGACGCGGCGCGGCGAGAAACCGGCGGGCATGGGCGAGGCCTCGGCGTGAACGTCGAGCGCGTTTGACTTCGCCTTCGCGGCGGAGGCGTTCTTTGCCGCCGGAGGCGTCGGCGGCGGAGGCGTCCCCGAAACCATGAGGTCCTTGAGCTGCTTCTGCGCGGACGCCATGTCGAGCGCGCCAGCCTTGACCGCCTCCAGAAGCTGGAACCCGTACTGCACGTGCGCGCCGCTCGCGGCGTCCACCAGAGGCGTCGCCGAGGGCGTGCTCGGCGGCGCCGCGGGGACGGGGGTCGCCGCCGGGGCGGGCGCCGCGGCGGGCGCGGGGGGCGGCGTCGCCGCGGGGGGCGTCAGCGTGAACGCGGGTTTCAGAGCCTCTGGCTCGCGAGGCGCTTCGGGCGGGCTGAGGGGCTTGGGGGCTGCTTTTGGCAGGGAAAAGGCTGGCGCGGAGGCGGCCGGCGCGGCGAACGCCGGGGCGGACGCCGCGCCGCCGAAGTTGAACCCGGCGGCGGCCGGCGCCGGCGGGACGAGGGCGGTTTCGACGGCCTTCGCGGGGGCGGCGGTCGTCGTCCCGCCGAAGTCGAGCCCGCCGGCGGCTGGCTTCGCGGCGGAGGCGAACGGGGACGCGCTCGTCGCCGAGGCGGAGGCGAACGGGGACGCGCCCGTCGCCGAGGCGCCTCCGCCGAAGTTGAACCCGCCGGCGGCGGCCGGTTTCGTCTCCGCGGCGGGAAGTTCCGGCTTTTTCTCCGACTCGGGCGACGCCGCGTCCTTCGCCTTCCCGCCGCTGGGCGGCGTGCCGAATCCGAACCCGCTCCCAGGGTTCACGGGCACGGGCGTCGCGGTGGCGCCCGTGAACGTGAACGCCGCCGGCGCGGCGGCGGTCGTCCCGAACGCGGGCGCCGCGCCGAACGCAGAGGCTGGCGCCGGCGTCGTCCCGAACGCGGGCGCCGAGAACGGTGACGACGTCGCCGCGCTCCCCGGCGCCGCCGAGCCTTTATCGCCGCCGAACCCGAAGTTGAACGCGGGCGCGCTCCCAGGCGCCGGCGCCGCCGGGAACGCCGCAGAGGCGGGCTTCGCGCTCGCCTCCAGCTCCTCTTCCAGCGCCTTCTGCGCCTTGGCGTACCCCGCGTTGGCCTTCGCGAGGAAGGCCGCCCCGAACCCGCTCGCGGGCGGAGGCGGCGTCGACCCGGTGGGCGCGGTGGCGGGCGCCTCCTTCGCCTCCTCCGGGCTCGCCAAGAGCTTGGTCTTCGCCGCGCTCCCTGGCGGCGACGGCGCGGGCGAGCCCGCGAGCGCGGGGGACGCGGGGATCTCCGCGCGCGGCGGGCGCACGCGCGCCGCCTCGAACCGCACGCCCGCATCCTCGTCCATGTTCCCGAGCCGCATGCACGTGAGCCGCGCGTCGGCGGTGGCCACCAGCACGAGCGGCCCCTGCGGCAGTTTCGGACGCGACTTGTCCGCCGGGTGCGTCATGCGGCCGCCGCAGCCGGTGGTGTCCAGCGCCAGCCCCACGACGAAGTTCGAGTCCTCGTCCTCGCCGGCGAGGGGGATGGACGGGACGCAGCGGTCGTCCTCGACGTCTAGCACGCACGGCGGCGCGATCGAGCCGTCCGGTTTTCGCGCCGGCGGACGCACCGCGCACAGCTGGTTATCCCAGGCTTTCCGATGCGACGCCAGCGCGACGTCCCACTCGCGCACGCGGCGCGCGTGCGCGTACGGCCCCACCAGGCCCGCGGTCTCGTCGTCGTCGATGGCGAACGCCCCGCTCAGCTCGAACGCGACAGAAGGGCCTTCGCCGCCCGGCCCTGATGGCCCCACCGCGAGCGCGAGCGCGCGGTGCGTCTCGGGGTCCTCGCGGTCGGTGCACAGCGCCAGGAGCGTCGCGGCGCGGCTCGTCGTTTTTTGGCCCGCCGGCGCCTCGTCGCCGACCAGAAACGCCAAGCCGTTCACCACGACATCCGCCGCGCCCTCCTCGCACGGCCCGACGGGGTGGTGCGTCATCTCCGCGCTGTACCCCGCGTCGGTGAGCCGCGCGACCACCGCGCCGCCGCCGAACGGCGCCCACGCCGCGAGCGCGCCTCTGGCGTTCGCGCCGGAGGCGGCGTCCTCCGCGGGCGGTTCCTCCGGCTCGAAGACGTCGTCGTCGTCATCCGGGCCGCGCGCCACCGCGAAGGCGCGCACGCCCTCCGCGATGGCGACGGGCGCGGTCTGGTCCAGGGTCATCGCGGACCCGACGACGAGCTTCGCGCGTTCGCCTTCCGTGTCATGTTCCTTCGCGACGAGCGCCAGGTAGCTCGCGCCCCCCGCGAACTCGGCGAGCCACTGCAGGTCGCGCACGGCTTCGTCGTCGTCGCCGAGCACCTGCGTGCGGAACGCCGCCGCCGCGCTCGCTCCGCCCGCGCCGTCTCGCGACCGCGAGCCGTCGAGGTCCTTGGTCTGGAAAAAGTGTACCGCGCACCCCGCCACCGCGGCGAGCGTGCGCTCGTCCGGCGAGAACGAGACGTGCGACGCGCCGCGCAGCGGGACGCGCGTGAAGTCGTCGCCCGGCACGATCTGCTCGGCGGGGAGCTTCTCCTTGAGGGACTCGCACACCTCCGCGAGCCTCGCGGTGGCGGCGACGCACAGCCCGGCGTGGTCCGCGAGGACGGTGAGCCCAAACCGCGAGCTCACCGCCACGAGTCTGGCGTAGCCGGGCGGGACGGGGAAGTCCGCAGCCTCCTCGGGGTGCGAGAAGCTCACGGTGCCGAGCGACTGGTACACCAGCCCGCCCAACTCCGATTCGACCTCGCACACGTCCGCCATCGCGGCGCAGGACGTCCCGTCGGGCGACGCCGCCGGCTCCGCACGCCGTCTCTCCCACCTCGGAGCTCGATCCAACGACCGGGAGGCCGCCGCCGTTCGACCGGGCGCGGCTGTGTCTGAGGCGCGCGCCGAGCCGCCGCGAGATCAGACCCGGCCGCGCTGCGTTTTCGAAAAAACAGGGTTGTGGCGCTTTTCGGCGAGTTTCCGCGAGAGCCGCCGCCCAAGACGATGAGCGGCATCTCCGAGGGTCTCCATTGTCTCCGCGCGCGAGTCCGAGGACCGCCTGACCGACCGTCCCCCAGGCGGCTCTCTCGCTCCCCCTCCGCGGACCTCCCGTGCTCGGTCCCTCGACCCGTACGCTCTTTCCGCACAGCAGAGACCGCGTCCGTCGTCTCCGCGCGACCCGCGTCATCATGAAGCTCGGCGTCTCTATCCAGCTCTTGTGCGAGCTCGCGCCGTACGCGCTGGTGGGAACCACCGTGTTCACCGCCGCGCTCGGCGCGCCGTACCTCGCGTCGCTCACCGGCCTCGTCACGCTTTTGCTGCTCGTGGACATGGCGCTCAGCGAGTGCGACCTCGCGGTTCGGCTGCTCGGCGATGCCCCACGCGGCGCGTACCAGGGCAAGGTGGTGTGGATCACCGGGGCGAGCCAGGGGCTGGGCGAGGCTCTGGCGCTGCACCTGGCGTCGCTGGGCGCGCGGCTCATCCTGAGCAGCCGGCGCGAGGGCGTCCTCGCGAAGGTGTGCGCGGCGTGCGACGCGCTCGGCGCGGGCGCGGCGCGGCCGCTCGTGCTGGACGCGCGCGGGGGCGCGTCGGCGGCGGGCGAGGCGGCGACGGCGGCGATGGCGATGGCGACGGAGATGGCGGGCGCGGATGCCGACGCCGGGATCGATTACCTGTTCCACGTCGCGGGGGGCTCGCAGTCGAGCGCGGCGGAGGATACCGCCGAGGAGGTGGACCGCGACATGTTCGAGATCAACGTCTTCAGCGCGATCGCGCTCACGAAGGCGGTGTTGCCTGGCATGCTCGCGCGGCGAACCGGGGTGATCACCGCGGTGTGTTCGATGGCGGCGAAGTGCCCCGCGCCCGGCCAAGCCGCGTACAGCGCCACCAAAGCGGCGCTGGCGGCGTTTCTGCACGCTCTGCGCGGCGAGACGGCGGACCGCGGCGTGCGCGTGTGCGTCGCGCACCCCGGCCCGATCGCCACCGGGCTCGGCGGGCAGACGCGCGTGGTGTTCGGCGCGACGCTGGCGAAGAGCACGTGCGACACGGAGAAGAGTGATGTCGCGCCGACGGGGTCCGACGCGAAGTCGGGTTCGAAAAAGAACGAAAAGCGGCTGGACGCGCGGTGGACGGCGGCGCGCGTCGCGGCGGGCGCGGCGCACGGGCTGGACGAGGTAGTGCTCGCGAAGCAGCCCATCATGCTGCTGCGGCACTTCATGCGCTTCGCACCAACGCTGGGCTTCCGCGTGCTGAACAAGGTGGGGCCCAAGCGCACGCGCGCCGCGCGGAGCGGCGAGAGCATGTACGACCTCAAAAAGGCCAAGTAGTCGAGTATGTTGAAAAAAGTCATTTTCGCCTGCCACTTGGCGTTCGAGATCTGCGTTCGCGATAACTCCGTCGTCCCGGATCGTCGGCGATCGGTGACGACGGTCGCGAGCGGCGCGCGGGCACTCGTCGGCGCGCGCGTCGTTCCGCGTACCCGTTTTTTTCGCGGCCTCCTCGGACCGGACCCCTCGGAGCGCTCGACCGCTCCCGAGTCCGGAGAGCCGAGCGTCGTCCGCCCGCCCGCGCTCCCGTCGCCGAAACACCGCACCCTCGCGATGTCGGGCGAACCCACCCCCGAGGAAGGCAAGTACAAGGACATCCCCTCGATCCTCCCGCTGGCGCCCGGTGGCGTGTACGCGGTGAAGTGGGAGCAGAGGGAGAAGTGGGCGGAGTGCCTGCGCACGCCCGACGTGCCGTACACGCCCCCCCTCGGCGCTCCCAACCCCGACAACCCGGTGTGTTTCTTCGAGATCCGCGCGGGCGGGTACTACCTCGGCCGCGTGACGTTCGAGCTCAAGGCGGACACGCACCCGGTGACGTCCGAGAAC
>Ga0181601_10003068_pt1 | contig 14187 bp, 4 predicted proteins | sample 041ome_8_FD_133020 | JGI IMG/M metagenome (GOLD analysis project Ga0181601, IMG submission 133020) | Coastal salt marsh microbial communities from the Groves Creek Marsh, Skidaway Island, Georgia - 041407BS metaG (megahit assembly) | ecosystem: Environmental > Aquatic > Marine > Intertidal zone...
GCGCCCGAGTTTGACCCGTACGCCGCGCCGCCGCCGCCGCCGCCGCCCAGCTTTTTGGATCAGTACAAGCAGCAGAGGGGGCAGTGATTCACGGCAGGAGAGGTTTCGCGACGGGGCGGGAGACGAACCGTCGGCGGCGAGGAGGTTGTGAGGAGAGAGACTTTTTTAGCCGTCTCGGCGGGCGCGAGAGCCGAGACGGCGCAGCACTGCGGCGAGCGACGTCCGGAAGAACGTGAGCCATTGTACGAAACGTAACGAACGCGAACCGTGTGACGACTGTCGCCACGTATCTACGAGCTCATGCATCTCCTGTACATACGCCAAACGCACGACGCGTCTCACATGCGCGAACTGTCCCTTCCCCAGACACTCTTTTTGATCCAATCGCCGGCGACGAGAAACTTGTTCCGCCACGACACGCAGTTGCTCATGTACACGCCGTACCACAGCACCATCGTGCCGAACCCCGTGCTGATGAAGTCCCCGGGAAGCTCCATCGCGGCCTGCTCCGATCCGAGCGTCGCGAAACTCCCGAGGTGCGTGTACGCGAACGGCGCGACGTCGTCCGACGCCTTGGACGCTTCGCCGCGCGCTCGCCGCTCCCTCGCCGCCGCGTTGAGCGCCCGGGCGAGGTACTCGCCCTGCTGGTTGGCCACCTGCGCGGTCGCCGGGTGGCTGGACAGACGCGCGTCCGCCTCCGCCATGGCCTCGGCGAACTCGCGGAAGTCCAGCGCGCCCGACTTGTCGTCGTCGAAGCGATCCATGATGCTCTGCAGGTGCGAGTCGCCCGCGTCCGCGCCCGCCGCGCCGTCCTCGGGCAGGAGCGCGCGCACCTGCGGGTACGTCGCGGAGAGCTTCGAGAGGATGGCGACGAACTCGTTCTTGTCCACGGACCCGTTCCCGTCCGTGTCCGCCTGCTTGAACAGCGCGGACGCGGCGTCCGTGAGCTCCAGGACTTTAACCCCGGGTTTACTGGGATCTTCACGTAGACTCTTCACGTCCGCGCAGTCCCCGATGGCGTAGACGCCCTCCGCGCCGCGCACGCGCAGGCGCGCGTCGACGGCGAGCGCGCGGCGCGCTCCGTTTTGGCGCGTCGCCTTTTGCGCGGCTTCGACGAAGGCGCGCTTACCGAGGCCGGTGCTCCAGACGCACACGCCGAACTTCTTTGCGCTTTTCTTTTTCGTGCGCTTGTCCATGACCACGACTTTGTCTGGCGAGACGGACAGAACCCGCGCGCCCGTGATGACCTCGATGCCGTCGCGCTTGAACTTCTCCGCCGCGTACGCGCCGATCCGCCGGTCGTAGGCGTTGAGGATGTGGTCCGCGGACTGCACCAAGGTGATGCTCACCTTGTCCTTGACTCTGGGGTACAGCTTCGGGACGTCCTCGGTGAGGAAGTCGTGCATCTCCGCGGCGAACTCCACGCCGGTGGGGCCGCCGCCGACGACCACCACGGAGAGCATGTCTTTTTGTTCCTCCTCTGAGACGCCGGGCAAAGACGCGGTTTCCAGGAGGTCGGCGAGTTTCGTTCGGATGCGAAGCGCGTCGTCGACTTCTTTTAAAAACACGGCGTGCTCGCGCACGCCCGGCGTGCCGAACGTGTTGCACGGGGACCCCACGGCGATGACGAGTTTGTCGTAGCGCAACGAAAACTCCGGGTCGGAGCTCTGCACGTCGCTCTCGTCACGGCAGACGACGGTTTTGTTTTTCGCGTTCACCGACGTCGCCGCCGCCTCGAAAAATCGCGCATCGCCGGGCGCGCCGGGCAAAAGCCTTCGCGTCGGCTCGATGAGCGAGCGCGCCTCGACCGTGCCCACGGTGACCCCGGGCAAAAGCGGCGTGTTGAGGAAGTAGTTGCGCGGAGACACCACGGAGACGTCGTAGAGCTTGGCGTCGATGTTCTTGAGGCACGCGACGGCACCCCAGCCCGACCCGAGGATGAGCAGCTTCTCGCGTTCGGCGGGAGGCGCGTCGCTCAGCGCCCAGAACGAGGGCGCGACGAGCGGGAGCGCCGCGGGGACGCCAATCGCGGCGGCCGCAACGCCGAACGCGCGCCGCGAGTGCGAGGAGAAAAAGGCGCGGCTCGACGCCATGGTCGCGGTACCGAGAGGCGTGCCGCGAATAATGTTAAATTCTGCGTGTTCGACAACCAGACAACGAGACGCCTCCTAAAAACAAAACACAGTTCCGTCGTTTTCTTCAACAACTCGTTCTCTTCAAGACTTCAACAACTCTGCCCTCAGTCCTCGGGGCGCGTCGGCGCGCGTGCCCCCGCAATGCCTCCCCCCGCCGACTTCGATATTCTTCGCGCTCGGGACGCGCGGCGCGGCGCGGGCGGGGAGACCAAGGAAGAGCTGTTACGTCGCGCGAGCGCTGAGCGAACGTCGAGGGCGAATGAGAGGCGAAGAAAGCACGGCGCCCTGACGGTGCAACGGATGTGGCGCGGTGCCACATCCCGAGCAAAGGCGCGCGCGTCTTTGCTCGCGAGGTGGGACGAGCGGTACGGCGACAAACGAACGAGCCCGACTTTGGCGGAGCTTTTCGAACAGCTCATGCCTCCTCTGCACTCGGTGGGCGTAACAAGAGCCGGCGCGACGCGCACGCTTCGAGCGCTCGCGCTCGCGCTCGGCACGATATCGGAGACGCCCAAGTGCGTGCTTCAAAGCTCATTTCCCGTGAAGACGCGTCGGCTGCAAAACTTCGCGCTCGACGCGTTGGCGGCGAACGTCTCGGAGCCACTCGGCGGCGACACTATTCGCGTCGCCGAGGTTCTCGCCAACAGTGATACCCCCTCAAGGAGTGCTTCCGAACACGAGCTCGCCGCGATGGAACCAAAAATCGAATCAGAAGCGACAAAAGCCGAGCAGAGGAGGGCGACGATTGAGTGCGCGACGCGTCTGCTCGCCGCGACGCACGACGCGGTCGACGGCTTTTCCGCTTTTTTTTTTACAAAAGCCGAAGGCGACGATACGCGCGCGACGAGTTGTGCGACGCACGAAAAGAGTCTGCGAGTCTTGGAGAGTCTGCTCCACTCTGCTTCTACGTACCACGCGCGCGTGTGCGACGTCGCCGCGTCTGTGATCCGCGCGAAAAAAAAGGGGCAAAAGAGCGACGATACCGAGAGCCGCGCGAAGACACTCGTTCGCGTCGCGCTTGACGGGTGCGTGTTTCGATCCCAGGTGATCGCGGATATAAACGACGCGCCGTCCGAGAGCGTTAACGCCGTTTCGGCCGAAGACGCCGAAGTGCGTTTCTCGGCGCGCGCGTTGACGAACGTCGCCGCGCGCGTCTTCGGTGCGAAAGACACGGCGTTACATCTCGTCGCCCACACGGCGTGGTTCTCGAGACTCGTCGCGACGGACGGATCTCGCGACGGATCGAAAGACTCCGGATCCGTGTCTTACTCGGCGTTGGAGTCGTTCCTCGGCGCGTTTCGCGTTCTCGCGCGAACCTCCGCGTTTGGTCCGTTCGATCCCGTCGCGGCGGCGAATAATCTGGTGTGGCTCGTCGTGGGGTGGCATCCCCCCTCGGGGCTCGACCCCGCGCCGTCCGCGAAAGCGGCGCGCGCGCGACTCGCGGCCCTGCCTCGCTCCACCGTCCGCGCGTTCGTGGACACGCTCGATTCTTTGCTCGCGGCGACTCCGGATGGCGAAATCGCGTCGTCAGATACGCACGCGGAAGCGAGCCGCTACGCGCGCGTTCCCGCGCTGCGCGAGGCGTGGTTCGTGGCGGGCGTCGCGCGCGAGGGCGACGACGCGTCGCTGGACGCGACGGCGAGGCTCTACTGGCGCGCGTGTCGGGAAGGAGAAACCGACGGCGCCGCCGCTCCCGAGTCTCGCTCGAACCGAGACTCCGACAGAGAGACGCGCGAAGGTGATAGACAAACGTCCGCGGCGGCGCTTTCGCGACGTCGCAGGCTTCTCGGCGCTTTGGCGTTCGCGCCCGGGACCGTGCGACGCCTTTGGCTGCGGTGCGCGTCGCGCGTTTCCGCGGCGGTCTCGCTCGGCGCCGACGAGCAGTCGAACCGACTCTGGACATGTCCCGCTTCGGCGCTCGGCGTCGCGTCGATCGACGCGGCGGTTCTCCCGACGGTGGGCGCGTTCGCGCTCGCCTACGCGCACTTGCTTTTAGTTACCGACGACGACGAGTTCCACGACGCGCGGTCTGTGTATTCTTTCACGTCCGGCGAACGAAAAGCGGTCGCGGCATTCGCCAACACACTCGTCGTGCGCGAACGGCTGAGACTGATTACCCGTACGAAAGAAGACGACTTCGACGCCGTCGACGTCGATCGCGACGCGTGCGCCGACGCGTGCGCGTCTCTGCTCCGCACGCTGGTGACGCGCGACGAGCGTCGTCGTTTCGCGCCCGACGGACTGTGGCTGGCGCCGGCAAAACAAGACGCGCGCGTCGAGGACCGTGGAACGCACACGGAACCGAGGTCTTCACACGCGCGGGAGAAGAGAATCGTTTTCCCGTCTGCGCTAAAACCGGAGGCGGCGGCGGCTGCGCTCTTCGGCGCGTCGGAGGAAAAAAACGCGTCGGAAAACGGCGATGGCTTCGCGGCGTTTTTAAAAGACTGCCCGCACGCGCTTCCTTTCGAGACGCGCGTCGAGATTTTCCGCGCGCTCGTGGCTCTTGACCGCGCGCGTCTCGGCGTCGGCGCGCAGGCGGGCGGCGTCGACGCCGACCGAGCGACGCAAGGGCAAAGAGTCATACCGGTGTGTTCGTTTCGCGTGCGCCGAGACCGTATATTGGAGGACACGCTCGCGGCGTTACTACCGCTCGGCTCGCGACTGAAGGGCCGAATCGCGGTGACGTTCGCCAACGCTGCCGGTTTGGACGAAGCCGGCGTCGACGCGGGGGGCTTGTTCAAAGAGCTCATGGAGACGTCGCTCGCCGAGCTCGTCGACCCGAGACGCGGTCTGTGGAGCCACTCTTCCGAGGAGTCGTCTTCGTCGTCCGCGTCGTCGTCCGCGTCGATATACCCCGACGCTCGCGCCGGGGACGATCCCGAGTCGGCGGCGTTGCTCGAGCTGGCGGGCCTGCTCTTCGGGAAGGCGCTGTACGAGGGCGTGCTTCACGCGTTCCGCCTCGCGCCGTTCTTCGCGAAGAAACTCTTACAAAGACCTTTATCGCTCGATGACCTGCCGAGCTTAGACGGAGCGCTACACAGAAGCCTGAAGCAGGTGATGCGGTACGAAGGCGATGTACGCGATCTGTGCCTGGACTGGTACGCGCGCGAGGAGGTTTTCGGCGCCGTCGTCGCGCGTAGTTTACGGCCGGGGGAGAAAACGTGTGACGACGTCGTGGAGTCGCACGAGACTTTACAATGGGCGCACGCGACGGCGGAGTTTCACCTGGTGCGTCGACGGATGAACGCGGATAACGCGTTCAAAACAGGTCTGTTCAAGATGATCCCCCCGTCTTGGTTACGTCTGTTCAGCGCGAACGAGCTTGGCGCTTTGATGACCGGCGACGCCGACGGCGACGTCGACGTGGACGACTTAAAAAAACACTGCGCGTTTGGAGGCGGGTACGGCGCGACTTCGAGGACGGTGCTTATGTTCTGGGAGTGCGTCTCTTCTTTCACCAGGGAGGAACGAAGGGCACTGTTAAAATTCGTCACGTCGTCCGCCGCTCCCCCGTTGGGCGGATTTCAACACCTACATCCGCCGTTCACGATCCACAAAGTGCGTTGCGATGTACCGGGTTCAAGCGGAGGTCTTTTTGGAAACGCGCTCGTCACGTTCGGGCTCGTAAAGGACGTGCAGCGATTACCGACGGCGTCGACGTGCTTCAACGTCTTGAAGTTACCCAACTTCAAGCGGCTGGACACGATGAAGGCCAAGTTGCGGACCGCGATATACGCGGGCGCGGGGTTCGAGTTGTCGTAGGACACGCGTTTTTTTTGATATGGAAAAACGAGTTCTTTTTTGGAATCCGAGCCGCGCGATACGCGAAACGCCGAGCCGCGTGATGGACGTGCCGATCGTCCATCGCGCGTGGGTCAGAGGCCCCGGCACGGCGTCGCGCGGCGACTTCGGACCGGCCTCGCTCGCGCATCGGCCGCCAACATGCGCGCGGACGGGTCGCCGTCGCTGCTCCGCGCCAAGCCGACGTCCAGCCGGGCCTACGGCGCGTCGAAGACGTCGCGTCGCAGAGCTCGCCGGTACGTGCTCCTCCCGATCCTCGGATGCGCCGCGTGGGCGTTGCTGTTCGTGCTGTACAAGCAGCACGAGGTGCTGGGCGAGCGGCGCGCGGCGACACCGCGCGGCGCCACGCTCGCGGAGCGCCTCGCGACGCCCTCCTCGGACCAAGAGCGCGCGCGCGGCGTCCACGCCGACCCGCAGGCGGAGGAGAGGCAAAAAGAACTCGAAACCGCCGACGAGATCGCCTCTCCCGCGAAGAACTTCGCCGCCGCGGCGGACGACGACGACGAAGGCACGCCCGAGGAGCTTCGCGCGGCTGCCGAGGCCTTGATGGACTCCATGAAGTGGAATCTCCCCGATGAGCCTCCCGCGCCGCCGGTCACGCTCACCTCGGGAGCCGGTGAGTTTCCGAGACCGGCGATTGACAAGAAAACGAACGTCGTCCGCACCGGCGCGGGGGGCGATGACGCGCGAGACGGCGCCGTTCCCGACGGCGGCTGGCATCGCGGCATTAAAGCGGACGTCGCGCGTCGCGATGCCGTGCGCGACGCGATGGTGGACGCGTACGACGCGTACGAGAAGTACGCGTTCGGGGATGACGAGTTGCGTCCGCAAGCGCGGCGCGGCAAAAACGCGTTCGGCGCGCTGGGCGCGACGATCATCGATTCGCTGGACACTTTGTGGATCATGGGCTTAAGCGATCACTACTCGCGCGCTCGGAACTGGGTGGACGAGTTTTTGTACTTCGACCGCGAATGGGAAGCCTCCGTGTTCGAAACCACCATCAGGGTCTTGGGGGGTCTCCTCGCCGCGTACGACCTCTCCGGCGACGAGATGTACGTCGAAAAATGTCTCGAGCTCGCGAAACGACTCGAGCCGGCGTTTCGTACGCCGACGGGCGTGCCTAAAAACATCGTCAACCTGAAAACGGGCGAAACGAAAACGCCGCCGTGGACGGGCGCGCCTGGTGTGGTGGTGCTCTCCGAGTTCGGATCGCTCGCGATGGAGTTCGGGGCGCTCTCCGAAAGAGTCACGCCCAGGGACGAGAAGTGGCGCGTGCTCGGCGAGACCCCGGTGAAGGTTGCGATTGGGAAGTCGGATGAAAAGAACCTCCCTAGGAACGTCCCGAACGGCCTGTACCCCCTGTACTTCGACAGCACGAGAGCGGTGTGGACGAACACCAAAGTTTCCGTGGGCGCGATGGGGGACAGCTGGTACGAGTACCTGCTCAAGGTGTGGGTGCAGGGAGGCCGCACGGAGGCTATGCGCGGCTGGCTGGACGCCTGGCAAAACGTCGCGCGGGGCATTCTGGAAAATCTCGTCATCGACGGGAACGACGACGACGCGTTTGTCGCGTCGTGGGACGGAGGCGGTCCGGTGCACGAGATGGACCACCTGTCGTGCTTCGTGGGGGGCATGTTTTGTTTGGGCTCGGGATCTGGGGTCACGGAACAAGAAAAGCTGTACCTGGAGACGGCGCGGAAGATCACGAAGACGTGCTACAAGATGTACGCGGACTCCCCCACCGGCATCGCGCCCGAAACGATCGGTTTCCGCGGCGGAACCGCGCACGTCGGCCAACGATCGAACATCCAGCGCCCGGAGGCGATCGAGAGCATCTTCTACATGTACCGCAAGACGGGCGACGAGATGTACCGCGAGTGGGCGTGGGAGATGTTCCAAAGCATGAAGGCGCAGTACCGCACGGAATCCGGTTGGTGTGGTCTGAAAGACGTGCGCGTGAACCCGCCCCAGCGCGACGATCTGACGCAATCCTTCTTCTTCGCCGAGACGCTGAAATACTTTTACCTCATCTTCGCCGACGGAGACGTCGTGCACTTGGACGAGTGGGTGTTCAACACGGAGGCGCACCCGCTGCGCGTGCGCGCGCGTAAACACTCCATCGTCTGAAAGTGAGGAGGTTTTTTGTAACGATATCACGTCGATGATAGGTAGTCTACCGTAGGAGTCTCTGCGTAATACATAGTCTATCGTTTATTGTACCGGTCGAAGCGGTTTGTTTTTATTTTAGCGCGTCGAGAGACAAAAAGTCAGACGTCGTCCGGGGCGGATCGGTCGCGCACGTCCACGACGACGTCCGGCGCGCCGGCGGCGTTTTCGTCCGTTTTCGTTTTCGTCTCGCGAGACGTCGATGTCCGGCGCTCCGCGGAGACGCCAGTCCTGTCGTTCGCGATCGCCTCCTCCTCGGGCTCGTTTTCCGACGCCTCGTCGAGATCCAAACCGTCTCCGCTGTCGCGCTTCTCCGCGCCTCCCCACGAGGCTTTGCGGAACTGCTCAGCTAAAACGCCGATGTGCGCGGCGACGGCGCGATTGGCGTCGTCGCCGATGGAGCTCGCTAACACCCGCTCGATGCCCTCCTCGTTCCCCGCAAACGACAAACTCACCGTGTCCACCACGCCCATGTTCTTGATCGCCACCTTGTCGTGCGTCTCGAAGCGAAGCTCGTCAAACGCGGATTCCAAATCCTCGCCCAGATCCGCGCGCATCTTCGAGAACGAAGACACGGGCATGTGCACGCCGCCGTGCGGGCACGTCTGCTCCATGCGCGCCGCCAAGTTGGGCGTGTCGCCGAAGATGTCGTACTGCATGCACGTGCGCCCGACGACGCCGCTGAACACCGGGCCATGCGCCAAGCCCACGCGCACGACCAAAGGCTGGCCGTCCGGCAGACGCAGCCCGGTGTCCTGGATCTCCTGGATCACGCCAAGACCAAACGTCATCGCGCGCAGGACGTGCCTGTGCGCGTCCTGCGCCACCCCCATGTCCGCCATGAGCCCGGCCACGGCGAGGTACCCGTCGCCCACTGTTCGGACCTTCGTCACGCCGTGCTCCTCCGCCACCTTGTCCACCGTCTCGAAGTAGTGCTCCAGGAACCGTAAAACGCCGATGGGGCGAACGCGCTTGCACATGTCGGAGAAGCCGACGATGTCCACGAAAATCACAGTCACGTCTGCGTGGTCGCGCGCGCGCACGCCCGAGGAGGACCGCTGTGAGCGCGCGCCGCGCGCCGCGGAGCTCCGCAGCGCCCCGAGCACGGAGCGGTCCACGGTCTGCGACGCCGACTGCACGCGCGTGGCCGTGGCGGACGGCGAAGGCGGCGACGGCGCGTCGAAACTCACGCGCGGACCCGTTCCGCCGCGACGATCGCGACGCTCGAAATCGCTCCCGACGTCCGAGCCGCTTTGCTCCAGGTTATCCATGGACGAGACCGAAGGGAGGTTCAGCCCGCTGTGCGCGCTGAGCGTGTCTTCGTCCACGCTTCCCGGCGTCCGCGCGGAGAGGCTTCGCGGCCCGCACAGCTGCGAAAAGGACATGACGCTCGAGGTGCGGCTCCCTGACGCCGAGGCGCTCCGGCCGTCCGACGAGCCGTCGTCGCCCATGATCGCCCTCAGAAGCGGGCCGAGAAGCCTGCGCGCGAGCGTTTCGCGCTTTTCCACGCCGAATCCGCCGCGTCCGGCGAACGCGGCGCCCTTCAGACCGCCGCTGTGCAGAGCTTCGAATCGCCTCCCGACGCCCCCCGCGACGCGGCGCGCGGCGATTTTCCCCTCCTGCAGTCGCGACCATTGGAGTTCAAACACCTCCTTGGCGACGGGTGGGGGCATGATCGAGCACGCTAACATCTTGTGCGCCTGTATGGCGTTCGTTGACTTCTCGTTGAGCATGGTCATGAGTATGACGCCGTTCGCGGTGACGCCCATGAGCGTGGCGACGTAGTACATGTAAATCTGCCACGGCCACGTCTCGATGACGTGCTCCCAGAACAACGCGCGGCCTTCGTGACCCTCGACGCGCCACGCCACTTCGTGCGCGATGGACACGGCGACGACGGTGACGAACAGCCCGATGTACCGCAACTGCGTGGGTCGGTCTTGTAACACCACCATGGCGGTGAAAGGACACACCGCGGCCCACCCCAGGACGCCCCCCGATCGCGCGAAGCCGCCCGATTCCATCTCCAGCATCGCGGGCAAAATCGCCACCGCCGTGAGGTGCGCGTGCACGAGCACGCGGAAGGGTCGCACGCGCAGGTGGAACCGCTCGTACGCCACGGCGCCGTACACGATCACGTTGTACATGAGCGGCACGGCGATCATCGCGGGCTCGCTACCCCCGTACAGCACGATTTGCAGCGTGGTCCATCCGAGCGACGCCGCCGAGCACACCAAAACAGACGCCTGCAGCAAAAACGCATCGCCATCGATGGTCTTGGCGGCTCCGCCTTTGCCTCCCTTGCGCCGCCGCCCGATGCGCGTGGGTTTCATCGCCGCCGACGACGCGCGCGTGCGCCGGAACGCGCGAACCCGAATGCACGCGCGCCCCGATTCCGCCGAATTTTGAGTACCTACACAGTGTTAGTCTTCGGTTGGGTCGCGGGAGAATATCTCAAGTCGAACTTTTTGACTTCGGAGACGAATTTTTGAAGACTGAAAACGCACACGATACGACGCATTCGAAGTCTCCCGCCAACGCGAAGAGAAGAGCGCTCCTCTGCGCAGCCTTTTCGGGCTCGTTCGTTATCCGTCAAGTCCGTCGGCGGTTCCGAGGATTCGTGCGTTTCGCGCGTGTCGCGGATCGAGAGGCTTCCAAACGCTCGCGAGCCTCGCGGCCGCACTCCCCCGGCGCGCCGGCGCGCACGTTCGCCCGTCTCGCCGCGTCTCACGTCGGCTCGCGTCTCGTCTCGCGCGGTGCCGCCGGTCCAAAGGACAGAGCGACGCGCCGGGCGCGGAGGCGCTCCTCTCCTCTCCTCGAGCGCGCGCGGGGAGCCACGACTCGAACCGTCTGAGGCGCGCTCGGGCGGAGACGCGCGAGGATGACCAAGTCATCGCGCCACGCGAGCGTCACCGACCGGCACGGCCGCGAATCGTCCACCGACGCGCCCGAAGCGTCGCCGGGTGCGTCTCGCGTCTCGCGCGACCCGCGCCTTCGCCGCATCGCGGCCAGATCTCGACGCTCGAGCTGTCGCGCGTTCCGAGAAAACGCGCGGCGGCGGTGACCCGAGCCCCCGCTGACCCGCTCGACCCCTGCGCCCTCCTCTCGACTCGCGCAGAAGCCGTCCTCGGCTCGCGCCTGACGGATGACGCCATCTGGCCGACGCCCAGCACGCCGGCGAAGGTGCGCCGCGCTCCCTCGCGCTCCCAAACGCGCCACGACGTTTCTTTCGCGCGAGCGCAGAAAAACAACGACGCACGCGCGCGCCAGGTGTGCGCTTCGCGCGAAAAATGGGTAAAAAAGTCAAAATATTTCACCGCGCGCCGGCGCTTGAACGAAACGACACGTTTTGACCGGACGCGCATACCCCGTTCCTCTCGAACCCGAACGCGCACGCACGCACACACGTGTACACTCAGCTTTCCTCAAACGACGTCTCTACCGCCGCCGCGTACGGCGCGGGGGGCGCGCCGGTTTCCGGCGTCGCGGCCGCTTCATCCGCCGCGGCGTACGGGCGACCAGTCTCCGGGGCGGGCGCCTTCGCGCTCGCGCACGGCGCGCCGGGCACGCCCCCTCCGGCGATGCCTCCGCCCGTGCTGTCGCGGCTCTCCGAGGACACGTACGCGTTCGGGAACGAGACGATGGGGTACTTCTACATCCCACGCGCGAGCCTCGGAGACGCCGCGGAAACCTCCGCGAACGCCTCCGCGAAGAAAACGTTTCAGTGTTTGGTCGACGCCGGGGACGACGCGCAGGACGAGACGCGAGACGCGGCGACCGGCGGGAGCGACGCGCGAGAGCGCGCGTCTTCTCGCGAGGGAAAACAGAGCGTCTCCGAGCCCATTCCGCGCGCTGTGCTGGCCGCCGCCGCCGCCGCCGCGAAAGCCGCGTATGGGCATTCAGTCTCGCCGCCCGGCGCGAGGACGCCGCCTCCTCCTAAACCCGCGTCGGGAGCCGGTCACGCGGCGTACAGCCCCGGGTTCGATCCCGCGTCGGCGCTCGGGTTCTCGCCGTTCGTTCCGCCGTCTCCGGGGCCGTTCTCGCCGGCGGCGGCGCGGTTCCCCGAGCCGGTGGGTCCGTCGAGGCTCCCGTTCGCCCGCGCGAGCCCTTCCGAGGAGCGCAAGGCACCGGCGCGCGCTTCGAGTTTCCTCACCTTCGCCGCCGCCGCGATGGCGCGGAAACGCGCGGGCGAGGCGGACGCGGGCTCCGTCACGGAACAAAAGGCGAGCGGCGAAGCGGCCGACGCGGCGGAGGAAGAGGCGACGAACAGAGACGCGACGAACAGAGTCGCGTCCTCCGACGCGTCCTCCGACGCGTCTCCGCCTGGTCCGGAAAGAGACGAAGGAGGGGTTCTTTCGGGTTTCTGGGGTCCCTCGGGTCCCTCGACCCCCGGGGGAAGTCCCCCTTTCCCCGGGTCGGATTACCCGTACCCCGAGGGGTACGGGTACGCGCTTCCTGCGTTGCTAAGCGCGAGCCCGCAGGTGGCGGCCGCCGCGGCGTACGCGTACGAGGCGGAGTACGCCAACGCCATGCGCGCGTGGTCGCTGGCGAACCCTGAGGTTTCAGGGCTGGCCGAGGTGGCGGACGCGCTGTCGTTGCGGGGCGCGTCTTTGCGGAGCACGCCCGCGGGCACGCCTCCGGGCGGGGCCTCGCCCGCGGCGTCGTCCGTGTCGAGTCGCGCGGCGTCGCCCACGTTCCCTCCGCGTCATCAGGTGGGACCCTTCGCGTACCCTTCGAGCGGCGACGCGCGCTGGTTCGCGCACCCACCGGCGGGACCGCTCCGAAGCGGGTTCCCGCTCTCCCCGCCCGGTTTCGGCGTCGAGGCGGGCCCGTACGCCGCCGATGGCATGTACCCTCCGTCGCCGCCGGCGGGCTGGTTCCCTCGCGCCGACGGTGGCGGCGTTCACGGCGTTCACGGCGCGTTCTACGCCGGTCCCTCCTTCGGCGCGTACGGGCATTCCGTCTCGCCGCGGAACGGGTCCTCGCGTCGCGCCAAACATCGCCGAGACAAGGACATCGCGGCGAACCGGCGAGACGCGGTCTCTCCCTTGGCCGCCTCCCTTCGCGACACGCGCTCGCGCGCGCTCGCAAACCGCGCCGGGCTCGGTTCGGCGTCGGGCGCCGTGCTCGTCGGGTCCGGCGGGGACGGGCTGGGAGAGGCCACGAGGGGACCGCGGGCGGCGGCGGCGGCGCCGGCGGCGGCGGCGAGCGCCGCGTCCGAAGACGCGAAGCGGTCCGAGACGGCGGCTTCCGTCGCGCAAGAGCTCGCCAAGAGCTCTCCGGTGGACGAAGCCGCATCGTCTTTGGACGCGGCGGACGCCTCGTTGTCCTCGGCGGCGCGCGCCCCTTCGCTCGCGGCCAGCCGCGCGGCGCGCGCGGGCGTCGCGGCGGACCCCGAGTTCCGCGACGCCGTGTGGCGCCGAGCCGATCGGAACGTTCCGATCGCGGATTCGAAAGAGCTCTTTCGCGATCGCTTCGACGGCGAATTGCTCGAGGGCCTGGACTTCGCCTCCGGTCACGACCGTTTCTTCGTGATCAAGTCGTACACCGAGGACGACGTGCACAAGAGCGTGAAGTACGGGAAATGGACGAGCACGGCCACTGGCAACGCGCGGCTCGACGCCGCGTTCTCGAGAAACGGCGACGACGACGGAGACGAGAACGAAGACGTCTTCGGGGGCGCAAAGACGGTGGACGCGGCGTTCCTGGAGCTCGCGCGCGCCGCCGAGCGCGCGCTGGAGGAAAGGAACCGAAAGGAACAAGGAAGGCGCGACGACGCCGATGTCGATGTCGAGAAGGCGCGGCGCGAGACGGCGGAGGCGGAGGCGGAGACGGAGGCGGAGACTCAGGAGACGTCGCCTCCGGCGGACCGCTCCGACGACGCCTCCGAAGACGACTCCGACGACGCTCTTCGCGCAACGCGCCGTCGCCCGCGCGTTTTATTGTTTTTCAGCGTCAACTCCAGCGGGCACTTCTGCGGCGTCGCGGAGATGCTTAGCGCGGTGGACCACGACGCGCGCGCGGACTTCTGGCAGCGGGACAAGTGGCCCGGCTGCTTCGACGTGCGCTGGCACTACGTCAAGGA
>Ga0181601_10003082_pt1 | contig 14163 bp, 9 predicted proteins | sample 041ome_8_FD_133020 | JGI IMG/M metagenome (GOLD analysis project Ga0181601, IMG submission 133020) | Coastal salt marsh microbial communities from the Groves Creek Marsh, Skidaway Island, Georgia - 041407BS metaG (megahit assembly) | ecosystem: Environmental > Aquatic > Marine > Intertidal zone...
TGACTACCTGATGCGGCTCAAGTCGCGGCGGTTCCCGCCCATCGAGAAGGAGATGCGCATGATCCTCGCGCACTGCGGAAACCTTTTCCTGGACCCGGAGGTCATCGCGGAAATCACGCACTGGTTCGCGTGCCTCGAGCTCGTGCACGGCCAGCAGGACTTCTCCCCGGGCGCGTCCATCGAGGCCATGTCCAAGACGCCGCTGCGGCTGGGCTGAAGACAAAAGCCGAGATACATGTACGCGCGCGAGCGCATAGTAACTACGTAGTCTACCTATAGGATACCTTCGTGTTATAGGTACTTTCGTGGCTACCATAGTGTTAGCGGTACTCATACGCTCTCACATCTCACACCACGAGGCTCTTCTGCGCGTTGTGCCAGTCTACCACCTCGTCGTAAGGCAAGGCACCCCCGAAGCAGTCGAGCGCGCTCCCGACGGTGACGTCCACCGCGGCGCCGCCGGCGCCGCGCACGAGCTCCAAGTCGGCGATGGATCGCGCGCCCCCCGCGTACGTGACGGGGATGGGCGAGTGCTCGCCGAGCCTGCGCACCAGCTCCTCGTCGATCCCCAGCTTCATGCCCTCCACGTCCACGCCGTGCACGAGGAACTCGTCGCAGGAGGACGCGAGCGCCGCCATCCCCGCCGCGTCCACCTTGACGTCGGTCCACTTCTGCCACCGGTCCGTGACGACGAAGTAGTCGTCGCCCTTCTTGCGGCAGGAGAGGTCCAGCACCAGCCTCTCCTTGCCGACCGCGCGCACCAGCCGCCGCAGACGGTCCTGGTCCACCTGCCCGTCGCGGAACACGTAAGACGTGACTATCACGTGCGACGCGCCCGCGTCCAGCAAAGGCGTCGCCGTCTCGGCGGTGACGCCGCCGCCAACCTGCAGCCCGCCGGGGAACGCCGACACCGCAGCCATCGCGGCGTCGGTCGTGCCTTGGTCCCGGCTGAGCATGATCACGTGGCCTCCCGCGATGCCGTCGCGCCGGTACATCCTCGCGAACTCGGCGGAGGACGTCTCGGTCTCGAAGTTGGTCTCCGGGGTCTCGCTCGCGGCGTCGCCGTCGTCCGAGTCCTTCAGCGTCCCACCCACGATCTGCTTCACCCGGCCCTGATGGATGTCGATGCACGGCCGGAACCGCACGGCGCGGGGGAACGTCGCCGGCGCGTCCGCGGAGGAGGAGGCGCCCGCCGCGCGGACGCGGCGCCCGCGGACGGGCGCGCGAACGGCGGCGGTGAGCGCGGCGGGGAGGGCGCGACACGCCATCGTGCGCGTAGGAGTGCGGGTCTCGGCAGTCGTGCGCACCGAAACCCTCCACCCTTCGAGGTAGGCCTTCGACTGCGAAATCCAGGCTGCTCGGCCGCTCGCGACGTTTCGCGTGTTTTTCTTCGGCTTTGAACTCCCTCGGAGACGCCGACCACACCTGCGCGCGCGAGGCACCCATCCGCGCGGGGGAGCGGGTGCGATGCAGGCCTCGTTCGACAGTTTCCGCGGCTCGCCGCGGAGCTCGTCGAAGGTGGCGGCAGACCCACTCCCGACGGTCCCCGACCCCCTGATCCAGCACCTGGGGTTCCCGGACAAGTTCTACATCGTCGCGGCGTTCGTGGATGATCCACCGGAGGTGGGCGTGCGCCGCGTCGACGACGACACCGCGCTCCTGCTGCACGCGTTGCACGAGCAGGCCACGAAGGGTCCGTGCGCGAAACCGCGCCCTTGGTCGTTCTTCGAGACGGACGCACAGCTGAAGTGGGACGCCTGGAAGGCGCTCGAGAAGATGCCCGCGTCGGAGGCGATGACGCTGTATTGCCGCACCGTCGAGGAGGACAACCCGAACTGGTGGCAGCTGCTCACCGCCACGATGGGCGCGCGCGAGAAGCGCGAGATCATCGAGACCGCCGCGGAGTGCGCGCGCGAGTACCGCGCGTTCGTCCGAGCCGGCGTGTTGATCGGCCCGTCCAGCGCGGCGGCGCCGCCGTATCTCCAGACGGATTCCTCCGCCGAAAACGAAAACGAAAACGAAGACTGGGCCGGCGCGAGCGCCGCTCTGAAGGCGTTCGGCCTGGGCGGTCTGTCCGACGTCATCGACTTCCTCTCCTCCAGCCGCCCGGTGAAGCCCTGGTCCCGAGGCCACCGCTCCATCAACCACCCGTCGCGGCTGCCCCCGGACAGGAGCGACGTGGTGTCGGTGAGCGCCATGAAGGCGAGGCTGAAGAACGCGCAGAACGCGCCGGCGGAAGCCGCCGTCGCCGCGCTCGCCTCGGGCGTTGTCGCCTCCGCGCTCGACGCCGTCGCGCCGATGCTCACGTGGCGCGCGGTGGCGACGCGAGGCGCGCCGCCGGCGCCCAGGTACCACCACTGCGCGTGGGTGGTGGACAGCCCCAAAAGCGCGGCGCCGCAGATGTGGGTCGCGCACGGCTCGCTCAACGGCAAGAAGCTGCCCGGGACGCCGGCGGTACTGTGCCTGCGCGCGCTGGAGTGGACGACGCGCGAGGCGCGCGAGGAAAACGGGGACGCGCTCGTTGCCGTCTCGGGCGCGGCCGCGCTGGTCGCGCCGAACGACGCCGCGTACGTCTTCGGGGGCGCCGCCAGGACGCGCGCGCGCGGGCTCGGCGGGCTCTTCGGCCGCGCCGACGACGACGACGATGAACGACAAAATATTTCGCGCCGAGGCGCGCGCGCGATGCCCGTGCGCGTTTTGGATTTGACCGAGGACCCCGGCCCGCCGGACGAGCGAGTCGACGGGAGCAAACGCGGCGGCGCGAAGAAACGGGCCATGGCGTGGATCGACGCCGTCGCGGAGGATCTTCCGAGCGTCGGCGACGACGTGGTCGACGTCGTCATCGACGACGAGATTATGGCGACGCCCGACGGCTCGCCGGAAACCTTCTCCCGGGGAAACGCCGCGGGCCCCCGCGCGCGCACGCACCACTCTGCCACGCTCGTGGGCGGCGAGGTGTACGTGTTCGGCGGGTGCGCGTGCGCTGCCGGCGACGGGCGCGGCGGCGAGGCGCTCGGCGACCTGTGGGCGTTCAACGGCGCGGAGGGCACGTGGCGCCTGGTCACGGGCGCGGGCGACCCGGGCGGCGTGGTGGGCGGCGCCGGCGCGAAGACGAAGCCGCTGCCCGCGGCGGAAACCGCGTGGCACGGCGCGCCGAGCCCGCGCTCGGGGCACGTCGCCGGCGCGGCGGATGACCGCTTCTTGCTGATTTTCGGCGGCGACGAGTCCCCGTCTGACACGGGCGGGTCCTCCGGCGGGCGCCTGGCGGACACGCAGACGCACGTCTTCGACACGTGGGCGCAGCGCTGGGTGCGGGTCGCGGTCACCGGCAAGCCCCCGGCGCCGCGCGCGGGGCACGCGGCGTGCGCGCTGGGCGGCGGATGGTACGTCTCCGGCGGCGGCGACCACCGCGAGGCGCGCCCGGAGACCTACCGCCTGGACGTCCGCGACGCCGCCGAGGGCCGGTACCACTGGCAGGTGGTGAACACGGGGGTCGGGGACGGGCAGGCGAGCGCGGCGGGGCGCGAGGGCGCGAGCCTTGTTCCCTTCCGCGGCGCCACAGGCGAGTTCCTGGTGGCGTTCGGGGGCTCGGACGGGACGTGCCGGGGGGACGTGCGCGTGATGCGCGTCTCGGACTGGACCACGGGAAGCGGCGAGCGCTAACGCTACGTAGGCGGCGTCGAACGAACGTAGCTAGCTAGTAGCTAGTCTAGTCTAGTACTTTTAGTAGACTACTAACTACGACGTACGTACGCGCGCTCACGCTTCGACGTCACAGAGGAAAGGCCGCGTCCGGCCCTTCCACGAAAGCCCGCAAGGGGTCCGCGCCGTTCGGGAACCCCACGATCAGATCGTTCTTCAGGCCCGCGCCTTCGTCCATCTTGATCACACGCACGCCGTACCCCGCCTCCGCCGCCGCCGCGCCGCGGTCCAGCTCCACCGCCGCTTTGGCGGCGCGCGGGACCCGCCCGAGCGCGCGCGCCGCGATCGATTCCGCCGCGGGGTCCACGCCCTGGTGCCCGCTCCAGTCCGCCGCCGCGGCCAGGCCCAGGTACGCGGGACGCTGGATGCGCCCGCGCATCCAGGACGAGCGCGGGTGGATCACGCGCACCGGCGCGATCGCATCCGCCTTCTCCGCTCCGGTGACTCCAGAACGAAGCATCGCCTCCTTCTTCATCGCCGAGATGCTCTTCAGGCCCCCGTCCTTGAGCTTGCCGACGCAGCACGGCGCGACCACGAACGCGGCGCCGCGCGCCTGCGCCTGCAGCAGCACGGCGTCCGTGCCCGCGCCGCACACGTGCAGCGCCAGCGCCACGTCGCACGCGCCGCCGTAGGTCTCCGCCAAGCCGCACACGGCGTCGACGTTTGTGAGGCCGGCGCGCGCCGCGCGCTCGGCGAGCAGCTCGACCGACCGGCGGTTCACGTCGACGCCCACGAACCGCATGGACGGCTCCGCGGCCGCGAGCGGCAGAAGCAGGTTGCCCGTGCCGCACCCGAAGTCCACCACCACCAATGCCTTAGAATTCGGGGGATGGGTTTTTTTATCCGTCGTCGCGTTCGCGTCGGCGTCGGCGTCTGCTTTCGCGGCGACTTTCGCGGCGACGAGAACCGCGCGGAACGATTCCACCTGTAACCGTTTTCGGAGACCGCGCGCCGTACCCCCTTTCCTGTTGCTCCCGGCCGGGTCCACGGACGGTGCGCACGCGTCCCAGTCCACGAACCCCAGCGCCTTCGCCCGCTCGGGGTCGCGCCAGCGGCTGTACAGGACGCCCCAGCCGCCGCGCCAACGCGCGTCGTCCCACCACTCGCGCGCGGGCGACACGCTCGACGACGAAACTTCTTCGTCGTTCGCGTCGTTCGCGTCGTTCGCGTCGTTCGCGTCTCCTATCGATCGCGACGGCTCCCACAGCGGGTGCGACGTGAGCAGGTTCCGCAGAGCCTCCTCCAGCTCTTCGTCGTTCCTGACCTTCTTGCGTCGCTTTTGGCGCCGGTTGTGCGCGCGCCGCTCGCGGCGCGCCGCCTCCGCCTCCGCCGCTTCGCCCGCCGCCGCCGCGCTTTTTCGCGCCGCGGCGGCTTTTGGCGCGCCGCGCACGTCCGCGCGCACGCCCGCGCTCGAGCGCAGCGCGCGAGCCTCGAACACGACACCGTTCAGCGCGTCCGCGGCGGCGCGCCCGGTCTCCGGCGCGTCAAACTCCAGCACCGCGAACCCGCGATTGCGCTTGCCCTCGTCTCGCTTCTTTCGAGGCTTGAGCGTGCCGTCCGCCAGCCGCTTGTCCCGCCACCCGGGAACCGCCATGGACCGCACGCGGTCGCGAAGCGCCTCGCCGAGAGCGTCCCGCACCGCCGTCTCGATCGTTCCCTCGAGCGTGAAGAAGTCGAAGTTGCCCACGTACACGAACCGCAGGTCGTCGTCGTCCGCGGCGCCCGTCTCGGCGTCCGAGACGGACGCCATCGCCTCGACATCAGCGGCGGCGGACCGCGCGACCGCTCGCGGGAGCGCACGCGCGCGCCGCCACGTCGATCCCGCTTCACCGCCGCGTCCGAAGCGCGCGCCGACGCGAGCGGCGCTCGGTGCGGTCGCGCCGAACGCCGCCACCGCCGACATACCGCCTCACGAGCGCGGCGCGAACTGGATAAAGCCTCGCGCGTGTCCGTGCCGTCGCAATAATAGTGACAGAAGGGCCGACGAAACGCTTGTCGAACAGCGATGGAATTCTAAAAAAGTCTCCCTCCTCGCGCCTCAGTCCGCCTTCCTCCCGACGCGCCTGTTGTCCATCGCCACCTCGTCCGCCCCCGAGGCGATGGCGAACACGCAGACGAGCGCCGTGTACGCCGCGACGACGACGTACGCCGTGGTGTGCGCCGCGTCCATCGCGCCGTCCCACGCGACGTTGACCGCGCCGGTGGCGAGGTTCGCGAAGAGAAACGTCCCGAGCAGGTTTCTGTTCGCGCCCTGGAGCAGCTTCGGCGCCGGCAGCGACCCCGGGAACACCAGCGCGCCCGCGACGTACGCGGCGATGATCTGCGTGTTGAACGCCACCATCCACAGCGCGTACGCGGCGTTCGCGACGCGCCGCGACGAGGGTTGCACGAAGCCGTGCGCGAAAAGCGCGGCGACCCAAAACGCGCACGACACGCCGCACAGCTTGGCGCACCAACGCCACGCCCAGCCCCATCCCCCTTCCGGGGTATCGTACGGATCGGCTCGCCCACCGGGCGCCATGGTGACGCGTGAAATCAGACTATCGCGCTCGTACGTCTCCTTCGCGTGCCTGTGCCTCTGCCGCTTCTGCGCCGACTCCGCCTCCGCCTCGAGCGCATCCGCCTCGCGCGACTTTCTGGCGGCGCGCGCGCGCGCCTCGGGGTCGCGCGCCGTCTCGGCCGCCTCCAGCGCGCTCCCCCTGGCGCGCCTGGCGCGCGCCTCGAGCTCGGCGACGAGGCCCTCCATCTTCTTCCGGGCGCGCGACGCGTCGAGCGCGAGCCACTTCTCGAACCAGACGCCGAGGCCGACGCCCAGGAAGTACAGCGCGACGTACCCGGGGACGGAGAAGAGCCCCTCTTTGTTCTGCGACACGAACGTCTCGCTCCGCGCGTCCGCCAGCAGCCACTCCCCCAGGGTCTCGTGCGCGAACGGGCTCGCGTTCGCCGCGTTCGCCGCGAACGGGCTCCCGCCCGCGCCGACCGCGGCGCGGAACTCCACCAGGTACTTATCGCCGGCGAGGATGCTCCACATGCGCTTGGACGAGAGGCACCACTGGTGCGCGGCGAGGAGCGCGCCGCCGAAGAAGGTGGACGTGCCCGGGGGGACGGGCACCATGTCCACGACGATCATGACCGCCGCCAACGTCGCGAAGAAGTTCCAGTGCTTCCCGTACTCGTTTACCGGCACGTGCGTGCCCGCAGCGCCCGTGCTCCACGCGCGGAGCGCCGCGAGCGCCACCAGCGGGCCGATCCGTCTGGCCAGCCGCCGCGCGGCGCGCACCGGGCCGATGTCGGCGAAGAAGTCCTTCGCCGCGCGCCCGCCCCTCCTGCGGCTGACCAGCGCGTTGGCGAACATGAACGACCCGGCGCCGACGTCCATCAGACCCACGCCTGTCGTCTCCGTCTTGCCGAACCGCCGCGGGAAAGCGGGGAAGTCCACCGCCAGGATCGCCACCGCCGTGGCGAGCGTCATGGAGGCGCGGTAGCACGTCAGGTACGGCCGCGACGCGCCGAAGCGCGTGACGTCCCCGAGCGGGCTCGGGACCGCATCCACGACGCTCGGCGTTCTGGGCGCCGCCTTCAGCGCGCGCCGCGCCACGAAGTGCCCAGCGAGGAAGTACGACAGCAGCGCGAGCGCGGCCAGCGCCGGCGGCGCGGCGCGCGGCGCGAACATCGCCCACGCCACGGGGAAGACGCAGAAGATCGCATCCTTGAGCACCACGTGCACGGCGTCCAGCGGGCGGCCTCGCGTGTCCGCGACGATCCCGCCGAACGTCACGCGCACACCCTTCATCACGTCCAGCGCACGGCGGATGAACACGCCCAGCGGCGCCGCGGCGACCACCGCCGAGACCTCCAAGAACGTCGTCCCCGCGTTCCCGGAGTGGAAAGCCTCCTTGCGCGCGCGCCGCGTCTCCGCGTCCTCGCTCGCGAACGCGGGGGGGACGGCGGCGCACGCCAGCGCCGCCACCAGCGCCGCGCGAGCGAGCGCGCGCCGCGTGGGGGGGGAATCGCGAGACCTCGAACGCGCCATGGCGCCTCACTACTGTTGGGCCGGGCCGTTTGGGCGATCGAGAACAACGGTTTCGCGGCAGTATCGGAAATCCAAGCCAATGAACTTCGTGAACAAAAAGCCACACATCGGCTGGAGAAACCTGGCCGTGTATTTGGTCTCGAAAAAACCCTGCAGAATCCACCTCAGCATAGAAAAAATTTCCCGGGAGTTCAGACGCGAGGGGAAGCAGGGCTCTCGGGAGGTCCGACGCGTCGTGGTGCCGCATCACAACACGCGGCGCGCGCGCCTAGACGCACGCTCGTCGTCGTACACTCGTGGTCACTCGTGGAGTCGCGCGCTCGCGTTCCACGCCGTCGCATCGTCCTAGGAGTCGCGTCACCGGCACCGCCCGCTCGAGATTCGGTTTCGGGAAATTCCAAGACTCGAGCTTTTCGCGAGCCGCGGACGAGATGAGCACCAACGCCACGGCGGCGATTGCCAGCGCCCAGGGCGGCGGTAAAGCCGGCGTCGGGGGCAACGGGGTGTCTGATAGCGCGTCGGTTGCCAGGAGGTACGAACGGACGCTCGGAACCGCTGCACCCGCGCGACATGCGGGGTCCGACACCACGACGGGTTCTTTATCTGTCCGCTAACCGCCCGCTTCCTTTTGTGGTTTCTCCCCACCCGCAGGTTACAAAGCGAGCTCATGGGCCTGATGGTGCGTCCCGCGCGCGTCCCCGCGCATCCCGCAAGTGTCTCGGAGAAGTTCCCGGCGCTGGTGACCCCGCTTTCCCGCGGGAACCGCCCGCGACCGCCCCACGAGGTCCAATGCGTTTCTTTCAGGTTTTTGCCCCTCCCCTCTCGTCCCGACAGTCCCTGACAGAGCTTCGTTCCCCCGACCCCTTCCTCTCCCACCCACAGACCAAGGCGGACGCGGGCATCAGCGCGTTCCCCGACGGGGACAACATCTTCAACTGGGTCGGAACCATCGAGGGAGCCGCGGGAACGGTGCGTCTTGACCCCCCGCACAGCGCACGCCCCACCCGTCTCCTCCCCCTCTCGCGTGACACGACGTGACCGATCGACCTCGGGAAACACGTGTTCGGGATTTGTGTCTCGTCGCGACCCGAAAACGTTTTTCGGGTGGTTTTTTTGGCGGAGCCTCCGCCGTCTTCCGACCCTGACGCGACGCGTGTCCCTTTTCGGTCTTCCCCGAAATCCAGGTGTACGAGGGTCTGACGTACAAGCTGAGCCTGGCGTTCCCGAACGACTACCCGTTCAAGGCGCCGACGGTGAAGTTCGAGACGCCGTGCTTCCACCCCAACGTCGATCAGTTTGGGAACATCTGCCTCGACATCCTCAAGGAGAAGTGGTCCTCCGTGTACGACGTGCGCGCGGTGCTCCTTTCCATCCAGTCGCTGCTCGGGGAGCCCAACAACGCCTCGCCGCTCAACGCGCAGGCCGCGCAGCTCTGGGACAACCAGGAGGAGTATCAGAAAACGCTGCGCAAGCGATACGGCGAGGACACCAAGTGATTTCTTTTCTTCGCGCGGAGAGACGAAGGCGTCGAGAGAAGAGAAGCGAGACAAGACGCGGGGCGACGAGGATACCCATCCGGAAGTCGATCCCGCATAGCGCATACCTAGCTCGCGAGGAGAGGAACGGGAGAGGCCTTTCCCCAACAGTCTTGAACCTCACCCGGCGCCGCGAAGAGATGCGTCGGGAAGAAAAAGATGCGGACGAGATTCGCGCTACAATGAGTTGTCATATTCTTACACCGAGGTTCGATTCGACGCTCTTGCGTCACCGCGTCCGCGCCACCCCGCGGGGCGCCCACAGCTGGTCGGGGTCCCCCGCGCCCTGCTGCGCGAGCCCCGGCAACCCCCCCCGCGTTGTCGTTCGCAGCGTCGGCACGCTGGGCGCGTCCCCCCGCACGCACGACCTCCCGAATCGCCGCTGCAGGTCCCGCTGGGCATCCATCGAGCTGTCGAGGTTCTCCTGGTAGCTCACCATCGGCGAGAGCACCATCATCTTTGGGAAGCTCTGCAGCACGTCGTAGTCCACCACCCCCCCCTGCAGCCTGTGCGTGAAGTCCGCGAACGCGCCTCTGTTGATCAGGTACGCCTCGGACGAGCGCAGGTCGCACCCCGACTGCGAGATTAGGCACGAATGCGCGCTCGTGCGCTCGCACGCGCACTGCTCCGGGCACGCCTCCGCGTGCGCCACGCCCCCCGCCGCGGCGGCTTCCTCCATCTGGTACGGGCGGTACCCGAACCGAAGGAAGTTCCAGCTCCACGCGTGTGCGGCATCCATCGGGGCGTGGGTATCGACCCCGTCGTTGCTCGACACAAGCGCCCGCGTCAAATCAGGGCGCACGAGCTGTCGCAGCCGCTCGAACTCGTCGTCGTCGAACGACACGGTGAAGTCGGAGCGAGCGTCGTCCTCGACGACGGCCACCACGTTGCGCCCGCGGAGCGCGGCGTGCGCCACAGCCACCGCGTGCGAGAAGGAGGCCCTGTGCCAGTGGTCCAGGTCCCCGTCCTTGACGCACTCGTCGATGATCTTCCCGTTCACCAGCAGCACCTTGCCGCGCCACGCGGAGGGCGCCACGATGCCGTCGCACTCCATGCACAGCATGTACACCGCATCCGCGAAGGACGCGAGCGTCGTGAAGGGAAGCGAGAAGCGGTCGCTGGAAGCCTCGCGGGGCACCGAGAACGCCCGGTCGCACTGCAAGTCGCCGAGCGGCGCGAGGCTCGGCCGGGCGGGCGCGTGGAACGCGACGTCGGACGCGCCCGCGACCGCGACCGTCGCCGCAACCGCCGCGGCGACCGCCGCGACGGTGGCGAGAACGCGCGCCACGCGGGAAACCACCGAGCCGCGAGTCCATCCCACGTCGCGGCGAGTCACGGGGAGCCCATCGTCCCCGCGCGTCCCGAACGACGGCTTCGAGGGCGACGCACCCTCCTCCTCGCAACGAGCGGGGATGAGCAGGGAGGCGGCCTCCCCTGCCAGTCCCGGCGCGGGGCGGTCGCGCGCCATCGCCACTGAACATCCGCGAGGGTGTTGGCTTCTTGGGTTCGTTTCTTCGGTTCGGAGATGCGAAAACCTCCGCGTGCCAAGCGCCAGACCACAGGTGAACGAGAGAAAGTTGGAGCTCTGCGACGCAACCGACTGCCCCCACTTCAAGGGAGCGCGGGCGGCCGTGAGGGGAAGCGAACGGCGGAGCAGGCATGGGGGACGAACCCAAGCCGCGGCGCGCGTCGATGGACTTAGTCCGCGGGAAACCCGAGACGAACGTGATGCGGTCCGCGTCGTCGCGCGACGGTTTGCGCGGTAGATTCTCTCCCTCTTCGCCCGGCGTCGCCGCGGCGAGCGCCTTCACGAGCGCCAACGCCGCAACGCTCCGCGCTGAGGTTTCCGCGCACAGGCTGAACCACCAAGCGATGCGTGAGGTCCTGCGCGAGGTTTCCTCTTTGCCTCCCGAGTCGTCCGCGGACGCGGACGCGGAGGCGCGGCGCATCCTGCGCGACGCGGTGGCGTTGATGACTGTCGGGGAAAAGATGGTGATCGACGCGCGGCGCGGCGCGAGCAAGAGCTCGGGTGGTTCGACGCCGTCGCGGCAGGACTCGGGGTGTCTCTCCCTCACGCCCGCCTCCGAGCTGAGCGCGGCCGCGCGGGGGCTGCTGCGGCAGTACGACCCCTCGGGCTCGGGGGACCCCGAGTCGTTCCAGGACCAAGCCAGGCTCGCCGCCGCCGCGTACGACGCGATGGTGGTGCGCCGCGCCGCCGACAAGTTCCGCGGCGCGCTGTCCCCCGCGCGGCGCACGCGGTCGCTCGGGACGCCGCGCGCGGCCAACCCCCCCCTTAGTAGCGCGCTCTTGCGTGACGAAAACGACGAGGAAACCCCGGCGCTCGTGGCTGTGCGCGCGGACATCGCGGCCGCGATCGCGTCCTGGGACGACTTCGACGCCATCGCGGTGGACGCGAAGCTCCGCGAGAGGCGCGGCGACGCCGGAGGCGGGCGACCAGAGGCGGGCGACGCCGGAGACCCGGTGTCTGGCGTGTTGGCGGAGACGGCGCTCGCGGCGATGGACCACCTCGATCTGTGGGTTTCGGTCCCGCAGATCGACCGCGGGACAGTCTCTGCGTTCCTGAGGCACCTCGAGCGCGAGTACGCGGCGCCGGACTACCACAGCGCCGTGCACGCGGCGGACGTCACGCAAGCCGCGGCGTTCGTGCTGGCGGGCGCCGGCGGCGGCTTGGCGTCGCGCGTCGAGCCGCGGGACGCGTTCTTGCTGCTCGTCGCGGCGGCTGCGCACGACGTGGGCCACCCCGGGTGCAACAACGCGTTCCTGACCGCCACGGAGGACCCCGCGGCGGTGCGCTGGAACGACGTGAGCGTCAACGAAAACGGACACCTGCACGCGTTGCTGCGCCTGACGCGCGAGCACGGCGTGCTCGACGGCTTCGCGGACGAAGAGCGCCGCGCGTGCAGAGCCACGCTGGGGAGACTCGTGCTGTCCACGGACATGGCGCACCACGCGAAGCTGCTGGAGGATTTCGTGGACGCGGCGACGGGCGCGATGGAGACGGCGTCCATGAACGCCGCGGCGATTGACGAGAACGGAAACGAAGAAGAAGAAGAGGCGTCCGTCGCGTCGTGGAGCGACCCGGTTTTGGCGCTGTGCTACGTGCTGCACTGCGCGGACATCTCCAACCCGGCGCGTCCGTGGCGCCTGGCGCGCGAGTGGGGTGCGCGCGTCTCCGAGGAGTTCTACAAGCAGGGCGACCGCGAGCGCGCGCTGGGCGTGCCGGTGGCGGCGCTCAACGACCGCTACGCCGCCGGCGCGACGAACGCGGCGGCGACGACGGCGGCGAACCAAATCGCCTTCGCGCGGTACGTCGTCGAGCCGACGCTGGAAGGCCTCATGACCATCGCGCCGGGCGCGGTTGAGGTGATGCTCGACCGCCTCAGGGAAAACACAGCCAAGTACGCGCGAGTGGTCGCGGGGGAAACGGTCGAATAGCATAGAAAACGTCGTATACTCTCTCGTAGCGCGCTCACGCCGCGCCTTCCTCTTTCTTTTCCTTCCCCGGGTGGTTGCGCACTTTGCGCACGCGCGTCTCGCCCGGGTCGAAACCCCCCTCCTCGGCGCCCCACACGGACCAACGCGGCGTGGGGAGCATGTACTGGTCGCTCGTGAACGGCTCGCCCGAGGCCACCAGCTCCTGGAACTTCTCGTAGTCGATCCACGTGTGCCACTTCCCGTCCACCAGGTACGGGTCCTTCCGCGCGAGCAGGATGCAACAGCTGTGCGCGTGCTCGCACGCCAAACCGTACTCGGCGGACCGCGGGGTCCCGCCGGTTTTCGGCTCGGGTTCATCCATCGTCGCGAGCTCCGTCGGCGTCGAAGTCGACGTCGACGCGGCGTCGCGCCCCGAGACCAAGTCGAGTCTCGCCGTGCACAGCGCCTCGCCGAACTTCTTGACGTCCTCGTGGTACGGCACGTTCTTCATCGTGAGGTTGGACGCGCCGCTGGTGGCGCCGCAGTAGGTCATGCCCTTGATCTCGATGAGGTCCGGCTTGCCGAGGTCGATGAGCTTGGCGTACTCCGCGGCGTCGGACGCGTTCCACCCAGCCACCAAGGTCAGGCGGTACACCGTGCGCTGGTTCTTGTCCCGGAGCGCGGTGAGCGACTTGACGAAGCGATCCTGCGCGTGGACACGCGGAAAGAGGAACCGTGAGACGTGAGACGTGAGCGACGGTCTCGCGCGGAGACGAGCGGTTCGCGACGCGTCGCGCGACGCGTCGCGAAAAGGGAAACCGGGCGTCGCGCTTTACGGTACGTGTGGTCGCCTATTATCCCGTGCGGTGAACGGACATCCCCGCGCGGGATCTTCAGCCGACGTTCGTGTCGGCGCCTCGCGGCAGTCGAGAGCCCATCGAAGGAGCAGTCGCTGTTTGACAAAGAGGCGCCCTCGCGCGTCGCGGCGGCGAAGACTTTCTGGCGAAAAACCTCCTTCCGACGAAAAAAAAAAAAACCCCCGATTCGCGTTCGCGGCGCGCGACGTACCCAGTAATCCCCGAACAGCGGTCGGTCGATAGCCTTGAGCGTCTCCGGCGTGGCCGCGTCCACGGAGACGTACAGCTGCGTGATGGGCGGCAAGTTGGTGATGGCGTCCGGGAACTGCGCGTTCGTGACCAGGAACGTGCTTATTCGCTTCGCGTGCAGCAGGGAGACGAACTTGTCAATCTCGGGGTACATGATGGGCTCGCCGACGAGCGACAAAGCGCAGTGTCTCGGGTCCATCCCCTCCGCCAGCCGCTCGGGAAGCACGCCGGGCACACCCTTCATCTGCTTGATCATGCCCTTGTGCTCGGAGATGGCGCTCGTGACCAGCGTCTCGGCGTCGTCCATCTGCCACCGCCACTCGCGGCCCACCGGGTTGGTGTGGTGCCGCCA
>Ga0181601_10003085_pt1 | contig 14154 bp, 6 predicted proteins | sample 041ome_8_FD_133020 | JGI IMG/M metagenome (GOLD analysis project Ga0181601, IMG submission 133020) | Coastal salt marsh microbial communities from the Groves Creek Marsh, Skidaway Island, Georgia - 041407BS metaG (megahit assembly) | ecosystem: Environmental > Aquatic > Marine > Intertidal zone...
CGAGCGCAGCGCCGCCCGGCGAGGCGATCGTCTCGGAAGCGAGCGCATGGAGCGTTTCGTCCCCCTCGACCGCCGCGCGCAAACACGCGAGCGCGTCGATTCCGTCGCGGCGCGAGAAAAGCAGAAAAGGCGCCAGGTGCGCGTCCAGCGCCTCGCGCGCCGCCGCGCCCCGCGCCTCGGCGCGGCGAGCCAGCGCCGCGCCGTCCTTTTCGCGCGCCGGCGCCTTCGCGGCGAAGGCGCGCGCGCGCGCCGCCTCCTCCGCGGCGGAGACGACGTCGCGCAGCGCGCGGCGCATCGCGCGCGTGGCGGCTTCGCCCGACGTCTTCGACGTCTCCGCCACAGCCTCCGCTTCGTCGTCCGAAGCGGGAGGCGACCCGGTCAACCCCGTCGAGGGCCGCTCGGCCTCGGCGAACCGCGCGTCGCGCGCCGCGAGCGCCGCCGCGGCGGCGGCGGCGGGATCCGCGGCGGCGGCGTCGTCGCCGCCGCCGCCCAGGAGCCCGAGCTCCTCCTCCGCCGCCTCGAGGCGCGCCTCCGCGCGCGCCAGCGCGGCGTCGGCGTCGGCGACGGCGCGCGCCGCGGCGTCGGCGAGCGCGAGGGAAACGCCCTCTGCGCTCTCTTCCATCTCCTGCGAAACGAAACTGTCGTCCAGCCGGCCGTCGCGGCTGTCGTCCAGCTGTCGCGCCTCCGCGTCGTCGCCGTCGCGCGCCGAGCGCCACCGCCGCAGAAGCGGCACGAGCGCGCCGGCGTCCAGGCTGCGCCGCGCGAACGCGAGCGCCGCCGCCGCCGCCGCCGCCGCGTCGACGCGGCGCCGGCGCGCGCGGCGGCGCGCGTCGCGCCGGCGGTCCGCCGGCGACGGAGAGACGCCGAGCGCTTCGTCGAGCGCTTCGTCGAGCGCTTCGTCGGATGTTCTCGACGTTCTCGCGGCGGACCCGAAACGCCCGCCGAGACCCGTCTTCGCGAACGCCGCGTTCGCGTCCGTCGCGTCCCTCTGCGCCTCCGACGCGAGGGACGCGAGATCCCACGGCGCGTACGCGCTCCAGCGCGAAAACGGAGCGCCGCCCTCGCCGGCGTCATCCGGCGCCTCCGCTTCGCCCGACTCGAGCGCGGCGAGCGCGGCGAGCGCGTCCGCGCGGTCCTCCTCGAGTCGCGCCGTGAAGAGGGCAGCCTCCGCCTCGAACGTCTCGGCGTCCGGGTCGGATGCGGTCTCTTCAAACTCCGGCGCCGCGGCGATGTCGTCCACGATCTTCGCGCGTCGCCTCGCGGCGGTCCGCGCGGGCCGCCGCGCCATCCGCGCGTCCGCCGCGGACGCGTCCGCGGCGGCGGTCTCGAGACCACCGACGCCGGGACCGTTCCGGACGAACCCGCTGCGCGGGTTGTAGAAGAAGAACTTGGTCGATGACGCCGCGGGCGGGTACGTTTCCACCGGCGCGCCCGCCGCGGAGACCGCGGAGACCGCGGAGACCGCGGAGACTGCGGGCGCCGACGCCGCGGGCGCGGCGGGACGGGCGTTTCCGGGCGTTTCCGGGACGACGGCGTTTCCGGGACCCGAACGCGCGTTTGCGGGAACCGTCGACGCCGCGGAGACGCTCTTTTGAGTGTCGGTTCTTTTTCCCGAAATGACCGACGACGCGTTTCTCCTCTTTCGTCTCGGCGGCGGCGCCGCGTCGGCGGGAACCGTCGCGACGAACGCCTCGTACGCCTCCAGCGCGCTCGCGAGCTCGCGGAGCGCCTCGCCTCGAGGCTCCTCCTCGCCTCGAGGCTCCTCCTCGAAGCCTCTCATCGTCGCGTCCACAGGGGCCGGAGGCTCGGGTAAAAGCGCCGACAGCGCCGACAGTCGCCCGCGCGCATCCTCGAGCAAGCCCGGCTCCGCGACGCGCAGCCGCGTCGCCAAGAAGAGCGCGCGCGTCGCGGCTTCCGCGCCGCCGTCCGCGGCGGCGGCGTCCGCGACGGCGCGCGTGAGTTGGATCGGCGAGGCGGGCGCCTCTAGGCACCACACGACAGCCTCGCCCGGGCGCTCGCAGAGGACGAACGCCTTCGCGCCGCTCGTGGCGACGTCGCGAGCGCCGAAGGCGACGTCGCGAGCGCCCGGGTCCCCCGTCGGGAACAGGTCCAGCATCGAGCCCCCCGCGACGTCCAGGAGGGCGACGGCGCGGTCGCAGACGATGAGGGCGCACACGTCGCCCAGCGGTCGGATCACGCCGAACTCGAACTTGCGCGGTTTCGTTTTGGTTTCGTTTTGGTCATCACCGAGAACCGCGCCCGGCGCGTACGAGGGAGGCGGCACGGCGGGCCGCAGCGTCGCGGCGACGCGCGTCACCGGCGCGGCGTCTTCGTCCAGCCACGTCTCGGCGACCCACAGCCTTCGCCCCGGACGCGCGGCGATGAGCCACGAGGCGTTTCCATCGGGGGCGTGTGACGCGTCGCGCTCGACGTCCGCGTTCACCGTCTGCGCGGCGCGCGCGTGGAAGCAGGCGCCGAACGGCCCGACGCGCGGCTTGGCGCCGAGCCTCGGCCGGATCCCCGACGCGACGGAGAGCGCGAACGCGCCGTCCGCGGCGCTCACCGCCGCGACGGCGCCGTTCGCGTCGAACGACGCCTGCGTGATCGCGCCGCTCTTCGTCTCGAACACGCTCGTCACCGCGGCGGTGGTCAGGAGCTCGGTGGGGGTCATAGGGACGCGTGAAGACGAGGTTCCCGAGGTTCCCGTACCGTCGAAAGGACGCGAGGGCGCGGTGATGTCCGTGACGCACAGCGCGCCGCGGTCGTCGCCGCTCGCCAGCAGGCGGCCGTCCGCGCTCCACTCCAGCCACGTAACGCTCTTGCCCGCGTGCGCGTGCGGCACCTGCGCCACCACGCGCCCGGGCACGCTGCGCTGATGCGCGGCGAACCCGCGCGTCTCTCGTCTCTCGTCTCTCGTCTCGCCGTCGCCTCGCGCCTCGAGCTCGAACGCGAACGGAAACGCCAAAACCTGCACGACGCCCGCCGCGTTGGCCACCGCGCACATCCCGCCGCCCGGGTGCAGCTTCGCCTTGGCGAGCGCGGGCGTGGCGTTGCGCCGGGACGCGCCGACGGAAGGATCCGGGCGGCCGGTCACGGAACCAGAGCCCGGCCCGATCAGCGGTGGCTCGATCAGCGGCTCGATCGGGGGCGCGTCCGCGGGGGAGACCATCGTGAGGAACCGCAAAGGGCCCTCGGCGTCGCGCTCGGGATCTTCCTCGTCGTCGTCGGAGTCGGCATCGATTCGGCGCGCCGCGACAGGTTCCGAGGATGGATCCTCGGTCGCGTCCGCGGACGCGCGGCGCCGCGCGAACACGTACAGGCTGCCCGTGTTCGCGCCGAGCACGACGTGCGTCTCGTCGGCGTCCAGGCACAGGAACCGCACGCGCGGGCCGACCACGCTCGCGAGGTTCGACGTCTCCGCCACCGCGCGCCAGCGCGAGTGGGCGGCCACCATCGTTCTCGGCTCCGTGGCCCCGCTCGCTCGTCACGCGTCCGACGACCCACGAGTGGGCGGACCGAGGCTCGGCTCGGCGGTGGCTCGCCTTCGCGATGCCCCCTCTCGTCGCGCGTGGTCCTACCTCGAACCCATCGCCGCGGGGCCGCGTGCCTTGAGGCACGTGGGGAATGCGAATGGCGTAACATCGGAAGGCGGTCGGCGAAACTCTGTTCGGAGTCGGAGGTTCAGACGAAAGTTTGCTTTTCCCGACGAACGTCATTTCCGTATGGACGGCAGTCTCACACGAAGGAAAACACGCGCGACGATGCGAAGAAAAAGGCGTATGAGCGACGCGTATCGTTCCTTCAATGACAACGTCTCCAAACACCACCAGCCTCTCGCTAAGAAGCAAACCCCCAATCCATACCGTACCTATGCGCACACGCACACAATCAACGGTACGACTTCTGGAAGCGCGCGCGGGCGCCGCGACCGCCGAACTTCTTGGGCTCCATGCGGCGGGGATCCGCGACGAGGAGCGTGCGGTCGTACGTCAGAAGCGCATCCTTGAGCTCCTTCTTGGACTGCTCGTCCACGAACTTCTGGTAGTACGCCACGATCGCCTTGGCGATCGCCTGGCGCACCGCGTACATCTGGGACACGTGCCCGCCGCCCTTGACGCGGATGCGCAGGTCCAGGTTCGCGAAGCGCTCGCGGCCGAGCAGAAGCACGGGCTCCATCGCCTTGAACTTGAGCGTCTCGGGCTGGATGAGCTCGATGGGCGCGCCTGCGTTCGGAGACGGTGAGATGGAACATCGGGTGTGTCGTTCAGGGGTCAGTCGCGCGTTCGGAAAAAGAAGCGAGCGGCGGCGTGGAAGGCGGAGAGCCCGGGCGCGCGCGCGACGCGCGACGCGAAACGCGAAACGCGAGCGGCGCTTCACCCGCGAAAAAACCCGATGCCGACGTCGCGCGCCGGGCATCCTCCCGGGTCCGGCGCGGCGCGGGACCGGTCGTCCGCGCGCGCGGGCGCGTCCACACGCCAGCCGTCCGCGACACGCGCGGCTCCGACGCGTGACACCCCGTTCGACCTCGCGCTCGCGCGCCATCGCCGGCGTCGGTGAACCCTAAACGTTTTCGCGCATCGCTCGGCATCGCGCGCGTTCGCGCGAGAGGCACGCACCGTTGAAGCGAATGAGACCCTTGCCAGCCTTGCAGTGGACCACCGCGACGGCGGTCTTCTTGCGACCGAAGGTTTGGACCTGGAGACGCGCGGGAAAGGGGGCTTCGTGGTCAGTCGATGGCCGCGTGACGGACGCCGAGGGGGGACGGTAAACATCCTCGGCGTTTAGGGTTTGGCGCGTTCTTCGCGGAGAGCCGGCGGAAGAGACGCGCGCGACGCGTTCGCGACGCAGCGAGAGCACTCGATGGACACGCACCGAGTTAGCGGCCATCTTGTCTAGGCGAGCGACGTTGAACGTGCGCAGGCGCTGCGTGAAGAGGGCGTCCTGGGCCCGATGCCGGGCGTGTTATAGGATCGCGTTCGTCGGGAAAAAAAATTCGCCGCGCGCGGACGAAAGCGAGGTGATCAGCGCGTGGCGCGCGACGGTTTCAGAGGCTCGACGCGAGAAAGGTTGAAAGGGAAGGCGAAGCGCCACACTCTGCTCCGCCTGAGCCCAGCGACACCTCCGCGATGCCTTCGGCGGAGACCCACCCCCAGAGCAAGCCCGCGTTCGTCTCGTCGACCCCTCGCTCGCGGGATCCCGACACCGCCCCTTCGTATTCGACATCCGTGCCCCCCAAGCCCCGTCGCGAGCGCGTCTCGGGACAGGAGGCGACGCCTCCGAAAACGCCAGCGGACGCGACGGATCGCGAGACGCCCTCGCGCAAGCGGTGCTTGGCGTGTGGCAACGTGTTCCACTTCAAGCTCTCGTACTGCACGTCCTGCTGCCGCCCAGTGACGGACGCGGCGTCGTGGGAGCCCGCGTCCGCGCCGACACCCGGGGCGGTCGGCGAAACCGGTGAGCCGTCGGACGCGTCGGAGACGTCGAGTTCGAGCGAGGAGGAGGACGCGTTCTCGTCGACTTCGGGAACGACGGATCGCGACGCGTGCTCGGAGAGCGATTCCGAGCACGACTCGGGGACGGACGCGGGACCCACGCGGATGGAGCGGCGACCCCAAGGCGACTGCCGAGGGGTGAACCGAAGCGTAACCGACGCCATCTTCGGCGCGTGAGCGGTCGACGACCGACGCTATTGATACGCGCGTAACGACGTCTTAAAAAAAACCTTCGCGGCGCGCCTTTTCCGACGCCTCCTACGTTCCTCAGTCCGTCTTCCCCGCGGGCGCGGCGTCCCGCTTCTTCTTCCCGCCCAGCGCCACCTTGGCGACCGAGCGCGCGATCATCAGCCCCCAGTACGCGTTGAGCGCGAATGGCACGGGCACCGTCGCCCTGGCGATGGCGGCTTGCCATCCCGGCACTTTGTCCCAGTCGGCGTACACGAACGCGCGCGCGAGGTCCGGCATCACCACCACCCGCGAGCCGAAGAACGTGATGACGAACAGCAGCTGGACGACGAGCCCGAGCGGGGTGTTGATCGTCCCCAGGCTGAGCATGGCACCGCGAAGCGCGAGCCACAGCGACGAGCACTCGGACGCGACGAACCAGTTGACGAAGTGCACGAACGAGCCGTTCAGGATGGCGACGGGCCAGAACAGGATGGACAGCAGGTGGTGCCAGACGTACAGGTGGAACGTCAGCACCCCGTTGGCCTTCACGGACGCCTGGTACCCGACGAGCATGCTCCCCAGGTCGAACGCCATGTACCCGATGGCCAGCGCGCACGCGACGGATGCGTTGGGATGCGCCACCGTGCCGACGGTCTCGAACGCGCCGTGCTTCGTGAGCGCGGGGAGCCGCGTCAGCGCGGGCACTACCACGAGCGGCGCGACCAACCCGTTGAGCGCCATGTTCGGCGCGAAGCGCAGGCTGTACCGCTTGGGCTCGGGCAAGGCGTCCTGCGTCGGCGACGGGCGGGAGGTCAGCGACGTCAGCGGGATCGAGAGAAAAAGACGTTCGGACGCGGGGGGCGGGTGGTGCACGCACCCATTTGGCCTTGCCGATGACCTTCGGGGCTGCGGCGCCCCACGCCAGGCGGAGCAGGACGTGCCCGACGACGCTGGCGACGAACCAGGTCGCGAAGCTCGCGAGATCGGTCTGGGAAACCATGGCGGCAGGAGGACTGAGGCGCGATTCAAAGTGAGGGCACCCCTGGCATCCACGCACTTTTCCACGTCAGTGAGAGCTGCCGAGAAAAAAAACCAGTGACCTACGTAGTACATAGGTCGGAACAGTGTCGGCCGCGCGACGCCGCGCTCATGGCGCCCCGCGCGGTGTCCGCGCTGTCGCTGGCGCTCGTCACGCTCGCCGCGACCGCCCCCGTGTCCTCGTCGCGCCGCGCCGGCGCGGACGGGTACGCTTCGGGTACGCGCTTGGGATGGCGCACGCACGAAGCTCGGCACTTCGAGACGCCCCTGGACGGCCCGTGCACGGTCGACCGCGTGGACGCCTCCCAGTTCGCCTCGCTGGAGGCGTTCCACGACGCGCACCGCGCGCGCGGCGGCGTGCCCGTGGTGGTCACCGGCCTCGCCCCGCGCAACGACGCGTTCAGGGCGATGAACGCCAAGGAGGCGCTGCTGCGTCGCTGGGGCGACGAGACGATCGTGCTGTCCACCGCGAACACGCACTCCTACCGCAAAGTCGCCAAGACCCTGCGCGAGTACTTCGACGACCACCTGCGCGTTCAGGACCTCGCCGTTCCAGGCGACGAGACCCTGTACTGGTTCGGGGACAACGACCACGAACGCTGGGCCGAGCACTTCGCCGCGTACTCGCCGCCGCCGCTCATACCGAGATCCGCCGACGTGGCGTACTCGTTCGGCGTCGGCGGGCCGCTGAGCGGCGTGCCGCTGCACGTGCACGGCCCCGGGTTTTCGGAGACCCTGATCGGACGCAAGCGGTGGTGGCTCGCGCCGCCGCGGCCGAAACCCGCGTTCGACCCGAACGCGACCGCGCTCGAGTGGGCTCTGTCGTCGCGGAGCGGCGGCGGCGGCGCTCCGACGAAAGGAAACGGAGACGGCGGCGTCGACTTCGCGGCGTGCACCGTCGCCGAGGGCGAGGCGATATACTTCCCCGACGGGTGGTGGCACGCCACGTTGAACCTGGACGAGACGGTGTTCATCTCGAGCTTCGTGAACTACGCGCGGGACGAGCAGGGCGAGCGCGGCGCGGACGTCACCGGGAAACGGCCGGACCTGGACGACGCCTTCGAGCTGAAGCGGTGACGACGCGAGACGAGTAGGCTACTCCCCGCCGAGACTACTGTCCGCGTTTGGGAGTCATCGTGATCACTACCGCATAAACTTCTCCGCATATACGTATTAGCTACGTTACACTTCACACCGCTTCGTCTTACTTCTCCGTGAGCGCCCTGAACCCGCTCCACTCCGCGGGCGCCTCGAACGCACACGCCTCCATGTGCCGCAGCAGCGCCTTGGCCGGGCCGTCCTCCACCGGGCGACCCTTGGCGTCCCGCCGCCAGGCGCCCGCCGCCGCCGGCCGCAGCGCCGCCGCGGCTTCCGCCCAGCGCCCTTCCTGGTACAGCGCGAAGGCGGCGCGGAACTTCTCCAGGAACTCCTCCGTCACCCCGCGCCGCATCGCGACGAGGTCGGGGTGCTCGGCGAACGCGTCGTCGTACTTGTAAAACGAGTGGCTCTGCACGTTCGTGCCTTCGTTCGATGCCGCATCCGGCACACCTTGGCGCGCGCGTTTTTGAGTGAGTTTCTGAGTGAAGAGCCTCTCCGGGTCCTCCGGCGCGTCCGGCGCGGGCGCGGCGTCGCGCGCGACGTCGAACGTGAACACGCCCATGGGCTCCTCCGACCCTTTGACGGTGACGCGGTCGATCTGGCGGCACGCGCGCGCGACGCTCGCGCCGCACGCGTTGACGAACCGCTCAGATATGAGGATGGGGACGTCGAACTGCTTGGTCGCGGCTTCGAGGCGCGCGGACAGGTTGACGTTCGGGGAGAGGTAAGACGCGTCCACCTTGTACTCGCTCCCGATGGCGCCCTCGATGGCCCAGCCCACGTGCAGCCCGAACCCCATCTTCACCTCGAAGTCCGGCATGCGCGCCGCCAGACGCGCGTCGTTGGAGTACGCGTTCAGCTTCGCCGAGCGCCTCAGCCCCGCGATGATGGCCACGAAGGAGGCCAGCGCGCCCTCGCACACCTTGGCGACGGCGGCGCGGCGTCCCGGGGGGGCGAGTTCGGGGCGCTCGACGTCCTCCAGCGTGACCTCCGCCGGGAACTTCCAGACGAGCAGAAACGCGTCGCCCACGTTTTTATTGGCGCTGCCGCCGTGCAGGTGCGTCTCCATGTGGACGATCTTCCCGATGGTGTTGACGAACTCCATCACGCCCTCCTGCAGCACCTCGGTGGTGTCCGTGAACTGCCGTATGTCGCAGAACCCGAAGATCGCCACCACCTTCTTGCCCGGGATCATCGGGTCGATCTCGCCGCCGCGCCGGATGTTCGCCGCGATGATCTCCGAACCCGCCTCGCCGAACCCGACGGCGAGCAAACCGCAAATCTTCGCGATCGAGTTCTCTAACAGCCGAGTCTCCATCTGCGAGTCGTCCCGGCGACGTCCCGCCGAACCCGTCTTATTTTTTAAACTCCGCGCGAATCCGTCGCGCGAGAAGAATTCGAAAACGCGCCCGAAAAAAAACCCGCCGCGGCGATAACCGTCTTCGCGTCTCTCCGCGTCTCTCCGCGCGTCGTCCGCCTCGCCGTCGCTCTCGCTCTCGTCGCTCTTGTCGTCGACGGCGAACCGCTTGAGCGGATTCTCGGAAACCTCGCGCACCTTCTTGACCATGCGCTCGATGGGCTTCAGGACGAGCGCGTGCGCGTCCCGGCTGAAGAACAGCGCGCCCGCGCCGAGCATCACGCACACGAACACCGTGCGGCACATGTTCAGCGCGGCTTGCGTCCGGGTCGAGACGCGCGCGTCGAAGAAGGCGTACGACGGGTACGACGGTACGTCGAGGTCGGCGACGTACGCGGCGAGTCGGAACTCCTCGCAACGCAGCCTCTTTCCGAAATCCGCGCCCGGAAGCGTGAACGCCGTGTCGGCGTGCGCGTCCAAGCTCTCGCCGTACACCACGAGCGCGTACAGGCCGTCCGCCGCGCGCCAGTACTGGTCCACGGCGCCGTAGAACCCGGGTCCCGGATTCTGACGCGCGCGCGCGTCCGAGCCTCCGCCCTCCGCGCCCGCCGCGAACGCGTGGAGCACTCGCAGACCGCTGTCCTTGAAGGATGCCTCTGTCAGCGAAGGGTACGTGTCGAGGTCGAACCAAGGGAGCGCGAAGAGCATGCCCAGCACGCCCACGATCACGCGCCTGGTGGTGAGCTCGGAAAGACGCTGGCCGACGCGCGTCTCGCTCGAGCTCTTCGTCTGAGAAGGTTTCGGAGCGTCGCCGCCGGGCGCGTCTCGGTCTCGCGCCTCTGCGGGCGGCGCTTTCTCGTCCTTGACGACCACGACGTCCACGATGTCACCGCGCTTCTCTGTAGTCTCGACGGTCTCGACGATCGCCACGCTCAATTCAGGATCGCCGTGCTCGTCGTCGCCGCGCTCGCGCAGCGTCGCGAGGGGTTTCCCGGCGTCCAACGCGACCCGCGGCCGTTTCGAGACGGCAATCTCGTCAGCAATCTCCGGCGAGCCTCGCGAACGTCGCGTCGCGTCCGTCCCCGCCTCGGACCGGCGCGCCGCCGCCGCCGCGTGCGCGCGCCACAGCCGGCACAGTCGAAGCACGCGCGCGAGGCGCACGACGCGCACGATGCGCCCCGCGCGCGTGCCCGCGCGGGAGGCGCGCGCGGCGCGCAGGAAGGCGCCGTCCACGGTTTCGCCGTCGTCGTCCGCCTGCGCGACGGCGTCCGGCGCGGCGAGCACGTCGAGCCCCCCCGAGGCGCTCTCGACGAAGTCGCACAGCGCGGGGCTGCGTAGCCCGCTGGCGTCCATGAACTCGGGGACGTCCAGGAGCAGCGACGCGGTGGCGACGAGGTCGAGCCAGAAGTAGAAGCCGAACGCGTAGCCTTCCTTGGCGACGCACAGCGCGCACATCTCCGCGGTGAAGAGCGCCAAGCACGCGTACGTCACGGCGACGAAGGCGTGATCGTCCTCGGCGTCGAACGCGGCGAGGCGCGCGTCGTCGCCGAACAAGGTCCACAGCGCCACCGCGGTCATGAACGACGCGCCCGCCGAGCCCTCGAACACGGACAGGACCCTGCGTTTCCAACGAGGCGCGACCTTCGCGCGAGGCGCGAACAAGACGTTCGAGCGCGTCAGCGTCCCGCGGCGCGCGCTGGAACGTCTTGTTCGCGGCGGCGGGCCGCGCGCGCCGAGTTCGCACGACTCCGGGCTCGCGTGACCGGGTTCAATAGACCCTCGTAGAAACGACGACGCACCGCTCGCGTCGGTCGGGTCGCCGTCGCCGCCGGCACTCGCGGCGTCCCGGAAAAAACCGCGCGCGGCGTGCGGGAAGGCGCTGTCCTGCCTCCTGCGGCCCCGCCTGAGCGGAAGCGCCGCGGTGTCTCGCTGCGCGGGGACGCGCCGTGCGTCCCACGGCGTGTCCATCCTCGGCGCCTGCGCGCCCACGAACGGCGTGTCCATCCGCGCGCGCGGCTGATGGGCGCGGCGCGCGCGGTCCGACGCCGGCGCGTCGTCGTCCGCCACCAGCGGACCCGAGACGAGGGTGTCATCGTGGCTGTCGGGCGCGAAACGAGTCGTGCCTGCGCGCGCGCCGGCGGCGGAGGCGTGAGGCGCGCGCCGAGGCGACATGGCGACCGATAAAGACTTCGGGCGTCACCCCGGACGCGCTCGAAGGCACCGGAAGGGCGCGTTCGTCGGTTCGCCGCGCCCGCGATCCCGTTCGGCTTAGAGAACCCGAACCGTCGAGTTCGGGGACCGGCGATGATGAACCGTCGGCGGGTCGGTGCTCGAGCGGAACGGGCGCGCGTCGCGCTTCGTCGCGACGGGGAAGTCGAACAGCACGCGGTGCGAACGACGCGCGGAGACGTGCGTGTCGGGAAGAGGCGCGCGCGCGCGTCTCACCGCCGCGCCCGCGGAGCGCGCGTCGAGGTGTGTCTCGTTTTGGCGTTTTTTCTCGGACCATGATGCGGACACCCGGAACCCGACGATTCGGTTTCGCGCTTGGGAGTGTCCTGCCTTTCGCAGCTCGAGGCAGTCTCGACACTCGAGCGCCGGCAAAAACGAAGACGCACATTATTCCAACTGGCGCTCTCGTGTATCACGATACACGAGAGCACGATGTTGAGGCACCGACCCCGCCGCGCGACGCCGGTCGCGGCGTCGCCCGCCGCCGTCGTCGCCGCGCTGCTCGCGTCGTGCGTCCTCGCCGCCGCGGCCGCCGCGGGCGACGGCGCGCGCGCCACGCACTCGAGATCTGAATCTCGAGGCGTCACCAGCGCGTTCCAGCGTCCTCCCGCGCACCCCGCGCTGGACCTCGCGGACGCGCGCGTGCGCCCCGCGCGCCCTCGAGGCCGCGCTCTGCGCGCGTCCGACTCGTTCGACGCCCCCGAGCAGGTCCACCTGCTTCCCGGCGGCCCGAACGAGATGGTGGTCGTGTGGGCGAGCGCGAGCGTCGCGGACGTGGACGCGGTCGTGCGGTACGCGTCGGAGGAGAGCGGTTCAGAGAGGACCGCGGCGGTGCACACCACCGCGTACACCGCGCAGCTGTGCCTCGGCGAGTCCATGAGCGTGGACCCGGCGATGGGAAACAGGCACCCCGTGGACCTCGAAGCGCTGGTCGCGCTCGCGAACACCTCCGCGTGGGCGCCCCGCGACGCGGGGAACTTTTTCGCGGCGGACGGAATCGACGCCGTCGTCCCGGACGGCTGGTTCCGGTCGCCGCCGTGGGAGAAGGCCATCTGCCTGGCGTACAACAACCCGGACTCCCAGTACCAGAGCCCGTTCATACGCACGGCGAGGCTCGTCGGGCTCGAACCCGGCGCGACGTACAGGTACGCGTTGCCGGGGGACGAGGCGGAGGAGGGAGATTCGGAAAAAGGTTCCGGAGACGTTTCACGAAAAAAGAGCGCGCGGACGTTCGCGGCGCTCCCGGCTCCCGGGTCGCGCCCCGCCACGAACCAGGGCGCGCTCGTGCTGGGCGTGGTGGGCGACACCGGCCAGACGGAAGTGACGCACGCGGTTTTCGAGCACCTCGGTTCGGCGACGACGACCGCGCCGCGCGTCGACCTCGTTCTGCACACCGGCGACCTGTCGTACGCCGACGGACACCCGCCGCGGTGGGACGCCTTCGGGAGGCTCTCCGAGGCGTTGTTTTCCCGGACGCCCGTGTTGGCGACGCCCGGGAACCACGACGTGACGTTGAACGGCCTCGAGTCCACGGCGTACCGCACTCGGTACCCGAGCCCACACGCCGCGTCCAAGTCGCCCTCGCCCGACTGGTGGAGCCTGGACGTCGGCCTTGTACACGTCGTCGGGCTCAGCAGCTACGCGCCGGCGGGGGAGAGACGCGCGGTTGCGGGTTTGCGCGCCGCGCGCGCCGCGGACGCGTTCGGGCTGGACGGCGCGGTGGCGCGAAGCATGGCCGCGTGGCTGAAGGGTGACCTCGACGCGGTGGACCGAGAGAAGACGCCCTGGGTGGTGGTGATGTTCCACGCGCCGTGGTACAACAGCAACCGCGGGCACTTCAAGGAGGCGGAGCGCCAACGGTGGTTTTTGGAGCGGACGCTGTACGACGGCGGCGTCGATTTCGTTTTGAACGGACACGTCCACGCGTACGAGCGGTCGAGGGCTGTGTTCGACTGGAAAAACGACGTCTGCGGCCCCACGCATTTGGTGGTGGGCGACGGCGGGAACTACGAAGGGCCGTACGGCGGCGGGTGGCGCGCGCCGCAGCCGGACTGGTCGGCGTTCCGCGAAGGCAGCTTCGGCGCGGGGCGGCTGGTGATCGAGAACGCGACGGACGCGCGCTGGACGTGGCACAGGACGACGTGCGTCGAAAACGGGGGGGTCACGCGCTTCAACGAGACCTGGTACGTGCCCGTGGCCGAGTCGAGCGCGAACGCCACGAACGGTTCACGAACCTGCCGCAGCTCCAACGACGTCTCGGCGCAGGCCATGGCCCCGGTGGACTTCGCGCGCTTCAAGCGCGACCCGGCGCTCTGTCCGAACCGCGCCGGCTCGGGCGGAGCGCGCGGCGCCGGCTCGGGGTCGCGCGCGGACGCGCGCGACGAAGCGCGCGACGGCGGCGGCGCGCGAAAGGCTGACGCCTTCTTCGAGGCGTTTCTCGGCGCCGGGTGGGCGGCGACGGCGGTGGCACTGGCGTGGGCGCTGGCGGCGCTGCGCCGCGAGCGCCGGGGCGCGGGCGCCTTCAGGCACGCGCAGCTCCAGCTCGGGGACGACGACGATACCCTGTGAGAGAAATTTGTCGCTCTCGCGCGTAGTATCCAACGCGAGCTCGCAAGTGTGTGTTTTTTTACATAGACCCGTAGAAGATGTCCCGGATCCGCGAACGGCACACGTCGGTCGTTCGCGCGTTTCGTGTCGCGAAGCCGTCCTCATGTCGACGTTCGTTTTCATCGTCTCCCGCTTCCCGACCAGTCAGACGTCGAGTCGCGC
>Ga0181601_10003094_pt1 | contig 14129 bp, 17 predicted proteins | sample 041ome_8_FD_133020 | JGI IMG/M metagenome (GOLD analysis project Ga0181601, IMG submission 133020) | Coastal salt marsh microbial communities from the Groves Creek Marsh, Skidaway Island, Georgia - 041407BS metaG (megahit assembly) | ecosystem: Environmental > Aquatic > Marine > Intertidal zone...
TACAGTAGTGAAATAAAATATAACCTCGATTTCAAGACATCCATCCGGGCCTCGAACGCTATCTTTTTTGTCACCACCGTATATTTGAGTCCAGCAGTGTGCGATTGTCCCTGTATGGAACAGCAACGACACCGGCTTACGGACCGAATTCGGATCGTTCTACTCATCGCAACCACGACACCTTGAGAATTCCTCCGGTCTGTATTCCCCGCTCTCAGAGAGGCAGGCGGCCAGGAAGAGATACAAGATGTTTATCGAGGCATTGATGTCACGGTCCCACACAGTTCGAATGCAATTACTGTTCGTGCAGCATTTCATTCTGAACTGGTTCTGCCACTGTGTCATGCCCTTACGACAACAGCTGCAGAGCAACGTCGTCTTGAACTCATTTGTCACCACGACGCAAGCACTCTGCGACACCTTCTTGAAGAGCTTCGTGCTCATCAACGGCGAGGTTCCTCGCAGGGTTCCCTGCTTGTCACCATCACCGTACGCGACGATGACCTTCCTCTGTTCCGCCTTGTCTCGAGTTCCCGTGATCCTTGCAACGACGTCTTCCATGGCACGCTGTTCTCTGACAAAACGCTTCATCCTCTGCTTCTGCATCCATAGCGTATCATCAAAGAACGCCGCCTCGATCTGGGGCCAGAGAGCACACTGCTGCGCATAGGCCGCCAGGAGACGGCTCGCGACGACCGTCTTTGTTGATGGAAGACGTCTCGCGTCCGGGCACAGACGATCCATCCGCTTGTTCATCTTCCGAGTGTGCTGTTTTTGCCCCGACATGAACCGCCATTCGTTCCCTGGAAGCGACCCTGACTCATACCTGTCTTCAATCAACGTCTTCTGCCCATCTTCCTGGTGCCATTTCTGGTGCGTCGCCTGCTTCACTGGATCATGAAACACCCACGTCGCAGCACTCTTCTTGCCCGGGTCGAGCCCGACAATCTTCGTAGCCGCTGTCACGATCCCATCATCGTCTTCGCTCAGGCCCGCAAGAGCCTTGATCCTGTCCGTGATGATGGTAGGGTCGCCGCACATCTTGATCTCCTTCCTGATCTCCTTCGCCTGTGTGTCCAGATCCTTCAACGTTTGTTTCAACGCATCTGTCCCCGGTGCCGCCTCCAGTTCCGCCTTGGCACGACTGATCGCCGCGTTGACGTCGACCAATTCACATGCTCTGGGAGACTTCCTCTGCATGATAACGGCCGACACGGATACGCCGTCGGTGGCGATGAAGTGTCCGAACCTCAGACGGGTTCGATCTCTCAGGTGCTTTGCACGCAGCACGCGCTTCATCTTGAACAGCGCTCCCCACAGGTTGTCCAGTGCCTCATCATCCTCTTCGGCACCGTCATCGTTCGCACGTAGACCGTCCAGGACGGTTTTCAGGTGCGAGTGTTTCTTCGACAGATCCTTCAGCAGTTGCTTCACGGCAGTTGAAGAGATCAGGATATGCTTCGGCCTCCAACATGCTTGCGGGCACATATTGAACGTCCAACTCGTTTTTCCCCAACGCCTTCCCTCCTGAACCGGTTCACCGGCCAAAAACCTCCTCTGCAGCTCAGCAGCAAATGGTTCCACGGCCGACATGATTTGAAACATGGCCTCAGACATCTGCGAGAGAGTGGAGTCATGTGGAACAAGTGCAACCAACTGGTCCAACAGTCCTTGTGCAATCGGCCAAATCGCATGGTCAGCAGGGTACATCTTCAGCGTCGATGGACGTCTCCCAATCACACAGGCGATCTGTTCGTGCTTGTAGAATGCATCCGAAATTGCAGAGAAGACCTTCTTGTATCCCCCAACCGGTAACTGTCTGACGGGTTCCGCCTCCGGGGCTGTCCTCACGAGAAACTTCAAGTACCTCGCGACGTAGTTGGCCAAATTGGTCTCGATGTGCGTCTTGTGTCCCGTGGCCGCTTGCCTCGCCATCTCGTCCAAGACCTTCCTCCTCCAACCATCGAGGCACCCATTCGGCCACGTTCCCGGTTCGAGTCCCGTCTCGCGGACGTAACGTTCGCATGCTTGGAGGATATGAGGGTCAGTACCTTTCCGATCGATGCCTTGCAGGACGTTCCCAAGTGTGCGCATCACTTTGTTATACATCCCATACAGCTTGCCGTTGACGAGGGGGAGCGTCCCGCCGTTCTGGACGACCATCGTCGTCACCACGTGACTGGTGTGGACGACCAGGCGGCTCATCCAGTACACGCAGTCCCTGACCTCGTCAGTGACGACCTTGTATCTTGAAAACGGCGCGAGTGTGCACTTCACGACGTGGTGACCATAATACTTGCCTTGCTGCTTCCTGACCGTCACGTCGGATCGTTTCCTCTTCGACTGCGGTGAAACACAGCCTGCGGTGGAATCGATCTTTCTTTTCTTCATGCGATCAATTAGGTATGAACGCACAAATACAAATATGTTGTATTTGTTTCTGATCAGACAACGGACTCATTTTGATCTTTGACTTCCAGAAACGAGCGTTTCTAGACGTGTTGGATTTTACACCACGAAAAAAAAAATACATGCGTTTCAAAGGTAGGCATCCGGATGGTTCACGCTATATTTTTTGCCACTACTGTAACATTGTCAATACGAAAACCGACCTGATTCGTCGTCCGTTCCGGCGCGGACCGGTCGGTAGTCGAAAAACTGGTTTGAAATATTGTGTTCGCAGTGCTCGATATCGCGCTGTGTAATCTCGATGCTCCTGGCAATCATGTCGGCGTTCATTCTCACGTGACTGAGCGACGCCATATCGCCCGTCTCTCGTAGGGTTTGCATTGTTTGTTTTGTACACCGCATCTCTTCTTCGAGGTGGCGGAGCGACGTGACCGCGCGTTCGTAGCGGCTATATAACAAATCCATCGCATCAATCATGATGTGGGGTGGTACATATACGGATTGGTTACATTTGTTTATGCGGCTTCGATCGGAACGAAGGATTCAACTTGTGTGGTTTCGGTGACCTTGATCCCGACCACGAGCGTTCCATGTCGCTGTTCCCCATTGACGATGTACGACGTTTTCTGGAACGTGAGACCATACTTGCCGATATCGCGTCCACAAACGATTTCCCGCATGGCTTCGTTTGTAGATGTCCTGCTGCCGAATTCATATCCCCACGATTGGAACGCCGCCGTAAAGTCGTCCATGGTGGTGGCATACGTTTCGCCGAGAGTACACCGGTCCGTCTTGATGAATATGGACACGAGGTCGTTTTGTGTCATTGCTTCCTTGGAGAACTGAATCAGGTCATCCGGGAGCACGGTCCAGATGTTTTTTGTACCATGTTCCCGCGCAATCTCCCGGTACGCCTTGTTTGCTTTGACGATGAATGTCGGCAGTTCTTGTCTGATCCGGTCACCGAGGAGCATATCGTGCTCCTTGATTTTTTCGTCAAACCGGATGATTAGCATCCGCCGCGCCACCGAGCCACTGTGATCGGTCCAGGATGGGAGGACATTCCCCGCGAGGAACCCGGGGATCGAGAACTTGGTCGAGAATGGAGTCTTATGCTTTTCAGCAACGCTGAGACGTTCGCCCGAGACCATAGACTGGAACGTCGCCTGTTCGAGTGCAAAGTCGGCCTTGATTTCCGGGCAGATCCAGATAAGTTTGTTCATCAGCCCGGAGACGGCCCACTGCTTTTCGCAGTTGTTGGAGAGGACCCCCACATCTACGCGATCGTAGATCGACCCGACAAGTCCGTCGACGATCGTGGACTTTCCACTACCGGCCACGCCGAGTAACATGGGAATCACCTGCCACCCGTCATGTTTTCCGACCGTGTACAGAATGCGTCCAATGAGGATGTAGACCCATTCGCGAACGTCCATGGTCAACTTTTGGTCGTAGAAAATCTTCTCAGAATTAGGCGTCCTGATATCTCTCCACGGCCTGTCACATACGGTCGGATCAAAGTCGATGTCGAAAAAATTGCACGAGACGGTGCATTCCGGGACGTAGGTACTTGCGAGGTCATAGGTGACGAATTGGTCTTCTTCGCACAGGTACAGCCCATTCCGAAACGAAAACACCCCCCGGTTCTTCTCCAAGAACGGAAACTGAATATCCTTGCAGTGCGTCATGTGATCGACCAAGGTGGGCATGTTCGTTTTGGTGAGTTGAAGAAACGCGTCCAGGTTCAGTTCCTTTCTGCACTCGTTATGCACAAAATCTTTGATGGATGCCACGCGGTGATAGGCATATGTCCGGTGCCCCTCGGATACGATGGGTTCGAACACGTGCCCATCGTATTTTCGATAGTGTCTTTCCATGCAGACGTCAAGCAGGTACACAATGAGTTTTTGCGTGTCTGTTGTCTTGACGTCTTCAAACCAGCGGTACCGAATGGAGTATGATCCAAGCCGCTCATCGAGGTTTTTGTCCAGGGTGTATGTATCGTGATAGGCGATCTTTGATTGAATCACCGAGAGCGCAATCTTTTTTGCATAAAAGATGGACTCGAGCAACCGCCTCACTTTGCCAATATGTGTCCCGTCCTCGAGGGCCCCCGCTTCTTTGAGCCGCGAGAAGAGTGTGACGGCTTCGATTTCCTTCATTTCAAGGACTGAGACTGCATGTCGCAATCCGTAGGATCCTTCATCGCCGTGGTCAATACCCCCGCCGAGATCGATCCCGATGTTTTTGAACACGAGATCGACAATTTCACCGAACGTGTCCGGTGGCGATTCCGTCCGCCAGTCGTCCGCGAGTGATTGTAACCGGTTGACGAGATCGCCATGTGTCAACGCTTGGATTTCGTTCGATATTTCCGCAGTCCGCTCGGCTAATGGGTCTACGTTAGAATCGTCCCGATTCTTTCGCTTTCCCGCCATGCGGAAAAATTAGAATTTTTTAATGTGTGTTGATGGCACACCGCGTCTACAAGATGTCAATGTTAAAAAACCCCCTATTCCTCGCAGGGATCGTGACCGTGATCATCATTGCCGTGATCGTGATGTTGTATCGCGACGTCCGTGGCCTGCGGACGAGCGTGATCGATGTCGTGCGGGAGCACAATAACGCCAAGACGGCGCTGGATTCCCACGCCAAAGCAATCGGCGACTTGAGGACGGTCTTTATCGGCGACGGCGGCTCGTATGACGATGAGGAAGAAATCTCCAACGCGTCCATTGAGGAGATGGATCACGAGATGGAGGACGACTTTGACGACCCTGAAATAAAGCCGGATCCATCGGCCAAAAAGAAAAAGTAACCGTGTAACCGTGTAACAGAGCAGAATTAAAATCTATTCATTCATTCCAGATGACGTCTCAGACTACTAACGCGACGAATATGGCGAAAATTACCGCAGACGCGACGCCGGTTAATTCCGGTATAGGGAGCACAAACAGTTGTACCGCACCTCCAAATGCACCGAAGAAAAACATCGCGAGCGGATCAAAGACCGCGGTCTTATCCAAGGTAAACAAGGCGGAAATGAAGCGCGTCAAGAAAGACTTGTCAGACGAGTTTAAGGCGGTGAAAAAGACCATGGCGGAGGGGTTGAAGACTGCCAAGGAGGAGGTAAAGACGCTGAAGAAGGAGATGGCTGACGAACTGAAGACGGCCAAGAAGACGATAACGTCGTTGAAGATGGAGAACGAGAAGTTAAAGAAGACGAATGCGCACCACGAGAAAAAGGTGGCGTCGTTGCTGGTGAAGAATAACAAACTTCTGGAAATCAAGAATTTGTACACGCGTCCTCGATTTTCAAAAGCCTGACCTGTAAACAAAATATCTGATAGGGTATACAGAAATGACGGGTGGATTTTCATTGCTCGAGCCGGGTGTAACTCGGTATCACCACATTGGCCTGATTGTTCCAATCAGCGCCGCCATTTTCCCCTTCCTCATCGCCCCGTATTTCCGCCGGTTCGAGCGGCATCATCACATCATCACGGCCCTGCTTCTTGGCGCCGCGACTGCGTTGTTTGCGTATACGCTGATGAAATTCGTCCCAGGTCTGATTGAATCACAATACACGCTCAACAAAGCGGTGCTCCTTGGCCTGCTGGTCTCGGAAATCATGGTGTTCACGTACCCGCGCGGCGATTGGGACGAACGCGTCCTCAGCGCACCCGTCCTCGTCTTTTTCCTGTTTATGTACCTATTTGGAATCTCGGAGATTGAGCGCGTTTAATCGACACGATTCGCGCTTTTCTCGCCGCACGATTTTCTCTGCGTACGAAAATGCTTCGTGTACGTGATTTAACGGGGAAGGATATCGAGCGCTCGCGGCAGAACCACGAGACGTATAAATTGCTGTACGAAAAGTGCGCTGCGTGTATCAAACAGCGCAACGACCTTGGTCATATCTGGCTTCGGCATACGGTGCCGGGGTACGTCATGGGTCGTCCCCTCTTTTCGATTGACCATGCGAAACGGTATATCCGCGAAAAGTTGATTCGCGGCAAGTTTCGCGTTGAAGAATTCGAAGGCGACCTCATCATCTGTTGGGGCGACGAAAAAGAACGGGCGATTCGGAAGATGGCGGGTATCAAGGCGCCAAAAAAATCAAAGTCATCAAGAAAAAAGGACCGGGGTGTGGGTGAGGTTGATCACCGAAAATCATCGAGCGACAAAAAACGCGTCGAGGAACCACTGAGCGTTCGTTTGGCGCGGCTGAATTTCAACCTGAACAAACGATAACGCCACCGCCGCCTGCGTGATTCTGGGCCGTTTTCTTTTCTGTTGTATCGTAAGACCGCCGTCGATATGTCCGATATCACACCCCTCCTTCTCGACGCAAAGAAAGAGTATACCCAGCGTCTACAGGAGATTGTTGAACCCCAAATATCATCGACGTTCCTGGACATGTTCCGGCGGACCGATGACGATTATTACGAGTTCCAGATGTCGCTTCGCCAGATCCCGTACTGGAACAGTACAATCGTCAACGCCAAAACGCAGTACCTGATCACACAGTACCCGTTTTTCGACAATCTGGTTGCGGCAGTGATTGTTACCTACGTGAAAGTCCTCTCGGCGATCAGGTTGGGTGACCGGCCAAATGTGAAACTGCAGTTGCCGAAGACGGAGGATTTTGTACACGAACTGTACAAGCAGATGGCCCGCATTGTGTACTACGCCCCGGAAACCATCGATACGAACGAGTCGATGATGGATGCGGTTGGCGACGCCATCGAGAACTCCATTCGAAGATTGATCCCGTACGACGATATCCTCGAGTCATACCTCGCACCGTCTCAACAATCCATCAAAACGCCGGCATCGAAAGCCTCATCCTCATCAGAGTCCGAGTCGGAATCGGAGGACGATGCGGACGACGAGGATATCAACATTTCGATGCCGCAACAGTATACGGTTCCACAACAACCGGCTGCGGTCCAACAACCCGCGCCACAGAGCATGGACCCACCGTCGTATGACGACGCCGAGATGGATGATGACGAGATGAACGACGAGGCAGACGATCCGCAGGGGGATCAGGAACCCGGTGGCCAGCAGGGCCCCGGATTCGTGCCGCCAACATCCTACCCAGCACCACCTCCCCCACCAACGCAATCCGCACCGCCCATTCCACCCGCCCCAGCGGCACCACCTGCTCCGGGGGGGCAACCCGGTCACGCGAGCGCACACCCACCCCCTGCACAGCCGGGTCAATTGTTCGGATCGCCGCAAATCAGGACGGGGTTCTAGGACTGCGAGAAATGTGATGGGATATTATATATTCGTAGTGTAAGCAATCCACAATGAACAACGTCACGCTTTCAATCATCATCACCCTGGCCATCGCCATTGGCGTGACCACCTACAGACGCGTGGTTGAGAATGACGAGGCGCCGCAAAAGACGTTCGGCGTTGCCGTGGTTGTCGGTGCCCTGGCGTCCTCGGCAGCCATCTTCTTGACGAAGGGTGGACAGAAAAAGGTGTCGACTGAACCGTTTGTGCTCGACCCCCCCGCCGTTCCCACGATGCCCCCACCGGGCTCGGTGTCCATGCCGTCAACCTAAGCCGGTTGGTCGGACACACACAAAAAAAACTCTAGTCTCGGCAACGCCGAGAGTAGATGTTGTTGTTTTTGCATGCTGGTTTTTATATCTCATCAATTGATTCAAAGACGATATCCTCGTCCACGAGGTCTCGTTGTGTTGTATGATCTGGACCGTATTCATTGGCGACGTTATACTGCCTGACTTTGGCATCGACCCCATCGAGTTCGCCGTATTTTCGCAGCAATCGCTCGTCTTGTTCGGTGTACCGCGACAGGATATCGACTTTATTCGACGCATCGTGCCGCAAGGCGGCCAGGACGATACACCCCTTGGTCACGCGCTCATTTCGCCGCATACTCCCTCGGAGTTTTCCAATGGAGAGGGTATACGTTGGTTCATCTGGCACGTCTAGAATGAGTTGAAACCGTCGGTCTCCGAGGGGTGCTTCGACAAAGGCGTATACCTGATCATCGTCCCGAAACACGAGTTCTATTGCTTTCGGTTTAAAGTTTGTATGTTTTTTCTTCTTTGGCGGCATGGCGATGTGCGTATATGCACGGCCGAGAATCAATTCCCACCGGTTTCGCGCATATTGAACCGGGTCGTGCCGAAGGAGAGGAGCGGCGCGACGAGCGTGATTGGGAGCCATTGGAGTGCCTGGATGGTGCCCCACACAAACTGACAATATTTGCTATTGCTCAAGAACACCGAGACGAATGTCTGTTGACACGTCGTGATATGATGCGCCAGGAGGAGCGAGTGAAGTGCGTAGCACGTCACGCTCGTTAATGCGATTTCGGTGAGGTTCATGACATGGAACGAATAAAAATCCACCAAAAAAAACCGACTTCTGATCGGTTACATGGTCGCGATAAACTCCCATCCAATTTCACGGCAAATACGTTTCCAGGTCTGATCGTGTTGGCTCAACTTGGCTTTGCTTTTGAGGAGGGGAAACAGGTAGAGATACGGCTCACCGTCGCGTCCCAGCAATTGCAGCAGTTTGTAGACGACATAGTTATACCGCAGCATGTTTTTCCGGCCAATTTCACACACATTATCAAAGGGCTTTTGGATGGTAACAAACATCCGGATCAGTTGTTGTTCGATGTGACGAGGAATCACAGGCTCGTTCTCCCCTCGGAGAATGTTGATGATCAAATGGGACGCATCATAGTACTTTGTCAACCCAAGCCGCTTGAGAAACTGCCGAATATGTGCGGACGTGACGTCTTTCAGGTCGATCCGGTATTTTTTTAGCTCTCCGTTAATTACCGAAAGGACATCATCGGGGACGGTGACCCGTTGTCGTCCCTGAATACTGGAGAGTGTCTCACAAAAGTGGGTGATGCGTTTATACTGAAACTGTTTCCTGTTACCCCGCTCCAGTGTCTCTGTATGGGTCAATACCTTTGACGATTTCTCCAAGTACGGTACGCAGACGGCACACTGCGTACAAATGGCCAGGGCGGACACAAAATCAATGACTCGTCGTCCTCCACACGCACAAATATCCTCGGTCTCGTCGAACTTTTTCGGATTGGACGACCGACGCGTCCTCGACAGTTCTGTGGGAAGACTTGGGTGTGCATTTGACGCGTCACTCCCACCGGAAATCCGCAGCATGGCGTCCACATCCCCCTCGACGGACGCAAGAAACTCGTCATAAATTCGACGCGTATCGCGATTTGACGAGACGCTGACGAATGACCCGACACCCCTCGGCGCCTGTAGTTGCATATGTGTTGGCGAGTATGGTTCTTCACACGTCGGACTCTCGGATTCTTCCTCTTCCGAGGCGCGCGCCGTCCGTTTCATTTCATCGTCATATTCGCGAATAAATTCTAACGAATCCAGAAGATACTTGACGCCACTATCATACTGTTTCGTCCCGGGTGTACTCGAGCGGAGTTTTTTTGTTTGCGTCTCGATGCGGTGGTCCAGCATGTGGGGCAAAAGTACACTATACTTTTTTAACTACCTAGTTCCGATGGGTAAGTCAAAAAAAAATCAGAAAACAATCATGCGAACAATTCAACACGTGTACTTTGCGCTCATATGGATCGTGTTTCTCATTCGGAAGCACATCATGAATTTCATCGCGCGATTGACGGGAAAACCGGTCAAAGTCAAGGTGTCCATGTGGTGCGTTGACCATGCGTACGTGTTCCCGGACGACCCGGCCGGGGTGTTCACGACGACCGACGCACTGGAGGATGCGGTGATGCATCTTCGCGCGTGGGATATCAAGTGGTCAGGAATCGACTTTTGCGCCCCCGGCTGGAAAACGGCCATCGACACGATGGTACCGTCCACCTGGCCATCGTGGCGCATCGAGTTGGTCTGCCGCAAGAAATCGTCGACGCGCAGAATTGTGTGTCGACGAGACGAGACCATGCACTTCCCGGGGGACGTGGCAAATATCAGGAGTACCAGGCTCTTCCCGCGCGCAAAGGTACAATCCGCCGTCATCCGGAACTATGGTTGTCCAACCTACTCGATCGACGTCACTGATATTTTGGAGGAGTACGTGATTTGCAAGGACAGGAAATTCCACCCGAAAGATCTGATGCTCCGGGATGTCCACATCCCCACAATTTCGCATGATCATCGCGTGCTGGCCGTTGATGTCAGGATGCAGAATGGGTATATGCGTCGTGCCGAGTACACCTTCTCGGATCGGGACGCAAATTTGGTCGATTTATTTACACTGTAACGCCAAGTTCTGCAAAACATGTCGACACGTCATAGCCCGTTTTGACGATATGCTCGAGCGGATAAAACAAGACCTCCGGACTGGTTGTGTCTACTTCCAATTCAACTTCATAGATGTAGTCATCCGAATCGGCATACCGCGCGTCATTAGTTTCGACTCGAGTAAGATCAATCTTCAGCGCACCATCGAGCATGCAAAACGTATCCCGATGCTTGGTTCTGTACATGGTATACGGCACCGACGTATCGTCTGTGCCTTCCCGTTCCAACGACACGCAAAAAGACAGTCCGTCGCCAACGTCGACGTTTTCTAGGCGCTTCTTGTACACCGTTCGGAACGTTCCATCGTTAAAAAATTCCCGCCGCGCGTCTGTCCCATTAAACTCATTTCGCGTGGTTGATGAGTAGGCATATGTTGCATCGCATGTCGTTGATGCGACATAGGCGTATACGCGATCAAAAAACTGTTTGGAGACTTTGCCGAGTTTAAACTCCATTTCGATGCTTTCTAGCCCGTATTTTTTGATGTGGTCGTACACCGCGGGAAAATCGATTGAATCTGTCATGACGAGAAAACATCTATATCCATATGGATCGCTGAATCGGTAAGTCGAAATGATCCGTTTGTTACAAATCTCCAGTGGGGAACCGGAGCGCATTGACCTTGTCGGTGGATAGGCGAAGTCGACTATACGTCTTAGCCCAGAACTCGATTGATGTGCGTCGCTTTTTCCCAAGACGACGATTGACCGAGTTATGGATCTTCACCACCCAGGTAAAGACGCGTTTTCGCGCCGCACCCGGCGATTCGGTCGTGGCCTGATGGAACATGCCCCTGACGAGACGGAGTTCTGGATTGACGCTCTTTGTTATCATTTTAGTGTATTCAACACGACAACTTTTGCACGGCAAGACGCGTCGAAGGTTATCGAAGAAATGAAAGTAGGCGATCTCGTCCGATTTTGTGGGGACCATGGGGTAGTTGGACGCGACGAGGGTCATGACGAACCACATGGAGGGGCCCCAAATCTTTGGAGTATACCCATCTCGACTCAGAAAGAGTTTCGAGTCAAGCATGGTCTACTGTGGACCGGTATACCCTATAAAATTATTATATTGCGTACTACCACCACCACACATAGACTCATGTCCTTTATTCTGGATAACGAACTCGTACTCTCCTTCCGCGACTTTATTCAGGACTCGAACATTGCCGGTACGGGCATTGGTTTCCTGCTCGCACAGACCACGCTCGATATGGCGCGCGTCTTTGTCCGCGACGGTGTGCTCCCGTTCGTGACCGCGATCAGGACGACCAGCACGCCTCGATTCGATCTGGATAATATATTCAGCGCCATCATCACGTTCCTGGTTACTATGCTCATTATCTTCACAACCATCAAGACGTTTAACCTTCAGACAAAGAAGGTACCGATTGTGGCCACCATCTCCAACGCTGCGCTCTAGTTGCGTTACAACATCTACAAAAATTTGAGGCATTCTGAAACGGCAGTGGCATACGCCATCGACCCAACCTCGAGAAGATACGATTCTCGATGTTGACGCACATGTGATTTCATTTCGGCGATACGTTCCGGCGTGAACGTCTCAAGAAACAGACGGAGTTTTTGTCCATAGGCCATGGTCTCGTCGCCAAACGAGAGACAGTCCCTGGCGTCGAGCCACCAGGTCCCCTTTCCCTCAAGCATGGATGCATACGGTCCCACTGGATCGATCGTCTCGCCCCAGTAGACTGGGATGGCCCCGGCGACCAGACAATCTGAAAATTTTTCAGAGACGTACCCTACCGCACCCCCTCCACCGCAGTTTTCGATGATGAGTCCGAAATCGTGGTGGACGTACGTATCGATGGGTGTCTTGTCGTCGAGATGTCTCGGCATATCGTACCCCAATGTGGGAGACGGACGTCCTGCATCGCGTTCCTGATCGCAAAAGACGTTCCACCCGCGCCCCACAACGGTGAGCGATGGACCAATCCCAGTGGCGAATTTCTGACGCAAATGATCCAGAGCCGTCGCGGTGCTCGTTCTGTGGACGGTATACGTGCCGTTATTGGGACGGTTCTCAAGGACCATGGCGATCGTGCCCGTTCCGGGACCCGTATTTTCCCTGATGACGTGCGGTAACGACACGCGACTCAGAAACCGCGCATTGTGTGGCCAGTACACGGTCCGAGTCGAGTCATCATCGAGGAACGGACGTGAAAATGTCATGAGGATATCAACATACCGCGATAGAAACGACGCTTGCCATTGGTTCTCATGGCGAACATTCGGCCCTTCGAGCGTTGCCAAAATGATCTTGAGATCTGGGTGGGTCGTTTCCTTGAGTTGTTTGAGGTAGTCCAGCGGAAGCGATGCTGGGTGGCACATGTTCACGAGACAGACGGCATCCGTCGGCAAATACTCGAGACACTCAAACCCGTCGATGAGATTCACGTTCTCGACATCATCAAAGATGGTGAGACACCACTCTGCCAATGGATTTTTGGGCCCTGGGAGAAGGACGCGCCTGGTCTGGTCCGCATCGAAATGAAACACGTACAGATCGGCGTTTTCGGATGTCCACGGCCGCATCGATGCATTCCCCAGGGTGAAAAACGAGGTGGATACACTGCCACCGGTCCCCCCAGTCGTTTCCCTGACCGCTGCGCGATAGCGGACGGTAAACTCGCGCGTCGATCCACCACGCGGTTCGTGACGAAGCAACGTTTGACAAATCTGGCGATCGGCTTCGAGTTTTCCGGGTTCACGTGCCTTCACAACCCACAGCGGCGCAAGTTCCCTGGCGAGGTCTGTGCGTAGCATATAACAATTGGTATCGATGAGCCGGTCGTCGCCCGGCGGGAGACAGGTGGGGCGAACATTACCCATGGATTCGCACGTATCGTGACACACGACACGCGACTCGGCATCGATAATGGTCCGGAGCGTAAACGACCAGCGGTGCGGGCCGATCGCATTCAGGTGTGCGATGATGTGACACGGTTCGAGTTCGTTATCCTCGTCCAAGACGGTGATATAGTCGCAATTCGTGAGGAATGAAAACCCGGCGATGATTCGGTGACAGAGGTACCCATCACCACCCGTGTTTTCGGGCAACGCAATGACGTGTCTCTGGATATTGGGACGATCGATGGGTGGAAACCGGTCCGCGATGCGTTGGACGCTCTCGACGTATCGGTGTCCGTCAGCGACGAGAAGATGCGAGATGGTCACGCCATCTGGCACATTCAGCGCGTTGACCGATTTGATCGCGCGCTCGAGTAAATGACTCCCGACTGACCCGGTAATTATGGCAATTGATTTGGTCGGAGACATGATTTCCTTGTTTTTGTTGTGTTGTCAATGGTTCCGTCGGACCCATTGTGATTCCGGCGTCTTGAACGACGGACCGCGGAATTTGACTTTAAATGCCGACCCA
>Ga0181601_10003099_pt1 | contig 14114 bp, 12 predicted proteins | sample 041ome_8_FD_133020 | JGI IMG/M metagenome (GOLD analysis project Ga0181601, IMG submission 133020) | Coastal salt marsh microbial communities from the Groves Creek Marsh, Skidaway Island, Georgia - 041407BS metaG (megahit assembly) | ecosystem: Environmental > Aquatic > Marine > Intertidal zone...
AGCCATGTACGCTGCGGATCCGGAACGCTTGCAAATGGAACAAGCTAGGCTTTACAAGGAGGCGAACTTCAACCCATTGGCGGGTTGCTTGCCCGTCTTTGCGACTCTTCCAGTCTTCATTGGTTTGTATCGCGCGTTAAGTAATGCCGCGACTGAGGGTCTCCTTGATGATGGATTCTACTGGATTCCGTCGCTCGGTGGCCCGACGACGATCGCCATGCGCAACGCTGGTAACGGCTTTGCGTGGTTGTACCCGTTCGTCGACGGTCACCCACCGATTGGATGGCATGATACCGCGTGCTATTTGGTCCTTCCGGTGTTGCTTGTTGTCTCCCAGTATGTGTCGCAGCAGATCATTAGCCCCCAGCCGAAGACCGACGATCCGGCCCAACAACAGAGCCAAGCCATCTTGAAGTTTTTGCCCCTCATGATCGGTTTCTTCTCCTTGAATGTGCCGGCCGGCCTGACCCTTTACTGGTTCGCCAACAACATCATCACCACTGCGCAAACGTTGATCCTTAGAAAGATCACTCCGGCGCCGGAGGCCCCGAAGGCTTCGGCGAGTACTGCGCAAACAGGAGCGCAACCTGTTCGAGTCGAGTACGTTCCAAAGTCTAAGAGACGCAGCGGTGCGGAGATGCCGGTGCGCAAGCCGCCGCCAAAGGTTGAGGAAGTGAGCGACGTCGTTGCGGCTGAGTTTGCTGATTTTGACGATGGTCCGGCTAATGTTGTTGAAGTTGTCGAACCTGAGGTTCTTGACGTCCCGAACTCTGCTCCGCCGAAGACGACGGGCACATCAAGCCAGACGCCGAACAACCGTAAATCTAGGAGGCGCCGCGGATCGCGTTAAAGTATGTACGAAGAGTTCGCGACGACTGAATAATCGATGCAATATAACACGTAATTTTTTACAAACATGATTTACAGAACCCGGCTATATCTTCTTCATCGTAATTGCTCCGATCAAAATTCGTGACCGCCTTAGTACTCCCTCGAAAATGGATAGCCGCCATGTCATACGCTTCCGCGGCTTCGCGTTCGGTTGGGAAAGTACCGAGATAAAGATACTTGTTGCCCATTACACGACCGATGCGTGCTTCCCATTTTCCTTTACCGTCTTTATGACTCGTGACGCCTCTGAAGGCGCTTTTCCCACGACTAAATCCTGAACTGCCACGACGCAGTTCGGCAACCCATGATTCGCGACTGTACTCGTACATCACTTTCATCTCGGGTTTGTAGTTATCAATCGCAAAATTCAACGACGATCGTGGTCCAAAGTAACGCAGCGACGCCAAATCGTAAGCTCGCGCCGCCGACTCTTCGTGATTGTACCCTCCCAGGTAAACTTGTCGTCCTCGTCGACGAGAGTTTGATTTGGTGCCAAGTTGCTTTTTGCGAACATACGTCGCGTCCCAGAGATGCGCTTCCCATTTTGAAGTTATCTTATGTCTTGTGACTCCTTTCCATTTGCTTGTCCTCGAATTAGCTTTTGATTTACCTCCGTTTACTTTCATCGTCGCGAGGCTGGTATCTTTGTCCTTTGCCGTTCGATGTTGGTTGACGACTGCCACCTCATCGGGGGGTGCCAAATCTAAACCGTCCTTCATGTCGAATATTTCCATTGCCATCATTGACATCGCATCATCCATATCGAACGCGGCGCCATGGTCCGAGAAATCGAGGAATGGTTCGAGTTCAAATGTGTCGAGTAACTCGCTCTCGTCCTCTTCCCAGCAGAGGTCGAAAGCGTGTCCGAGCTGTGTAGCGTCCATGTATTATGGATCGAATATCTCGCCGTGGGCGCACTGTGGACATAAATATGAGCAAGAATTCCTTCGAGCTGTCGTCCGCGCCGGAATGTATGGGCGCAGGACCGTTTTTTGCATCGAAAAAACGCCTTTTGTAGGTGACATTTTGTTGATTTTTCGTCGTATTACATGTCAGCAAAAAAAGATGTGAGAGCTTTCTTCTTACTGTCTTCCTTCACTTTGGAAGGATCTGTCTTCTTCTTACCTTTTGCTTTCCGCTTCTTCGATTTACCTCTATCGTCGCTATCTGAGTCGTCACTATCGCCCCCGACGTCCATATCCTCCGGATCTTCCCACGCGCCTTCTTCAGTCAACCAGTCCACCTTCCACAGCTTGACAGACTTATCGTGAGACGATGACGCCAGCATGTTCTTGTCAAAGCTCATCGTCAATCGTTCGATAGGCATATCGCTATGTTCTCCAACCAGACCAAGAATTTTATTCGGAAAGATGGAAATGACGCGAATGAGCCCGTCGCTCGAGCCAGTGACGCACATGTCTTCCGTCACCTTGGCGATCGCATCGACGCTCTGCGGATGGCCAGGATAGCGGTCAGAAATATCCTCCCATTTGCCATAGGAGAAAATGTCTAAAATACCTTCTTGCGAACCAGACACGACTTTTCTGCCATTCTTCATGATTTCAACACTGAGAAGCTCGTCCTCCAAGTTATCGCATTGTCCCACCATCTTGTTCGACGTGAGATTCAGGCAACCGAGCGTGCCATCTCCACTCGATATCACTATTTCATTCACGTCCTCGCCTGCGTACTTCATGTCGCTCACGAAATCGACGAACGGTTTGTGTTCTCCGCACGCGCTCCTCGCGCGCGTATCCCAAATTTTGATGACGCCGTCGTCGTCGCCCGTGGCAATCAAATTGTCTTTCAACGTAATCAGTCTGTTCACCGGAGCAGTGTGCGCATTCTCAAGTCGCGCGACGGCTGTTCCAGTGGCCACATCGGTGGCGACTACAGCCATATCAGCTCCTCCGCTGAGCAACGTGCGACCACCGTCGATGTACGCCAAAGTTCTACAAGTCTCGCCCTTCTTATGCACGCCGCGAAGCGTGTCGAGCTTCGTGCAAGAGTTCTCCGTGTGTGTCCACTGTTCGATATCCCCGTTGATCAACCCCACGGCGAAGACGTGCGTCGCGGGTGCGAACGCAACATCAAAGGGCTGTTCCGAGCATTCCGCTCGACAGGCTTCTCCACCGTCAACGTCCATCGCGCCGCGTCGTCGTCGTCGTCGTCGTTGTCGTAGACTCCGTTGACGCTCCAGTCAAGCGTGCAATCGCGTCGAGCGCTTTAAACCCACCCGTCGATTCCTTCACACTTCTCCCCGCGAGTGAGTCGCGACGACTCGGCAAGTCTCAGTGTGCCGCCGCCGCCGCCGGGTGGAGGCGGTCACCTCTCGCACCCTCACAGTGGACCACGCGGTAAAGAACGAGGCTCGCCGGCAACCGGTGCTCACGCGAGAAGACGTCATTAGTGGATGGTGTCAGGCTTTTAGAGGTGCGTCCCGTGGTCGATGCGACGCGCGCGAAGAAACATGCGAGGCAGAGCCAATGATTGCATGATATCAGCTACTAGAACAGAATATGCGACTCGTTTGCGTTTGATGTCAACCTGTTCGAATATGATGAGGCTCTGGGCGTTCGTTTCCTTCGTGTGGATGTTTTTTTTGCTTTCGACTCGTCGCGCGTCTTCGCGTTCGCAGGGTAGAAGTGTAACTGAACCGACTGACTTGACTCGACGACGCAGCCGAGCTGTATTCTGAGAAACTGTAGTTATGTAATTTCATAGAACCGCTACTAAAATTCTATTGTGTTCATCACAAGCACTAAGATTTAATTGCCTACATTGCGTCTAAAGCCGCCGTGGCCGCGTTCACTCGCGCTTTCCAGTTCTCATCCGTATCAGAGTCGGATTCGCTCTCAGACACCGTCGTGTCCGAGCCGACACCAGTTGCGGTGAGCACAGTCGGAGCTTTGCGAGCTCGAAGTTGCGACCAATCCTCTATCGTGGAAAAGAATGGATGGTTTCGAATCGAAGCCGAGTCTTCGAATCCTAACCGCATCTTTGGATCTCTCACCAACAACTTGTCGATGAAGTCTTTCGCAGCGGCAGAGACGTTGATGGATTCCGGATAATCATACTTGCCGCTCAGCACCGCCTCCATGGTCAAGTATTCCGTAGCACCCTTGAACGGGACCCGTCCAGTTAAAAGTTGGAACGTTACCACACCGATTGACCACAAATCTACGGATGCAGATGGATGTTCCACTTCGCCATCTAGAATTTCTGGAGCCAAGTACTCTGCTGTTCCGACAAACGACGCGCATCTTTGTTTCTCTGCTTCATTTTTCCCAACGTGCTCCGCTATCGCTACCAACGCACTCTTCGGAGACGGTTTCAAATCTAGGGCGCTTCCGAAATCGCAGAGTTTCACGTGACCAGTCTCGTCTAACAAGACGTTTTCTGGTTTAACGTCTCTGTGTATGACTCCGTGTTCGTGACAGTCTTGCACGACAGACAGGAGTTCTGAAACGTAAAAGACAACCTTTTCTTCTGACATCATCTTGCCCTCTGATCTCTGTAGCTGCCAGTAAAGATCGCCCCCCGGACACAGCTCCAGTCCCATGTAGAGGGAGTACGTATCCTGAAAAGTAAAGTGAAGTCGCACAACTCCCTCGCACTGACTCAACCTCTCTGCCAACAGCGTCCTCTCATTCGCGACGTATCGCGCTTTGTTCTCGCGCACAATCTGTCGTTTATCCATTGTTTTCAACGCGTACCGCTCGCTCGGGTTGTTGGCCAAGAAGACTTCGCGCACGTCCGAGTACGACCCTTCACCGATGGTGTCAACAGTGACGAAATCACTCGTCGTGAACGGCCGCGTAGTCCCCCGTTCGACGGTTGCGGACGTGTTCGGCCGCGTGTGATCGTCACTGCCTGACGTCTTCAGATCGGCGTCATCTTTGACCGACATTCCCACGAGACGGGTCGCGAACTGCCGTCACGTTTAACGCGACTGGTTTGACTCGTCGAGCGGTTACTTCAGTGAAGCAGCTTCACGCTTCGCGTTAATGAATGTGCACGTTAACAATACGATCTATTTTTACGACGAAAAGCAGCAAAATAGTGATGCAAATAATCCTTTTGGCGGTTCTGGCTCTTCGATGCGAGGCGCCGGAAGTTTCACGACTGTCCTGGTCTCCTTTCCACGGTGGACATCCGTGAAGTAGTCAAGTTTCGCCGGCAAGTCTACAAGTTTACCCTCCTCTTCGATCATCATCTTACCCGAGCGATCATACAGGCAAACTTCACAAATTTCCTCATCTTCCACCCAAACGAGACGTCCGGGTTGCTTTCTCGCCTTGCGCGCCGTTGGGAACGCGCGCAAAACACCAAACTCTGCCTTGGCGCTCAAAAGCAAGTCTTGCTTGCCAGTGTCGCCCCTGGACATGTCGAGCGATAGTCTCAATCTGTCTGACAGCGAACGGACATCACCCGTTTTCTCACTAAGCATTCCTCGCAGTTGCTTGAGTTCATCAGCTAATAAACGACTTAGGTCTGCAACTCTCACCACCCCAGTGCCTTCAATGTCGGCTTGCGACATCATGGAAACGATATCTGTCATGTTTGATTGGACGCCGTAATACCTCAACTTCGCTTTCAGATCCTCGTAAGTGATGATGGCGTCATCGTCTCCGTTACCAATCACTCTCGCCATCGCCTTGACAGCCTTTCTATCGAGCTCATCTTCGAGCTTTTGTCTATCGCCCATGAGTCCCTGCGCGCTTCGCGAGCGCGAGAGCCCGCGATACAACAGTTGGCCAATCGCCCCTACACTAACCATTCCTGCATTGTTAGCTAGACTAGATAGATGATCTTGGAGATCAAAACCAAGCATTCCATGAAGCGTGGCGTCGGGCGCCACCTTGCCTCTCAAAAGTTCGAGCTGCGCAACGATGACTTCCATCCCGACAGAGCCGCTCGCATCCGTATCCTGCGTCGCAAAGAAAAAGAAAACCCAGTCAGTACGCGTTTTAATAGATGTTCGAACCAGACAAAGAAATTGAAACGACGTGAACGCGAATCAGACGCATCGCACAGCGCACTCACCCACGCAGCCGCGTTCAAAACCATCGCAAACTCGCTTAACGAACACACGCCGTCGTCCTCGGCTTCGTCTACACTCTCCCCCTCGCCCGTCCCTCCCTCCTGCATCAGCTTGAGCGCCGCCATGGACGGTTTACGCGTCAACACGCTTCTAAGCATGGGTGTCGACGACGTTCCGTTCGCGTGCATCGGCGATCCATCCCCGCTCAGGCTACTTCCGTCGAACGACTCCACCGACTGTTCCCTCGGCCCCAACCCGCCTCCTTCAACCCGCCCACTCGGCGCGCTTCGCGGCAAGCTCTCCAGCCGTTCCAACTCATCGAACGACGTAAGCGTTTCCTCATCCACGACTCGTCGTTCCTCCATCGCGAATCGATCGCGCGCTTCGACTTTAGAGAATGAACGAAGCGCAAAGAGAGGGAAAAGGAAAAGACCTCTTTTCGGGTACCCTTTTGCGTGCGCGTTCGCCAAACCAAAGAGTGACAGAAACGCGGCGGTCCGTACTCCTCGGCCGAAAGACGGACGAACACCACCCGCTCAGAGCGTGCGCGCGCGATGCGCGGAAGAAGAACCCCGATCTGCGTTCGCGTTCGCTCGGTCGTCGAACACTGACGCCCGAACGAAACGAAACGAAACGAACAAGGGACTTCACCATCGGTCGACATGTGGAACGTCGTATTACTGTTTATACATACAAACAAACAAACAAAAATCACGTGTTGATCGATCGGAATCGCACGAAAAATACTCTATTCGATGTCATCAGTTTCATCTCTACTCGATTCACAATCGCGATCGCGAGTTTTCGCCTTTGGAAACGATTCAGTGATCGGTGAGTTTCGCTTTCGCAACCACCCCACGCCTTTCAAACGCGACGAGCGAGCGAGCGCTCTCCCACTGAAGGTGCACATTTTAAAGCGAAGCGAAGCGAAGCGCGCGTCGGTCGAGTCTTCTTTGGTTCGAGTGGTCGCCACAGAGCGACGGAACGGAATAGAACCGAGCGGACGTCGATCAAGGATGACGGCGGGTGATGACGCCGCGGTTCCGGTGACGGTTGGTCGAAGCGATGAGGTTGATGAAGAGGAGGAGGAAACTGTGAAGATCATCACGACGCGCAAGCGGACAGATGCTGATGCTGACTATAATCACGTTGACGGGGAAGAAGGGACGGATAAGGAGACGGAACGATTGATGAAGAGCGTGAAAGAGAGCGCGCCGACGTGGTTTGACCCGAAAGCGTTCGAAGCGAAGGATTTCGATGAGTGGAAATACGTGGAAGAGATGACGGCGTTTGTGAGCGAAGAGACGCTGGAGGAACAGCTGCGGGAACACGAGGAGGCGTTGAAGGAAGAACTGGGACGGATCGTGAATGAGAATTACGAAGAGTTTGCGTCGTTGGGGGATGATTTGAGGGATTTTGAAGAGGTACAGCGCGAGGTGTTGCCAGAGACGGCGAGCATGCGAGCGGAGATTGAAAAGAAGAGAGAGGAAATCTCGTTGGAGCTCGAACGGTTGGAAGCGAGCGTGGAGGAAAAGGAGACACAAGCGCGAGCGAGCGCGAGTAAATGTCTCGCCGAGGAGTGCACGCACACGGTGGCGAAAGTAGAACGTCTGTTGGCAGAACTGGACGTGTCTGATGATTCGATTGGGACGTCGCGCGCCGCGCGCGGGGAGACGGGCGAAGCGCTCGCGTCAGTGAGCATTGTCGCCGAAGACCGCGACGGTTTGGAAATGTTAGAGCCTGCGTTTGAGGATGAACAAGGGGCGGCGACGCAGGTGGACGAGATTCATCAAAGTCACGCGAGTAGTGATATCAACGAGCGCGCTCGCTTACTTGATCGCGTGGCGAGCGAAGTGAACCGTCTCAAGTTTTTCCAAAAACAAGGCAAAGATGTCTCTGCCATTCGAGATTTGTCGGATCGCATGGAATACTGCGAGCTCAAACTCACGAGTCTCGCACAGAATGCGCTGATTGAGGGCTTGGAAAAGGATAGCGTAAATATTATCAGCCATTGTTTACACGGGTGCAGCGCAATAGGGAAATTTGACGTCGTGGAGAATGCCATTCGTAGCGTCTTGGTGTGCCCGGCGGTGGAAAAGGTGCTCGAATCGTTGAACGATGAAGATTTCTCTCAAGTCTTGCCCAAGTTAGGAGAAGCTGCGCTCGAGTCGTGCGCCAGGGTTTTAGCTCTCACGCGTCAATCAGAGAACGATTTGATGTCTCACGATTTCCTCGCGGGCACTGTCCTCGCTGAAGTTGACTCTCAACTGAGCAAGGCGTTTCAAAATTCCTACTCGCCGGGCATCCCAAAGGTGTTCATCCGAAATTACAAGGCTGCTATGGAATTTATCAACAGATTGGAAGCAACAATTCCCACGGCTCCGGCAGTACTGCACTTTAGAGCCTCGAAACACCTGGAGACTTACAACAAGAGATGGAATTTGATGGTGTACTTCTCCTTGCGCTTCCAGGAATACGCCGGCGATGTCGACGCAGAGCTCAGCAAGCCCGGACTGGAGACCTCGTTAGCGAGTGATGGTTTATTGTTGACGGCTACCACCCAAGCGTGGCTCGTTATGACCAAGTGCATGAGCGACGAAGTCTTCGTCGAGGCTCTCGCCGATAAGTTTGTCAGACTCTATGTGCAAGTGCTTTCGAGATACAAGACGTGGGTCAACACGGGCATCGAAGCTTTAGCATTGCAAAAGAACACCGAGAGCAATACTGAAGAAGGCAGTGGCATATCGTTGAGTGGTAATTCGTCGAGCTGGGGTGCGACTGCAGGCGGTGACGAGTTGATGCTCGTGCGTCTTGACGTTGAGAATTTGTGCGATAAAGTTGGCATGCAAGGCGTAGAAATGGTTCGGGCTAGCGTTGGAAAGCTCGGCAATGACGCGGCAGATGCCGCGGTGGTGTGCGTCTCTGAAGGTGTGAATGAGTTGCGCTCAGTCGTTTCGACGCTCGATGACTTGGTTGTCAAGGTATTCGTCGAAAGATGCGTCGAGGCGCTCAAGCAGCTCAAGGGGATCACAGCCACCTTTAGAATGACAAACAAGCCGATGCCAGCTCGACACAGTCACTTTGTTCCCATGATTCTGTCGCCTTTGCAAACCTTCTTGGATAATGAACGCACAAGGTCCTTGTCCAAATCATCGAGACAAGCGATCGTCACTCAGGTCATTGAGGAAGTTTCAGAAACTTACGCGGAGATGACGACAGAGCTCGTCGCGGCTGTGAAGAAGACTGAGGCTAGTCTGAATCGATTGAAGGATAGGCAAGGTAAGACGAGCAGCGCAGGTGCTGGTGACACGGATAAGATTTGTCGCCAGTTGTATCTCGACGCCAAGGAGTACGGAGTGCAGCTGGAAAAATTTGGCATTGTCGCGCGAGAATCAAATGCGTTCAGTGCGCTTTGGGAAGCGGTGCGAGCTAGCGCGCCAGAGGAATCACCTTGATCTTTGTAATACAATTTATAGTGCTACGAGCGATGAATCTCTATGAATTTTCGGAGTGTTTTGCTCTAATTTTGTGACGCTAGTGAGCCAATCTGAGCCGACGTCAAGGGGTAGGATCCACTCAAGTTTGTTGTGCTCGCGGCGATTCTTTTCACCACGGAAAAAGCTGGCAAACTCGCTCGCCGGAAGCGTCTTCACGGTGGTTATGTCAAACCTCAAAAACCATTTGACCTCTACATTTGATGTTCTGAAGTTACCTGGACAATTGAAAGGCAGAGGCATGACGAAATCGGAGCTGTCTAGATGTTCGACTCGCTGCCTCGTCTCAATCCAAGCCTTTTGGAAAACCAGAGGTTTGCCGTTGGTTGTATTTTTCGCCATCGAGTGTATGATTTCTTCCGATTCGAGCGTGATTTTGAGCGCCTCCGCGCGGTGCCCTTCTGGTTTAGCGCATGTGAAATCGAGTATTCCCGCCACGTCCTCCCCGATCGCACACTTTGGCGCAGGTTTGCGCAGTGTGACTTTGATGAGACGGTCGTCTCCCATGCTAACAATGTACACTTTTGATTTCCTCCCCCTCCCGATCGAATTCGAGGGAGTGATGTTCAGTCCATAATTCCCAGAAGACGTCGCATACGCGTTGGGTGACTGCGGCTCGACTTCGCCCCAGTTTTTAAACGGCGTCGACACGCGAGGCGAAGAAATGCTGGCGCTCGCGAAGCGCGGCGACTCGGGCGGAATCGTATCCTCGATGTGAATCCAGGGCGCAGCCACCTTTGCGTCCGGTCGGCTCTCCTCCTCCAAATCTTCCGCCCTCTCGTACCCTTGATACTCGGCGTCCCAGCCATCCCCGATCGTGCGCACCGTCAACGGCGCAATCACTTCCAACAACTCTCCCGAACCCGTCGTCGCCTTGACCGCCACTCGATACCAATACCGCGACCGCTCGCCCCGAAAGCTCGGTGCCAACCCGGGGGGAAGATCCAACCCAAACTTAAACGACACCGTATCGCCCGGTTCAATCGTTACCGCCCGCGCGAGCTCACCTGGCGGTGAACGCGCGACGAAACGCTCTCCTTCCCGCGTTCCAGCCGTTTCAACCGCGTTCCGCGTCGTCATCTCGAACGCCCCCTCACCGATCCATTCCACACCGTACCACTCCACGGTGACTCGCTCGAGCGTGATTGAGCTCGCCGCGATCGCAGACGCTGTCAACCGCACCCTTCCGCGCGCTTCACCACCGGCGCGGGCGATCCAACGGTGATCCTCTCGCACCACCGTGGTGGTTGTACCGAGACCGCGACCACTCTCCCGGGCCGTGCCCGACCGACCGGACGTCGACGCGAACCCACGAAGGGTCCCGCGCGAGGCGTCCCCGCCCGGGTAAGCGTCGAGGTCGATCGCTATCATGTCGTGGACGACGACGGCGACGACGAAGGTGCGTCGAGGTGTCAAGTAGTCGTCTTCTCCTCTTGCAACAAACGACAGTTCGCACCTCTGCACTAAATCAACAGTGTTCCAACCATGTTGACGATGACGATGACGACGAGTGTTGGATGGACAAAGATGCCTCGATGCCGTCACACCGCGTCGTCGTCCAAGGCGAGGAGAACGACGCCGATGGCGAGGGCGGCGGGACCAAAAACGACGACCAGTGGAAGCAAAGGAGGAGCAAAGAAGAGGCTCAACTATATCGAATACAAACCCGATCCCAACGCGCCGAAACCGTGGTACCCGATCAACGAGACGACGGGTAAACCCCCGGGATGGTTTCAGTTGCTCGTCTTTGCCGCTTCGCAGCTCTTCATCGGGGTGGTGATGCAACCGGCGGCGTTGGTGTATCAATCGTTGTTCGATCCGTTTCTGACAAAGTAAATCATCGAACCCTCGCTTCGGTGGCTCTCGCCCCGGGCGGTGTAATAGAAATTTTTAGCATTTTCGCGCAATCTTCTCTCGCGCGTGGTCGTCGTGTCCGATGCGTGCGCCCTTTTTATTCGTATCGATTTGACTAGAGCAGTTGCGCTCGAGTTCACTAAATGAGTGCTGGGCTCGCAGTCACACTGCCGAAAGGTGCGCCATTGAACGACGCGAGCGCGCCGTGTTACATCAACCATGGCGCAGGTTCGACTGGATGGTCGATCGACAGAGATGCTCCGTCGTCAGCGGATCCACCGAAACTACATCCCTCGCGCGTGCGGAAGCGCGAGGTATCAGATTGACGGAACGATCGTCGTCGCCGCCATCCACGGACCGATGCCGGTGAAACCGTGGAAGGAGGACGTGGAGAAGTGCATCGTCGAGGTGGAGCTGAACGCGGCGAATGAGATGAACCGCGAGGAGGAGCGGGCGTGCGAGGCGAGGATCCGGGGAGCGATCGAAGGGACGGTGGTGCGAAGGGAGTTTCCTCGGCTCGGTTTGCGAGTGTCTCTGCGAGTGTGCTCGGACGACGGTAATGTGGAGGCTGCGTGCGTAAATGCGGTGTGCACGGCGCTGATTGATGCTGATATACCGATGTTTGGGTTGATTTGCGCGAGCTCATGCGCGATTCTTAGCGATGGGAGAAAGGTGATCGATCCCACGAGGCGTGAGGAGGCGGAGGCTCGAGCAATTGTGCGAGCGTGCGCGCTGACGAAACATAGAGACAAGGAGGAGATAGCCATCGTAGGGTGTTCGACGGTCGGTGCGCTGACTGAAGAAGAGTATTTAGACTCCATAGCCTTCATCGTAGACGCCACGGCATCGGTGGCCAAGTTACAGAAGAAGAGTATCGCTCGGTTTGAGCTGGAAGGCAAGCGCGCCGAAGATGAGCCAGATAAAAAGAGACCACTCGTCGAGCCGGTGGAAACGGAAGGGATGGCAAATAGACCGGTCGGATAGACCAAACCTATAGTTAATTGTTAGATTCGTTTTTTTCTGTGGATGTAGTTGTAAGTGTCGTTTTACATTTATCACGCAATACTTGAGTACAGGCTTTTCACAGTCGATCTTATTGCTGAGCTTTTGCCATCGCTTCGATGTTCGCCCGTGTCACTTGTTCCAAGAAACCAGACTCGTTGAGGTAATCAACTCTAAACTTGAAGCCTGGAGGACGTTGAGAAGCAAGCACGAGGTTGCGCCATTTATCCTTCAGGTCGACACCCGATCTTTTGTTGTCTTCGCGGAAGTATGAAGCTTTAATTTGAGCCCACTGACCGAGACCGTAGAGCTTGACACCGGCAATCAAGCTTTCAGCCTCGTCCTTGGTGAATCGCTCGCGCTTCTTCTCAGTCTGGCCTTCACGCTTCTCCTTCTTAGCCTTCTTCACTGGTTCACCCGGGAAATGCATCATGGTCGGCGCGGCTGGCACCTGAGCTTCATGGTTGAGGAGAAGCACAATTTCCGCGCCGTCTCTGATACCCGCATCCTTCAAAAGCTGGTTCATGTCGCTCAGGTTTTTGTTCTTGTACTTGAGCATGATAGCCGGAGCCTTGAACACACCATCCGTGTGGTGGATCACCTCGTCACGAACGTTTTCAACCGTGGAGTCGTTCTGTGCGCGAGAGCGTCAGTCAGATTAGGGTTCACCTCGAGATTAGGGTTTACGCGTTCGCCGTCGCCGAGGGCTCGCGTGACGTACCGACATGCTAAACGTCCATTCCGACGTCGTCTGTCCCCTGTTGACCCATTTCACGACGATGGAAAACTTGTCGTCATCGGCGTCATCCTCCGGAAAGTCGTACACGTCGTCCGCCTTTCTCTTGGACGCCGCGAGCGAGCCGGTGGCTCGCTTGGCGGTAGCCTTTCCACCAGCCTGTGTACCCGCGAAAAATCCCTCTTCGTCAGTCCATCACACCTTTTTACCCCCACCTCACCGATCGTCAACCGTCAAACCCCGCGTCGCGTCCCTCGCATCCCTCGCGATCCGCGCCGAATTTCCTCCTCGCTCAAATTCCCGCCTCGTCGTCGCCCGTCTCTCTTGGAATTCAAATCGCACCTTGACGCTCGCTTTCGCCTTGGACGCGGCTGCGCATCGCACAAAACACACACGCAACACCCCCGCGAGCGTATCGCGGTGCGCGTTTTCATCTCGTCAGTCTCTCCGTCGTTTCACGCGCGCGTCGATCCGCATCGCCACTCCTCGGACAACCAACGAACCGTCCGACGGTGCATTGGGCGTTGACGTCCACGACGTCGCGTCGTTCACATCAACCGCGTCGTCGTTGCGAGTCGTCATCGAGGTCATCATCGATCGCGATGCGCCCGCGCTACGTACCCGCCGTTCGGCTCGTCGCCTTGGGCGCCGCCGCCTTTCGCTTCGTCGCGCGCACCATCGGTCGCTTCGCTCGCTTCGGCGCAACACCGACTGACGGTCCCCGGCGTCTTCTTGCTTCCCCTCCAGAATGGAAGAGAAGAGAACGGACGAACGGACGAACGGACGAACGGACGGGACCCGGGCGATGTGAAAAAACCGCTGTTTTTGACCAGTCATGACTCGTCGGTATGTATGTGTACGGACGGTTTATTGGCGTGCATTTTATTTTTTTCAAATCCAGATGGGTCCGAAATTTATTAAATCCTCGTGCGCATGCGTGCAGTACGTGAGATTTTCTCACTCTCCTCCGTCTGTCCGTCCGTCCGTCCGTCCGTTCAGGAAGAGACGACGCGTTAAACACCCGGGTGTGTGCGTTAAACACCGCGACGGTCCGCCTCCCTCCCGAGGTGAGGTGAGGTGAGGTGAGGTGAGG
>Ga0181601_10003101_pt1 | contig 14107 bp, 11 predicted proteins | sample 041ome_8_FD_133020 | JGI IMG/M metagenome (GOLD analysis project Ga0181601, IMG submission 133020) | Coastal salt marsh microbial communities from the Groves Creek Marsh, Skidaway Island, Georgia - 041407BS metaG (megahit assembly) | ecosystem: Environmental > Aquatic > Marine > Intertidal zone...
CATTCGGCACAGGCAGGATTCGGAGGTCATCGCCACACTCGGCCGCTCTCCCGGACGATATGAGGCGATGCCTCCAAACCGCCCAGACGAGACCCGATCCAAGAACGCCCAGGCTCGTGTTTCAGCCTCCTGGTGAGCCACGAGCCCTGCCAGTCTGCTGCTCCGCAGGGCCATCACCTGCCAGCCAAGCTGACTGGTGTCACCGGCATCGCCTGCCGCATATCGCCAGCCACCCGTCGCCGGGCTCTGCATCGAGAGGCTGTAGGCAATCGCTCGCTCCAGCACATCCCGCAGTTCGACGTCAGCCGTGAGTGCGGCTGTCTCGGCGATCGCAATCGTGGCTATGCCGTGGCAGTAGAGCGCCGCGAAGAACTCCGCATCTCCCGCCAAGGACCCATTCGCTGCTTGCCGTGAAACAAGAAAGTCGATGCCACGCTCAACCGACTCTGCGTACTGCCCCGAGCGGTGCGTGTTGCCGGCGCCGAGAAAGGCGAGAAGGGCCAGGCCGGTCACCCCATGATCACTCCGACTCCCCGCTCCACGGCGATCACGGCCATCAATCGACCGCTCGATGCCCGCCTCATGCCGATCAGCATCCCAGCGGCCATCCGACGACTGCGCGGCAGAGAGCCAGGCGAGCCCCTCACGTACCGCCCGCTCCGTGGCTTCGGAACCGCCCCGTGCAGCTGCTGCGGCCTGTCGCCGCTCACCAAAGCGGTCTGCATACGCGGCAGGGGGTTGCGGAGCCGCTGCAGCCTGCTGTTCGATCCCCTCGTCCGCTTCAGACGCTGCCTCCTGTACATCGACGACCAGTGATTCCTCGCCGGTGTCGGCGGAGTCCGCAGCAGCCGACGTGAGTGCCTCCGGAGGGCTTTCTTCGCCCAGAGCATCTGGCGCATCGGCTTTCGCGAGTTCAACCTCCGCGAGAGCTGCTTCACCAGACGGCTCCGCCTCGTCGGCCTCAGCGAGTTGGTCATCAGCAATGACGTTGCTCTCTTCAGTGAGCGTAGGCTCGGCAGTGGCCTCGGCAGTCGGTGAGGCAGACAACTCGTCGGCAGGCTCCTCGACCAGCACAACCATCATGGTCATCCGACCTTCCTCGGCAGTCCCCCACGAGGCTGGCCGCATGCCGCCCAGGGCAGCCACCACGACCGCTAACAAGAGATGCACCCCGACCGAGAGCACCACACACTTCTTGAGCGTGTCAGACTGCAGCCAACGTGTGCGTGCCAGGAGCACAAGCCCAACCATCGCCGCGGCAAGCAGTACGGCCGCAACACCCCAGGCGGCAGGCAGGCTGCTCATCGCATCACCGAGCCAGACGGCTTCGAGGCGACCGAGATTCCCACATGCCGAATGCCAGCCCGCCGACAGGCCTCATAGACCTCCGCCATGTGGCCATGGCTCACCGCCCGGTCACCGCGGACCAGCACCGTGAGGTCAGGCTGCTGCTGCTGTCGGGCCGCCAGTCGTGTCGTCAGGTCGTCCCAAGCCACCGTCTCACCACCGAGCTGCACATCGCCCGAGGCCGTAATCTCGAGGAGTTCCGGCCGGACGGCCGTGACCGCCGCTGCCTCCGATACACGCGGCAGTTCCACCTCAAACTGCCGCTCGTCACCCGAAAATCGCGTGGCGCACATAAAGAAAATCGTGAGTACGAGCACGACGTCGATCATCGGCGTTAGGCTCGGCGTGGGATCGTCGTCCTGTGGAAAGCGTGCTCGCAGCGGCATGGCTCGTGTCACCTTTGATCAAGTCCGCTGCTGAGCCAGGGCTCAAGCCGCCTGCTTACGTGATGCCCCACCAGACTTTCCGGATCGCCCGCTCGCCTCAAGCGAAATCGACTGCACCACGTGCTGGGCAACTTCATCAAGCTGCATCGCAAGATGCTCCACGCGGCTCGTGAGCCACGAGTGGATCACCATCGCCGGAATGGCCACGACGAGTCCCATCGCTGTGGTGATCAAGGCCTCGCCGAAGCCCTTGGCCAACAGGTCAGGACGGCCCATTGCGCCGGCGGAAGCGACATCATTGAACGACCGGATCAGACCGAACACCGTCCCCAGAAGGCCGAGCATCGGTGCGGTGCTAGCGATCGCATGAAACACGCGGCGGTAACGGCTGAGCCGGCCAAGCTCCCGCTCTCCGGCATCGATGACCGCCTGCTCGATTTCCACCGCAGGCCTGCCCCAGCGACGAACCGCTGCCGCCATGACCACCGCTGCAGGACTGCCGTTTGCCTCGCAGACTTCCAGAGCAGAATCACGGTCATGCTCACCAGCTTCGAGCTGTTCAACGAACGGCTCGACAAACCCACGTGGAATAACGCTGCCGGTCCTCAACGACACCAGCCGCTCGATGCCGAATGCTGCGAGCACGAACGAGCAGCCGAGCAGCGGCAGCATCAACACGCCACCTTCGCTAACGACCGAGAGCAGACTGCCGGTCGGGATCAGTTCGGCCGACTCGGAAGCTCCCTCAAGCTCCGCCGACTCAGCCGCTTCAGGGCCGGCGGTCTCAGCTGGCTGCGTCGCTGGCTGCGTTGGGGCTAAACGCGGACCTGCATCGACCGGACTTGTTTCCAGCGGGGGGTCGGCGCGGGCGACTCGAACTCCCGTTGGACCTACGACTCGAGACGCTGGCGTGCGACCGGAACTGCTGCTCACCGGCAGTGGGTTACCACCTGTCCATGCCTGTGGGTTCTGTGCCTCAGCAGCTGACACACCGATGAGCCAGCAGACAAGAAAGCCCCCCCACTGAAGACCGCGGCATTTCCAGCGGCTGGCGGGTGAAGGTGACATTTGCAAAGCCCATTCCATGACACAGCATGCCGGCCGATCCGTCAGCGCGACCGAAAGGCCTGGTCGCGGCAAACACGACCAGACCTTTCTTGTTGTGTCATCGGATGAGCAACTCGTTGAGAACGAGCCGTGCGTTGTCAGCGGGCCGTCAATCGCGTAACCGCCACAACCGGCACGAGCCGTCTCATGTCAGCCGCGGGGCCAGGCCTTAGAAATCGGCCTGAGCACCGCCCGTGACGTCACCCACCATGTGCAGGTGGTTGTGGTCGATGTAGACCACTTCGCGGCAGTCTTCGTCCACCAGGGTGTGAGGCACAGGCCAGCCGACGCGACGCACCTCCTGATAGTAGATGGTGCACTTGTAATGGGCATGGTGCTGCTGCGCTGGGCCAGCGAGCGGATAGTGCCGCGGGGGATCGATGTAGTCAGCGATCTTGGTCTTGGTGATCCGCACGTTGTTGCGCTGCACCTCATAGAGGAACGGCCAGTTGCCTTCTGCAGGCCGGCTCCGTTCCAGGGCTCGCATCACCTCGTCATCGCTCGGCTCATCAACAGCCTCGCACGGCCCGCCAGGAGGAATCGCTCCGAGCACTGGTACTCGGCCGTACCGCTCCTTCTCCCAAAACTTGTCTTCTCGTTCCTTCTGCATCCCAACGGGAACAGGCACTGGAATCGCGAGAGGACCGAGGTTCGGGCCTTGGGCGGTCAGCCAGAAGCAGCCGCTCTGCGAGAGGCCGGCAGCGGCGATCGAAAGGGTCAGGAGCAGAGTCGTGGCTCGCGTGATGTTTGGTCGCGTGCTCATTGGGTCAGGTCCCTGGGGATTCCGGACAAGCGTTACCGGATGTATCGGCTGGGTTGTTGGCAAACCTTGCGGATTCTTTCGAAGAATCCGATTTCGCCAGCCGCGCGTAAAAAAGGGCAGGCCCGGCAACCGCTGCCCCCCGATGGTGACGGTCGCCGAGCCTGCCTTAGAACAGCCGGCTCTCGCGATGGCTGACGAGCGAATCAGTCAGCCATCGCATGGAGCCGGAAGCGGTCGCAGTGCATCAGTGATGCTGTGCACGGTCGTCAAAATCGAGGAACCACCAGCCGTCATCCCACTCCAGCGACACCCGCCGCCAGCCGAGCGGCACCTGCGGGTAGGGGTAGAATGGGCCGATGTATGGCCAGGCAGTTGGGGAATACTGGGTTGGATACTGCAGTGCGGCGTAGTTGGGATACGACGCATAGCTTGGCCAGGCGTAGTTCGGCATGTTGGGGCCGTCACCTCGCATGGGCACAGGCGGCATCCCAACACCAGCAGCACCCATCGGCATTGGCCGACCGAGGCCACCACCATGGTGGTGTGCAGGCATCTGCTGCGGAGCACCTTGGTTGACGTAGTAGTCACCCTGGTTCGCGGGCGTGGGCACGTACTCGCCGGGACCGTAGTCACCGACCACACGCTCCGAGCCGGGCACCACCCGCTCACCACCACCCATCACACCAGCAACCTGCTTCACCCACGACGTCAGCCCGGACGGCTGCTTCGTCGCCGCATGCTCCATGCGTGTCGTATCGGGCTGGGTTGGGATTGCGGAAGCCCTTGCCATCGCCACTGGAAGCGGCGTGTTGCTTCGCGGTGACTGCACCGCTGCAGCGGGAGCCGCCATGACCTCAGGCAAGGGCTGAGCAACAACTTCTGCTGGAGCTGCCTGCACAAGGGCCGCTTCAGCCACAGGCTCCGCCTGAAGTTCAGGAGCCATTTCAGCCGCAGGCTCCACCTCGGCAGCAGGAGTCACCTCAACTGGAGCCGCGACGATGGCTTCGGCAGCCGGCTCGATCAGGGGGCGAACCTCTGCCTCGGAAGCGGCTACTTCGGGGGCCTGAACCTCAACAAGCTCAATCTCGCCAAACTGACCAGCTTCTGCAGAAGGCATCGCCAACACGTCGGCGTCGGCTTCTCCGGCAGAAACCAGCTGCGGTGAGGCCGCATCACCAGTGTCAACAGCCAGTGCAGGGGCTTCAGGCTCTACTCCGAGCATTTTCCGCATCGATGCGGGCAGGCTCAGCGTAATCCCCGAGCGTTTCTTCGCAGTCTTCAGGGAGAGACGGTTGACAACCCGCTCCACACCTTCGGTGTTTTCGGCAACAGCGAGGGCTGCGGCGATCTGCCGGGCGTCTGTCACCTCGCCTTCGAGGAAGACCGTGCCTTCGCTCTCCTTGACGTTAACGCGGTAATCCTCGAGCTGACCCGAATCACGAAGCCGGGCAGCCACCGAGGCAGCCACGTCGTCGGCCGCGGCGGTGGAGGCCGCGAGGATCGACGTCATCGCTCCAACGAGGAACGTGTATTTCGAAATCGACATGAATGACTCCTCCAGTCGGTGGCGTGCCAATGCATCCGCCGGGCAACGGGATCAGCAGTAGACGCCGACCCGTGCTGGTTCATCGGCCAACTGGTCGTGCCGACGGGAGGAAATTTTCCGTTCGCACCGATGTTGCCGCAGAAAGCGATGGGATTAGGCAAACGAAGCAGACTTTTCAGGCAGAACGATCGCTAGCACCTACGGTTTCACCAGAATCCGCAACGGCGATCAGCGTTGCCACCGTCAGCGTGACCGCCGAAGTCACCGCAGTTCCAGGCCCAAGATGCATCGAGACACCGCAGAGCGTTCCCGTTGTGGCAAGCAGAAACAGGCAGGCCGCCTGGCACCCCCGTTCGTACCGACTTCCCGTCGCCAGCCTGGCAAACCAGGCAGAAACGAGCGTCAGCAGGTTGACGACACCCACCGCGCAGAGTGTTGGACTCAGCGTTGGTGAAGCCACAGCAACAAGATCCGCGAACAGAAAAGACGCCATTGGGACATCGCCTGACTCGGTGTGGGCGTGGTCGCGGATGCCAGCACCAGCATCCGCAGCGTCAGGACGGTACCAAGCAAGGCACAAAGCACCAAAGCCACTTCAGCAGAGCAGGGCGACTTTGCCCCATGATGCCGCGGAAGCAGCGATCCTCCACAAACCGCGGAGAATGCAGCAGCTCTGGGCCGCGAACTCGACTTTGCCTTGCGGTCACTGCGGTCCCAGCAGATCTCCCAGCTTCTTCTCTAGGTCGGTGATCATCACGTTTCGGTCCACAACGTTGCCTTCTGCATCGAGCAGGAGCATCGTGGGGAGCGTGAGTACACCGAGCTCTTCTGCGAGCCTCCCGTCGAGCCCGCCATCCTCGTGAAGCTGCACCCACGGGATGCTGTTGCTGCCGAGGTAGGCCGCCAACGCCTCGCGTTCGGCATCAAGAGAAATGCCCACAACGGCAAACCGCTGAGGACCAAAGCTTTCCCGCAACTCACGTATTCTGGCTATATCCACCTTGCAAGGCTCACACCACGAGGCCCAGTAGTGCACCAGCACGGGCATGCCCTTCAGACTCGCCAGACTGAATGAGCGGCCGTCAGACGTCGTGCCAGTCAGCGTCAAAGGCTTTCCGACACTCTCCAACCGCCGCGCAGCCCCAGCCGCCTTGCGGGCTGCGGCGGTTTCGGGGAATACAGCCGCAATCTGCCGGTATCGCTCAACGGCAGCCTCCTCATTCCCCGAAAACTCCTCGGCAATGCCGATTTGCAGCATCGCTTCTGCCGCGTCGGGCGACTTGGGATACCCCTTCACAAAGGCTTCTAAGTCGGCCAGCCAGGCGTTCTGCACCGTCTCTAAGTCGGCGTCCTCCGCCAGCATGCCGGCGGCGTAGCGGGCCGATGCCAATCGAAATGCGACAAACCCACCGAGATCCGGGTCACTCGCAACCTGCTCTGCGAGCTGCTGCAGCCGCTCGATGCCGTCCTCGATCGCCGATTCCTGCACCGCGGCGGCAATCGTTTCTGCCAGCTGACGAACCCAGAAACTGCGATCGGCAGGGTCAGCCGCCGCAGCGATCTTCTGCAGGACCTGCAGCTGCTGGGCAATTAACGGCGGGCGTTCTGTGGGCCCCGCCTCGACGAGACGGTCTTCCACCACCCGTAGCGCTTCCAGCAGTGGCTTGATCGCTTCACTCATCTGTGGGCCAACAGCATCCGCCGCAGGCATCTGGGGCGAGAAGAACGCCAACGGCTCACTGATTTCACCACTCTGGCCAGGCAGCTGCGGCAGGTCGACGGGTCGCCAGGCATCGCCACAACGAACCAGCGAGCCGACAAAAACCTGCCCGGCCGTGTCCCCGGCTTCGAACAGTGCCACCACGTTATCGTAGGCCATCACGTCAGCAGCGAGCTGCTCGCCGTCGGCCGCGAGCACCCCAGGAAGGGCGGCAAGCATGTTGTTCCAGCGAGCGGCTTGGCCAACCTGCTGCTGGCTGGCGGCCAGCTCGGCGAAGCCCTCTGCAGCAGCGGCGGTCCGCGTCGCCAGCGCCTCGAGAAGCTCACCGCGAAAACCGGCTGCTTCGAGCTCCTCCCGTGTTGGTAGCAGCCGTGTGAACCCACGTGAACTGCCACTCGCGAGTGCCGCCACGATCTCTGCAGTAGCCTCTTCCGCGGAAATGGAGAGCCAACGATCGAGTGTGCCATCCTCATCGTCATCCACGCCCCAGCGGCTGCCCGCCTCACCGAGCCAGCGGGCCTGATCGGCCTTTGAGTTGTTGTCGGAGTCGATGTCGCGGTAGACCTCAATACCGTTGCGGTAGTAGCTCCAGCGGTCCACCACACGGTCGTTGTTGGTGTCGGCGAAAGCACGCAAAACTCGTCCATCAGCAGCACGGACCACCCAGGCCGAGCCACCGCCCCCTTTCTCCATCTGGATCGAGGCCGAGGCCGCCTCCTCCGCGGAGAGCCGGTCGTACGCCACTCCCGGCTGAAACGGCTCGAGTCCCAAGGCATAGTCAACCGTTGGTGCGGCGATTCCGACAGACGACCAACTGCTCACGACAGCCCAGACAACCGCACTGGGCAAGAAACCGGCGAGCCCTAGGCTTCCTGCCAGCAAAACACGTCGACAACTCGTGACAATCACGATGGATCCCTCCCTGGAATCTGAGCACAACAGCAAGGCAACTTCTCAAGCGGCCCAACACATCGTTGTACTCCCCAGTCGGTTCGGGCGCCAGCGCCAAAACCTGCCTGGACAAAAGCCCGATTGATTTTGAGCAAACGGGTTCTAGACTTGGACTCTGCGGTTCGAGGTCCATGGTCCAAGAGCCGTTAGTGAGCGCGCGTAGCTCAGTTGGTTAGAGCGCCACCCTGATAAGGTGGAGGTCCCTGGTTCGAATCCAGGCGCGCGCATTCTCGAGCAAGTTTTGGCATCCTGCTTACGCTGGGGCTGGACATTGCGGGGACGTAGCTCAATTGGGAGAGCACCGGCTTTGCAAGCCGGGGGTTGTGGGTTCGATCCCCATCGTCTCCATTTTTCTGCTTTTAGCGGGACTGCTGACCGCGTGCCCCCACTGGCAGCTGCACAGATTGGCCTTGGCACCGTCAGGCGGTTGCAGCAGTGGAGCGGTTCCCACCCGGCTGCAGATCCTGGCCGATGGGCAGGGTACTCTGAGTTGCAGTGCTTTTGGGTGGCAGTGCTTTTGGATGGCAGTGCTTTCGTTGCTGCAGTCGCTTTGGGTGATGCAGTGTTACATGTGCCGAAAAGCCGTCGCAGCAGGCGTGTGCATGTGTTTGACAGGTTCCACTACCATTCAGCCGCGGTCATTCGGCATTCTTCCGCGGTGACACCGCAGACGGTTCTCCCTGGATGAGTTCTTTGCCCACACGCTCGACCGGCACAGACCACGTAACTGGCCTCTGCAGTCGCGGAGAACTCGAGGGAAGGCTGGCACAGCTTCTGCCGCCCGCAGACACCTCCTCAGAGTCTGCCGTGGCCCTGCTGCTGTGTGACGTCGTGGGCCTCAAAGAGGTGAACGATCGCGACGGCTTTCATGCTGGTGACGCCGTGCTCGCCGCCGCGTCCCGCAGGCTTCAGGATGTTTCCCGCGAGGCGGCGTTGCTCGCCAGGCTTGGTGGAGATGAGCTCATTGCCGTCTTTCTCGGGCCAGACTCTGAAAAACACGCCGCAGCCGCAGCCGCAGCCCTGTCACCTACACGCCACCCCAGCTCCCCCAGACTCCGCACCGCCTGGGGCACAGCAGCTGCCGAAGAAACGGCAGACGCCCTGATCGATCGTCTCTATGCAAGCATGCGGGCATCCTGAATACTGCGTCGCCCACCGCGTTTCTTCCCACCTGCCATTTCTCTCTGCCACCCCTCCCTTAAATGCCGCCCTCGGCGGCCCCTCCTATGTCATCAGCGGCCGACGTCCAAACCAGTAGCCCCAGCACCTCCTCCCGTCGCAGCGACCTGCGTAACGTGGCCATCATCGCCCACGTCGACCATGGGAAGACGACCCTTGTCGACTGCCTCCTGCGGCAGAGTGGCCAGTTTCGCGAGAGCCAGCTCTCAGGCGAACGGATCCTCGACTCCAACGACCTCGAACGCGAGCGAGGCATCACCATCCTCGCCAAAAACATCGCCCTCGAATGGAAGGGGGTGAAGATCAACATCATCGATACCCCTGGCCACGCCGACTTCGGTGGCGAGGTGGAGCGGGTGCTCCGTATGGCAGACGGCGTGCTCCTGCTCGTCGATGCAGCTGAAGGCCCAATGCCTCAGACCCGGTTTGTGCTTTCCAAGGCGTTCGAGGCTGGGCTTAAGCCGGTCGTGGTCGTCAATAAGATTGACCGCCCCGACGCACGCCCCGCCGCCGTACTCGACGAGGTGCTCGAACTGTTTTTGGAACTCGGAGCTGACGACGATCTGGCCGACTTCCCCTTCGTCTACGCGTCGGCACGCGATGGCTACGCATCACACGACGCCGCTGACCGCAGCGGCACGATGGAGCCGCTCCTCGAACTGATGCTGGAACGAATCCCAGGGCCCGCGGTCGATCAAGATGGGCCGCTGCGGATGCTCGTGACCACGCTCGACTGGTCGGACTATGTGGGCCGGATTGCCATCGGACGCGTTGAGTCTGGCACACTCCGCAAAGCGATGCCCGTCGTGCGTTCGACGGCCGCTGGCAGTCTCGAATCGGCCAAAGTCGTTGGGCTGCAGGTGTTTGACAAACTCGGCCGTGTCGATGCCGACGAAGCAACCGCAGGCGACATCGCAGCGATTCACGGCCTCGACAAGGTCGAGATCGGCGACACGATCTGCGATCCGAATAACCCGCAGCCGCTCTCGCGGGTCACCGTCGATGAACCGACACTGTCGATGGTGTTTGGCGTGAACTCCAGCCCGCTGGCTGGCCGCTCGGGCACCTTCTTAACCACCCGCCACCTCCGCGACCGGCTCAACAAAGAACTCGAGCGAAACGTTGCCCTGACCGTCGAACCAGTGGAAGGCAGTGAGCAGTTTCGGGTTTCAGGACGTGGGCTGCTGCATCTGTCGGTACTCATCGAGACAATGCGTCGGGAAGGCTACGAGCTTTCCGTCGGCAAGCCAAAGGTCATCCTCCGCCGTGAAGAGGGCGTGCTGCTTGAGCCGTTTGAGACGCTCGTGGTCGAGGTCCCGCAGGAGGCGCTCGGCCCAGTGATGGAACTAGCCGGCAGCCGTCGCGGGCAGCTGGTGCACATGGGAAATCGCGGTGACTTTGCACACGTTGTTTTCTCGATCCCAGCCCGCGGACTGATCGGCCTCCGCACCCGCGTGCTCAATGCCACCAAGGGTGAGGCGATCATGCACCATCGCTTTGAGGCATGGCAGCCTGCTGAGGGTGATGTCGCAGGCCGAGCCAATGGCGTGCTGATTTCGATGGTGCCGGGTAAGGCGGTGGCCTTCGGTCTCGATGGCCTTCAGGAGCGTGCCGATCTCTTCATCGCCCCTGGTGACGAGGTCTACGAGGGCATGGTCGTTGGTGAAAACTCTCGCAGCGGTGACATGGTGGTGAACCCAACCAAAGAAAAGAAGCTCACCAACATGCGGGCCAGCGGCAGCGATAAGAACATCCTGCTCAAGCCACCACGAAAGATGTCACTCGAAGAGGCCCTGGAATACATCGACGACGATGAGCTCGTTGAAGTCACGCCTGATGGGATTCGGCTGCGAAAAATCCTGCTCTCTGAGCATGAGCGTCGCAAACAAGCTCGGACGAAAGCCTAACGCTCTGCTGCCACGCTGACGCTCGTCGCCCCCATGCCAGCTGAGGCTTTCGTCGCTCTGCGGTGGCGGGAGCTTCGCACTGGCGAGGAATCAGCTCAGGGAAACTCGTACCCGCGGCCTTCCTCAACGAGTTCCAACCCGGGAATCGCCAACGCCTTGAGTTCCTGGCGAATCTCAGCGGCGAAGCGTGCTTTGCGGTGCACCACAATCCAGCGAACAGGCCTCGTTAGCTTGGCTACCTCTGCGGCGAAGGTCGCGGGGCAGTGGTGGCCCGTCTCACAGGCGAGGCCGTGCAAGGCATTGGGAAAGCTGACCTCAAGAAACACCGCATCAAGCCGCGGGGCAGCGTTGAGGTGCTCCCAGAGCATCGACGTGGGACCTGTGTCGGACGGGAACGCAACCACGGCGTCACCGTCATCTACAACGAGGCCGAGCGTGTCAACACAGTGATCCACCCGCAGCGGCGTAATGGTGAGGCCTGCTCGCTCGATCGAGGCTCCCGCCTGCAGCGGCGTCGCCTTCAGGAAAGGATCGGTCGCCGTAGAGAGATCGAAGAAATCAGGCCAGACCCGGCCATTGAAGATGTCGTGATGCAAAAAGTCGAGGACATCCGCTGCAGCAAGGATCTCCACACAGTTCGGGCCACGCTCATAGACATTTTCCAGCAGAATCGGCAGCGATGCGATGTGATCGATGTGTTCGTGCGTCACAAACACATGCCGCACCTTTCGTTGACGATCGAGATCTGCAAGGAGACCGATTGCACCGCCATCGATCACCACCGAGTCATTGACGAGATACGACACGAGAAACTGCGGCGAGTCGCCCGATTCCGACGACTTTGGCCCGACGCTCGACGGCAGCAGTTCAACTCGCATAACGGTCTCGTACGGATTTTGGAGAGAAGAGGGCAGGGCGGTCGCGGTCCTGGCAAGAACTCACAACGTAAAGAACTCGATGATCTTGCTGAGGAAATCTGTATGGGCCTCCGCCTTTTGACTCGATGAAAGCGAGATGGCGGCCTGTTCATCCTGCCGTCTGGCAAGCACCGCTCCAAACCGCTGCACGAGTTCTGGCTCCTCCCGGAGGAAATGCTCCACCATTGCTTTTTCAATCTCGATCAGTCGACCCTCTTCAAGCATCGTGACAGTCGCCGAGCGGGCAGCCCCCGTCAGGAGCGACATCTCACCAAAGAAGTCTCCCGGCTTGAAGATCGCCAACTGCTTTTCCTCGCCGTCGCCTCCACGGTAGCGAACTTCTGCCGTGCCACTCTGGACAATGTAGAGACTTGAGCCCGGCTCCCCCTGACGCACGATCTGCTCGCCCCCAGCATGCTGGCGATCCGTCGCCACAGCAGCCAATGCTTCGAGCCGCTCCCGGCCGAGCGGTTCAAGCAGTTCAACCTGCTCCAACGCCTGCAGCCGCTGAGCCACCGAGTCGTCCGCGGGCTCCTCGACCGAGAGAAGTTGCGTGAGTCGAATGGCATGCGTCGCCACGGGGATTTCAATGCCGTTCCGGGCGAGTGCAAACCAGATCCGGTCCCGAGCCATGCCGTCGACCTTGTCGCGCTTGTCAAACTCGGTGGTGAAAAGCCGAACCCAGTGTTCAACACCCCGATCAGTGAAGTTGTTCGTCACAACCGAGGGGGGAGGTGTGTCGAGCACCCCAAAGCTGCCTCGAAGAGCACTCAGGATGATCTGCTGCACCCGCTGTGGAGAGACGCTGTAGGGCGTCACCACATAGAGACTTCTCCGTGACCAGCGGTCCGGCTGCGTGAAGTTGCGAATCGATGCCTGTGCTAGCTGGCCATTAGGAATGATCACATACGCAAGATCGAGGGTGATCACCTTGGTGGCCCGCCAGTTGATCTCCACAACTTCGCCGATGTGCGACGGATTGTCGTCGTACTGAATCCAGTCGCCGAGTTTGAAAGGATTCTCCGCGTGGATCGCGAGGCCAGCGAACAGGTTGCCGAGCGTGTCTTTGCTGGCAAAACCAATCGCCGCCGAGATGATCGCCGAACCGGCAAAGATGCCCCCCGGATCGACGCCCGCCTCGAGCAGGATCACCACAAACGCCAACCCCACCGTGAGCCAGCGGAACACATCCAGGAAGATTTTTTGTATCGGGCCTGCAATCCGCTCCCAGACACTCACCGCCGCCACAAGCAGCAGAGAGTGAAAGAGCGACGCCAACACAAAAAACCGCACGCCGAACAAGGCGTAGCCGCTGTTTGCCCGCTCCTCCGGAAAGAGCAGGCTGACCAGCAGCGGCAAAGGCGCAAGCCCCAGGAGCACCATCGAGCCAATCGCGAGCCTTTTGCGGAGCCGGGGGGCGGTGAGCAGGTAGGCCACCAGAAAGATCACCGCCGCGACAAGTTCCCGGACCACGTCCCCATCGTGGAGGCGAACCTGCTCGATCAGGGGGCCGGCGTCTGGCATCTCAGAACTCGCATTTCTCGTCGAAAACAGGGGGCGATACGCAGAGAATACCGCACTGGGAACCAGACGGAACGGCCGTCTGGCGAGGCAATCTGGACGCGATAGACGGCTACAGCCGACTTACGTATACTGCGACGCTCCGCTGAAGGAGGCGGACAGGCTTCGGGTGCGCTCCAAAATGAGCTTGCTTCCAAAGCAGCATAGACGGTCCTTTTAGACAATCCTTTCATACACGAGCCCCCCGCGATGCGGCAGTGGGCAAGAGTCGTTTCAAATACGGGGTCTCATGGTCAAGCTGACAGTTCGGGAGCGGGAAAGCATTCAGGAGGCGGTTCGTCGCTTCCGTAAACTGGTCGAGCGAAGTGGCATCAAGAAGGAGATGCGTCGCCGTGAGTTCTTTGAGAAAGCCAGCGAGACGAAGCGGCGAGCTCGTCTGCGTGCTGAGCGTCGCCTCCGTCGTACCCGCCTGCTCGGTGGCTGAGTTCCCGGCATCCTCGGCTCACACGGGTTCGCCGGTTCGTGAGTCGCGAGCCTGTTGGTGAATCGAGAGCCACTTTCTGACGGTGGCCTTGACTGCTTGGGTTCGGTTCAGCTGTTGAGTCTCGAGCTGTCGTCGAAGGTGCGGGCATCGTGTAGCTACACCCGATGTCTGTGTGTCCGCAGGTTGGCCTCCAGTCGGAGTGAAGCCTTTGTCGACGACGGTTCCTGCGTCGCTGGGCGACCAGAGTCCCGAGCAGCCCTACCGCCATGAGGGCAAAGC
>Ga0181601_10003103_pt1 | contig 14098 bp, 10 predicted proteins | sample 041ome_8_FD_133020 | JGI IMG/M metagenome (GOLD analysis project Ga0181601, IMG submission 133020) | Coastal salt marsh microbial communities from the Groves Creek Marsh, Skidaway Island, Georgia - 041407BS metaG (megahit assembly) | ecosystem: Environmental > Aquatic > Marine > Intertidal zone...
GATCGCCGACGGGCCGCTAACCTCCAAACCTGCCGCGGCAGAACGACAGGACCAGCGTGCATCAACCGCATCTACGACGCGACGGCGAAGATCGACAGAGAGGGCCTTGGCCATGCAGGCTGGCCTCCTTCACGAGCCCTCATGATGAATCACAAAATAACGCCAAACGGAATCCCTAATGATTCAATTGCCGCTCAATCCGCTCTAGCTGTGGTTCCAGCAGCGTCAGATTGCCGATTGAATCGATGGCGGTATTTCGCGCGCGGACGATGTCATCCATCGCCATCGTGTCGTTATAGGGTGGATCGGGCCAATGTCGCTGGGCGGCGTCGCTCCAATCCTGCGGCATGATGTGGTCCAGATGGGGGGCCTCAACGGCAATCTCTCGAAGGGGTCGGCCGGACTGGACGGCTTCGAGTTCCAGCAGTAATTGCCGAACGCGCTGGCTACCATCCTGCCGGTATAGCGGCTCGCGGACCCAATGATTGCCGAACCGCGCGTTTGCGGGCCATAGACTATCAATGCCCAATTGGTCAGCAAGGTATTGCATCACGGTTTGCTTGGTGCATCCATCGCGCTGCATGTGGCGGCATAGGCTTGCGAGCGTTCTATGCAAGTTTCGGCGGCTTAGGCCACAGACGGTGCGCCTGACAATATACCCCAGGATCGCCCGACCAGCTGATCGCCTTTCATCTGGGGTAAGTGCATCAGCATTTGCCAGCGCAAGGAGTGGCGGGATGGCAGCGGTTGGTTTCCAAGGTTTAAGCCGTGGGCCTAGATCCGCAAGGCATGGGTGCGTCGCTGGCGCTTTTGGATCAATGAGCGTGCGGTAGTGCGCACCCGATAGTGCAATCTGCTGAACTTCATCAGCCACTGAACGAAAAGCGGGCGGGGATTTCTGCACATAGGCGCGGTAGGCATGGAATATCCGCTTGGTTGATGGGCCGCCGGCACCAGTAGAAACAAGGAAGTAGCGCAACAGATTATCGATCCGTAGCTGCCGCGCGCGACCGCCCAATTCTGATTCGCGCCAAAACGGATCGTTAGCAAAAGGCTGCCAGTACTCTCTGATCACGGCAGCCGCATCCTCCCCATTAATGCGGGCGCGGCGGACTATATCATTGCGGATCAGGTCAGCGGCATCCAGTGGCGCGCCCCTGTCGTTCAAAGCTTCAAAAATGGCAGGGCCATCATCCTCCGGTGCGAGGAAAATCGCGACCAGATGAAAATCCTCAAGGATCGCTTGCAGGAGCGCATCGGCCCGTTCTGCGATTGAAGCATTGCGGACGCTTGGATCGAACGCAGCAATGCTGGTGCCATCAATGAACGCGTTGGTCCAATCCAGCAGTGAGACATGCGCCGCCAAGCAATCTGGTCCACCAACCGATCGGCGGAACCGCGCGCCGCCTCTAGCGAACCTGTCTGGCCAGCGTGCGCTTAAGGATTTCTGATCCCCGGCTTTAACGGCATAACGTATGTGCTCAGCATCGGCTTCCGCACCGGTTAGCTTCGGATGCGCTATTTCAGTGTTTTCAAGCCGCCGCCGGGCTGCTGCTGCGATAAAATCAAGCTCCCGTGCTTGTGCTGCCGCTGCCAGCGCCGCCACGCTCAGATGCAAAGTGATCAACCTTTGTTGACCATCAATAATTTGCAGATGTTGGTTGGGGATCGGGGATTGTGCTTCCGCCTGGAGCAAGATTGCGCCCATAAAATGTGGGGTAGTGGCTTTGTTGCCACTTAAGCGCAATGCTGCGCGGCGCTCTACATCCGCCCAATATGGCGCTAGCTGGTCGGTTTCGGTCCAGATATACCGACGTTGGAACAAAGGCGTGCGAAAGCTGCGGTCGGGCCTGAATAGGGCACCGACGGATAAAGCCTCAGTTTGCATATTTCCCCCAATGTATATGCCATTGGGAAACTTTAGGATGTTTTTTGAGGGATACAATGGAAAATATTTAGAATCATACGTCTATAGGTAGTGAGTATCCGTATTTAACCTGCTTCAAGGCAAAGCTGGATTTGATATTGGCGACGCCTGGGAGGTTTGTCAGGCGGTCCATCAGGAAGCGGTGGAAGGCGTCTAGGTCTGGGGCGACGACGCGGAGGAGGTAGTCTGCGTCGCCGGTCATCAGATAGCATTCCATGACTTCAGGGGCGTTTGTGACAGCGGCCTCAAACGCCTCCAAATTAGCCTCAGTTTGTCGTTCGAGCGTGACTTGCAGGAAGACGCTGACGGGCAATCCGACGGCGGCGGCGTCGATGATGGCGGCACGGCCCCGAATCACGCCCGAAGCCTCAAGGGCGCGTACCCGGCGCAGGCAGGGCGACGGTGATAACCCGACACTCTGGGCAAGCGCTACATTGCTAAGACCAGCATCCGCCTGTAGCGCTTGCAGAATCCGCAGGTCTGTCTGATCAATCGTGAATTTTGGCATGATGTAGCGTAGTTATAGCATAATTTAGCATGATTGCGCAATATACGAGCTATGGGCGCGCAAGAAAACAAGAATGCGCTGTTTGAACCCGGCTATACTGGCACCATCTGTTTTCGGGGAGACCGTTGCCATGTCTGATCATTCCAAGCCGCAATCAAATCGCGTCAAGCTGATGGAAACACTGGCGGATCGGGTGCTTTGGCTGTCCAGCTGGATCATCCATAACGCCAATCATATTCGCCCAAATCTGGACGGCTTGAAGGTTGGCGGGCATCAGGCGTCGAGCGCGTCCTGCGCGCAAATTCTAACCGCGCTGTATTTCCATGCGCTGCGGCCCCAAGACAGGGTGGCGGTGAAGCCCCATGCGAGCCCAGCCTATCATGCGATCCAATATCTGATGGGCCGCCAATCCCGTGAAAAGCTGGAACGATTCCGTGCACTTGGCGGCGCGCAAGCCTATCCATCCCGCAGCAAAGACGCCGATGACGTGGATTTCTCAACGGGGTCTGTTGGTTTGGGCGCTGCGATGACGGTGTTTGCGTCCCTGGCGCAGGATTATGTGGCTGCGCATCAGGGCCTGAAGAACCCCGCAGCCGGTGAAGAACCCGGCCGCATGGTCGCTATCGTTGGTGATGCGGAGCTCGATGAAGGCAATATCGCCGAATGTTTGATGGAAGGCTGGAAACACGACGTTCGTGATGTTTGGTGGGTGATTGATTACAATCGCCAAAGCCTGGATAGCGTCGTCAATGATGATCTGTTTGATCGGATCATGGGCCTGTTCAAAGCCATGGACTGGAATGTTGTCGAGCTGAAATATGGCAAGCGGCAGCTGGCAGCGTTCGCCGAGACTGGCGGCGAGGCGCTGCGCACTTGGATCGATGAATGCCCTAATAGCACGTATTCCGCGCTCACCTTCAAAGGCGGTGCGGCGTGGCGGGAGCGGATTGAGGACGAGATTGGCCACAAACCGGGTATTCGCGCGATCCTGGACAAGCGGGATGACGCAACACTGGCACGGCTGATGGAGGATCTGGGCGGTCATTGCCTCGAAACCCTGATGGAAGCCTTCGATGAGGCAGCCAAAACAGATGCGCCAACATGCTTCATTGCCTACACGACCAAAGGTTTCGGGCTGCCGCTCGCGGGGCACCAGGACAATCACGCCGGGCTCATGACGGTCGACCAGATGGCCACCTTCAAAGCAGCCCGCAATGTGCCGGACGGCGCTGAATGGGAGCCATGGGCCGGTGTTGATGATCAGGCCACGGCACTGCAAGCGCTGGTCGATTCCGCGCCCTTCATCGCCCGGAAAACCGCGCCGCCTGTGAAAAAAGCAGAGATCGCGGTGCCTGACCTTGCAGTCAAAGGATCAGCAAAGGCATCCACGCAGGAAGGCTTTGGCCGCATCCTGGCTGAGGTCGCCCGGAGCGGCGGTGAGTTGGCGGAGCGGATCGTGACGACTTCGCCTGATGTCACGGTCTCAACCAATCTTGGCGGATGGGTCAATCGCACCGGCGTGTTTAGCCGAAAGCCGAAGGCGGATGTCTTCAAGGCTGAGAACGTGCCGTCCACGCAGCGCTGGGAAGAAAAGCCAGAAGGCCGCCACCTGGAGTTGGGCATTGCTGAAAACAATCTGTTCCTGGCATTGGCGGCCCTTGGCCTGACCGAACCGCTGTTTGGCCGGCGGTTGCTGCCGGTTGGAACATTGTACGATCCGTTTGTCGCGCGTGGTCTCGATGCATTGATTTATGCCCTGTATCAGGGGGCTAAGTTCATGGTCGTTGGCACGCCTTCGGGTGTGACGCTTGCGCCAGAAGGCGGCGCGCACCAAAGCCAGACAACCTCGCTCATCGGTATGGGATTGCCCAATCTGCACAGTTATGAACCGGCTTATGTGGATGAGCTGGCGGTTATTATGCAGGCGGGATTCGAGGAAATGCTGTCTGATGATGGCGTCTCCTCATACCTTCGCCTCTCGACCAGAGGGTTAGAACAGCCCCAACGTCAGATGGATGCGAGCCTTCAGCAGGCCGTTCTGAAGGGGGCCTATTGGCTGAAACCGCCAGGGAAATCAGCGGATATCATCATCGCCGCCATGGGCGCAGTCGTGCCTGAAGCCTTAGAGGCGCATGCCGCACTGCTGGAAGATTGCCCAGATGCTGGGGTGCTGGTGATAACGTCGCCTGATCTTCTGCATGAGGATTGGCTTCGGGCTGAGCGGGCGAATCGGCTGGATCATGCACATGTCCGCACATTGCTTGACGCTGCCCCACTGGGGGCAGGCCTTGTCACCATCTGTGACGCGCATCCGGCGACGCTTGGGTGGATTGGTGCTGCTTCGGGCCGGGATGTGGCAGCGCTTGGCGTTGAAGGTTTCGGCCAATCCGCCAATCTGCCCGACCTGTATCGCACGCTGCGTATCGACGCAGATGCTATATTGGACGCCGCGGCGCGCGTTATCTGGCGTGCGCAAACGGCCTAAACAGTGCTGGATTACATGATAAATATCACTGCAACGGCGATTCCGGGCCCCCAGGCCTTTCGCAGTGGGCTTGAATGCTATAGAACGCGCGGTTCGTAGCGGCTTTACGATGTCGATATGCGGGTGTGGCGGAATTGGTAGACGCGCCAGATTTAGGTTCTGGTGACCTACGGTCGTGGGGGTTCGAGTCCCTTCACCCGCACCATCGGCACTATAAAGCTAGGACATAATCTTCTTTCTCAGGCGACGGATTATTCAGGATGCAGGTGACGGAAACGCTGGCCGAAGGCCTTAAGCGCGAGTACAAAATGGTGATCGAAGCGAGCGAAATTGACGCCGCTGTTGAAGATCGCTTGAAGGAAATGGCACCGACGGTGTCCCTGCCTGGGTTCCGCCCTGGCAAAGCGCCCGTCAAGATCCTGCGTCAGCGCTTTGGTAAGTCCGTTATGGGCGAGGCGATTGATCAGAAAGTCCGTCAGGTCGTCAATGACACCTTTGAAGACCGTGGCCTGACGCCTGCGATTGAGCCGGACATCGACTTCGGTGAATTCGAAGAAGGCAAAGATCTTGAGTTCACACTCAAGACCGAAATTATGCCAGAGATTGAACCGGCAGATTTTTCGACCTTCGAACTGGTCCAGCTTGAAGTGCAGGCCAAAGACGAAGAGATTGAAGCAGAGCTGAATAATCTGGCTGAAGCCGCCCGCGAGGCGACGGAAGTGACGGAAGCGCGCCCCGCAGTCGACGGTGATATTCTCACCATTGATTTTGTCGGTAGCGTTGACGGCGAAGAATTCCCGGGCGGCCAGGCTGATGCCTATGACCTGGAATTAGGCGCTGGCAGCTTCATCCCTGGCTTTGAAGAGCAACTGGTTGGCGCATCCGCTGGCGATGAGCGCGAAGTGAACGTCACGTTCCCAGAAGAATACGGCGCAGAGCATCTCGCAGGCAAAGCCGCTGTGTTCAAAGTGAAGGTGCACGGCCTTAAAGAAAAAGCCGCGCCGACCATTGATGATGAGCTGGCCAAGCGCGTTGGCATGGAAGATTTGGCAACGCTGAAGGCGCAGATCGCTGAACGCATTTCCAAGTCCTACGAAGAAGCCGCGCGTGGCCGCACCAAGCGCGAACTGTTCGACAAGCTGGACGAAGCGCACACATTCGATGCACCGCCGACCTTGGTCGAGCAGGAATTCGAAGCGATTTGGGGGCAAGTTAAAGAACAGCTTGAAGGCGACAACGCTGAAGAGGTCCGTGAAGGCAAGACGGATGAAGAGCTTGAAGCTGAATACCGCGTTTTGGCTGTTCGCCGGGTTCGCCTTGGTCTCCTGCTCGCTGAAGTCGGCAAGCGGAATAATGTGCAAGTGAACGAACAGGACATCAGCCAGGCAATCCGCGCCCAGGCCGCAAGCTTCCCCGGCCAAGAGCAGATGGTCTACGAATTTTATCAGAAGAACCCGCAGGCGCTCGGCCAGGTGCAGGCACCGATCTTGGAAGAAAAGGTCGTCGATTTCATTCTGGAACTGGCCAAAGTGGAAAAGCGTCCGGCAACAGCTGGAGAGCTGGCTGAGGATGATGATGCGGCAGCTGGTGACAGCGCCGCTTGACGTTTCACGGTTGGCGCGCAATTTAGCGGTACATCATCACGTTTTGCCAAACTTGTTTACCAAGTGGCCGCATGAATGCTGTACCGTTTTCGAATTGCCCGCCGAATCGCCCTAATTAAACCAAAAATTAGGCATGCGGCGGCGAATGTCTGCGCGATACCCCGCGCCTATAACTGGAGCCTATGAGCCGCATGACCGCGTTCGATCCCACAGCCTCTGATCCCCGCGCCCTGTTTTCCAGCACGGCGACCCAAACCCCGACGATGAACGCCCTTGTGCCGATGGTGGTCGAGCAGACCAATCGCGGCGAGCGTGCCTATGATATCTATTCACGGCTCCTCAAGGAGCGGATCATTTTTCTGACCGGCCCCGTTTATGACGAAGTGTCGGCACTGATCTGCGCGCAGCTTCTATTCTTGGAAGCAGAAAATCCGGACAAAGAAATTTCCTTCTACATAAATTCACCAGGCGGCGTTGTGACAGCGGGCCTCGCGATTTATGACACCATGCAATACATCCGAGCGCCTGTGGCGACGCTCTGCATTGGCCAAGCTGCTAGCATGGGCTCACTGCTGATGGCGGCAGGTGCCGCGGGCAAGCGCTATTGCCTGCCGAACGCCCGGATTATGGTGCATCAGCCCTCTGGTGGATTCTCTGGGCAAGCGACAGACATTGAAATTCACGCCCGTGAAATTCTAAGCCTCCGCCAGCGCTTGAACGAGATTTACGTCAAGCATTGCGGCCAGGATATCAAGACTGTTGAGGAAGCCTTGGAGCGTGATCGTTTCATGTCTGCCGAAGAAGCCAAGGAATTTGGCATCGTCGACGAGGTGGTGAACGAACGGCCGGGCAGCCCAGACGACGAGGAATAGGAAGAACCGGCGCTGATGACGGTTAAGTGAATTGGGCGGAACCTTTTCCGCCCATATTTACGGTTTCTTGGCAGGTGCCGGGCGTAAATGCAGTTACAGAACCGTCAAGTTCTGTGATTTAAGGCCTGAAAAGCGCAGCCACGGCGTTTTACAGGGCTTGACAGAGCGTTTACCATAAGAGTCTCGACTTACCGTGGGCCGAATGGAATTCATATGAACAAATCATCCAGCGGCGATTCCAAGAACACCCTGTACTGCTCTTTCTGCGGGAAGAGCCAGCATGAGGTGCGCAAGCTGATCGCTGGCCCGACTGTATTCATCTGCGATGAATGCGTTGAGCTTTGCATGGACATTATCCGCGAAGAACATAAGAGCAGTATGGTCAAATCCAAGGACGGCGTTCCAACGCCGGCAGAGATTTGTGAAGTGCTCAGCGATTATGTCATTGGCCAGGATCGTGCCAAGCGCGTCCTCTCCGTCGCGGTGCATAACCACTACAAGCGCCTCAATCACGGTGCAAAGAACGGCGAACTTGAGATCGCGAAATCCAACGTCCTGCTCATCGGCCCGACCGGTTCCGGCAAGACGCTGCTGGCCCAGACGCTGGCCCGCATCCTGGATGTTCCGTTCACAATGGCCGATGCAACGACGCTCACCGAAGCCGGATATGTTGGCGAGGATGTCGAAAACATCATCCTGCGGCTGCTGCAAGCTGCGGACTACAATGTTGAGCGGGCGCAGCGCGGCATCGTTTATATCGATGAAGTCGACAAGATCAGCCGCAAGTCTGATAACCCCTCGATCACTCGGGATGTTTCGGGTGAAGGGGTGCAGCAGGCGCTGTTGAAGATCATGGAAGGCACCGTTGCTTCCGTGCCGCCCCAGGGTGGCCGCAAGCATCCGCAGCAGGAATTCCTGCAGGTTGATACGACGAATATCCTGTTCATCTGCGGCGGCGCGTTCTCTGGCCTGGAGCGGATTATTTCCGCGCGCGGCAAGGGCACGGCCATGGGCTTCGGTGCCGATGTACGTTCGCCAGATGAACGGCGTCATGGCGAAGTGCTGGCCGAAGTTGAGCCAGAAGATCTGCTGAAGTTCGGCTTGATCCCAGAATTTGTGGGCCGTCTGCCTGTCCTGGCGACGCTGAGCGATTTGGATGTTGAAGCACTGGTTGAGATCCTGACCAAGCCAAAGAATGCTTTGGTCAAGCAGTACCAACGCCTGTTTGATATGGAAGACGTGAAGCTAACCTTCACCGATGATGCGCTTGAAGCGCTTGCAGAGCGGGCGATTCAGCGGAAAACTGGCGCACGTGGCTTGCGCTCCATCATGGAAGAAATCCTGTTGGAGACCATGTTCGACCTGCCAAGCCTGGAAGGTGTGGATGAGGCCATCGTCAACCGTGAAGTCATTGAGGGCCGTGCCCAGCCGCTTTATGCTTATGCCGAAGCGGAAGATGAGACCGCAGCGAGTCCGGATATGGCTTCCTAAGTGGATTAATGGGCGTTTGCGCTCCTGCCAGACGTATTTAAATTGTAGAAACCGGGCTTTCGAGCCCGGTTTTTGTGTTTCAAACGGTTTTCTTCCGGCTTAAACACGGTTTCAGACTTGAATAATTGCTTTTTCAGGCCCACTTAAACCATCTGTTACCTGTCGAAGCGTCATGCTTACGACTGAACGTCACATCAGGAATGCCAAATCCATGACAGGCTCCAATACCTTCCCGGTCCTGCCGCTGCGCGACATCGTGGTTTTTCCACACATGATCGTGCCTTTGTTCGTAGGCCGTGAAAAATCCGTCCGCGCCCTGGAAGAAGTCACCAATGGTGACGGTCGGATTCTGCTTGCCGCCCAAAAAGACGCGGGCGTTGATGATCCGGGCCCAGACGATATATATACCGTCGGCGCGGTCGGTTCGATCTTGCAACTGCTAAAACTGCCCGACGGCACGGTGAAAGTGCTGGTCGAGGGGGGTGATCGCGCGCAGATTACCGGATTCACAGGCCGTGAGGACTATTTCGAAGCCACTGCCGATGTGCTGACCGAAGGCGATGATGATGCGAATCCGGAGCTAAAAGCGCTCGCGCGGACCGTCGTCACGCAGTTCGAATCCTACGTCAAGCTAAACAAGAAAATCCCGCCGGAAGTGCTGGTTTCGGTCAATCAGATCGAAGAGCCATCTAAGCTCGCCGATACGATTGCGGCGCATCTGGCTCTCAAAATCCCAGAGAAGCAGGAACTGCTGGAGGCTGTCAGCGCGAAGGAAAGGCTCGAGCGCGTGTTCGCTCTCATGGAAGGTGAGATCGATGTTCTGGAGGTCGAGAAGCGCATCCGTGGCCGCGTTAAGCGCCAGATGGAGCGGACCCAGCGCGAGTATTATCTGAACGAACAGATGAAGGCGATTCAGCGCGAACTCGGCGACGACGACGAAAAAGATGAAATCGCAGAGCTCGAAGAGAAGCTTTCAAAAGTCAAACTTTCTAAGGAAGCCCAGGAAAAGTCGCAGGCTGAGCTGAAGAAGCTCCGTAATATGAGCCCGATGTCGGCGGAAGCGACGGTCGTCCGCAACTATTTGGACTGGATGACCTCGATCCCCTGGAAGAAGCCTAGCCGGGTGAAGCGCGATCTGAAGGGGGCGGAAGCAGTCCTGAATTCCGATCACTATGGCCTGGAGAAGGTCAAAGAGCGCATCCTTGAATATCTCGCAGTGCAGACGCGTATGCGGAAGGTCAAAGGACCAATTCTTTGCCTTGTTGGCCCGCCTGGCGTTGGTAAAACCTCACTTGGCCGCTCGATCTCTAAGGCGACAGGGCGGAATTTCGTGCGGATGTCGCTTGGCGGCGTGCGCGATGAAGCGGAAGTGCGTGGCCATCGCCGCACATATATCGGCTCCATGCCGGGTAAGATTATCCAGGGTATGAAAAAGGCAAAGAGCTCCAACCCGCTCTTCCTACTGGATGAGATCGATAAACTTGGTTCAGATTGGCGCGGCGATCCGTCTTCGGCGCTGCTTGAAGTGCTCGATCCCGAACAGAATTCAACCTTTGCCGATCACTACCTTGAGGTTGATTACGATCTTTCGGACGTGATGTTCGTTACCACCGCCAATAGCCTGCGCATGCCGCAGCCGCTGTTGGATCGGATGGAGATCATCCGTATTCCTGGCTACACCGAGGACGAGAAGGTTGAGATCGCCAAACGTCACCTGATCGACAAGCAGGTCAAGAATCATGGCCTGAAGAAGGGCGAATGGGCGATCACGGATGATGGCCTCCGGGACCTTGTGCGCTACTACACCCGTGAAGCGGGCGTGCGTAACCTGGAACGGGAGATCGCCAATCTAACGCGTAAAGCCGTGCGCGAGATCGTGGCCGGCGAGAAAGCCTCAATCAAAGTCACTAAGCGGAACTTAGAAAAGTACGCAGGAATCAAGAAGTACCGCTATGGCAAGGCGGAGCTTGAAGATCTGGTTGGCGTTGTGACCGGTTTGGCGTGGACCGAGGTTGGCGGCGAATTGCTGTCAATTGAAGCGGTTGTTATGCCGGGCAAGGGCAATGTCGCGCATACCGGTAAGCTTGGTGACGTGATGCAGGAATCGGTGCAAGCCGCCCGCAGCTTCGTCCGCTCGCGCCTGCTGCACTATGGCATTCTGCCGCCTGACTTCACAAAGCAGGATATCCACGTGCACGTGCCTGAAGGCGCCACGCCCAAGGATGGCCCTTCCGCTGGTGTCGCCATGTGCACGTCCATCATTTCCGCGATGACGGGCATTCCTGTTCGTGCTGACGTTGCCATGACCGGTGAAATTACTCTGCGCGGCCGCGTCCTTCCGATTGGTGGCTTGAAAGAGAAACTGCTGGCAGCACTCCGCGGCGGTCTGCAGACGGTCGTGATCCCGAAGGATAATGAGAAAGACCTGGCGGACATTCCAGATAACGTCCTGAAGGCACTTAAAATTTATCCGGTCGAAACAGTGGACGAAGTCCTCAAGCATGCACTGACCCGTCAGCCAACGCCGGTTGAATGGTCTGAAGCAGAAGCGGCGGCTGCCGAAGCCGCTGTTGCGAAGGCTGCAAGTTCCGAAATTGTTGCCCATTAAGGCCTCGTGCCTTCCGCATGACGGAAAATCTGTGAAGGGGCACCCTGTAAAACGGGTGCCCCTTTGCGCATGCGCTTATCAGGCGTAGACTCGCATCTGCCATTAGGGGCACGGACCTGCGGCGGAATGCGCAGTTTAGACTGTTGATAAAAAAGCAGTCTGTCGATTGACGGAACCGAAACCGCCTGTATTCTGCCCTCCATTCGAAACATTGGATTTCGCTTTTTCGGAATGGCCCGGGCGAAATAAGTGATAGGGAGCTACACGTGAACAAGAACGAATTAGTTGCAGCCGTCGCCGATGGCGCGGACCTCAGCAAGGCGGACGCCGGTAAAGCCGTCGATTCCGTATTCGATGCGGTTTCCGATGCGCTGAAGGGCGGCGACGAAGTTCGCATTGTTGGCTTCGGCACATTCTCCGTCGCGTCGCGCGCGGCCTCCACAGGTCGTAACCCACGCACCGGTGAAGCCATCCAGATCAAGGCTTCCAAACAGCCTAAGTTCAAGGCTGGTAAAGGCCTCAAAGACGCAGTTAACTAAGCGCGTCTTACGGATTAGGGCCATCTACGCCGACTGTGGCGTAGATGGCTCATTCTGTGTCTTTAGACGGTTTTGGGTTTGGGCGATTAGCTCAGTTGGTAGAGCGCCTCGTTTACACCGAGGATGTCGGCAGTTCGAGCCTGTCATCGCCCACCATCCGTTTCAGGCATCTGACGGTGTTAGCTGCGCTTCCATCGCGGTGATGCGTATTTTATAGTTTTGTTTGTGAGCGTCGCAGGTGCGGCGCTTTTTGTGTTTCTGGGGAGTGCGGAGTGTGATCAATCCTGGCGGGAAATCTCTTCTAGGCAAAACAGCCATCGTTACAGGGGCTGGAAAGAACATCGGCAAGCGCGTGGCGGAGCATCTGGCAGCAATTGGTGCTAATGTTGTCGTCAATGGGCGCAGTGACCAAGCCGCTGTTGAGGAGACTGTCGCGGGCCTGGAGCGGAACTACGGCGTAAAGGCGTTGGCATACATGGCTGACGTCACGAATCGCACAGAGGTTGACGCCATGGCTGCGGCTGCGATGGATCGCTTTGGGCGGATGGACGTGATCGTCAGCAATGTCGCGCACCGCAACCAAACGCCATTCCTGGATATGGATTACAGCGAATGGCGGAGCGTTATCGATTCGGCATTGGATGGGGCGTTTCACGTCTGCCAGGCCTTTACGCCACATATCATTGCGGGCGGTGAAGGGGGGGCGATTGTGACGCTCAGTGGAATTTCGAATCGGGTCGGGACGCTGAACCGAATTCATGTGAACACGGCGAAGGCTGGCCTCGAAGGTTTCACGCGTGGCCTGTCGCGCGAATTAGCGCAGCATCGCATTACAGTGAACGCCGTCGCACCCGGCATGATTGATACCACACGCGGCGCAAGTTCTGGCGCGCGTCCAAGCATGACGGATCGCGGAATTCCGCTGAATCGTGCGGGCTCGGTGGATGAGGTGGCAGCAATGATCCGCCTGCTCTGCACACCGGAAGGGGCCTACACCACGGGGCAGACGATTCAAGTAAATGGCGGCGTTTACATGGCGTAAGGTACTCGCCCCTATATTGTTCGTTAGAGGGTATTGACGGCGCGTCCCAGCGCCAGTAAATACCGCCGTCTCAACTGTGCGCCCCGCGCCAGTTTGGGGGTGTAGCTCAGTTGGTTAGAGCGCTGGCCTGTCACGCCAGAGGTCGCGGGTTCGAGTCCCGTCACTCCCGCCATTTGCATTTCAAAAGTAAACGACGAACCCACATACTTATCCTTGATTGGGCCAGCCGACCTTTGCGCGGCAAACGACAACAGGCCTTACTGAAATCATTGGAGATTCAAACGCCAACACATTTGTTGGCACTACGGACCGTATTTTTTACGGCCTGGGCGGCAATGACCGATTTTTTAGCAACGCCGGGCAAGCGTCCTGGTTTGTGGGCGGCAGCGGCGCAGATCGGTATGAAGTAAACACGAATGCATTTGTGTTGATCCAAGACGCCGGTGGCAGCTCTGGAGACGTCCTCAAGCTCTCGCGGATTGATTTCAATAAGACGACATCCTTTGCTGGATTTATTGACAACCGCCACCTGATCGCCATGGATTTTATCGGTGATCCGAATAACGTGACGCCTGCAAATTCCCAGATTGTCATCGTGATTGACTATAAGACCGCCAGCAGCGGCATTGAGCAGGTGCAGCTTGGCAGTGGGACGTTCAGCCGGGCGCAGATTGATAGCCTGCTGCCGCAAACGGCAAATTTTCTCGGGAACATTTCCTCTAGCAGCGTGAATATCCCGAACTTTAGTGGGTCTTTGAATTCAGCGGTCAGCGCTGTCGCTCAGCGCGCCGCAGCGCTTGAAGCGCCAACTTTTCCAAATTTGCGCGCCGATAGCTTCACTCTGGATGATCAGACCTGGGAGGCCGGACAGTCTGTCCGCGCGGACTGGACGACACGCAATGTGGGCGATGGCGCAGCCGCCGTCACGCGATCTGCCGTCTACATATCAACGGATGCCAACATCACGACCGCTGATACGCGCCTGGCCATTGAGAGTGGCACGAGCGCCCTCAACCCCGGCA
>Ga0181601_10003106_pt1 | contig 14090 bp, 3 predicted proteins | sample 041ome_8_FD_133020 | JGI IMG/M metagenome (GOLD analysis project Ga0181601, IMG submission 133020) | Coastal salt marsh microbial communities from the Groves Creek Marsh, Skidaway Island, Georgia - 041407BS metaG (megahit assembly) | ecosystem: Environmental > Aquatic > Marine > Intertidal zone...
CGTTCTGGTCGGGTCTGCCGCCCGTCGCGTTCGCCGCCGTCGAGCGAGCGAATCGAGCGCCGGCCGTCCCGGAGGAGGCGCGGCGTCCGAGCGTCCCGGAGGCGCTGGAAGGCGAGAAGCGCTCCGCGCGCGCGTCTCCGACACATCTTTCACCGAGCGACGCGGTGAAAGACACGTCTTTCACCGCGTCGCTCGAATCGCGATTCGAAAAAAAACTATCGCTCAAACTGCTCTCTCCCAGGCGCAAGCCGCCGACGCCCCGCGTCGTGGAGGCGCGCCACGAGGAGCGCCGCGACGCCGAGGCGAAAACGGCGCGCGAAAGCGAGAGCTTCGCGTTTTGGGCGTCGGCGCCGGCGTCGCGGTCGGCCTCGGCGCCGGCGTCGCCGAGCGGCGCGTCGCCGCGCGCCGACGGGTCGCTCGACGCGCGGGGTCGCTTCGGGGACAGCTTCGGGAACGACGATCACGCGACGTCCACGCGGAAAGGGAACGAAGCCGTGTTCCCGGGACGCGAGGCGCGGGCGAACGATCCCGCCGCCGCCGCCGTGGCGGCGGCGGCGTCGCGCGTGCGCGCGCTGCCCGCCTCGGTCGCGCGGCGGCTCGCCGCGGCGGAGGCGATGCGCGGGAACGACGCGGAGACACCGGAGTGGCGCGAACAGTCTCGCGAACAGTCTGAACAGTCTCCGGGTTCGAGTTCGGGGAGTTCCGCGTCTGATGAACTCGCGCCGAGGTTGTTTCGAACCTGGGTCGCCGGGCACGGCGGGTCGCGGTTTTCCGCGACGGCGGAGCGCGCGCGCGGCGACGCCCCGAAACCCTCGGCGGCGGCGCTCGCGGCGGCGCGCGCGCGCGACGCCGCGAGGGGAAACAGAGTAATCTCTTCTTCTTCGATCGGGAGAAATCATACAAGTACTGCGCCGAAAACGACGAATACGAGCTTTCGTCGAGGCGACGAAAGCGATAAGTATGGGCGCGCGGTTGTTTCGCCGCCGCCGGCGCGGCGCGCCGGCGACCTCGACCGCCTTCGCGCGATGCGCCGGCGGCTCCAGGCGGAGTATGAAGTCGAAGCGCACGCGATGCGTCTCAGGAACTCGTCCTCGGCGCGGAAACGTGATGACGTCCTCGGAGTCCATTCGGAGTCTCCGCGGAGTCCCGGCGAGTCCCGCGCGGCGTCGGCGAAGGACGCCGAAGGGCGAAGGACGCCTCCGGACGGAAACGCGGAGGAGGAGGTGTGGCACGACCTCGCGCGGCTCGGCGGGTTCGCGTCGTTCGAGGAGGTGCCCTCCTCCGCGAAGCCACTGGACGTGCCCTCCGCGCGGCTCAGGGCGGCGTACGCCATGGAGGCGCACCGGCAAAACGGGGGGTCGTTCGGGCCCGGGCCCCCCCGGTCGGGACGCGACCCGACGCGACGAGACGAAGACGACGAAGTCGCCGCGCGCTATTCGTCGTCGTCGCCGCGCGGCGAAATCACGCCTCGCGCCGTGGGGTCTCCCGAGACCGCCAAGGCGGGCTTCGACGCGCTCTTCCGCAGGCGCGAGGCGCGGCGGGCGGCCGAGGCGAACGCGGTCCGGCGGCCGCGGACAGACGGGGGGGGGACGTATCGTCGGTAGCGACGCGGCGTTTCGCGTCGTAGACTTGTACTTTGGTTAGTTTGTGTCCACGTGATTGCAGTGTGACGAAAAAAAAAAAAAACATGATGCGCGAGTCCAGATCGCACCGGAGATGGGCGGCGCGTCAGTGCGGACGCGCGCGTGCGGCGCGGCATGGCGGCGAACCACCCGCAGCTCGGCGCGGCGCTGAGCAACATCGCGGAGCTGAACCGGGTGTACCTGGAGCATCAGCGCGAGTCGCTCCGCGAGGCCGAGGCGGGGTCGCGCGGCTCGGAGAAGAGCGCCAAGAATCCGAAGAAGCGCGACGACCGGGAGAAGAAGCCCAAGAAGCGCAAGGACAAGAAGCGCAAGGACGACCGGAAAAGCAAGAAGCGCAAGCGCGAGAGGGACGATACGAAGAGCAAGCGCGGAAAGAAGAGCAAGAGCCGGTCTCGGAAGGAACGCGAGGCTTCGTCTTCGTCTTCTTCTTCTTCTTCTTCCTCCCGGTCGTCGGGTGAATCGAGCGGTGGATCCGACGACGACGGAGTCGTAGGATGCGCCTCGGACTCGAACGCCGTGGACACCGCGAAGCGCATCCTCGCGGGTTTCCCCGACGTCCGCACGGACTTGGCGAACATCCTGCGAAGCGTCGACGCCGGCGAAGCCGTCTCGGTGGCGGGCGTGCCGGATGACCGTCTGCGCGCGGAGATGACGGCGCTCTTCCGCGCGCTCGGGATGCGAGCCCGCGAAACCGCCAAAACGGGGCGCCTCTGGTCCTCGCGAAAGGGCGCAGAGGCGGTTCTCGCGAGGGGCGCGCCCGCGTTCGAGGGCGTTGGAGGGGAACAAACACTCGAAACTCTCTCTGAAACGCGCGGAAAAGAAAAAGACGCGGCGCCCGACCCCGAGGTGGCGCGCGCGGAGGAGGCAAAAAACCTCGCGCCGATCGTCGCGCCGAACGAAGCGAACGAAGCGGTCGTTCGCGAAGCGGCGCTCGCGCGACGCGCGGAGGCGAAAAACGAAAACGACGACGCGCGAACGACGAAGCCGCCCGTGACGAACCCGACGGAGCTTCACGAAAGGGAACCCGTGACGCACATCGAGCCGCCGGCCATCGGTCCGTCGATCGGTCCGGCGATGCCCCCTCCCTCGCGTCCTCCGCCGCGCGTCGTGCTCGGTCCGGCGATGCCCCCTCGCGCGGCGCTGGAGGCGGCGGCGGCGCTCGCGGCGGACGGCGACGTCGGCCCCGCCCCCCCCGAGATCGTGCGCGAGGTGGAGCTGGTCGGCGCGGAGGCGCGCGCCGCGGCGGCGGCGCGCGTGCTCGCGGCGGTGCGCGGGAGCGGCGATGCGTACGACATCCTGGGCGTCGACCCCGGCGTCGCGAGCGGAGCCGGGGTGGACGCCCGCGCGGTTACCCCGGCGGCGCTGAAGAAGGTTTTCTGGAAGCTTTCGCTTTCGGTGCACCCGGACAAGTGCGCGCACCCTGACGCGGCGGGCGCGTTCGACGCCGTGAAGAAGGCGCACGAGCAGCTGTGCGACCCCGCGGCGCGGTCGCGGGTGGACGCAGCGCGCGAAGAGCGCGCCGCGCGCGCGGGGTTCGATTCCTGGCTGGAGCAGGAGCGGGCGCGGGCGCGGTGGCGGGCGACGCGCGGCGAAGCCGCGCCCGGGGACGAGGCGATCCTGCGCGGCGGGGAGGGGCCTGAAGAGACGCGCGGCGGCCGCGAGGAGTGGATGACGAAGCTCCCCGAGCAGAGGCGGCCCGTGGCTGGGGGCGAGCCGGCGAGCGGCGGCAGTGGCGCCGCGAAGGCGTTCGCGCGGACGACCTTCGTGGAGCGGGACGCGCGCACCGTCGCCGACTGGACCGCCGCGCCCTCGGAGGCGGCGGAGGCGGAGAAGCGGCTCCTGCTGGCCGCGCGCGAGGCGATGTACGCCGCGCCGGCGGAGGCGGCGGAGGCGGCGGAGGCGCGGCGGCGGCTGGAGCAGGTCGCGCGCGCGAGCCGCGGGCAGACGCTGCTTGAGAAGCACCAGGAGCGCGAGGCGCGCGCGGCGAAAGCGGCGAAGGCGAAAAAGAAAGAGGCGAAGAAGAAGGGCGACGCGGCGCGCGCCGGCGACGGCGACGGAACGGGGTGGACGTACAAGCCCTGGAACCGCGAGACTGACCTCGAGGCGGGGCGCGCGAGCACGAAAGCGCTAAGCGCGGGCGAGCTGCTGAAGAAGGCGGGCGGGGACCTGAAGGGGCGGTTCGGGAGCGGCGGTGGGGGCACGGAGGGGGGAGGGCGTTGAACCTTTTTTTTCGAGTGCACATTTTTTCGCCGCTTCGTTTCGTCTGTTGGTCGTCCGGCAAGAACGCTCGCGATCGACGCCGCGAACGAGCCGAAAGACGCGGTGCGCCTAAATCCGGATGCTTGCCTCGACCGAGCACCCGCGCCGGTCTCCACAACGCTACGGCGCCGCGGCACGGGTTCGGGGAACCCGCACCGCGTCGCTCGGCGCGTCGAACCCCGAAGGAAGCGGAGCCTCTTGTCTTCGCTGGGCCCGGAGGTGAGCAGGGGCGAGGGCGAGTCGGCGGACTCGAGGACGAACCATGGTCCCGAGCAGACCGGCGGTGACCCGAGCGCCCTCCATGAAGCGCATGGATACGGCGGTGGACCCGCGATGCGTGGAGTGGTGCAGGAGCAAAGTGAAGCTGCTGGGAGATGACGTAGACGCGCTGTGGCGACCGGAGGTACGCGGACATCCCCGAGAACGATCGACCGACGCGCGGCCCCGTCCGAGAACGCACACCCGCTTTCCGAGCGGTGTTAGTCGTTGACGCCGGGTTCGTCCCGTCCCGACCGAGCGCTTCGCCCGATCGCGCGAGCCGCGGCCCGATCACGCCCCCCCACCTGAGCGAGACGCGCGCCGAGCGCGGCGACCGCCGACCCACCACCTCCACGCCGCCTTTTGCCCGCGTCGCCCGCGTCGGCGCGCGTCCGCGCGCGCCGTCCCTCGCGGGACCGTCACATCGTCTCTCGCGCGTTCGTCGCTGACGCCCTCGAAAAAAAAACGAAAAAACGACCCGCGCCTTTCGCCCGCCTTTCGCCCGCGTCCTCTCGTCCTCTCGCAGGACCACGACGCGCCGACCGCGGCGTTTCTCGCCGGCGCGGACCCCGACGCGACAGCCGCCTCGATCGCGAAAGAGAAGCGCACGCGTCTGTTCGCGTACGTCGTGGAGAACGACGGCGACAAAAAAGAAAAAAAACTGGCGGTGACGTCGAACGTGCCCGCGGCGGGCGCGTGGTCGCGCCTGCTCGCCATGACGCGCGACCCCACCAGCTTGGTGATCGGCGAGACCCCGGTGACTTTACCGGTCGAGCTTACATCCATGCCCAAGGCTGTGCACGTCGCCGTGATCGACGCGGACGTCGCCGGCTCTTTGCTCAAGGTTGTCAAAGGGGTCTTCGCGCCGCGAATGCTGCGGAACGCCGCGTGGCCGGAGAGCGTGCGCGACGACCTGGCGGCGCACGCGCACCGGTACCTCGCCGGGCTCACCGAGCGCACGCACGAGCTGCGGGGTGAGACCGTGCTTTACGTCCCGGACGAACCGGGTTTAGCGAACGTCCGCGATCCTTGTGGAGACGAGACGGAGGCTGCCGCGGTCGAGCGCGCGGCTTCGGATGAGGAGCTGACGCGACGGTTGGAGAGCGTGGTGATCCACTGGACGCGGCAGATTCGGGAAGTCGTGCGCGAGACTGACGGCGGCGAGAGCGGCGCCGACCGCTACGGCGGCGGCGGCGCGCACGCGGCGGGCCGTGACGGCGCTTTAACGAGCGACGCTTTAACGAGCGGCGTCGCCGGCGAAGAGGATGCCTCGGATGGCCCTCTGGCGGAGGTGCGGTTCTGGCACTCGCGCGCGCGCGATTTAGACGGCATCGCGCGCCAGCTGGGGGACAAAAACGTCGCGGCGGTGGTTCGCGTGTTGCGAAAAGCGCGCTCGACGTACCTGGACCCGTTTTCCGAACTGAACGCGATCGTCGCGAACGAACTCTCAGCGGCGGAGGATAACGCGCGGTTCCTGAACACGCTCGTGCCGCCCTGCGAGGCGCTCGCGAAGGCGAAAGCCACGGACGTGGCGGGTCTGGTTCCCGGCATCTCGCACCGCGTGCGGCTGGTGTGGAACGCCGCCGAGAAGTACGACCAGGACCGCGTTTTCGGCTTGCTTCGAAAAATTTCCAACGAGGTGATGCGGCGGTGCGCGCGGGACGTGTCCGTGCTCGATATCCTGGACGGGAACGTGCGTGAAGCTGTCGATGCTTTGCACGCCTCCATCGAGGCGTGCGACGCGTGGAAGACGTCCTTCGAGTTTACTCGCGCCGCCGTGAACAAGAGGCATCACGACAACCCCGCCATGCGCTGGCCTTGGCCGCGGAGCTCGCTGTTCGCGCAGCTGGACGCGTTCGAGCAGAGGTGCAAGGACCTGCTCGAGGTGTGCGACGCGCAGGCGCAGTTCGCGCCGCGCGCCCCGCCGCCCGTCTTCGGGGGCGCCACCGGCCCCGAGACGGCCAAGAGCTTCGCCGACATCCGGGAGAGCTTTAAGAAGTGCACCGACGCGCTGCGCGTGAGCGGCGCGCGCGCCGCGCTGGACGTCTCCGCGGCTTCTTGGCACGACGACTTCAACGCCTTCGCGAGCGGCGTGAAGGACCTCGAGGTGCGTTTCCAAAACGCCATGACCGCGGCGTGCGAGAGCGCGCGCGCGGACCTCACCGCGTTCGTCGAGCGGATCGATGCGCTTCGCGTGATGAGCGTCGATCCGCTCGGGGTTTCGCCCGTCGGTCGGTGCGCCGACCGGCTGACTTCGGAGCTCTTCGCGGCGTTCGCCGACGAGCTCGCCGCCACCAAACGGCTCTTCGACACGCACAGGGAAAACCCGCCCGTGCACCCGAGCGTGCCGCGGCGCGCGGGCGCGGCGGCGTGGGCGCGCACGCAGCACACGCGCCTGAAGGGGCCCTGGGACGCGCTGGAGGAGGCGGCGGCGGCGTGGATGGCGGAGCGCGAGGCTGCGAAAGTAATTAGTCTGCAAAAAGAGGCTGCGGCGCGGCGGGCAAACGCGTCTGATTTCGCCGGCGGCGGCGGCGGCGAAGAGGACGGCGACCGTTCCGGAGGCGCCGCCGGTGGCTTACGGCGCGAGCTCGAGTCTCTGCGCCTGGCGTACGACGCGACGCTCCCGCAGTTCGAGAAGTACGCCAAGGATCAGCACGCCTCCTGGGTGGCGCACGTCGAGCGCAAGGTGGCGCCCTCCGTGCGGCAGAGGCTGGAGAACCGGCTGCTCGCCGTCGCCGACGAGGATGCCGAAACCGAAAAAGATTTTTCACTAAAAAATGGTGGGCGCGCGCTGCTCCGCGCCAACTTCGACGAGGAGCTCCTCTGCTGCCTCGCGGAGACGAAGCACTTCGAGCGCATGTACTTCCAGATCCCGCACGTCTGCGCCGAGCTGGGGGGCAGCCGCGAGAAGTACCGCGTGATGCGCGAGGACGTGATCGGGCTTGTGACGGCGTACAACGACGTGATGCTCCGCCTCGACGCGGACGAGCGTCGTCTTTTCCGCGACCGCCTCGGCGCGTTGGACAAGAAAATCGCGCCCGGGCTGCAGAAGGTGAACTGGACGTCCTCGAAAACGATCCTGGAGTTTTACATGACCGAGAGCCTGAAGCAGGTGGGCGACGTCAAGGCGCAGGTGGACGCGTTCAAGGAGTGCATGGACGCGGTGCGCGAGAAGTGCGCGGCGATGAGCGAGGAGAGCCTGGTGTCGCTCACCAAGAAACGCGTGTACCAGGAGGGCGAGTTCCAGCAGGCGCAGGAGACTCGGCTCGCGGAGGCTGCGAAGACGTTCGGCGATCTGCGCGCGGAGATGGAGAATGTGCTGAAGAAGACGTTCCGGGCCATCTTCGCGCGTGACTCCCCTGAAGTTCGGCGCGAGTGGCTCAACCTCCTGAAGCACGTCGACTCGCTGATGCTCGAGGCGCTGCGCAACGCCGTCAAGACGAGCTTGCGGTCGTTGTCGCGCGCGCTGCACGGGGACCCGAAGACGAAGGAGACGGCGCCTTTGTTTGGCGTCGCGGCGATTCTGCGCGGGGACAAGCAGGTGGAGCTCAAGCCCGCGGTGGCGGACATCCGCGCGGTTCTGCACGACACCTGCCGCGCGCTCGTCGCGGCGACCAAGGCGGTGGACCGCCTCGGGCCGGTGGACGACGCGTCGGACGAGGACGAGAGCGACGACGTCGAAGAAAAGCCCCGGAGCCGGGAGACGGGTTCGTTCTTCGACGTCATCGCCGCGGACGAGAAGGAGACGCTGGCGCGCGTCGTCGCCGTGGACGACGGCGCCAGCCGCGTCGTGGAGGAAGCCGCGCGCTTCGTCGGCGGCTGGGAGGATTCGTACGGGTACGTCTGGGAGCGGGACAAGGACGCGACGCTCGCGGCGTACGCCGAGGCGAACCACCCGCTCGCGACGTTCGAGCACGACATCCAGAAGTTCAAGGACCTCGCCGAGGAGATCCGCGCGGAGACGCACACCAAGCACATGCTTTTCCTGCGCGTGGACTGCGAACCTTTGGTGGACGCGGCGGCGCGGCACTGCGAGCAGTGGCGCGCGCGTTACCTCGAGCTTCTCAACGACCAGGCACGTGCCGATTTGTTCGCGCTGTACGCGTACTTCGAGAGCGGCTCGGAGGCGCTGCGCGCGCCCCCAGCGGCGCTGGAGCAGCTCGCGGACAAGGTTGCGATGCACCGGCAGTTTTTGGACGCGCGCGAAGCGACGCACGCCTCGTTCGCGCCTCTTCGCGCGCGGTACGCGACGCTGGAGAAGTTCGAGTTCCGCGGCGCGACGCGCGACGAGCTGGAGAAGCTGGCGGGGCTGGACCAGGCCTGGGCTTCGTTCGCGGAGATGCTCGGCGAGACGGAGGTTTCGCTGGAGGAGCACAAGGAGGGCTTCCGGGACAAGCTTACGCGCATGGTGGACAAGCTGGTGAGCGACGCGGACGAGTTCGAGGCGAGCTTCGCGGCGACGGCGCCGAAATCCGTCGCCGACGCGGTGACCCACGCCGCGCTGGACGCCGCGAGCGCGGCGCTGGCGTCGTTCGATGCCACCGCCGCGTCGCTCCGCGCGCGCGAGGCGGAGGTGCGGAAGGGCCTGGGCATCTTCGGGACGGCGCCGCCGCGCCTGGAGCCGATAGGGCGCGTGGAGTCGGAGGCGCAGGGTCTGCGCGCGCTCTGGGACCTCATCGCGCAGTGGCTCTCGGAGTACGACGTCTGGTCTCTCGGGAAGTTCCGCGACTTGCGCGTTGAAGAGATGGAGACCACCGCGCAGACCATCAACAAGAACGTGGTGAAGCTCGGCAAGAAGGTGCTGGGCGACGCGGACGCGGGCGGCGTCGAGTGGGGGGCGTGGCGCTCTTTGAAGGACACCATCGACGGGTTCAAGAAGACCATGCCGCTGATCATGGACTTGCGAAACCCCGCGATCCGCGATCGGCACTGGGAGCATGTGATGCGCGAGTGCGGCGAGACGTTCGACCCGCACGGCGACGCCTTCACGCTCGGCCGCGTCACCGACTTGAAGCTGCACCTGCACGACGAGTTCATCGCCGAGCTCTCGTCCAACGCCACCAAGGAGCTCGCGATCGAAAACAGCCTGTCTTCGATCCAGGAGACCTGGACGACGCTCAAGATGGACATGGTGCCGTACAAGGAGGGGCGGGACGTATACAAGCTGCGGGGCGCGGAGGACGTGTACGCGGCGCTGGAGGACAACATCGTGACGCTGTCCACGATGAAGGCGAGTAAGTTTTTCGTGGTGTTCGAGACGCCCATCACCGCCTGGGAACGCAAGTTGCTGCTCGTGTCCGAGATGCTCGACCTGGTGACCAAGGTGCAGACCGCGTGGATGTACCTCGAGAACATCTTCGTCGGGTCGGAGGATATCCGGAAGCAGCTCCCGCTGGAGAGCGTCATGTTCGACGACGTCGACGCCGCGTTCGTCGCCGAGATGCGCGCGATGCGTTCTGAAAACTCCGTCGTCGCCGCGTGCACGGGCTCCACGCCAGACGCGGCGTCGCCCGTCTCGGAAAAGACGCTCGACGCGTTCACGCGCATGGACGAGAAGCTGGAGAAGATCCAGAAATCGCTCGAGGCGTACCTGGAGCAGAAGCGCCAGCAGTTCCCGCGGTTCTACTTCATCAGCAGCGACGACTTGCTCGAGATTCTGGGCCAAGCCAAGGACCCGCTCAACGTGCAGCCGCACTTCAAAGGCATGTTCGAGGGCGTCAAGAAGCTGGAGATGCACCGCCCGGGCGACGGCGGCCGGCGGAACTACGCGTCCACGCTCATGCACTCGCCGGACGGCGAGCAGCTCCCCTTCGACGAGGAGGTGCCGACGCACGGCCGCCCGGAGGAGTGGCTGAACAAGGTGGAGGCGGCGATGTACCGGGCGTGCAAGACGAGCCTCAGGGAGACGCTCGAGCAGAGCAAGGGCATGAAGAAGGAAAAGTGGGTGAAGCAGTTCCCCGGGCAGATGATCATCTCCGCGGGGTGCGTGGTTTGGACCGCGGAGTGCGAGAAGGCGCTCGCGGACAAGGACAAAGCCAAAGCCGCCGTGCGCATGCTGAAAAAGAAATGGGTGTCGTACCTGAGCAAGCTCGTCACTTTGACCCGGTCCAAGCTGGACAAGGTGAACCGCAAGAAGGTTGTGGCGCTCATCACCATCGAGGTGCACGCGCGCGACTCGGTGGAAAAACTGTCGAAATCCGGCTGCGACGCGGTGACTGATTTCGAGTGGGTCTCGCAACTTCGCTTCTACTGGGACCACGACAAGGACGACTGCGTCGTCAAACAAGTGCTCTCCGTGTTTTCGTACGGGTACGAGTACCAGGGCAACAACGGTCGGCTGGTCGTGACCCCGCTGACGGACCGGTGCTACATGACCCTGGGCGCGGCGATGTTCACGCGGCGCGGCGGAAACCCGCTGGGACCCGCCGGAACTGGGAAAACGGAGACGGTGAAGGATTTCGGCAAAGCGCTGGCGCGCTACGTCATCGTGTTCAACTGCTCCGACGGCGTGGATTACAAGATGACCGCCAAGATGTTCTCCGGGTTAGCGCAGACGGGCGCGTGGGCGTGCCTGGACGAGTTCAACCGCATCTCCGTAGAGGTGCTCTCGGTGGTGGCGACGCAAATCTCGGTGATCATGGCCGCCGTCAAGAAACGCGCTAAGATGTTCTTCTTCGAGGGGCAGAACATCCGGCTCATCCCGTCGTGCGGCGTGTTCGTCACGATGAACCCCGGCTACGCGGGAAGAGCGGAGTTACCGGACAACCTGAAGGCCATCGTGAGGCCGGTGTCGATGATGGTGCCCGATTTCTCGCTCATCGCCGAGATCATGATGTTCGCCGAGGGCTTCTCCTCCGCCAAGAGCCTCGCCAAGAAGATGGTCGCGATCATGGAGCTCTCGCAGCAGCAGCTCTCGAAGCAGGACCACTACGACTACACGCTGCGTTCGTTCGTGATCCCCATCTCGCGCGCCGCCGGCGCGCACAAGCGCGTCGACCCGGAGGGCTCCGAGGAAGCCATCCTCTACCGCACGATGCAGGACCTCATCATGCCCAAGCTCGTCTACCTCGACATCCCCCTGTTCCGCGCGCTGCTCGGCGACCTGTTCCCGGGAGTCGACCAGCCCCCCGACGCGGGCGGCGAGCTGCGCGCGATGCTCGAGCGCAAGTGCGTCGAGCTCGGGCTGCAGGTGGTGGACGACTGGATCGTGAAGATCATCCAGATCTTCGACTGCAAGGTGGCGAGGCACGGGAACATGATCGTCGGCAAAACCGGCGCGGGGAAAACCGCCGCCTGGAAGGTGCTCAAGGCGGCGATGGCACAGCTGTGCGAGGACGGCGCGGGCGAGGGCGAATTCCAGAAAGTGGAGGTGTACACCATCAACCCGCTGGCGCTGTCCAACGACGAGATTTACGGGTGCTTCGACCCGGCGTCGCACGAGTGGACGGACGGGATCCTCGCGCGGCTCATGCGCAACATCTGCAAGGACGAGAGCCCCAACCAGAAGTGGACGCTGTTCGACGGGCCCGTGGACACGCTGTGGATCGAGTCCATGAACACGCTGCTGGACGATAACAAACTGCTCACGCTCCTCTCCGGCGAGCGCATCATGATGTCGCCGCAGGTGTCCATCCTGTTCGAAGTGGAGGACCTGAGCCAGGCCTCGCCCGCCACGGTGTCGCGCGCGGGCATGATCTACCTCAACGTCGAGGACCTGGGGTGGTGGCCCTTCGCCACCTCGTGGCTCGCCGGGCTGGAGCAGCGACACGACGCGGACGGGAAGGGCGACAAAGCGCTCAAGCCCGCGGTGCACGCGCTCCTGACCAAGTGGATGGAGCCCGCGCTGGAGTTCCGGCGGCTGAAGTGCGCGCAGCTGGTGGAGACGGACAAGCTCGCCGCGGTGCGGCAGTTCACCACGCTGTTCGACGCTTTGAAAAATGATTCGAGCGCGTCGGGCCTCGACCCGTCGCTGTACCCCGCGGACGACCCCGAGCAATACCTCGCGATGGTGGAGAAGAGTTTCGTGTACGCGCTGACGTGGTCGGTGGGCGCGTCGCTGGACGACGAGAGCCGCAAAAAGTTTGACACGTTCGTGCGCGACTTGGACTCGAGCGTCCCGGCGAAGGACACCGTGTACGAGTACTTCGTGGACGCCAAGACCAGAGACTGGGCGCCGTGGGAGTCGAAGCTGGCGGCGTACAAGCCCCCCGAGGACACGCCTTTCTTCCGCATCATGGTGCCCACCGTGGACACGACGCGCACGAAAGCCGTGGCGCTGACGCTGGCGGCGATGCGATCGCACGTGCTGGTGGTTGGGCGCGTGGGCGTCGGCAAGTCCATGGTGGCGACGAAGTGCCTCGAGGAGCTGCCCGACGGCTACGCGAGCTGCGTGGTGAACTTCTCCGCGCAGACCTCCAGCAACTCGCTGCAGGACGTCATCGAGGGCAAGCTCGAGAAGCGGAGCAAGGGCACGTTCGCGCCCCCGGGCGGGAAGCGGATGGTGGTGCTGTGCGACGACTTCAACATGCCGCAGAAGTCGGCGTTCGGGTTCATGCCTCCGCTGGAGCTCCTCAAGCTGTGGGCGGACAACGGCTTTTGGTACGACCGCGGCAAGCAGGAGGTGAAGAACATCCGCGACATCCAGCTCATGGCGTCGATGGCGCCGCCGGGCGGCGGCCGCAACGCGTTTTCGCAGCGCATCATGTCCGTCTTCGCGACGATCAACATGACCAACCCCAGCGACGCGCAGCTGCACCGCATCTACGCCACGTTACTGAACCACCACCTGCGCGATTTCGACGACTCGCTTAAACCGCTGGGCGACCCCGTCGTCAAAGCCACGGTGGAACTGTACGCCTCCATCGCCGAGGAGCTCCTGCCGACGCCGAGCAAGTCGCACTACCTGTTCAACACGCGCGACCTCGCGAAGGTGATCCAAGGCACGATGCAGACCACGAAGCGGTACTACGCCGAGAAGGATCAGATCCTTCAGCTGTGGTGCCACGAGTGCTTCCGCGTGTTTGGCGATCGCATGTGGGACAAAAACGACACCGCCTGGCTTAAGAACCAGCTCGATCAGAAACTGTTGCACGTGCTGGGAAGCTCCTGGGAAACGCTGTTCGAGCCGTTTTACGGCGAGTGTCCGCCGTTCGTCTCGTTCATGCGCGCCGACGTGGACGACCCGCCGTACGAAGCCGTGGTGGACCCCCGGCGTTTGAAGGACCACCTCGCCGAGAAGCTGGAGGAGTACGCGATCGAGCCGGGGAACACGGCGATGGACCTCGTGTTGTTCCGCGACGCGCTCATGCACGTCTGCCGCGTGCACCGCGTGCTGTGCCAGCCCCGCGGCAACGCGCTGCTGGTGGGCGTCGGCGGCTCGGGGCGCAAGTCGCTCGCGCGGCTCGCCACGTATGTCGCCGAGCTCAAGTGCTTCTCCATCGAGATCACCAAGAACTACCGCCTGACAGAGTTCCGGGAGGACTTGAAAGAGCTCTTCCGGCAAGCCGGCGTCGCCGACAAGCCCACCGTGTTCCTCTTCGACGAGACGCAGATCGTCGTCGAGACGTTCCTGGAGGACATCAACAACGTGCTCACGAGCGGCGAGGTGCCGAACCTGTTCGCGAAGGACGAGATCGGCGGTCTGTGCGAGGACGTGCGCGCGGACGCGAAGAAAGCCGGCGCGGGCGAGATGCAGGACGAGCTGTACGCGTTTTTCCTGGGGCGGGTCATCAAGAACCTGCACATCGTGCTGTGCATGTCCCCCATCGGCGACGGGTTCCGCGAGCGGTGCCGCATGTTCCCCGGCTTGGTGAACTGCTGCACCATCGACTGGTTCACGGAGTGGCCCTCGGACGCGCTGCAGGAGGTGGCGAAGAAGCAGATGGAGTCGGAGAAGGAGATGGACGACGAGGTCAAGGAGAGCCTGTGCAA
>Ga0181601_10003108_pt1 | contig 14087 bp, 8 predicted proteins | sample 041ome_8_FD_133020 | JGI IMG/M metagenome (GOLD analysis project Ga0181601, IMG submission 133020) | Coastal salt marsh microbial communities from the Groves Creek Marsh, Skidaway Island, Georgia - 041407BS metaG (megahit assembly) | ecosystem: Environmental > Aquatic > Marine > Intertidal zone...
GCGGGCGCGAGGCAGGGGTTCGCGCTGGCGCTGAGCGAACTGGCGACGTTCGCGGCGACGCCGGCGGAGGCGCTGGACGCGCTGGACGCGAACGTCGCGCCGATCACGAAGGCGACGAAGGGACAGGAGGCGAGAGACATACTGTTGGGAAGACTGTTCGGGGCGGCGGCGATCGGATTAGCGCTGGGAGGGCGAGAAGACGTGCGCGAGGAGGAGCGGAGACGGTGCGGGGCGGAGGTGGCGAGACGCGCGGAGACGCTGTCGAGGGAGAAGACGTACTTGGCGGAGCCCGCGGCGGCGTGCGTGATCGAGCTCAGGGCTTCGTTGGGGGACGAGACGTTCGCGGGGGTGGTCGAAGACGCGGGAGAAGGGTTGGAGCGGTGGTTGAGCGGGGATTGCGGCGGCGACGCCGGGGCGGATACGCTTTGGCTGGCGTGCGAGACGTTTGAGGCGTTGCCGCGCGAGACGCGCGATAGAGTTCAGTGCGTGCGGGCGACGAAGAAGGGCAAGAAGGTTGATTGGGCCGAGATGTTTACTCGAACGCATTTGAGTAAGATTTCAAAGGCGCTTTTGGACACCGCGCACACGCACCCGCGCATGCACAGCGCGTGGGAGATGATGCTTCGCGAAGCCCCGGGAGCCCGAGGCGTCGTACCGCTGTGGGAGATTGTGTGCGAAGACGGCTTATTCGTCTCCGGCTCGCATCAGCGTCGGTTTCTCGGATTCCGCGTGTTCGACACCTTACTCTCTTCCGCGGAAGCTCACGAAATCCCCGCACTGTTTTCTAGCAACTTTATCAAGTGCTTGTTGAACAACCTGAGCGCGCCGGACAACTACCTCCACGAATGCGCGGTGGACTGTTTGGCGAGAATCGTTGCGTTCGCGTCGGATAAGAAGACGAGCTCGGAGAAGAAGATTGCCGTCATAGCCGCGCTTCAGCGTCAAGGTCCGACACGTTTCGATAACGTGACGAAGACAAACGCGGTGCAGGACTTGGTGAAGAGTCTGGACAGCGACGATGCGTTGCACTACTTGCAGAGCATGTACGCCGTCGTGACTAAGGCGCCCGTACAAGATTCCGACGTCGTCGGCACAGAAGAAGAACTCGCGAGCGCGTTAGCGAACGGTACGGGTCAAAAGCGCCGCCTGTGGGCGCTCGAACAAATGGCTGGATTGGCGCCGATGCTCCCGAGCGATAAAGTCGTGGAATTGATGCAGTTTATGCTTTTCCACGCATATTACAAAGCCACGGATGGTAAGGCGGGGAAGAAGGGCAAGTCCAACATTCCAGCGAGCATCCTGAAGTCACCGCTCGAAGAACCCACCGGGTCCGTGCGCTCGGCGTGCTCGACGCGCTTCTTAGCGATGATCAATTCTAACGTTCGCGCGCAACGCGCGGCGGCAAGTAAGGAGTCGGATGACAAGCAAGACGTCGTCGATTTATTGAGCGAAGCCACTTCGTTTTGCCGCGCTCTCGAGGGCGAGACAGCGGTGGACATGATCGACAGTATTCCGGACGAGTGCAGAGAAGTGCGCGCTGAGCTGTTCAAAGCCCTCGACGCGTGTGTCGGTAGCGGCGACGAGTTGGCGGCGAAGGTCGCACCACTCATTCGCGTCTTGTCCGTGCTCCAAGTCAGTGACTGGCGCGAATTCACGCCGGCATTGCAGGACCTTCCGCGTTGCGTCGGAGAACTCGTGAATCCTAAGAAAAAGTCAAAAAAGTCGAAAAAGTCGAAGAAAGACGGAGAGGACGAGCCTGAAGCGATCGATGTGCTCACTGATATTCTTCTCAGCTTGCTTGCTCAACCGAGCGCGTTGCTTCGGGATGTCGTCGAGCACACCTTCAAAGCCGTCTCTGGACAAGTTTCCAAAGAAGGTATTCAGGACATGCTGCGAATCATCGCCGGGCCAGAAGTCGGTGAAGATGCTGGCGAGGGTGAGGGCGACGGTGAAGACGAAGACGTGCTCATGGAAGATGATGATAGCGACGTCGATGACGACGATGACGACGACGAAGAGAGCGACGACGACGACGATGACGAAGAGAGCGATGACGAGGAAGACTACGGTGAAGCTAACGATGCGGAAATCGCGGCTATGCGCGCTGCGGCGAGTAAAATCGTCGGGACTGCGGCGGAAGATTCGGATGATTCTGACTCAGAGTCTGAAGGTATGGATGACGCCGCGATGTTCCGAATCGACAAACTTCTCGCCGAGGCGTTCAAGAGTCGACAGCAAGATTTGATGCGTAAGAAGAATCTGAAGCGCGCAACGCGCGACTTCAAATTCCGAGTCATCTCTTTGTTCCAGTTGTACGCGAAAGCGCAGCCGGGAAGTGCATATCTACCTAACGCGGTCGTAACACTCTTGGAAGCTATGCGCGACTCGCTCGGCAAGCAAGATCCACAAAGCGCGCAACTCGCTGAGCGCATCGCGGCGCTAATCAGCAAGCACATCGCGCACGCGCGCGATTTGCCCGAGCTCCTTGGGGACGAGGTGACGTCAAAAACAATCCAGTCCAAGTTGCTGGAAGTCATTGTCGCCGCAAACCGGGGTGCCAGTGACGCGCAGGTGTTCAACAAAGCAGCCGGCGCTGCTGCGGCGTATTTGTTGCGCGTTCTCGAAGCCGTCGCTCTTCACGAGAAAGGCGGAAAAGCCGCAAAGGTGGGTGAAGAAGTTGCGAGCGAAAATGCGATCGATTGTTTCCGCGAAGCATTGAAAATGTTCAAGTCGAAGAAGAGCAAGCTGAAAACGGGCTTCTTTTCGCAAACTTTTGCGAGACATCCGGCGCTCGCTTCGGCGCTCTTGCCCGAATTGTTCAGTCTCGTCGCCATCGATGCCGACAAACCCAACGCAAGAGGCGAGTTCCTGCGACTGGAGGCCTTGAAACTTGTGAACCCAGTGATTCAGTCGGGTAAAAAACGTTATCCGCCGTTGGCGAAGAGCGCGACCAAGTCGATGAAGACGCTTTCGGTATCTTTGGCGGCAGCCATCGGCGCGCCTTATAAGAACAAGAACACACGCGCAGACGCGTGCCAACAAGCGGCGAACTGCATCGAGTCACTGAATCGATTGATTGGCGAGATAGAAATCAAGACTATCATCGACGTCGACGCCATCATCGACGCTGTGGCGAAGCAAATGTCTCGCCCGCCCGCGTTGCCGCAAAAGGCGCAAAAAGCGTTCCAGCGCATTTGCGCTCTCCTCGATCGCGCTGTGCCGGATGTCGAAATGCAACCCAAGAGCGATGCGAACGACGACGACGGCGACGACGGGAGCGAGTCTGAAGAAGACGCCCCGAAACAGAAGAAAGATAAAAAGTCGAAGAAGCGGCGCGATTCCTCAGGTGGCGAAAACTCGAGCAAGAAAAAGGTCAAGAAGAACCGTTAGACGACGCACACTCGCACTAGTAGCAGTACACTCCGAGTTATAATACACCATCTCTATCTTAGTCTGTCACGCCTCTCCCGATATCTCCACGCGCTGTCGCTTCAACGAGGCCAAAATTTCGCGTCCTCGAGCCGCGTCCCGGTTCTGACGATGTCGTTTCGACGCCACGTGCGTCTCATAGTTGTTCCGCGACCCACACTTACACGCGCACACGTCGCAAAAGTAATCGTTCTCGCTTCCCGCGACGTGTGCGTCGTCCGATTTCGCCTCCACGACGTCGCCTTCCACCGCGCGCGCGTCCGCCGCCGCCGCCGTCGTCGTCGTCGTCGTCGCCGTCGCCGCCGTCGTCGTCGTCGTCGTCGTCGCCGTCGCCGCCGCCGCCGCCTCTCGCGCGCGCTTCCTCCCCACCGTCCGCGCCGCCTTCGCCGCCTTCCCCGCCTCGCCCGCCAGGAACCGCGCGCGCAATCGCTGTCGCGCCGCGACCGAGCGCGCCGAGCCGCCCTCGCCCAGCCGCGCGCCCGCGAGTCCGCGATTCGTCGTCGCGACGCCGCCCTGGCCGCCGCCCTTGAACCCGTTCGACTTGACGCTGACGTTTTTAATCTCGCGCGTCAGCCCGCGCCGACCGCCGAGATCGCGACTGGCCTTGGACGCGTGCCCGTCCTTCGGGCCGGGCGCGGGCATGACGGCGCGACCGAGAGTGACGACCGACGACGAAGAATGGCTCGTCGAAACGCGCCGACGAGGGAGAACGGAGTGGCATCACAACGCGCGTAATTTATCCATGATGGTCGGCTCGGGCGCGGGTAATAAATCGCGCGCCTCGTACAGACGCGATAAAATCCTGTCGCGCACCTCCGCGCTCATCTCCGCCGTGGCGCCGTTCTTCTTGTAAAACGCGCTCAACTCGCGCAGCGCCTCGGCGATGTCGGCGTGCGACGCGCTCGAGGACGCCGACGCGCTCCCTCCGCCGCCATCGTACGATATGTACGCCTTCACCGCCTCCTTGGCCGGTTTCGCGAATTTATACCGCTCTCCCGGGGATTTATTCGCGTTTCGCGCCTCGTGCTCGAGCGACGTCGACAGCGCGTCGACGAGCTCGCGCGCGACTCTCGCGTAGTCCCTCGGGACGTCCTCCAGCGCGTTCGCCGCGTCCGTCGCCGTCGAGCACGCCCCCGCCGCGAGCGCGATCGCGTTCGTCGCGAAGAACGTTCGACGTCGCACGTCGCGCGCGTCCGCGCCGCCCGCGCCGTCGTCGTCGCGCGCCGTCGTCGACGTCGCGTCGTCGCCGCGCACCAGCCCGAGCGCCTCGCAGCGGAAGATTTCCCCGACGCACGGCGTCACGCGCACGAGATTCGCCCTCGAGCGCGGGTCGCACGCGCGCGCGGACGCATCGCGTCGCGTCGCGCGCGTCGGCGTCGTCGCGCGCGTCGGCGTCGTCGCGCGCGTCGGCATCGCGCGTCGGCGTGTGCCGACCAACGGTCTCGTCGCGCGGCGCGCGCGCGGCCCGCACACGACGACGCGCGTCGCGTCGAGCCGCGTCGAGTCGCGCCGACGGATGGCGACGCCGCGGACGCCGGCGCGCGCGCGCGCGACGGCGCGCGCGCGCGTCGACGCGCGCCGAGCGACGCGCGCGCGCGCGCGCGGGGAGAGTGCGCGCGCGGCGACGTCGGAAAACGCCGGCGCGCGCGTCGCGCTCGTCGCCGGCGCGCTCGCGGTGTCGCTGGCGCGCGACGTCGACGTCGCGAGGGCGTTCGTCGGCGACATCGCGCTCGACGACGTGCGGTACGAGGCGATGGAGAGGTGTCCGGAGAATCAGTACGTGCCAAACAAACAGAAGACGACGTGCCTGCGGTTCACCGCGCGAGCGACGAATGCGGTGAAAGGACGGACGATCGAGAGCGCGAACGTGTTTGGGTTCGTGGAAGACGCGCAAGGGAACAGCGCGGCGACGGTGAACGCGGATGGGAATTCGAGGACGGTGTTGGCGAGCATCGACGCGCCGATACCGAAGGGCGAGTCCGACGTGCACTTCGTCGTCACGGTGTTCAAGGACTCGTTGGAGAATAATGGGCCGTTGAGATTGAAAGCGTTCAAGGCGGTGGGATCGGTGGCGGATATCGATAAGCGGTTCACGCCGTTCGACGCGTGCGAGGTCGATCCGGACTCGTGTCTTTGATGACTTTAGGCGATTAATTTAATTACAAGGCGTGTGACGTGTTAAAATGCACATAAATGTTTAAGTCAAACATGCGTCCTCTTAAGACTTCTCTCTGCGCTAGTAAAGACCGATGAACTTCCACCACGACATACCGACGGTGCCATAGATGAAAAAGTTTACCACGGACATGTACAAGCCCTGTTTCCAAGGCTTGTTCAAACTGATTTCACCCGCGCCAAAGTATACAGCAGCTTGTCCACTGGCGTAGTGCGTCAAACCACCCATGTTGTTCGTGTTGAATGCCAACGAAAGCGCCGCGAGCGGCGGTGGCACGCCCGCCGCCAAGAGGAGCGTCAGGAACGCCGGATACAACGCGCCGACGTGCGCCGACTGAGACGCGAAGAAGTAGTGCAAGAAGAAGTAAAACACATGGAGCGCTGTGAACATACCCCACACGCCCAAGTTCAGGCTCAAGAGGTACGTAGACACGAATCCACTCAACCAGGAGACGACGCCCATCGCGTTGAGCTGGCCGCTGAAACCGACCAAAACGGCGAACCAAATCAGCGTATCCCATGAGCCTTTTTGCCCGAGCGCTTCGTCCCAAGACAGCACGCCGAACATGAGCATGAAGCACATGCCAATCATGGCCGCAACTACGGCGCTGATACCGAGCTGGACGCCGAACACCCACAAAAACACAGTCAAACTGAGCGACCCGACCATCTTCTTCTCGATGCTACTCAAAGGGCCGAGTTGTTTGAGACGTTCTGCTGCCGCCATGGGCGCCTCCGGGGTCTCGTTCAGCTCCGGTGGATCGAGCATAAACACTACGAACGGAGTAGCGAGAAGTGACACGAGCGCGGGCACGCTCGCCGCGACGAACCAAGTATTGAACGGGTTCGAGAATGGAATTCCGCTCTGCAGTGCGATTTGCATCGCCAAAAAGTTTTGAGCGGCACCAGATAACAAAAATGTCGACGTCGCGCTCGTGCCTTGGATTTGTTGTCCGATGAGATACTCTCGCGTGCGCTTATCGAGCGACTTGATGACCGGTACGAAGACACCAGCCGCTCGCGCGGTGGTGGACGGCATCGCCGGCGAAAGCAACGCCTCGGCGATTTGAAAACCGTACGCGAGTGAAAGCGTCGTCCCACCCGCGATGGACACGAAAAGCAACGCCAATCTATCACCAAAGCCAGTTTTTATGAACGCCCTGGCAAAAAACCCCGTGACGACGATGAGCCACACGACCTCGTTCGTTATCGCGCTCATACCCTGCGTAAACGTAAGCGTCTTCGTCGCCAGCGCCACCGTCAACGCCCCGAACGCCCACGCCCCGATCGGCATCGGTTTCAGCACTAAACCCGTCACCGTACTCACAAATATACTCAACAAGTCCCACGCCGGTGGATCCAGCGCCGCTGGACAACCGATCCCGAACCGCAAAAACGCCCCGACCCCGACGGCGACGAGCGCGTTCGTCACGTTCAACTCGTCCGCCTCCTCCACCACCGCTCTCGTCGTCGACGCGCCTCCCGCCGCGCTCACCGTCACATCCACCGTCTCCTTCTCGCCGTCTCCATCACCGTTCGACGACCGCATCGCGACCCGTCTCGCGCGTCTCGTCGTCCCTCGCGCGTCTCCCAGACACCCGATCGCGCGTTCGCCTCCCCCGTCGCCTCCGACCGCGTCCCGTCGCGCGCGCGCGCCGACGCGAACGAACCCATCGTACACGCTTCGCGCCTTGGCCTCGCACGTCCCTCCTCGCGCGCGGCGTCGCGCGCCGACGTGCGCGAAACGCGTCGCTTTTTGATTCCGGCGGCTCGACGCGCGCGCGCGCGCGCCGTCGCACCGCGATCGCTCGACGCCCAGCGCGGGCGCGGCGACGACGCGCATCGTCCGTTCGCTGCGCGGCTCGCACGCGCGGGCGCTCGCGCGTGCGCGTGTGAAGAGCGCGCCGCGCGCGAATCACTTTTTGGAAATGGTCACGCGGCGACGGTCGGCCGGTCGACGGCGCCGCGGGACGACGAGCGAAACGCGAGAGCGAAGCGCGCGACGAAGCGCGCGAAATGGATGCATGGCCGCTGTGAATACACGCGAACTAATGATGATGCGCGAGAAAATCCGAGACGCACGCGCGGGAGACGGAATATCGACGCGAGCGGGGCGCGCCGAAGCGCGCGTGACCGCTCGCGCGTCACGGAGCGGAGAGGCTCGACGTCGTCTCCGCGGACGTTTGAAACGCGGATATATCGCGCGCGGCGTCGTCGATGGATGACGACGACGACGCGAAATAATGTGGTTAAATACCGACGGCTTTTAAGACGTCGGCGATCTCGGGATGCGCACCCGGGAGCGCGTCGGCCCAAGCGTATTCGACGTCGTCGCCGGCTAAAACGAACGTGCCGCCGAGACGCAACACACCCTCTGGAACGCCCTTTTGACCCTTCTTGATCGGCGCCAACTTCCCCGCGTTCCCGAGATACGCCAACCAATCCTTGAACGAAAAGTTCGTCGGCTTCAAATCCACCTTCTCCGGCTTGGCGTCGGTAAATTTCCCGAATCCGCACGCGTCGTACAGCGCGAAATCGTCGCTATCGTCGACGAACGCGATGTCGCTCGGAATCTCCGGATTCAACTCCAAAAACGTCCTCAACTGCTCCGCCGTCCCGAGACTCACGAGCGTCACGCTCCCGCCCGCCGCCTCGATCCGTCCTCGACTGTCCGCCACGCTCCGCGCGTAGCTCCAACAAAACAGTCACGCGAGGTGACGAAGCACGACGACGACGTTCGGCGCGCCCGACGTCGCGCGTCCGAGCGGCGCGCGCGTCCCGTCGGCGCCGACGATCTCGCACGCGCGCAGCGCGGCCGCGGAGACGCTCGCGCCGTTGATGGTCGCCGTTCGCGCGCCGACGTCGTCGTCGACCGCGCACGCGATCTCGCCGCAGTCGAGCGCGCGCGGCGCGACGCGGCGCGCGGCGCGCGCGCGACGCGCGGCGACCGGCGCGGGCGCGACGGTCGGCGCGCGCGCGGCGCGCATGGCGTCGCTCGAGCGTCGCGATGTCGCGTCGCGCGCGGTGCGCGGTCGCGCGTCAGACGCGCGCGCGGCGCGACGGCGGCGACGATGCCGGCGCGCGCGCGCGGGGCGACGCTCGCGTACGACGTCCCGAGGCTTCGCCTGGACGCCGCGACGCGCGCGGAGGTGGACGCGCTCCTGCGACGACGCGCGCCGTTGATTTTGGTGGATGACGACGCGCGCGCGCGCGTGCCGCGGTGGACGACGGAGACGCTCGCGCGCGCGGCGAGTCGCGACGCCGTCCCGCTCGAGCGCACGGGCGCGAACGAACGCGCGTGCGTCTTGACGGAGTATCTCAAGTTTGAAGACGAAGAGACGCGCGGGATGTACATGCGAAACTTGCACCTGTCGCGGTACTTTCCGAAGCTCGCCGAGGAGATTCGGTTGCCGGAGGATTTGTTCGGCGAGAACGCGCTGGCAGACGAGACGAAAACGCCGAACGCGCCCGCCGTCTGGCGGAATTGGTTCGAGCTGTTCGTGTGTCACGCGAAGCACTGCGCCGGGTTTCCTTTTTTACATCGCGATTCGTGCTGCGTGCACGCGGCGTCGTATCAAATTCTCGGTCGCAAGCGCTTCACGCTGTTCGCGCCGAGCGAAGGTCCGCGACTGTACCAATCCGGCGGCACTGGGAATCGTTCGATGATCGAAGACATCGACGCCCCGGACGTCTTCGAGCGATATCCAGAGTTTCGACGCGCCCGCCGCTTAACGGTGGACGTCTCGGAGGGGGAAATATTAGTCGTGCCGTCGATGTGGTGGCACACCGCTTCGCCGCTCCCGTGCGAAGCCTCGGACGACGTCTGCGTCAGCGTCGCCGCGTCCTTCGTCGATGATTCCGTGTACGAAAACTTCTTAGACGCGCACGCGGAGTTTCAGGCGATGCAAAGCCTCGTCGCCGCCGGCGCGGCGAAGATGTTGTAGTCGTAACGTACGAAAGTTCTCAGACTGCGACGCCGCGATGCGAAGCGCGTCCGGCGCCGCCGCCTCGACGGCGTCGTCACCGCGCGCGCGCGATCCTCGCGCGCGCCGCGCCGCGCCGCGCGTCGCCGTCACCGCGCGCGCGGTGACGCGAGCGGACGCACCGCGCGCGCCGTCGCCCGCGCCCGAGAACGCGGACCAGAACACGCTGCTCGCGACCGCCGCGGTCGTCGGCGTCGCGAGCGGACTCGCGGTGTCCGCGTTCGCGGCGACGGAGAAGGCGATCAACGTGGTGGCGAGCGCGAGCTGCGCGAGCGTCGGGTGCGACGGCGCGGCGGCGTTCGGCGCGCTGGATCCGGGAGGAGAACTGGGGAACGCGCTGGGCACGGTCGCGGTGCCAGCGCTCGGAGGATTGTGCGTGAGTGCGCTTCGAGCGCTCGCGGGGGGGTTCGCGGGAGAACCGGAGCGAGGATGGATGTTTGGGAAGGCGAGCGCGAACGCGGGGAGCGCGAGCACGGACGATTACGCGGGGATCGATTTGAATGAGTTCGATGAGAACGAGGACGTCAGGGTCGGCGTTAAGGTGCTCGCGAAGACCGCGGCGGCGGCGATCACACTCGGGACGGGATGTTCGCTCGGGCCAGAAGGGCCAAGCGTGGAGATTGGCGCGGCGGTGGCGGATCGAGTGGGCGCGGCGTTTCCATCCGTGGCGCCGAATAGATTGGGATTATTAGCCGCGGGGGCCGCCGCGGGGTTTAGCGCGGGTTTCGGCGCGCCGATTTCCGGGTTGTTCTTCGGGTTTGAGTCAATTCTCGTGCCCGGGTCGAAAGCTGGTGGTGATGGCGACACCAAAGCTGGCGCGGTGACGACGGAGATGGTCATCTTGGCGAGTGTCTTGGCGACAGTGGCGAGTAAAGCCGTCCTCGGCGCGCTGCCTTCCGTGGACGTGCCGCCGTTTGAAATTTCGGACTTTGTCGAGCTTCCTTTGTACCTGCCGCTCGGGTTCGCGTGTGGAGTCACCGCCGCTGCTCTGAGAAAGATGAATGTCGTTTTTGACGATTTCGCGGAGAATTTCGTCGCCGTAGAACGCGAAAAAGGTGGGTTGGGCATTTCTAGAATATGGCACGCCCCGATAGGGGGATTTCTGCTCGGCTGCCTGGCGTTGAAGTTTCCTCAGGTGACGTACCAAGGTTTCGATAACGTCAACGCGCTGCTTGTGCAAAACGATGCCGGCGCTGGTTGGGCCGCGGCGACGTATACTCCATTGGTTCTCGGCGAGTTCGTGCTCGCGAAACTGCTCGCGACGGCGATTTGTCGAGGTTCAGGGTTGGTCGGTGGCGTATATGCACCTTCTCTATTTTTAGGCGCCGCTTTGGGTACGGCTTTCGGTGGCGCACTGGAATCGACGTATTTCCCACCTATGTTTGTCGCGCCGCCGCAAGCATACGCGCTCGTCGCCATGGCCGGCGTTCTCGGGGGCGTTTGTCGCGTCCCTCTCACAGCCATATTGCTTTTGTTCGAGCTCACAGGTGATTATAGAATAATTTTGCCGCTGATGGGTACCGTCACGGTCGCAACCTCCATCGTGAATTCAGTGGAGACGAGCGTGGTGCCTTTCAGCACGAGCGACATCGAGACGCGCGGCGTGGCGGCTCTCGCTAGCTCGCTCGTGGCCCGTCCGCGTGATCTCATGAGGAGCGATATCGTCATCATCGATGAGGAGACTACGATTGAAGCGGCTTCGATGACTCTTTTGAGGGTATCTGATTCCGAAAATCCGCCGCCGTGCGCGTTCGTCGTCGCCGACGGCGTGTTCGTCGGCGTCGTCACTCCGAGTAGCATCGCGGATGCCATTGTGCAGCGCGGATTTGATACGCGTGCGCGCGTCGCTGAAGCATTGATCGACGCGAAGGTCATAGAGCCCGACGTCAAGTTACGAGACGTCGACTTCGCCGATGACGGCGCATTCGCCGTCGTTGTCGACTCGTCCAATCAGCCCTTGGGCGTGGTCGAGACTAGCGCGGCGTTGAAGCAAATGAGTCGCGAGCGTCTTCGTTCTGCCTTGTCTGGCGAATTGTAATTACATTATTTCTAGTCAACTCGCGAAATCGTCGCCATTTCGTTCATTACCTGGCCGTTCTCGACCCATGATAACTTCAGACGGAGCGCTATCGGCTTGCCTTCGTGTCCCGCCGCCGCCGAGACGAGCATGTTTTGCGTCACCGGCGCGCTCGATGATATCGTCGACCCACTCGCCGCTTGCATGCTAAGAGTCATGGTTTTAGGAACCGCTGCTTGTAGAGAAAAGTTTTCGATATCAGCTGGACCCGCGTTAACGTAGCGAGCGCTCACGAGCGTCTTGCTTTGGTCGAGCTGATTCGGCTTTGACGCCGACAAGAAGATTGACAAAGAACCTTTCGCGTACGCCGGTTGCGGTGCTGTCGGAGGCGTGGGGGCCGTAGGCGCACCCAGCGCATCGATCAAGGATCCGGTAGAGGACGAAGAAACCACCGGGACATCGTCTGACATTAGATCCATCAAGCCCGCGACGGCAGCCGGATGTGCCGCGTCCATGTTAGCAAACGGATCCGTCGTGGGCACTGGCGAAGACGACGACATCAGATCGCCGAGAACATCAACACGTGCCGAAGTAATAGTATGTGACACCGATGCCGAGCTCATATCGGTGCTACCGAAAAGATCAGCCAACGCGTCCGGCGCCGACGCCTTCGGTGGCGCGCTCGCCGGTATCGCTACGTCGGCTAGCATGTCACCGAGTAAATCCATCGCCTGACTTTGTTTCGCAGGCGTCACCGGCGCCGACGTCGGCGCATCTGCCGAACTAGGGCTGAGTAAATCGTTCAACAAGTCGGCGCCGCTAGTTTGCGCCTGCGACGAGTCACCTTCATCGAAATTCAACAAGTCGCCAAAGCTTCTCGCCGGTCGAGCCGCGTCCGCAGCCTTTTTCTGAGCTAGAGTTTCCATGGTATCCGCAGCGACGAATTTCGGTGCCTCGGGAGGTGGCATGTGCTCGAAGAGCATATCCCGGAGATCTGGCATCTTTTCAAACATCGATTTGTACTCGTGCGCGCGCTTTTGCGTTTCGAGCTCGAGTGTTGTCTCATACTTGGCCAAGACGGGTATGATGACGGCTTGTTCGCTCGGTTCGCGCACCGCAATCTTGGCAAGCGCCGTCATGACTAACGGTCTCAACATCAGGTACTTTTCCTCGCTCAGAATCGCGATCATAAGCTTCGTGACATCGTTATGCTTCACCTTGGTCAATACTTCGTCCTCGACGGACGGCGCGTGCACCATCGCGTCTGAGTATTCCCCGCACACCCACACCGCGACTGCGCACAAACGCACGGGAGCATAATCGTCGCACGCCGCGCGATACAATGAACGCGCAGCGTAGCCGTGAAGCTGAGGCGTCCGCGCGACGAGCCCCATGAAATCGTTGCACTCGAGCTCGTCAATGTACTGCCCAGCGCGAATGAGGAGGGCGATGAACGTGTCAATGTACCACTGCTTACTCGGCGAAAACTTCAATGCCAAGGAGGATATTTTCTTTGCCAACTCACACTTGAACTCCTCATCGCACACCTCCAAGTACTCGAGCAACTCATGTGACAGCGTGGTGACGTTCTTGGCGTTCACCAAGCCGTACACTAATTGCAGCGCGCTTCGCCGAATGGTGATGTCCGCGTCTTTCACGCAATTCACGATGATAGCGCGGTGACGTTGGATGGCTTGCATGTCCACCTCGACAACTTTCGCGAGCGTATTCAGCGCGACGTAACGTATGTTGTTATCCTTGTTCTGTAAAAACCTGCCCAGAATGTTCACCGCCAGCACGCGCAAACCACCCACGGCCTCGATGGCGATGATGGTCTCGACAGCCTCGTACAGAATAGCGTTCCCGGCATTCTTCGCGCCATCCGTGTTCGACGCGATCTGCGCCAATATGTCGCTCATCGCATCGCTCGCGTCCGCGTCGCCTCGACCGAGCACGCGAAGCAATCGTAAAATCGCCACTTGCAAAAACGGATCCGCGTGACCGGCGATGTCGTGCTCAACACTCTTCCCCGCGTAAATCAACGACTTCAAAACCTTGCACAACTGCGGCACCTGCGCTCGCATTCTCTGCCGCACGTCGTCATCGTCTTCACACATCTCCGTCGCCAGCGTACACGCCGCCAGCAGCACCCCGTGATGCCTATCGCTCAACAACTTTTCCGCCGCCGGCACGAACCCCTCCGTCAACTCTGGCACTTTTTTAATCACCCTCGTCGCCGTCAGCGCCGCCTTCTTCCTCACGTACGAATTCCCGTGTCCCATCAACTGCTCAACCTCCCCCGCCACGTCCCTCGCCAACTCCGCGCTGCATATGCTCCCCAACATGCACAACCCGAGTCCCACCACGTAGTGATTCTTATGACTCAAGTCGTTCTTCACGCTATTCGTCACCAGCATCGTCACCTCCTGGTCCTCGTCCAGCAGCAGCATCAGCCCCAGGTACCCGATCCGTTTCTCCGGGAA
>Ga0181601_10003112_pt1 | contig 14074 bp, 14 predicted proteins | sample 041ome_8_FD_133020 | JGI IMG/M metagenome (GOLD analysis project Ga0181601, IMG submission 133020) | Coastal salt marsh microbial communities from the Groves Creek Marsh, Skidaway Island, Georgia - 041407BS metaG (megahit assembly) | ecosystem: Environmental > Aquatic > Marine > Intertidal zone...
GGAAACTAGGAAAATTTTTATATACGCGGTGATTTGATTGATGGCCTAAACTAAAGGTGAAAATATTTTTAAATAACGGGTTTATGTTCTCGTCACTAATATCAATACCGTACATTTTTCCATTAGGGAAATATTCATTAAACATTGCCATGGATCCACCATCATAAATACCTATTTCTAGCAAATTTACTGGGTGAGTCCTAAAAGGTAATAATTTTTCCTCATAAAATTCAATGTATGAGTGATAAGATCCTTTATCTCCATATAACGAAAAGTAAATATTGCTTGAAATATATCTTTTGTAAATTTCTCTGAGTGATTCTAAATTTTTGTTTTTCATAGAAAATTATTTCATTACCCTTTCAAAAAATTTTGAATTCAATTTTGGACTTTTATATTTTAAAAACTCATTCAAATTTGGGTAAGATTTTTTGAACATTTGTTTATTCATTCTGATATCCTTTGCTGGATATAGGGCACCACCATAATCAAAAATAACTTTGTCTAATTCAGTGAGTAAATTCAATAAACTTCTACCTACATTTGGAAAATCTATTGCAAAAGAAACACCTTTTCTGGGAAAAGATAGATATCCGTTAGGTTTTATGTCTCCAAAGGTTTTAAGAACAGTTAATGACGGTTTAATTTTTGAATCAATAATTATTTGATGAATTTTAGCAATACTTTCTTCAACTTGACTTACAGGAAGAACAAATTGGTACTGTAGAAATCCTTTTTTACCATAAGCTTTATTCCAATCGTAAATTAAATCCAGTGGAAAGAAAAATTTATTAAGTTTTACAATTGAATTCTGTGATTTATTATTTTTTATAAAATAGGCTTTATTTAAGATTGATATTGTTAAATTGTTAACAAATGAAATTGTTGGTGTAATTGGAAATAACCTAACTTTTCTTTGGTGATATGTTAAATTCGTTTTTTCTTCAATATGATTGCCAGAAATAAAAATTCCTTTTATTGATTTCTTTCTATTACCAAAATCAACCCAAGCTACCGTATATTCATAATTTGATTCAAAATCTTTGTTTAAGTTTAAGTATTCTTCAAAAGAATAAAAAGGAGTTATATTTTGAGAAATTTTTGTAGAAGAAAGTTTAATTAGTTGAATTTTTACTTCTAAAATTATTCCCGTCAGACCTAACCCACCAATTGTTGCCTTGAATAATTCCAAATTGTTATCTCTAGAACACGTTATTATATTGTTATTTTTATCTTGCAATTTGATTTCAATTATATGATTGCCAAAACTACCTTTGCTATGATGATTTTTTCCGTGTATATCGTTAGCAACTGCTCCACCTACTGAAATAAATTGTGTTCCTGGAACAACTGGTAAGAACCATCCTTTTGGAATAATCTCTTTAAATAAGTCATAAAATATAACCCCTGATTGACATACAATGGTTCCGTTTTTGTTATCTAGGGAAACTATTCGGTTAAAATCATCCGTTAATATTATTGTATCTTTTGGAAAACATACATCTCCATAGCTCCTACCATTTCCAAATGCTAAAGACCCATTAGATGATGAGGGTATTTTGAAAGATTTATCATTTAGTTTGATGAAGTTAGGGTACTTTTCAGATCTTGTGTTGCCCCAAGATGAAATTTTTTTCACTTTAGTCTCACATAATATAACTTAAATACAATTTTTTCTCTATTATTGATAATAACATGCAAGAAATAATAAAAGTGTTAAGGCCCAAGCACTGGTCAAAAAACCTCCTAGTATTTATTATCCCTTTGCTTTCAAACTCTCTAGAAATTAAAGAATTGGGTCTTTATATGTGTTATTTTATGATAATTTCACTTTTTATATCCGGGACATATATCATCAATGACTTAATAGATATTGAAAGTGATAAAAATCACCCCGTTAAAAAATTTAGACCTATAGCAAGCGGAGCAATTAGCCAATCTTCTGCATTAATAATTTCAATTTTTTTATTGATTACCACTCTGGTGATAGCTTTTTTATTGAGCACTACTTTATTGAATTTTTTAATGCTGTATCTTTTGCTCACAGTTTTATACAGTTATATTTTTAAATATATTAAATATTTTGACATATTTTATTTAACAGTTTTCTTTATTCTGAGAATTACTTTAGGAGCGTTACTATTCAATAATGAAGTTACTTTAATTTTTATTTTATTCACATTTTTTAGCACAGGAGCAATTTCAATTGCCAAAAAATACTCTATAATGAACTCTGCAAGTGATATTAGTTCTAAGATAAAAAATACTTTAAACAAAAATTATAAAAAACAAAGTTTGTTCAATTTGTTTAGAACATTTGCAATAATCTCAGAAGTAATTTTTACTATTTGGATTTTTGATAGTAGCTCCATATACAACTCATCATTGTTTATTAAGATTTTATCAGTAGCTTTATTTACAATTTTCTTATTTAATTTGATTAAATATACTAAAAGATTTGAGGCTGAAGACATTATTGAATTAGTACTGAAAAAAAATGATTTATTTTTTCCACTTACAATTTTTATCCTACTTTTAATGTATGGATTAAGTAGGAGCTAATAAGTAGTATGAACTTATGAATAGGGTTTTTATTTTAATTGGAAGCTCCTCTGATTTTTCAGAAAGCTTTAAAAATATACTAAATAAAAATAATGAAGAATTCATAACAATTTCAAGATCAGGTGAGCCAAATGTTACTGTCGAAGAATATTTGGATGACTGTGGCAAGATAGTCGATAACATTAGTGATTATAAAAATTTATATTTTGTATTTTTTAATGGGTTTATTGCAGAAAATCGACCTTTTCAATCTCCAAGCATTGATGACATCTCAAAGACTGTTTATATAAACTACACAATTCCTTTTACTCTTACAAAAGTATTTAAAGAAAATGGCTTAAATGTTAAAAAATATATTTATATTTCAAGTATGGCAGCTATAAAACCTAGGAATAAAAACTTTATTTATGGACTCACAAAGTTAAAACTTGAAAAATCTATTCCAAAATTAACTAACGAATATTTGTTTTTAAGATTTGGGAAGATTAATACAAAATTATCTAAATCTCATGAGAAGGTTCCATTTACATTGTCCAAAGATGAAGCTGCAAAAATTTTATACAAGAAAATAGAAAAAAAGAAAATTGTTTATCCTTCCTTAAAATTTAATTTAATTGCAATTCTAATTTATTTTTTACCAATAAAAATAATTGATAAAGCTGAAAGAGGAGTAACTAATAGTGGCTAAATCTAATGCGATTGTTACTTTAGTTGTTGGAGATAAATACAAACATTTATTTTACAAATATAGTTTTAAATCATTTGTGAAATATGCCGAAAAAGTAGGTGCTGATTTAATTGTAATAGACAAACAGATTGATTTATCTGAAAAAAGTAAATTGAGATCTATTGCATGGCAAAAGCTTCTGATACTTTCTCAAGAATGGTCGGACAAGTACAACCAGATTCTTTGGGTGGATTCAGATATTGTAATTAACAATATAAATGCTGATAATATATTTGAAACCACTCCTGTTGAAAAAATTGGAGGTGTTGACGCTTATAAAATCCCAAACAAAATAGCATATCAAGCTGGCTTAGAACGTCTCTACGCCTACTGGGATAAGCAGGGTGTAGATTACATAAGAAACTTAACTCCACATGATTATTATCTAAATCGAGACATCTCAACAAAAAATTCTTTAGATTCAGTTCTTCATACAGGAGTCTTTTTATGTAGTCCTAAGCACCACAAAGATATTTTTATAAATATTTATTCTCAGGATACAAAAATAAATGAGGCTTTTGGAAATTATGAAATGCCTTTGATGAGTGCTCGTTTAATTGAAGCTGAATTAGTACACTGGATTAATCATAAGTTCAACTACTGTGTAAATGAAATAATTGCCTCTGAATACCCAGAGTTAATTCAAAAAGATTATTTTTTTCGCAATATAAAGCTAAAAAAAGTTATTAAAGAAATTTACTTAAGTGGAAATTTTATACATTTTGCTGGCTGTACAAATAATATGAAGTATCTTGGAAATCTATTTAAAAATTGAATTTAAAAAAGACTCAAATTTGATAATATCAATATCAACTTGTCCATGAGTTATATGGCCAACTATATCAACTTCAAAATAGTAATAAGGCAAGTCAAGCTCTGAAGATAAAGAAAAAAAAGCATTATTATGTGAGTCACCTTTTTTTCTTAATTCAATTAATTTTGAACTACTTGGCAACATTAACATATTAGTAAGTCCTGATCCAAATGCACCCATGAGGTACTCTGTCTTTCCTAGTAAATTAATTTTTTCTAAAACAGAATAATCTTTAAAGTTAACTATCTCGAAGTTAAATTTTTTTAAGATCTTTTTTACCTCTTCAAGGTTTTTCACATCTCTACGTTCATTTTTTCTGTCAATCCAGATTCTTTTATTTTTTGACTCTAGGGAAGTATTATTTTTAGTAAATTTATAACTTAATTTTTTAATCAATTTCGGATCATAATTTCCTGAAGGTGCTGTATGGGGCGTAATTAACAAATCTTTGATATAGTAATATTTGTTTTCCATCTGAATATAAGGAATTTCTAAATAGTCTAAAAATTCATAAACGAAATTATTACCAATAAAATCGTGTGTTAGTAAAACTGGGTAATCTTTAATTCTTTCATCTATTAAAACAGCTCGGGTTAAGGAATCGCATATAAAATGAAAGTAGACTGTGGATTTATTGTCTAATATCCATGAAGCTTTATCTATTGTAGATATTTTTTTTTCACTTCTAATAATGTTTTTCATAGTATCTTTAATAATTTTTATAAGAGTCGGTCTTTCAAAAAAAGTATCTTTTATATAAAAATACGGAGGAAGTGGTTTAAAAATTGTATTTTTTACAATAAATATATTTTTTAAAAATCGATAATTTGAAATTGAAATATTTTTAACTAATTCTTTTTCAAATAAATGCAAATCTTTAAAATTTAAATTTTTAGGTAGCGATCTTACAGTATTTATTTTGTTTTTATATATAGACATACAATTTATATTTTTTTATTAGGCTAACATTTATAGAATAAAAGAAAACTTATGTTAAATATACTGTATTGTTTTGATAAAAACTACAACAAACAAACTTTTATATCTATTTACTCAATAATCAGATTGCTAAACAAGGATGAAAAAATATCAATTTATGCAATACACAAGGATCCCGAAAGTTTTGAAAAATACACTGAACAATTAGAAAAATTTGATAATATTGAAAAAATTTATCTTTATAAATTTGATGATAATTTTAAATACCCCCAATTAGATAAGGCTCATGTATCAGAAGCAACTTATTATAGGTTAATGATCGAAAATTATATACCACAGAAAGTTGAAAACCTAATTTACCTTGATTCAGATGTTATCGCTCTAAATAATCCCTATAGTATATGTAAAAATATCTTGATGGATTTGAATACTAAAGATTACGTAATTGGTGTTTCAACTGAACTTTTTAACTCCCAAAATAATAACCACTTTAAAAAAATAGATCTTACCGGATATAAATACTTTAATGCAGGCGTAATGTTTATTGATTTTAAAAAATGGAGAAAGAATAAGTTAAAAGATATATTTATAAATAAAGTTGATACATACAAAGATGTAATTAAACTGTGGGATCAAGATATTTTAAATAATTTCTTTAATGGAGAATATTATGAAATTTCTTCTTTATTAAATTTCAGGGTAAACACAAATAATAATTTAGAATTTTTGAAAAATAACGTTATTTTTTATCATTTTTCAGGAGATCATAAACCTTGGCTATTAAAAGGTAGTCTTGATGATACTGCAAAAATGTTTTTTAACATCTACAGTGAGTTAGAGCAGGATTATTATTTTTTTGAAAGAAAAACGGGTAAGACTATGTACTTAAAAACTCTTTTGAAAAACATTTTTTCAGCTCGATTTAAGTTAGTTACTAACAAAAAAAAGTATATAGTTGCCGCTTTAAAAGAATTATTTTAAAATCTATGAAATATTTAATGAAAAATATATATAGAAAATTTAGTAGATTAGATTCAGAATATAATTTTGAAGACGTTTATGATGAGACTGCAATATTAGAAAAGTTTGGAATACAAAAATTTGAAAACATACTGTTTGTCGGTTTAAACAAGAATACCTTTATAGAAAATTATATAAAAAAAAATCAATTTAATTATCTTAACTTATTTGACCCAAGTGCTGATAAGTTAGGAAATTTTAAAAATGTTTTAAAAAATAAATTCCTACCACACGCTCCAAAAGAATTTAATCAATACTTTGCAAAAAGTGAAAATGATTCAAATGCAACTTTTTTCAAAAAGGATTTGAGGTGGATTGCATATAATGATGATAGGAGATTTGTTTTAAAAAATAAAAAATATGATCTTGTCAATGAGCACTACGATTTACTGTTTTTATCTTTGAACGGATCTGAGCTGAATTATTTGAAAAATTTAGAAAAATTAGTTAAGAATTTCAAAATTATTAAATTTGAATTTACAGAATTTAGTATTGATTCCAAAACACATTTAAAAGACTACTTCATGTTTTTTTATCAACATGATTTTTTAAGCTTTCAAAACTTAAATAGAAAAATTATAAGATTGAATAAATATGACCCTCTACTTGAAGGTAGTTTTAAAAAAGTATATTACTTTATAAATCAAGAATTTTTAACAAAAGTTAATTTTAAATCTTCATATAAATATACGCTTAAAAATTATGTTATTAGAGAAAATACTCCACAATTTAAAAAAACCTTTTAGATTTATTTTTTATAGATCTAGAGCTAGTTTTTTAAACTTAACAATCAATAAATATACGAATCTATTTAGGCCTTCTAGCTATCCCTATTTAACCGGAGATACTCTAAGAAAATTTTGTGACCATATATACGACGAAACTTCCAAAAAAAAAGATTATAAAATAAAGGATGGAGATGTTGTATTTGTAAATTCTGAATATCTATATGATTTTTTAACAACTGTGAATCATAAACATTTAAAAACCAAATTTAAAATTGTTTCTCACAATAATGATACGGAAATCAATTCTCAACTGCTTCAGCATACAGATTATAGTAACGTTCAAATCTGGGCTCAAAATCTAACCTCTTTAGAAGATGATAATTTAAATATGCTTCCTATAGGATTTGAAAATAGAAGATTCTTGAAAAATGGTAAATTAAAGGATATCAAAAAGGCTCAATTTAACCAATTAAATAAAAGTTTCTTAGTGACTTCAAACTTTAATTCAAATACAAACTTAAAAATTAGATATCCTATCGAAGTCCTATTTAATTCTGTAAACTTTGTAGATACACAAAAATTTAATACTAAAGAATATCTACAAAATCTTTCAAAATACAAATTTTCAATATGTCCTTCAGGTAATGGGGTTGATACACATAGGGTTTGGGAATCTTTATTTGTAAATACTATACCGGTTGTAATAAAAGATGAGTTCTCATCCAATTTAGTAAATAATAATATTCCATGTTTGGTTCTTAATAAATGGGAAGATTTTTTAAATTTTGATCAACAAACTTTATCTAATATCTATGAAGATTATGTAAATAAATTTATTTTTAGAGAATTTCTTTCATTTGAGTTCTGGTGGCAAAAGGTTAAAAAATAAATTTTTCTAAATTTTTACTGTGTATATGTAGGTTTACAATTTTATAAAATTTTTTATTTACCTCTAGATTTGGCTTTTTGTCAACAAAAATTAAATTAGGATTATTTTTTAATATGTATTGCCCAGCAATATTTTCTGAGTAAATATTAGATACTCCACTGTCATAAAAGTGGCCTTCTAAAAGAAACCCATAATCTCCGGCATCAAAAATAAATTCTGAATCTAATTTAGGGGTTGTATTAAAACGAAGTATTTTATTAATTTTTTTATTTATTTTATGAATTAACCGCATTTCATTGTATTTAAAAGAATCATCAGATATAAATCTCATTAAAATTCTATTTTTGGTGAAAAATTGATAAAATTTAATCATTAAATTTCTTCTTAAGAGAAAATTTTTTCTTGTAATAAATAAAAATATTTTACTGATAATCTCATCAAAGGCATCCACATCTCCGCAATACATATAGCTAAACACAAATGAGTTTTTTGAAATTTCTGTCATATATATTTTTGATGTGTTTATGTATTTAGAATAAGCTTCGAATGGTTCAAAAATTATTACATCGCAGTCAAAGTGAATATATGAAGATATATTAAGATGTTTTGCAATATCACTTAAAACAAATGTCCTCCAAAGAGATGTATTTAAAAGGTTAGATATTTGTGTCAAATTAGAGTTGTAAAGATTTAATTGTTTAACTTTTCTTAAATTTGAAGATTCTATTTGATTTAAATCGATATAATAAACATTCTCATTTTTTATTTTTAGATGGTCAATGCTCTCGTTGCTACAGAGATAAATATTTGGATTTTCTTCGCTAGCTAAAATTGAAGTAACAGCTGATGAAGTATATTCGGGAAACCTCCCGTAATATATAAGTATATAATTAGGCATATGTCCTTTTATAACAAATACAAATACGTAAGCACTTTGGTCATCAAGAAATTTAACATGTTGTTATTAATAATTCTTGAATTCATACCTGGTAAATATTTTAGCATAAGAAATTATTATGGAAGATTAGGAAATAACTTACAACAAATTGCTAATGGAATTATTTTCTCAGAAATATATAAAGTTAACTTTATCTCAAAAAAACATCCATATATAAACGTTATTTCAACAAACATGACAAAACCAGTATTTAAAAAAAAATACCGATTTTTTAATTATTCTGAAAAGTTTTTTCTTAATTTAGATACCCCAAGAAGTAAGCCTTTGGTTTACAAAGATGTGGTGCAAAGAATTCATAGAATATTTCAAGAACAACTACTCCCAAATATTCAATTTTACAAAAAAATAAATATTCCAAAAGATACATTGGTAATACATATTAGAAGCGGTGACATATTTGAAAAAACAAAACATTTCGACCAGGTTCAAAACCCCCTAAATTTTTATTTAGAAGTAATAAAAGACTATGAAGACGTATTAATAGTTACTAGTCCATCTAGAAATAATCCTGTTTTAAATGTTTTGAAAAATTTAAAAACACATAATGTAATCATTCAAAGTAGTTCAGTTGAAGATGATTTCAATACATTAGTTAATGCTACAAACCTATGCTTATCAGGTGTTGGAACGTTTGGGATTGCAGCAGCACTTCTATCAAGAAATTTAAAAAGATTATATTTTACAGACTTATATATGAAGAGTCATTTAAATCCAGAAATGGTTGACTTAAAAATAGTCGAAAAAATTGAATATAAAATAAATAACTACTTAAATATTGGAGAGTGGTCTAATTCAAATAAAGATGTTGAACTAATGTTAAGTTCAGACGTAGAAGTTAAAAAAGTTGAGAATAGAATTTAATTATTCAATACAAATATCTCAGTTTCCCAAATATTTTTTTTATTTATATACCCTAAATTACTAAGGTTATTTTTTAAATTTAATGGACCTCCAGGATTGGCGATTTCATTACTTTTAAGTAATCTATCGCTTATAATCAAAATATCAATTTTGTTTTGCTGTAAATAGAGCAGATAGTCAGATGAACTTTCTAGACCGGGATTATGTTCACAGTTTACATTTACATAAATACAGTAATTCCCATCACCTGAAAATATACTAACGCTCGAATTATCTTTAGTATCAACATAATTGTTAATAAAATTAGATATCTCTAATACATATAAATCATTCTTATCTTGAGTATTTACATGAGTGACAGAGGCTAAAAGTATACAAAAACTAAAGTCACTTTTTTTGATAGATTTTCAAAAGGAGGATTTAGAAAATTTCTGAAATTGTAAGTTGTTATTAAAAGCAATCCAATAAAAATATATAAAAAATAGTGTCCTCTTGGAAATATCAAAGAAGCTGTAATAAAATAAGGAAGCACTATAGAGATGAAAACCTTGTTTGTATTAGAGTTCAAAAATCTGCTAATACTTCTATCCTTAGAAATTTCTTTAAAAATATCTTTTTTGTAGTAAATAAGTATTCTCAAGAATATAAATATTATTGAAAAAATAGTTATTAAAAGAAAATAGAATTCCTCATTGTATGGCTTAAAATAGCTTAAGAAGCTAACTGGTATTCTTTGCATATTAAAAAATACATGGCTCGAAAATGCCTGTGGGTTAATAATAAAATAATCAATTAAATTTTCTCCACCTTGAAAAGTCTCTGTAATTATAGAATTAAAACTATCCCAAGCAATAATATCTAAATTATTTTTTTCAACATAATTTACTGCAAAGTGTTGCCCAAATGCTCCAGTTAGTCTATTTCCAAAAGGTATACCAAATATTTGAATTAAAGTAAATGATATAAATAAGTAAAGCAATCGTTGTATATTAAGTTTTAATTTAAAATTTTTTAAATTAAATACCACGTAAAATATTCCAGAAATGAGAAATTCGGGTCTCAAGTATGCACCAACGAAAAAAAGGAAAGAATAAAAGTCTATTTTATTTGTTAATGTTGAAAGACTTAACTTTATAGCAATTAAAGATACTAATATAATCATCAATAGACCAAAGTTATTTGTTTTTGGCCATAATGGATAATTAAATCTTGAATATAAAAAAATCATTGAGATTGCGTAGCTCATCAGTGGATTAAGCCTCATTGCTATTAGTAAAAAATATAGTGCTGTTGGTAATGCTATTGTTAGGGTGTACCAGTTAATGTAATAAAGATCAATATTGTTTGAAGCAAAAATTGATAAAAAAGCATACCAGACAGAATAAATCGGAGAGGCTTGAGCTGACGGAAAAATACCTTTTCTAATATTCAAACCATCTCGAAGTTGACTTGCCTCGTCGTATAAAGTTAAGTCCATAACTTCTTTCATGTTTGACATGTATATTAAGGAAGAGAAAATAATTATTACAAAGTAAGCATTTTCATAGGTAATGAATTTTCTAAACTTTTTAAATTTGCTTTTCATAAGATTAAAACATTCATCAGCAATAAAAGCATATAAAAATATTATACTCTCTTAGGCACCGTTCACACTAAAATTGAAGGATGAATGTAGACAGCAAATTTCTCGTTATTGTTGCTGGTATTCCAAGAGGTGGAGAAGTTGTTTTTCGTTCTATAAATAAAAACTTGGTGAAACCATTAAGTGCAGATCTGGCAATATGTTCAGAGGAAAAATATATTAACAACAATTCGCTATCTGCTGTTGCAAAATATTTATGGAGTTTCCCTAATGATTTAAATTGGAATAATTATTACTTAAAATTTACTAATGGTAATTATAAAAAATATTTTGAAGCTGGAAAAGATACTGGATTGGAAAATTCAGGGAAAATACACTTTGCAATTAAAGATATAATTTTAAACAAGTACATTAATATTTTGGAAAAATATGATTTTATAGTTTACACAAGATATGATCAATTTCATTTGCAGGGTCATCCAACAACTTTTAATAATAATAAAATTTATATTCAAGAAGGGGAGGACTATGGAGGCATTAACGATAGACATGCTATTTTTCCTGCAGCTTATGCTGGTAAGTTTTTAAATATTTGTTCTTATATAGATAGCCAAAAAGCAATTGAAAATATTCCAAACCATCCAAATTGTGAAAGTGTTTTTTATCAATTTCTTAAAGATAGTAATTTATTAAACATAGTACGATTTAAGAGGTACCAATTCACTGTTCTTAAAGTAGGGGACATTACTAGATGGAGAGTTCCTACATATAAAATTCACTTTAGTAAAGGTTTGTTCTTAAAATATCCAACTGAGTTTTTAGTCTCTTTTTTAAATTATTTGAACAAACATGGAACTACAAAAGCAATTACGAACCACCCGTTTCTTACTATAAATTATGTAATATTGATAGTAAGAAAAAAGTTTTCAAAATATGTACCGACAAAGATTAAAAACAAATATAGGAACACTATTGACAGTAAAAAATACTTTAAAAAAATATGAGTAAATTAATAACCTATGTTTATTTGTCTGGACGAAAACAAAGACTAACTGAAGAATTCAGTGATGCTGAAGAATTTTTCTATTCTTACCTTCATTTTAAAAGATTGGGTTTAAATACAGAAGTTATAGAATTTTCACATAATCAAGGAATACTAAATTCAATTATGAAGTTTATTGATAAAATACTAAGAAAAGTAACAAAACTACCCATCTTTATGTCGGATATACTTATTTTAAAAAATATAAAAAAATTTTTCGATAGTGACCACGTAATTTTAACTAGTGATAGAATTGCTTGTTCGATTATACCTGTCTTGTTTATTAATTCTTTTAGAAAAAGGAAAACAAATTTTTCATGTGTTGTTTTAGGATTATTTCAACATAAAAACATCACAGGACTTAGAAAAATTCTTCAAAATATCTTGTTATTAATTATTTTAAATAGTTGCAAAAATTTTATTTTCCTTGGTAAAGGAGAATTTGAATATGCAAAAAAGACTCATCCTAAATATAATAATAAATTTAATTTTATTCCTTTCTGTGTCGATACTAATTTTTGGAGAATTGAAAAAAATAATGTTGATAAAAAAGGTGTTCTCTTTGTAGGGAACGATGGAAACAGATTGTATGATCTTATATTAGAGCTTGCTGGCAAGTTGCCTGATATTGAATTTAATATTATCACTTCGAATATTAAAGAAAGTCAAATTAGGAGTGAGAATATTAATCTTATAAAAGGTCATTGGCAGAGTAATTTAATAACAGATACTGAACTTAAAAAATTTTATCAACAATCTAAATTAACATTAATTCCTTTAAAAAACACTTTACAGCCTTCAGGCCAAAGCGTAGCGTTGCAATCAATGGCGAACGGAACACCTGTATTAATATCAAAAACTGACGGGTTTTGGAATTATGATGATTTCTTTCATGGAGAAAATATTTTTTTTGTAGAAGAAAATGATTTAGAGGTGTGGAAAGAATCTATCGAAAAATTATATTTCAACTCAAACAAACTAGAAAGTCTTTCTGAAAATGGTTTAAAAACTATAAATGAAAATTATAATTTAGAAATTTTTAATAAAAGTCTAGAAAATCTGCTGGAAATTTAAGCATGGGCTCTTTTATTTCTATTTTTACAACTATGACTAAACCTGAAGAAAGGATGGACCCATGGAAAGAAGCCTTGAATTGTTACAATGATTTAGCAGATGAAGTAATTGTTGAGGGTGATGATTGGCCTGAGGAATTTAAATTTGAACATATTGGGAAAACATTTCAAAAAGGATTCGATAAATGCTCAGGTGATTGGGCCATAAGAATGGATCTAGATTACTTTTTTCATGAAAATGATCTTAAAAAGATTCGATATATCTTAGATCGAAATACACAATATCCAGCTGTCTCATTTCCACAATATCAATTTTTTACTCCAGACAGATACCAAATAAAAACGAAAATTTGTGTTGCTTTAAATAAAAAAAAATTTCCTCAAATTAAATTAAATGGAGGTGGTGACTTATGTCTACCAACAATTGATGGTGCTAGAATTCAACCTAAAGAGGTTCCTTTTTATAAAATACCTTTATATCAATATGATTCAATGTTTAGAACTAAAGAAGTTATTGCACATGATAGAGGTAGAGTTGCTCGAGCCTGGTATAGGCAATTCAACGACTGGGGCGGAAGAGGTGGAGAAACTAGTGAAGAGTCTTTTGAGGCGTGGTTTACTGAAATTGAAAAGAAGTATAAAAAACATACACATAAAATGTCTTTACATAAACACCCGATATATATAACAGATAAACTAAAAAACTTAAATAAAAATCAATTTGGCTATTCAGCTTTTGGACTTAAAGAAACAACCAAAAGAGACCTTATGGAGTACTTAAGGGGATATTACAACAAATACATCTATTAGGGCTTTAATATATTCCAATCTTTATCAAATTTATCAGAGATTTGAAAAACGCTTTGATACGGATAGAGA
>Ga0181601_10003115_pt1 | contig 14065 bp, 10 predicted proteins | sample 041ome_8_FD_133020 | JGI IMG/M metagenome (GOLD analysis project Ga0181601, IMG submission 133020) | Coastal salt marsh microbial communities from the Groves Creek Marsh, Skidaway Island, Georgia - 041407BS metaG (megahit assembly) | ecosystem: Environmental > Aquatic > Marine > Intertidal zone...
CTCTCGCGTCCAGCGCGCGCTAAGGCATCCTCAAACTCCAACTGCGCCGCGCTCCGCGCGCCTTCAAATCGAAACACCAACCGCGGCGTATGTTTCATTTTCAACATCTTCGACACCATCACTCGAATCCTCTGCGCATTCCGCTCGAGCGCATTCCCAGCGATGTGTTCTTCACCCATTCGAGAACTCCCATACAACACGTGTACGACTTTAAAATCTCTCGACACGCGCGCATCCATGACGTTGACACCCGTGCGGTCAAACTTGTGCGCGAGCTCCACATGCACCACCTGCATGAGCGCTCGACGAATCTGCGCGCTTGCGCGAATCTGCGCCTTGTCCTGATCAATCGTCGCTCGTTCGACCTCGATCGGTCGCCGCGCGATGGCGTACGCGCGACTTTGCGGCGCGAATGTCGCGACAGTCATGCGTGGGTTCGGTGCCACTGACGTCGAATGCGCCGCCGCCGTCGCCGCCGCCGTGGTCTCGAGCGCCGCGCGCACCGACGCGGGCGAGAACGCGCGCGACGCGCTCGCTAGACGGCGCGCGTTCGCCCGCATGGCGTGCGTCGACGCGCACAGAGGACCCACTCGCGAGTCGAAGAGTGAGGCCAGAAGCAACTAGGCGTCAGAAGATGACGCGCAGCGCTGCGCACGCAGCCGCGAGCGCGTCGACACCGGACGTGGCGCGCGCGGATGACGCGCCGCTGTCGCACACGTCGCGCATCGCGCGCGAATGGCTCGCCGCGGGCGTCGGATGCGCGCTCGCGGATACGTTGTTCAACCCACTGGAGATTCTAAAAGTGCGCGCGCAGCAAACATCGCGCGCACCGAGCGCGCTCGCGGCGGAATCGTACGCCGAACGCGGGTTCGTGCGAGGATTGTTCGTTCCCGGATTGGCCGCGACGTGGATGCGCGGGTTGTCGTACACGGGGTTCCGTATTGGGTTGTACCCGAGCGTTCGGGACGAGACGCTTCGGGTCGTCGGTGGCGACGGGTTCGTCACGCGACTGTGCGCTGGAGCGTTTACGGGAGGCGTCGGGGCGTTGGTATTTAATCCGATTGACGTCATACGCGTCCGCATGCAATCGCACGAGTGCGTGTATCGATCGACATTGGGGGCTTTTAAGGAAGTGGCGCGAGAGGAGGGCGTGCGAAGAGGCTTGTGGCGCGGTGCCGGGGCGTGTGTGGCGCGAGCGATGACGCTCAGTGGCTCCCAACTCGCGACGTATGATTTTAGCAAGCGTTGGTTGCTCCAGCGCGGGGTGTTCAGTGAAGACGCGCCGCCGTTACACTTTACCTCGTCATTTTTAAGCGGCTGCGTGGCGCAGACTGTGACGCAGCCGGTAGACACGCTCAAGACGCTCGTCATGTCCAAACCAAGCGGTGACGATCGTGGGGCGATCGCCATAGCGATTGAAATCATCAAAAAGCGTGGTGTGCAAGGTTTATATCGCGGATACTGGGCCGCCACGGCACGGCAAGGCCCGGTGATGGTGATTCAAATGCCGCTCGTCGAAGCGTTGCGCCGCCACGTCTTCGGATTGGAATATTTCTAGTCATCGCATGAGCGACGCGCCAGCCAGGGGCGTGGCACATGCATGCTCGCGATAGCCATAGTCATATATATCATGCAGGTTTTTAATACCACAAACGTAGGAGTAGCGCCTTAAAGACACAGTCATCACGCAAAGTTTTGTCGTCCGCCACGCCAAAATAATCCAAAACGCCCAAAATCCCTCACACCGTCGCGCGTCATGCGAACTTGCGCACCATCCGCCGCATCGTGCGCTCCGAGTGTGCGTGTTCGACGCGCGCGCACCGCGCCACGCGTCGCGCGCGCCGCCGTTCGCGCAAAGGCGGCGGATAAAGACCCGTCCCGGGACACGTCAACCTCTGAGCGCCAATTAGATGCTGAAAAACCGATAGATTTCTCCGTCGACGTCGCCGCCGAGTTCAAGCGAGGCGTGGAGTTTGGCAATGATGAGATTAAACCTCGCTTCACCCGTCGCGCGGTCGAGCACGACCGTGGATTACCGATTGCAGACGCCTTGGTGGCGACATCCGCGCAAGTGCTCGTCGCGCTCATCGCCTTGGCCGCGCATAGCCGGCCGAGTTGGCTCATCGCCGCGCCCTGGGTGCCGCGGTGGAGAAATTTACCGTATTTAATCCCTGCTGTCGCGCATGGATCAAAGATGGCCTCTGTATGGGTCGTTGGCGCGTTGGCTGGGAAAGCGTACGAACGCGCGGCGTTTGACGGCTCGTTGCGCGAAGCCGTCAAGCGCACCGCGGTGTCGGGGTGCTTCGCGATTGGGTTGTTAATTATAATAACTCAAGTCGAAGTGGCAGGTAAATTCGCAGAGTTAGATTTAGGGGACCCAGTGCTCGGATCATCGCCGCAAGGAGACCTGATATTAAACGGCGCGGTGTCAGAGTTGCTCGTCGACTGCGTCTCAGAGGCGGTGGCGTTGATGTCTTGGCGCATCATACGTTGGAACACGAGTCCAACAGATTTAGATTCGCTAAACAAGTAGTTTGGCTATCGATAAATTATTGTTTTAGCGCGCTGCTGCTGCCACTTTTCGAAGGTTATTTCTTATTATTTCAATTCGTGTTGTATTATTATTTTTGTTTTCGTGAGAGCTCTACTCATTCATTCCACGCGTCGTCGGTGTTCTCGTCGTCTTTATCGGCTTCCGAGGCGGCTTGAAGCGCGCGCAAATGCGGAGGCACAAACTTCGATTTGCTTGGCGGTGGTCTGTCGGCGGCCGCTTGCGGATTCGATACCGCACTGACTTCTTTCATGAACGCATTGTCCATCATAATTTTCCCCGGCGGTTTCGGCGGGCTCACTGGCGCAGCCTCGGGTTCCGGTTCTGGCTCGGCGTTTTTGCTATTCTTTCGCGCCGCCTTGCGCTTTTCGGTGAGCAAGTTACCGCCGCTGAACTCGTCGCGTAATTTTGCCTTGTAATCGTCGAATGATCCATTAAACACGGACACCGTACCAGGTTTTGGTGGGTTACTCTTCATGTCACCCTTGGTGACAATCCAAATTTCATCAACCACAAGGGAGATTAAACGCTCATCGTGAGAGACCAAAACAACACCGCCTTCAAAGTTATTCAGCGCCATTGCGAGAGACTCTATGGTTTCCAAGTCCAAGTGGTTCGTCGGCTCATCCAAAAGTAAAATGTGCGGTTGCTTCCAAGCTAATTCAGCAAACGCGAGACGAGACTTTTGACCACCCGACAAGACGCGAATCGGCTTTGTGGCGAGCTCTCCAGATAAACCAAAACGTCCCAAGTATGCTCGAGCGGTTTCGAGTGGCATTTCAGCATCAAGCTTTTTCATGTGTGTCACGCAATCTTGCTCCAAATCCATGGTTTCTAAGTGATGCTGGGAGAAACGAGCGAGGCGAAGCTTGGTGTGGCGGTTAATCCATCCCTCGGTGGGCAGGATATCACCTTCCAACAACTTCAAAAACGTCGATTTACCAGCCCCATTGGGACCTACGATAGCGACTCTACTATCCATGTCCAAGCCAAAATCTAAGCCCTCGTACAACGTCTGGTATCCTTCGTAGCCAAAGGACACGTTCATGACGGAAATGCACGGCGGCGGTAGAGGCGGCGCCGAAGGAAAGTTGATGCGCAAGTATGGATCGTCATAATCCACATCGACGCGCTCAGTTTGGAGTTTCTCGAGCATTTTCATGCGACATTGTGCCTGACGCACCATCTTTTTGTGTCCTTGTCCAAATCTTTGAATAAACTGCTTGAGCGAAGCTTCTCGCATACCTTGGTTGCGTTGCACCGCCTCTTCGTTTGCGCGATGCTCCGCGCGCACCTTGAGGAAAGTATCGTATGAACCACCGTAGTAGCGTAATTTCTTGTGATGTAAGAAAATAGTTGCAGTGGTGCAATCGTTCAAGAAACCACGATCGTGAGAGACGATGAGCACAGTCTTCTCCCATTTGCGCAAAAACTCTTCGAGCCACGTCAAAGCGTGGACGTCGAGGTGGTTTGTCGGCTCATCAAGAAGCAACAAATCAGGCGTCATGAATAACGCCGATGCGAGAGCGATACGCATACGCCAACCACCAGAGAAATCTTTGGTTGGTTTGAGTTGCTCTTCTGGGTCAAAACCGAGACCGCCTAAAATTTGACCCGCGCGCGCGTACGCCGAGTCCGCATCAATTTCATCCAGGCGTTCATACACTTCATTCAAATCAACCCCATCGATGACGTCAAGCTCTTCATCCAACATGCGCTGTTCCATTTCGAGTAGATACAAACGCTCTTGATCTGTCTCGACCACGGTTTGGATCGCAGATCGTTCGTCAGGTTGCGCTTCTTGCTCGACGTGAATGATGTGCAGAAACTCAGGCATTTTAATGGTGCGCTCAGAAATTGCGCGCAACAACGTCGATTTCCCGCATCCATTGCGTCCGACTAAACCATACTTTGTTCCAAAAACGAGCTTGAGCATACCATCTTGAATCAACTCATCGCGTCCACCATAAAGCTGAATGCCAGCGATGTGAATATCCATGTTGCAGTTGGCGCGCCGGTTCGCATCTGGACCGCTTCGAATATGAAAACCCAAATCCTCTCCATTCAAACGTCCACCATTCGCCGCAATTCGAGCTTCACGCATCGCTTCCTCTCTCGCCTCTTTCTTCTTCCTCGCCGCTTCTTCTTGCTCTTGCTTCACGCTCAACATCTTACGTTGTTTCGATTTCCCGCGCTTCACCACGTCATCCGGAAGCGTCTCCCCGTTCGCCACGCGTACTCCATTCTCCCTCGCACGCTTCACGCGCGCCAACATCACCCTATACTGTTTCACGCACTCCATCGCCGTTCGTCCATCAACGTACGCCGCGATCGCTTCCCATCGATCCGCATCACTCGTCCCTTCTTCTCGGTTCACGCCTCGCGCCCGCAACCCCTCGATGAGCTGTAAATCCTCCTCCTCGCTCCACCCATCATGCGTCACCGCCGTCCTCAGCCGCACCTCAGCCGCGGTATCATCCGAACGCACCGACGTCGCCGCATCGTCATCCGCCTTACTTTCGCCCTTGGCGGCGTCGCGCGCCGCGCGCTTCGCCGCGAGCGCAGCCTTCTTTTGCTCCTTTTCCAGCCGCTTCGCCTCCGCCTGCTCCGCCTTTTCCCGCTCCTTTCGCGTGGACATGGCGCGAGAGCGACGGCGCGATCGATCGTCGTCGTCGTCGATGGATCGCTCGAGGGCACGACCGCGCGTCTCGCGTCGTCGTCGTCGTCGCGCGTCGCGCACTGACGAATGATGACGACGCGGCGTTCGAAATCGAAAACACATCACACCATGCCGCGCGGCGTGCGAGGCGTCGTGCTCGCGCCGACGCGCGCATTCATCGACGCTGACGTCGACGCGAACGCGCGCGATGGTGTGATTGCGCGCGCCGCGCGCGCAGCGATGGCGATGGACGACGACGCGACGATGATGAAGATGACGATGATGATGAGTGGCGACCGCGAGCGGGACATTCGCGCGAGCGTCGCGCGCGCGGCGCCCGATGCCACCGACGCCGCGCACAGCACGCAGCATGCATCATTCGAAGACGCGCGCGAAGGCGCCATCGCGTCCGTGCGCGCGGCGACGGGCGCTGACCGCGCGCTCGCGGCGTTGGCGGTGAGCGCGCTCGACGCCGACGCGGAACCAGAGCGTCGAAACGCCCTCGCGCGCGGCGCCATGACGCTGCGAGTGATGGGATTTAGCGATGACGCACTCGTCATCGGCGCGTTATTGGCGTGTGATGTCGACGTCGAGCGCGCGGCGATCTTGGCATCCATGTAGAAGAAGTTGTAACTGTATGAGTACGCGCGTTGATTTACCAAAAGCAACCCTCACACCGCGACGCGTCGTCGACGACGGGTGGCGCGCGCGAACGCGCATTTGATGTGTGACGCCTAGCCTCGCGCGACGCGACGACGGGCGGCATGCCGCGCACGGACACGACGGAGGGGAAGTTCAAGTCAAAGACGGCGCTCGGCGATGCTCGAGCGCGAATTATTCACGACGCACGCGATGCACGGCTCGAACGCGCGCGCGTGAGAGCGCTCACGGCGGCAGTGTGTGTGTGTCAGCGTCTGCGTCGTCGTGGAGTGGCGAAACGAGACGCCGGGCGGCGCGCGGTGGAGGAATTTGATGGGAAATTTGGGGCGGTGTCGGTCGAGGCGTTGCCGAGCGACGACGACGTGTGCGACGTCATGATCCCTATTCTACTCTCACATGGCGATGATATTGGTACAGAGAGACTGTTTAGAGCTCTGGCGATTGTTTTGACGCGCGTGGATGCGGTCGTGGAGCGATGTGCGCCGGGAGTTGTCGCGCTCTCGGCGACGTTGGCGGTGAAAACGTGTGGTGACGCGCGAGTTCGGAAGGATTTACCGTCGCTGGCAATGTGTGGGGTAAAACTTGCGTGCGCATTGTGCGAACGTGTTGATTGGCTTTCGCTCGATGCGCGCGTGCATCGTGCGGCGTGTGAGGCGCTGACGGAAATTGTGTCGGATGTCAAATTTGCGCATCGAGCGGCGGCGACGCAAGCGCTCACGCCGCTCGTCGTGTCTCGGCGATTCGAGGATGAAATTGGAGATGACGACGCGGCATTTGATGTTTTTGCCGTCAGACTAATGCGCGTGCCGGACATTAGCCGCACGCTCCCGGCGAAAGCGCTACAAGTTCTGGAACAACCACAGGCGTTGAGACGCGTGCTGCGCGCCTCCTTGGAAGCATTCGACTCAAAAGAAAATGTCATCGCACACGCGTTGAACACAATTGAGAATGCTGTGACTTTGCTATATGGTCACTGTCAGAAATGTATCAAAAGTCGTGAGTCGAGTGACAACGCGCACACGGTGCTACTGATTGCCGATTTATGCGCCGCCGCCTCACGTAAGCGTGAGACGCAAAGAGACGTATCGGCAGGGGTTCGCGATAAAGCACGCACGTGGACTGGAGTCTTAAACGAGCCATCGTTCGTGCTTGGGTTGATTGGAGAACGTCAAACTGATTCGAGCAAGTGGTACGTGTGCTCACCAACGAATGCTGGTATTTTGGCAAAGGCGTACGACGCGATTCTTGAAAGTGCGCAAGAGCCATCGTTTCTTTCGCGTGTTTTCTCAACAGATTCCAGCATGTCCATATACTCTGTGTGCGCATTTACACCTGGGTTTTTAAATGCACTATGGAAGTATTTAGGCCAGCAGTTGTCCATCGCGACGGCATTGACGTTGTCTGATGTTGAACGGCCTGACATGTGCATAGCCAAGGCATTTCTGCACGGTGCAGAGCAAGCTCAAGCCGACGTGCTCAACTGCTTTAGATTCTTCTGCGCAACTTATGCGCATGCTTTAGTAGTACTTCGTGACGCTCAATTCTTTGATGAGCAAACGTTGTTCTCTTTGGATGAACAACGTGCGATTGTTGTTGCCGTGAACACTTTAGTCGTGCGCTCGCATACGACTCACAAATCAGGCTTTGCAGATGATTGGACAAAGAGTCTCGTGAAGTCTGCGAGTATTTTGTTGCGCTCGCTCGTAACGAGAGACTCGAGACGGGCATTCTGCTCATCAATCGTGTGGACGGCACCGAATTCCGAACAAAATGCACTGATTCCTGAAGTTGTGGCAGCGCGTTTTCAGCAAAGCGACGCCGGCGACGCCGGCTTACTACAAGATGCGCCGAGCAGTCTGACGTTTACCACGCGAGTGAAAATTTTTCGGGAACTCATCGTCCAGGATCGCGACAGGGCTAAATTTCGTCCACAAGCGGGAGGTATTGACGCCGGTCACAACGACATTTATGCTAGACCAGTGGCTGAAATCCTGATTCGCCGCGAAAGCGTCCTCGAAGATGCTTTGGCGACGATTCTACCCCTGGGTTCCAAAGCGCGAGGGCGAATGCTAGTCAAATACGTCAATATAGCGGGTGAAGAAGAAGCAGGCATTGATGCTGGAGGGTTGTTCAAGGAATTGCTCAGCGAAGTCACGGAGCTAGGCCTCGATCCAAATCGTGGGCTTTTTGAGACGAATGGGACGAGTGGTATTTTTCCAAGCCCTCGAGCGAGCGATACGCAAGAGTCACTACTTCTGTTAGAACTGATGGGCATGATGGTCGGTAAGGCGCTGTATGAAGGTATTTTGCAAGATATCAATCTCGCGCCATTCTTTGCGGCTAAAATATTGGGCGTTCCTCGAACGATTGATGACATTGCAAGCCTTGATGAAGAGCTACATCGAGGATGCGTGCAAGTTCTCGAATACGACGGTAACGTCGCTGACCTTTGTCTTGATTTTACTGTCAGTGAAGAAGTTTACGGCCAGATTGTCAGCAAAGAACTCATTCGTGATGGCGAAAATATTGAGGTGAACAACGAAAACAGGCGCGTATACGTCCACGCACTTGCGGATTATTATTTGAATCGACGACTCGCTGTGCCTATGCGAGCGTTTATGACAGGGTTGACCAAAATTATTAATAAACGTTGGTTGAGTCTGTTCACGGTTAAAGAGCTTCAACTCTTGCTCAACGGCGGCGAGGCGCCAATTGACGTCGATGACTGGGAAAAGCACACGTTGTACTCTGGTGGATACACCGCTCGAAGCACCGTCGTACGTAATTTCTGGTCTACCATGCGCAAGTTCTCTCCATCACAGCGACGAGACGTGCTAAAGTTTGTCACATCTAGTCCCCGACCACCGCTTCAAGGCTTCAAGCACTTGAATCCACCATTCGTGATTCATAAAGTCAACTGTGCAGCGTCGCCATTCGCGTACTTTGGTGCCGCCGACGTCTCGCGATTGCCATCCGCATCCACGTGCTTCAACATGCTAAAGCTTCCAAACTATCGTCGACTAGCGACTTTGGAAAAGTCTGTCAAATACGCCGTTGAATCTCGCGCGGGTTTTGAACTCAGTTAATTCTTTGTACCACCGCTTGTAACATCACCAAAAGCTAAACGCATAGGCTCACCACAGTTTCACGCGCACAACCACGACATCGGACGCACACCATGCCCCGTCGAGGTAAGGGTAAACCTAAGTACGATGGTCCGATGCTTCCACGCGTGCTCCGCGATGAGCTCGACGGATTCGACGACGGTGGAACCGGTCGAACGCGCGATGACGTGAAAAAGCGCAACAAAGGCTCGAGCGTGATGGACAGAAAGCAACGGCGCGCCGCGGAAAAAGCTGCCAAGGCGAGCAAGCGACAAGCTAGTGCGCAGTGGAAGGCTGATGCTGCGTCTCGGCGCCGAATGCGGGGGCGTGACGGCGCAGACGACGATGCTGGGGCGGGTGATGGCGCGGGAATGCGTGGCGGCTGTGAAGGTCGAGACGCCGACAAAGGTGGCGCTCGCGACGATGTGAGCGCAAGAAACAAGCGCGCGGCAACGGTGCCGGCAAAAGACACAGATTTTCGCAAAAAATCCAAGGTTTCGCCAGCAAGCGCAACCAAGGCGGTGAAAGATGAGACTAAGGAGAGCAAGAAGCCGACGATGCGAGCGTCAATGTTGGAAGAGTATAAACGCGACGAACTCGCGGCAAAGAGGTTGGAGAAGAAACTGAAGGGACGTAAGGGTCCAGATGATGGTTTGGATTCATTATTTGAAGGTTTACCGGACATGGATTTCTTAGATAAGGAGTATGGTGATGAAAGCGAAGAGGACCAGAGCGATGAAGAAGAAGAGAGTGATGAAGAAGGAGAGAGCCAGTCTGAATCAGAAGACGAGGAAGATGACGAGGAAGACGATGACGACGACGATGACGACGAGGAAGACGAGGAAGGAGAGGATGGTGAAAACCCTGAGCCAACTAGTGCAGAGCCCGAGCCCACAGTGAGTACTGGGAAGTATATTCCTCCCGCACAACGGGCGGCGATGGCAGCGGCGGCGGGCAAGACGCCTGGATTTGAGCAGTGTGTGCGACAAATCAGAGGTTTGATGAATAGAATGGGTGAATCTAACGTCCCAGGGATCGTAAATGACGTAGCGGATTTAGCGCAAAAGTTTCCGAGACTCGAAGTGTGTGACGCAGCGACGAAAGAAATAATGACGGCGCTCACAGAGGGACCGCGCGCGAGCGACCAGTACACCTCTGCGATTGCGGCGTTTATCGCAGGCATCTCGGCTTCCATAGGTCCGGAAGCTGGCGCACGATTTGGTTCAAAACTTTGCGTGAAATTAGAAGAAGAGCAGGTTAACTCTAGAGCACGCTCAGCGAGTAATATCGTCAACGTTCTCGCTCGATTGTACACGTGCGGTTTGATGCCGTCGGCGTGCTGCTATGGGTTCTTAGTGACGCTCTCAAAAAGCCTTACCGAGCTTGACTCGACGCTCATGTTAACACTCTTGCGCGTTGCTGGAACTCGCTTGCGATCTGAAGATCCAGTTGGCATGAAAGAGTTCATCATCGCTCTTCAGGCGCGTGTGGCGGAGTTGCAGAAAGTTGCCGGTGAAGGCGAGGATGGTGGACAATTATCCAAGCGTGCTCGCTTGATGTTAGAAATGGTTATTGACTTGAAGAACAACAGAAAGCGCACCGACAGCTCAGCGGATATCGGTAAGGACCAGTGGGGTTTTCCTATGCCTCTCAATAAGTGGTTGAAAGGTACGAGTGTTGGTGAGGCCACAGTCGCGCTGCGAGCGCTGACGTATGAAAAGCTCATCGCGACAGATAAGCAAAAGGGTCAATGGTGGTTGCCTGACGCCGCGGGCACCGCAGAGTGGTTTGCCGCGCGCGCCGCACAAGGTGCAATTGCAGAACAAGCGGGAAAGACTCGTGAAGGTGGTGAATTACTCCAGCTCGCAAAGAGCATGCGGATGAATACCGAGACACGCCGCGCCATTTTCTGCGTCGTTATGGGCGCGGATGATTACGCCGACGCCCTTGAACGTCTACTTCGCCTACCGTTGGCAGACAAACAAGATCGCGAGATACCGCGAGTACTACTCGAGTGTTGTCTTCAAGAAAAAGCGTACAATCCGTACTACGAAGTCCTCGCCACCAAGCTCACCGAACGTCAACGCTCGCATCGCTTGACGTTTCAACTATGCATTTGGGACCAGCTCAAAGAGATTGATGATCCATCAACGTCGGTGCGGCGGATTTCCAACATGGCTCGCTTCTTGGCTGGGTTACTTCTCGCTGGGGCACTCCCCCCGACGGCGCTCAAGGCACTGGAGTTTGGCATGGACGTCCCAGCTCGTGTCGCGCTCCATCACAAGCTTCTCCTCCAAGCCATCTTGGACGACCGCTCACGAACATCCACCGCCGACGCACTGTTCCAGAAAATCGCCACCAGCGGCGAACTCGCCGGTGCCAAAGCCGGATTCTTGCGTTTTCTAAAGAATCCGCAATCGCTCGCCGCGGCTGGGGCGTCATCCGACAAGATGTCAATCAAGCGGCTCGTCTCCCGCGCGGCGGCGGCTAGAAACTTCCTCCTCGCCGGCGGTGCATGAAACCAATATCTACATAGCCACACATTAGCTCTTAGCATCAGTCATACAATTCAACGCACGACTGACACGAAGTATGCGCCATTTGGCCGCATGAACTCGATACGAATGCGAAAATTAAACGCGCGCGACGCTCGAGCGCTCGCGTTGACGACATAACCCTTCACCTAAGAAGTAGAAGTATGCGCCATTCCGCGTCGCACACGATGCTCACGCACGCCCGGACGTGCGCGGGGAAACAACTCACGCGCGCACTCGCGCGCGCGTCGTCATCGCACGCGATATACGACGCGTCGAGCGAGCGAACGAGACGTGAGGAATGCCTCGGTGGCGCGATCGGCGTCGGCGGCGCACACGCGAGAGGTTTACCGACGACGCGTAGCGCGTCGACGCGCGCACACGCGCACGATGCGTTGTGCAGTGGTGATGCGTTCGCACGCGCTCGCGGACGTGGCGTCTCCGCGCGTGGGTTCGCGTCGGCAACGACTGGGGAGGAGGGCGCGAGCGCAGCGGAGACGACGGCGGAGACTTTGTCAGAGAATAGCGACGGCGAGACGACGACGACGTCGAGTGGAGAAGACGCGCAAGGATGGACGTTTGGGATTAAAAATCAAAGACGTCCGACTAGACGCGATAAGGGGTCGTATGAGGGATTTCTAACGGAGATTGATTCCTATCCCAACCAAGACGACGAGATACGGGACGTGTACAACGCCCGCGAATGGGTGGAAACGAGCATAGAAGAGAGTATGAAGGAGACAGAAGAGTTAATTGATCAAATGTTAGACGGTTTAAAAAGTGGTAATCACTTGATGGAGAAGTATGGGGATTTGATGCCGAGTGACCGCGCGGAGGAGGGCGACCCTGACGCCGTGTTGACGTGGACGAGCGAGTTTGTGCTCGAACCCGGGGAGAAGCAGGAGCATCCGTTGAATTGGAAGGTGTCGGTGACGGTGAAGATGACAGATTTACAGCGTGTCACGGGATTGAGTGATGATGCGATCGAATACATCAAGTTATTGGTGAATAAACGATACGACGGCAAGCAAGACACGCTTCGCATTGTGTGTCGCAGAAATAACAATCGCGAACACAACCGACAGTGGTGCTTAAAGGTGCTGTACGACTTGATTCAAGAAGGTAACCGAGAGTACCCGAGCGATTCTTACACGTTCAACGGCACGCTCGATTAGATCGATCGCTAGAGAGGAAGAAAGAAGAAGACTGTGAAACGCCGTCTTCATCGTCGTCGTGTTATTTGAAAAAATGTCTTGTTTATTTATTTCACATGCTTTTTTGCTCTAAAAATAAAAACGCGCGCACGTCGTGAACGGCACATCATTCGTAGTTTTCCAGCTCTTGAACCTCTCTTGGAAAGGAGTGGATTAATGACCGCCTTCCTTGCCGGTTTTGCTCTTCACGACGCCGTAAAGGCCAGCGCCGAGCACGGCGATGGCGGAACCGACGGCGGTCTGCATCGAGATTTGGTTACCGAGCGCCAAGATGGAGAAACCAATCACGAAAACTCGCTTCCCGACGTTACCGACGGCGTGCGTCACCGGAGCGACCTTGCCGAGTGCTTGATACGCAACTTGGTTGTACATGTGGTAATAGAAACCGACGAGAGCGAGAGCGGAGAGGAACTCGGTTTTGCCCTTGAGCGCGATAGCCTTGGAGATACCCGCAGACAAGGTGGCGCCTTCAAAGTAAAAGGCGAACGGTAAACAGAACAACAACGCCACGATGGTGACCCAGTTGTAAAGGTTGAGCGGACTCATCTTGGCCATCAACTTTTTGCTAAAAATTGCCCGCGCCGAAAACGCGACGTTGGAGCTCATCGCGGTTAAGAAACCCAACCACGTGAAGGAAAGCTCAGTGGCGGACGCGATGGCGACACCAGCCATGATGGGGAGAAGGGAAAGGTACACCGGGAGCGGGTACACGGTACCAGTCACCATATAAGACCCGATAGATGTGAACACCGGTTCCAAAGTCTTGACGGTGTGCGTAAACGACACCGCCACGGCGGCAAAGGACACATTCGTCAAGCAGTGACCAAACGCGTGCAAGAACGCCGGCAAAGACAACGCCTTGAGGAAATCCTTATCAGGTTGTTCATATTCAACGAGCTTGGAACCCCAGAAGAACGCCATGACAAACAAGCCAACAATCAAGTGCACGCACGACACGAACCACGGGTACGGAAAGTAGTTGTAAATTTGCTTGTTCAAAATGTTAAACTGCACATTCAAAAAGTACCACGCCGCGAAATAAAACACCGTCTCGGCGGCGGGAAACTTTTCCTTGATCGTCTCAATGGGATTACTACGCACGCACGCACACACGCACACACACCGTCAGTCGCGCGACGTCTCGGACGCGAGGAAAACCTAGAAAACACCCGATCGCATCATCCCATCGATCGCCACGCACGCCCCCCCCCCTCGCCCGCGCGACCGCTCTCGCGCTCTCGCGACGCACCACCGCGCGATCGCGCCACGCACACACACACACACACACACGCGCGCCCGCACGCGCGCTCACGCGAGACACGACACGCGCGCCTCACGACTCC
>Ga0181601_10003119_pt1 | contig 14059 bp, 10 predicted proteins | sample 041ome_8_FD_133020 | JGI IMG/M metagenome (GOLD analysis project Ga0181601, IMG submission 133020) | Coastal salt marsh microbial communities from the Groves Creek Marsh, Skidaway Island, Georgia - 041407BS metaG (megahit assembly) | ecosystem: Environmental > Aquatic > Marine > Intertidal zone...
ATACCCACGACGACTCTCAATCAGTTTGAGGAAGTCTTGTGCAGACTTGGTCGAACGCTCATCACCCGCTTCAGAAGCAGCGGAGGCCGCGTCTTTCGCTTCGTCGAACAACTGAAGCTCTAATAGTGCGCGCGCAAGGAACAGATACGTATCCGAATCGTCTTTTAGGCTTCCCTTGTCGATAGCCGCTCTAAACGCTTCCGCAGCTTCTTCGTAATTATTCATCACATAGTGAAGGTAACCAAGCGTATCGTATGCGTTGCCCGTTTCATCGAGCTCTGCTGCCGCTGTAGCTGGAGTAACTGCTTCTTCTAGCTCATTAGCGATCAGTAGCATCTGCGTGAACGTGATCATGTTATCAACGTTCTTTTCGACAACCTCAGCGTCTAACCCTTCGCTGATAATCTTTGCGCCGCTAAACGGCACTTCGATTCCTGCGAGGGACTGTCCTAAGTTGAGGAAACGCGTTTCGTCGTCCATTAACCCTTTCAGATAATAAAGGTTTAACGATTGGACTCTGCGAGCATCGTTGTCTAGGGTCGCGTAAATAGCACTTAGGTTTTGCCAGTCGGTTTTATTATCAAACTTGACGATCATGGTCTTGGTCAATTCAAGCGCACTGTCAAAATCTTCAAGCGTAAAGTACAAGCCATTCAGATAAGCGTAATCGTCTCGCTCAACAAGCTCGCGATCGGAGAATTTTATATCCATGTAGCTGAGCCAAAAGTCACGAGCCGGCTCGTATTGTTCGAGCTGATAGTGCGCATAAGACAAACCCCGAAAAACGACACCGTCTTCGAAGTCAGATAGATCTCTCCACTCTTGATAGTAGCGAATCGAGTTCTGCCAGTTTTCTTCTGCTGCGTAGAGCTGGCCCAATGAACGTAAGGTTCGCAGGCGAGTATCTGTGCGCAGTGTTTCGATCGTTAAAAGCTCTTCAAAAATTTTCACCGCTTCGACATAATTTTCTGTCGTCAGGTAATAATTGGTAAAAAAGTTAAGAAGCGTAGACTTCTCAAAGTCGTTCATCCTCTCGTAGCGACGCTCATAGAGCTCGTCAAGCGCGACTTTGGCACCAGCTAAATCAGGCTCATCTTCTTCGTCTTCAGGAGACATCATCTCTTGAATTTCGCTGATAGCCCGCATGACCTGAGGTCCTAGCGTTCCCGAGGTTCGAGCCTCCGGCGGCTTACGTTGGCCGTCTTCGTCCTCTGCGGCAAACACAGAAAAACTGAGAGGAGCGATGACGAGAAGAGCGACTAACGCACGTTTTAAATTGATAAGATTTAACATGGTTTAATCCTCTAGCTCGTAGCGGAACAGATACTGAACACCTGCAACTTCTACGCCTTTACCGTCGACTACTCTTGGCTGGAACTTAAAGCGAGCTGCGGCTCGCTCAGACGAGCGATCGAAAATATTCGCAGGCTCGGCGTCGACAACGGTGATCGTTTCTTCGACCACATTGCCAAGTCCGTCTACTGTAAAGCTCACGAGACACCAGCCTTGGATTCCGCGCTGAGCGGCCCTGGTTGGGTATTGTGGAGCAATAGCAACGAGCGGTAGGTAGTCACCATCGGTTGCCGAGATAGAAGCGTTACTGAGTTCGAGACCGGTGTCCATTTGAACCTGTGAGCGGTCGATGTTTAGATCGGGGCCATCAGAGATGGTTACCTGACGCTCAACCTCTTCAACCACTTCGGTGATTTCCTCAATAAGTTCGGGCTTGTCAATCTCTTCGATTACCTCGAGTTCAATCTCAGGCATTGTTGAGTCGACGATCTTAACGACGTTCAATGGCTCGTCTAACCCTTCACCCGTCGCAATGAGCGCTTGCATAAAGAAGAAGAGACCAAACGTAATCATTACAGCCATCGCCATGGATGCTGCCCATCTTACAATAACCATAGTCTAAGCCTCCGCCGAGATTGATACGTCGTTGATGTTCGCTTCGCGAGCCGCTTTCAAAATAAGCATGATCTGCTCATTGCTTGCGCTCTCGTCGCCCTGAATGATCACTGCCGAATTAGGCGCGTCTGCAAGCCTTAACTCGAAGCGAGCACGTATGAATCGAGGGTCTATTTGGTCTCCATCGATCCAAATATCGCCTTGCGGACCTACAGCAATCAAGATCATATCACCTGATGTATCTTCAACCGTCGAGGCCTCTGGCTTGCTCACATCTATTCCCGCCTCGGTAACGAAAACCGAGGTTACGATGAAGAAGATGAGCAAGATGAAGACAACGTCTAGCATTGGGGTAAGGTCAATCTCGCCCGCTTCTTCGTCATCCTTTCGCTTGCTTAAGCCTTGTTTCATTATTCTTTAGCCCTGTGTAACTCTACAAAGAGTATTGAGTGCATGTTGTAAGAGAGCCACCCTACTTTCCAGTGCCTGCAGTAGCTGACGCTGGTCCCTAGAAGGGAGGCTCTTAACTAAGTCGGCGAAGTCTTTGTGACCTCTAGTTACTTAGTGGTAAGTGGTCTTCTAAGAGTTCGATATCGCGGTCGACTTTCGCTTTGAGATAGTTCGCAGCAAAAATACCCGAGATCGCGCCTACCATTCCAGCCATAGTTGGAATCGTTGCCTTAGAGACACCACCAGCCATCGATTTAGCATCGCCGCCACCCGTTACCGCCATGACGAAAAACACTTCGATCATGCCGGTAACCGTTCCGATGAGACCTAGTAAAGGACAAATCGTGACGAGCACTTCGATGATAGGCAATGTGTTGCGCACGTCGAGTGAGATCTTAGAAATCATCATCGTGCGAATTTGGTGCGCGCTCCAAGACTTGGTGTCGCTGCGCGCATTCCACGCAGCTAACGTCGCCTTGACGTTAGCTTTATGAGTAGTGTTGAGATACCAGACGCGTTCGAACACGAGTGACCACTTCACCAGGAGCAACCAGGCTATTATCCATAGCACCGGCCCGCCCCGCAGCATGAAGCCATTCACTGAGTCGATCATGTCTAGAAATGCGAAATACATACTATTTCCCCTTCTGGCGTCGGATTAGCGAGCGGCTGCTTGCTGCTCTGCTTTCTGAGCGATCATACCAGTCGCTTGCTCTTCCAGAATGTGGATGATGTTATCCGCACGGCTCTTTACTACTGTGTGCATAAAGATTGTCGGGATCGCTACAACAATACCGAGCACCGTAGTCATTAGGGCTTGCGAGATACCGCCGGCCATAATAGTTGGGTCGCCTGCACCGTATACAGTGATCTGCTGGAACACCTGAATCATACCGGTTACCGTTCCAAGGAGACCGCCAAGTGGCGCGATCGTTGCGATCATTTTGATCAGCGTGAGCAGGCTTTCAAGCGCAGGTGTTTCCTGCAGAATGGCTTCGCCAAGCTTCAGCTCTAGTGTTTCGGTATCAGCGTTCGGATTATTATCCGCAACCATGAGTACTCGGCCCAGTGGGTTGTTCTTCGCTGGCGTGTTGCTCTTGAGCTGGCTGCGTACTTTGGCAGAGGTCAATTCGAGCATCAACAGGCGATAGAAGCCAAGAATAATACCGATGATACCTACACCAATAATAATGAAGCCGATTGTGCCCGAGTTGTTGCGAACCTGCTCTTCTACGGATGGGAAGTTAACGAGGTTAGCCATAACCTGACCGCCGACTCCACCTGTAGGATCAATGCCTACCTTAGTGAAACCTGAAGTCGCGCCTTCTAGATCGCTAGCCATGCTCAATGTGCCTGCATCTGGCTGCTTTGGAAGCACTTGGAGGTGGCCAATATTGCCCGCGTAGCTGAGGTATTCGCCTTCGGAGATCGAGTTGAAAGAGCCAATGCGCGTAATCGAGCGAGTGGCTGTCTCACCTGTTGGTAGTGCAACTTCACCTTGATACGTGACGACGCGTGCCGACTCGGTCATTTCTTGCTGCATGAAATACCAGAAACGCTCGATTTCACCAACGTCTAGCTGCTCAATAGTGCTGCCTGCTTTTTCAATAAAGCCTTCGATATACTCACTGCGGCCTGGGTACTGCGCGCTGATCAGTGAATTTTCGAAGTTGCTTAAGAAGTCACCAGCCACCCCTTGTAAGGTGCCGAAGAGCTCGTTCAAATCGCCGCGACGGTCGCGAAGTACTTCGCGCTTGTCGCTGATAGTGATTTCATTTGCTTCGAACTGGTCGCTTAGCTGACCCTGTGTCCGCTCTTGCTCTGTAATACGCTCTTTAGTGGTTTCCAGAATTTGAGCCTGACGCGCTGCATTTTGCTCGAATTCCTGTAACCGCGCACGGTATTCGGCTGACTCCGAAACCTTGTCGCCTTCGACGAGATTCAAAAGACCTGAAAGCGACGAGGCCTCTTGGGCTGCAACGTTGCTTGATGCTGCCAGGAGGAAGGCAGAAAGAGAAAAATTAATTAGTTTAGATGTTATTTTCACTGTGCAGCCTCCGGAGCTAGAACGGGCAATTCAATAATTCGTGGAGCGTCGAGCTGTGATGCGACGCGGATCGCTGATTGGATGGCGGTGCGGTAATCGCCAGCTGGCAACTCAACCCACTCACGCGCATTATTGTCCCAAGCGCCTGTCACTTGACGATCTGTAGTCTGATACATCAATGCAACGCGACCGATACGAGCGATGTTGACATCGCGCTCGGCACCATTGATGACGATGGTGTCAGAGTAGGTTTCAGTCGTGCGGCCATAGCTATTCTCGGTTTGATACATAACGAGAACCTGGCGGAATTTTTCTGCGATCGACACATCAGGATTATCTATAGCTGCGCGAGCAAAAGAGATTCGGTTAGCCCGCTCGTCTACATGGAACGGATAATCTAAGGCGATGAACTGCTCTATGCTCGATAGCATCTTGTTCATCAGGAGAGGGATCTCGCGAGTCACGATTTCTACGTTTGCGATCGACTGGTCGAGTGACGCAATATTCTCTTCTTGAATAGAGATCGACTTACGAAAGCCGGCGTTCAATACCAGCAAGGCTTCAAGATTATCATTCTCACGCTTGAACTCTTCATATGATGAGCTGGCAGCGTTAGCAAGTCTGCTGATTTCCACTTGAGTGGCTGCTGAAGCAGTGTTCTTGCTCCCAATTACGTCCATTGCTTTGTCGAGAATGCTGCTATCGATCAGAAGTGTTTCAACTGGTGCGCTGATCTCAGTTGCGATCTCTTGCGCTTGAGTGATATTCACTACGCAGGTCGCTAATACTGCAATCGCAGTCACACCCAGGTTAGTAATCCGACGGTTTTTCATGTGCCATCCTATTTATTGTTAACTCGATTTCTTGTGAATCGCCAAGCCGTAGGGCTTAGCTGGTAGATAAAGTTGCTCACCCTACGGTGCGAGCAGCTCGACGACCCCTCTATAATTAAACTCATATCCCTTCTGCCAAGATGATCTAAGAACCGATCAAGTGCAGGAGAGTATCAGATCGAACCAAGCGCTAGAACTCGTCGTTGTCTCTTCGTCAACTTCGGAGATTCGTAGCTGGCTTTGCAACCCCCCCCCTTCTTTTTATCAAAAGTTACTTATCTACCCATTTTTCCTGCAAAGTGAGTAGCAAGGTAACTTGGGTAGGAAAGTTAGGGAGAAACGTCGCAGAGTCCCCGAAATTCGGTGCTCTGCGCCGAAATTCGCGTAAAGACTAACACACTACAGAAACGTATTAGAACCTTTTGCTCGACAAAAAGTGCAAGAATAATAGATTGATTTGATCGCCCTTTTAAGCATGCTCTACTCGGCGAAACGGTATTTGAGCTCACATAAAAAAAGGGGCTAAGGCCCCTTTTTTATTAACTGCCTGTAAAGACAATTATTACCAGCCTGTTAACTCTTTGAGTCCATTGCCGATTTCAGCAAGACTGCGAACAGTCTTAACGCCAGCGTCCTGAAGCGCTGCGAATTTATCGTCCGCTGTGCCCTTGCCACCTGAGATAATTGCTCCGGCATGGCCCATGCGCTTGCCTGGGGGCGCAGTGACGCCAGCAATGTAAGCCACAACAGGCTTAGTTACATTCGCTTTTATGTAAGCGGCGGCTTCTTCTTCTGCAGTGCCGCCGATCTCGCCGATCATAACGATCGCCTCAGTCTTTGGATCTGCTTGGAACATGGCCAAGATATCGATAAAGTTTGATCCCGGTATAGGATCACCACCGATACCAACGCACGATGATTGCCCGAAACCGAAGTCAGTAGTTTGCTTAACGGCTTCATAAGTCAAAGTACCCGAACGTGAGACTATGCCTACTTTACCTGGCAGATGGATATGGCCCGGCATGATGCCAATCTTGCACTCGCCAGGTGTAATCACTCCGGGGCAATTTGGACCGATGAGGCGCACGCCAAGTTGATCGCAACGCTCTTTTGCGATGAGCATGTCGAGCGTCGGAATTCCTTCTGTGATACAAACGATGAGTTTAATACCCGACTCGGCTGCTTCAAGGATAGAGTCTTTGCAAAAGGGGGCCGGTACGTAAATAACAGTAGCATCGGCCTGTGTCGCTGCATAAGCTTCGGCCACTGTATTGAATACAGGGAGTCCCAAATGCGTCTGTCCGCCCTTTCCTGGCGTTACGCCACCAACCATTTTAGTGCCGTACTCGATAGCCTGTTCCGAATGGAAAGTGCCCTGAGCGCCAGTGAAGCCTTGGCAAATAACCTTAGTGTTCTTGTCTATTAGAATGCTCATTCTGCACCTCCAGCTGCTGCGACTACTTTTTCGGCAGCGTCGGTCAGACTCGTGGCCGCAATGATGTTAAGACCGCTGTCGCTTAAGACCTTACGACCTAGTTCGGCGTTGTTGCCTTCGAGCCTGACGACTACAGGAACTGCAACGCCAACTTCATGAACAGCGCCGATGATGCCTTCGGCAATCAGATCGCAGCGAACGATGCCGCCGAAAATATTAACGAGGACAGCCTTTACATTGGTATCCGACAGAATAATCTTAAACGCTTCGGTCACGCGCTCTTTCGTTGCGCCTCCCCCTACGTCGAGGAAATTAGCTGGGCTGCCGCCGTGGAGCTGGACAATATCCATGGTACCCATAGCGAGGCCCGCGCCATTGACCATGCAGCCTATATTGCCATCGAGTGCCACATAGTTCAGCTCCCACTCGGCTGCATGTGCTTCGCGTGCATCTTCCTGAGAAGGATCATGCATTTCTCGCAGTTTTGGCTGGCGATACATCGCATTGCTGTCGATATTGATCTTGCCATCGAGGCAATGCAAATTGCCTTCGGCAGTAATGACCAGCGGGTTGATTTCGAGCAGCGCTAGATCGAAGTCTTCGAACAGTTTTGCAAGGCCTAGGAACAAACTGGTGAACTGTTTTACTTGACCGCTATTAAGGCCAAGTCTGAATGCCAAGTCTCGGCCCTGGAACGGCTGTGCACCTGTCATCGGATCGATTATCGCCTTGAGGATCTTATCGGGCGTTTCTTCAGCGACCTTCTCGATTTCTACACCGCCCTCAGTCGATGCCATGAAGACAACGCGTCGAGTGGCGCGGTCGACAACGGCGCCAAGATAGAGCTCTTGAGCGATGTCAGTGCACGACTCTACGAGAATCTTACTAACAGGCTGACCATTGGCATCTGTCTGATAAGTTATTAGGTTTTTGCCAAGCCATTCTTCGGCGAAAGCTTGCGCTTCGGCTGGTGAGTCGACTAAACGCACGCCACCAGCCTTACCTCGACCGCCAGCGTGTACCTGCGCCTTTACTACCCATTTATCACCGCCAATTTTCTCAGCAGCAGCCTTAGCATCGGGCCCATTATCGACAGCGATGCCGGTTGATACTGGAAGACCGTATTCAGCAAAAAGCTGTTTGGCCTGATATTCGTGAAGATTCATCTAAACTCCATTTTCTTTAAGTAAACTAAATTCCTAAACTAGCGACGCTTTCGGTTACCAATGTGAATGGCGTGTCCGTTAGCTGCAAGTGCTGCCTCGTGCACCGCCTCTGAAAGCGCTGGATGCGAGAATATGGTTAAACCGATGTCCTCGGCACTCGCACTAAACTCCATGGCGATTACAATTTGCTGCAGCAGGTCCGCCGCACTGGCGCCAATGATGTGACATCCCAAAATTCGATCGGTATTTTTGTCGGCAATGAGCTTAACCATTCCGTCCGCATCGTTTGCTGCAAGCGCTCGTCCGCTTGCGGCAAAGGGGAATACGCCGACATTAAACTCGACGCCGTCGGCCTTGAGCTCTTCTTCGTTTTTGCCGACCCAAGCAATCTCAGGGTGGGTATAGATAACCGAAGGCACCAAGGCGTAATTGACTTGTGTTTGTTTGCCGGCAAGACGCTCGACGACCATCACACCTTCCTCACTTCCTTTATGCGCTAGCATAGGGCCACGCACGGCATCGCCAACGGCGAAAATTGTCGGAATCGAGGTAGCGCATTGCTCATTCACTTTGACGAAACCACGTTCGTCAACCTCGAGGCCGATCGATTCGTCAACAATGTTTTGGGTATAAGGGCGGCGGCCTACCGCAACAATGAGCTTATCGAAGGTTTGTGTCTTATCACCTTCACCGTCGGTGTATTCAACAGTGACGGTTTTCTTGGCGCCCTTGCCCGCAATTTTACTGCCGGTCACCCTAGCACCGAGCTTGATATCTAAGCCCTGTTTAATGAAAAGCTTTTGCGCTTCTTTGGCAATTTGTTTATCGGCGGCAGGCAGGAAGCCGTCCATCGCCTCAAGCACTGTTACCTCGGAACCCAAGCGCGCCCAAACGCTGCCTAGCTCCAAGCCAATAACGCCTGCACCGATAACCCCGAGGCGTTTGGGAACAGCGGTGAACTCTAATGCGCCGGTAGAATCGACAATGGTGTCTTGATCAACAGGCGTTGGCGGGATTTCAATGGGGACCGAACCCGCCGCGATAATAATGTGTTTCGCTTCGAGAACTTCAACCTCACCTTCGTGGTTGGTCACCGTTACGCTATTGGGGCCTGTCACTTTCGCTACGCCGCCAATGCCCGTGACCTTATTTCCCGCGAAGAGGCCGCTAACGCCGCCGGTAAGCTGTGCGACGACTTTGTCTTTTCGGGCGATCATCGCGGGCACATCGACGCCCACTTTACCAACCGTAATGCCGTGAACGTCGAAATGGTCTCGTGCTTCCATAAACTTATGAGACGAGTCTAGGAGCGCTTTTGAAGGAATGCAGCCTACATTGAGGCAGGTGCCGCCAAACACAGTCTTGCCTTCTTTATTTAACCACTTTTCAACACACGCGGTGGAGAAGCCAAGTTGAGCGGCGCGGATTGCCGCAACGTATCCGGCGGGACCTGAGCCGATTACTACTACGTCGTATGAGCTAGCCATGTCGTTATCCTAATTTGAGTGACTTAGATCTCGAGCAATAAACGCGTAGGATCTTCGAGCAAATCCTTCACTGTGACCAAGAACTGAACAGCTTCCTTGCCGTCGATCATCCTATGATCGTAAGACAATGCTAAATACATCATTGGCAAGACAACAACCTCGCCATTCACTGCCATTGGTCGTTCCTGAATTTTGTGCATACCCAGGATCGCAGTCTGAGGTGGGTTTAAAATAGGCGTGGACAGGAGCGAGCCGAAAACGCCACCGTTAGAAATCGTAAATGTACCGCCGGTCATATCTTCTATCGCAAGTTTGCCATCACGGGCTTTTTCGCCGAAGTCTCGAATACCTTTTTCAATGTGAGCAAGGCTCATATTGTCAGAGTTCCGCAAAACAGGAACAACCAGACCACGAGGGGAAGATACGGCAACGCCAATATCCTGGTAACCATGATAGACAATATCCGCGCCATCTAGAGAGGCATTGACCGCAGGATACCGCTTAAGCGCTTCAGTACAGGCGCGTACGAAGAACGACATAAAGCCAAGACGGACGCCGTCGTGCGCTTTCTCGAACTCTTGCTTATAGCGATTGCGAATTTCCATGACCGGCGCCATATTGACCTCATTAAAGGTCGTTAGCATGGCTGTAGACTGACTCGCATGAAGCAGCCGTTCTGCAACTTTCGCACGGAGGCGACTCATCGGTACGCGCTCTTCTAGACGCCCATTAGATACCGCCATCGGAGCCGTTGCAGGCGCGGTAAGGGCTGAGGCCACATCCTCTTTAGTGATACGCCCTGCCTTACCAGTCCCGGCTATCGCCGCGGCATCAACGTTGTTTTCGGCGATCATCTTCTTCGCCGCAGGGCTTGCGGGGGCCGATGTTGCCGAGGCGGAAACCGTAGGTGCAGCGACGGACTCAGCAGCTGGTGCCGCAGTAGGTGCGGCTGCGGTGACTTCACCTGCTGCCACGGTACCAATCGCTTGATTGCTTACAATTGTGTCGCCGGTCCCTTTTAATATTTCCTGCAAAACGCCGTCGGTGGGCGAAACCACCTCGATGACGACTTTATCGGTTTCGATATCAACCAGAAGTTCGTCACGCGTAACGCTATCGCCAACCTGCTTATACCAGGTTGCAATAGTGCCATCGGGAACCGACTCAGGGAGTGTTGGCGCCTTAATCTCAATAGTCATGTCTAGTCCTTTTGAAGAACGGCCGCTAAGCGGCTCGATAATCTATATTCTAATTCTTATCTTCCACGTTGTGATAAATCGGGTTACCTCTCAAGCCTGTCATTTCATCGCGTCGTCGAGGAATTTCTCTAGCTGCGCAAGGTGCAATGCTGGGTAACCAGCCGCGGCCGCGGCAGAGGCCTCGCGCCCCGCATAACCTAATACAATTTTAGGGAAATGCTTTTTGATTGGACGCTGGAAGTGATGCTGACTCGAATACCACGCCCCTTGGTTTTTAGGCTCTTCCTGACTCCACACGATTTTTTTAACGTTTGGATAGCGCAGCAAACAAGCCTCGTATTCTTTCGCGGGGAAAGGATAGAGCTGTTCTAATCGGATGATAGCAATGTCAGTGATTTCACGCTTTCGTCGCTCGGCCAACAGGTCGTAATACACCTTTCCAGAGCACACGACGATCTTGCGGACATTCTCAGGGATGATAGTGTCGTCTATCTCGTCGAGTACCACTTGGAAGCTGCCTTCGGCCATTTCCTCGAGGGTTGAAACCGTCTCCTTGTGCCTGAGAAGACTCTTAGGCGACATAACAACCAGAGGCTTGCGCATTGGACAGAGCACTTGCTTACGAAGCATGTGGAATACTTGTGCCGACGTAGTCGGCAAACAGACCTGAATATTATGCTCCGCACAAAGCTGCAGAAAGCGCTCTAGTCGAGCCGAAGAATGCTCAGGACCCTGGCCCTCATAGCCATGGGGAAGCAGCATCGTTAGGCCACAGAGGCGTTGCCATTTGTGCTCGCCACTCGTAATAAATTGGTCGATAACAACCTGTGCCGAGTTTGCGAAATCGCCAAATTGTGCCTCCCAGACTACCAGCGCGTTGGGTGTAGTGGTTGCGAAGCCATACTCGAACGCTAAGACAGCGACCTCGGAAAGCAGTGAGTCGTAAATACGGAAAAGGCTTTGGTCGGCTGAAATGTTTTGGAGCGGGACATGCGCATCACCCGTTTTTTGGTCGTGAAGCACTGCATGTCGATGAGAGAAAGTACCTCGACCGACATCCTGTCCCGTGATACGAACCATATTGCCGCTGGTCAAAATACTCGCGTAAGCGAGGCTTTCAGCCATGCCCCAATCAACGGGCAGCGTACCCTCCGCCATCTTCTTGCGATCAGCCATCACTTTGCCAACCTGACGCTGAAGGTTAAATGCCTCAGGTACTTCGGATAGCTTTTTAGCGAGCCCCTTAAGGTTTTTAAGCGGAATCGACGTATTGTAGAACGAGCTCCACTTGTGTCCTATGTACGGGCTCCAGTCGACAAAGAGTTCGACCGACGGCTCTTTGACCAAACTCTTGACCACGTGTTCGCCATTATCGAGCGCGTCACGGTAAGTTGTATTTAGTACGTCGGAGTCTTCCTTTGAAATCACCCCTTCGTTCGCTAATCGCTCGGCGTATAAGACTCGCGTCGATTTATGACTCTTTATCACTGCGTACATAGTCGGCTGTGTAGACGAAGGCTCATCAGTTTCGTTGTGGCCGCGCCTGCGATAGCAAATAAGATCGATGACAACGTCTTTTTTAAATTTGTTACGAAAATCTAAAGCAAGTTGTGTCACGAAAAGCACAGCTTCGGGGTCGTCTGCATTAACGTGGAATATAGGCGCCTGAACCATGCGAGCAACATCTGTGCAATACTCGGTAGATCGTGCGTCATCCTGACGACTTGTCGTGAAACCGACCTGATTATTAACGATAATATGTACAGTGCCACCAGTTCTATAAGCGCGGGTCTGCGACATCTGGAATGTTTCCATGACGACTCCCTGACCTGCAAATGCTGCGTCTCCATGGATAATAATAGGCAGGACTTTCGAGCCGTCCGTATCGCCACGCCTAACCTGGCGTGCGCGTACAGAGCCTTCGACTACAGGCGCTACAATCTCGAGATGCGAGGGATTAAAGGCCATTGCCATATGGACTTCGCCGCCAGCGGTCATTATGTTCGAGGAAAAACCTTGATGGTATTTCACATCTCCTGAGCTCTTGTAAACCGCCCTACCTTCGAACTCATCAAAAAGATCAGCAGGATTTTTGCCAAGAAGGTTTACTAACACATTTAGCCGGCCGCGGTGAGCCATACCGAGCACAATTTCTTTAGTTCCTGCGCTACCCGCGCGCTGCACGAGTTCGTCGAGAGAAGGTATTAAGCTTTCACCCCCCTCGAGGCCGAAACGCTTCGTGCCGGGGTATTTCGAGTCGAGATGCTTTTCCAAACCCTCTGCGGCGGTCAGTCGCTCGAGAAGGTGGGTTTTGACGTCAGCGCCGAAGTTGGGTATCCCATCGTTGCTCTCTATGCGCTGTTCTATCCACTGCTTTTCTTCGAGATTCACGATGTGCATAAACTCGTAGCCAACCGCGCTACAGTAGATGCGTTCAAGGTTTTCAATAATCTCGCCGAGTGGCGCTTTGTCTTTGCTTATGAAAAGTGATCCTGTTTGGAAAACAGTCGAAGAGTCGAGCGGCCCAAGACCGTGGAATTCGAGTTCTAGATCGGCTACGCGTTCGCGATGCATGAGGCCAAGCGGATCGAGCGCCGCTTTTTGGTGGCCTCGCACTCGGTATGAGCTAATAAGCTGCATAACCTGAACTTGTTTGCTCTCGTGCTCTGAGTTGACGATCGCGTCGTTACTGAGCAGTGGGGTATAGCGGCTGCGCTTGCCTAGCGTTTTAAAGTCTTGCTGAATGCGCGCATGCGAGACATCACCTTTACCATTCGCAGATCCTGCAGGCAATTCGGCGAAGAAAACAGACCATTGATCTGGCACGCTAGCGGGGTCTTCCAAATAAGACTCATAGAGTGCTTCGACGTATTCGGCATTAGCACCAGATAAATGACCGCTATCCCATAGCTGCTGCATTGGGCTCGCCGACTTATCCTCAAATCCTTCCATTGGTTGTCATCCTTTTCGACAAACAGCGAGAGGTAAACCTCGCGCCAGCAGGGACTAGCTTAAGCGCTCTGTTCGATTAGCATCGAGCGTATATGACCAATAGCGCGCGTTGGGTTTAGGCCTTTAGGACATACTGCAACACAGTTCATGATGCCGCGACATCTAAACACACTAAAGGGGTCTTCGAGCCCAGCTAGTCGCTCCGATGCTGCCGTGTCTCTGCTGTCTGCCAGAAAGCGGTAAGCCTGGAGTAAGCCTGCAGGTCCGATAAACTTGTCAGGATTCCACCAAAAAGAAGGACAGCTAGTTGTACAACAAGCGCAAAGAATACACTCATAGAGGCCGTCGAGTTTGGCGCGATCTTCTTGGCTTTGCAGGCGCTCGATGTTTGGTGCCGGTTCATCATTCATTAGATACGGCTTCACCTTCTCGAACTGCTTGTAGAAGATAGACATATCAACTACTAAGTCACGGATAACCGGCAAGCCTGGCAGCGGCCTGAGAATTAACTTCTTGCCTGGTTTGACGACAGTCGACAATGGGGTAATACATGCAAGCCCGTTGGTGCCGTTTATGTTCATG
>Ga0181601_10003120_pt1 | contig 14053 bp, 16 predicted proteins | sample 041ome_8_FD_133020 | JGI IMG/M metagenome (GOLD analysis project Ga0181601, IMG submission 133020) | Coastal salt marsh microbial communities from the Groves Creek Marsh, Skidaway Island, Georgia - 041407BS metaG (megahit assembly) | ecosystem: Environmental > Aquatic > Marine > Intertidal zone...
GACATGGCCCACCGACTGGGTTGCGGAAATCGCGGGCGCGTTCCTCAGCGAGGCGAGGCGCCGATAATTTAAGGTTATGGGTAGCTGGGCTAAGTTGAAATGACTGATGCGACGTACGATATGGAGCAGGTCCAAATGAAAAATGCGCAAGAAAATTTTGAGCAAATTTTCGAGGATGTGTTGGTAAGTGGTGGACCGGTAAAAATCTTGAAAGACACGGGGAACGCAATTCTTGTTTCTGAGGAGGTTTTGCGCGGAATGACTGAGACGCTGAGCCTAGTGGCTATCCCTGGCATGCGAGAGTCGCTACGCTCCGGCATGCGTGAACCTATTACGGATTCAGCAAAAGATTTGGATTGGTAATATGCCGGTGTTTTTAATGAATTTGTCTAGGGATCGTGGGGCTTCTTGAGGATGCTGAAGTCTAAGGTTTTTGCGAACGGTTCCACAACACTGCCTAAGTCCGTGCGCGAGGCTTTAGGTGTGAAGCCTGGTGATCATGTTCGCTACGTAATTTCTGGAGATCGTGTTCAGGTTTTAAGGACGCGCTCGGTTCATGAATTGGCAGGCATGCTCGCGCGTGATGATCAGGCGGCTGTGTCGCTAGGTGAGATGCAAGATGCCATCAATCGGGGCGCAATCAAGAGTGGGAAATGACTCAAAGAGTTCAGCGTTTTATACTACCCGACGTTGGGGTGTTATTGGTAGGCGGGCGAGAGACTTTTCGGACGCCGCAAAAAAGAAAATTTTCTTAAGTGATAGCAAATAAAATTACTGTAATTGGCGGATCTGGATTTGTTGGGACAAACCTGTGCCGGCAGCTAGCAATGAAGCAGCAGGATTTCGAAATTATTGACCTCAAAATGAGCAATCAATTTTCAGAGAAGTGTAAAATTGCGGATGTGCGTAACTTTGAGTCATTACGCAAAACGATTACTGGTGATGTGGTTGTGCATTTGGCAGCGGTACATCGCGACGACGTTCGGGACAAGACTGAATATCAGCGGACAAATGTAGATGGTGCCGAAAACGTTGCTTTAGTTTGTGAAGAAAAGGGTATCGATAAGATTGTCTTCACCAGTACCGTTGCGGTTTATGGATTTGCAGAGCCGGGGACGGATGAGAGCGGAGCAATAAACCCGTTCAATGACTACGGACGGACTAAGTTTGAAGCTGAGGATAAACTTCGAGCCTGGCACGCTCAGGGGGGCAATTCACTCATCATTGTGCGTCCAACAGTGATTTTTGGAGAAGGTAATCGCGGGAACGTTTTTAACCTTCTGAACCAAATCGCGTCAGGTAGGTTTCTTATGCTCGGAAAAGGCGAAAACAAAAAGTCTATGGCGTATATTGGTAATATTGTCGCCTTCTTAGAGGCCTGCATCGTCACAGACCAGAAATACGGCGTTTACAATTATGTTGATACACCTGATCTGACAATGAATGAACTTGTTTCGCAGGTGAGAGCCAACTTGAAGGGGAAGATAGGAGTGGGTCCGCGATTACCGTATTGGTTGGGAATAATTCTCGGATACACCGCAGACTTAGTAGCAAAGATAAGTGGTAAGAATTTACATGTGAGTTCAATCCGGGTTAAGAAATTCGCTTCATCGACGGAGTTCAAAAGTGCGAAAGCGAACTTGGATAACTTTCATGCGCCGTTTTCACTTAGTGATGGAGTACATCGGACGCTGCAAAGTGAATTCATCAGCCCTGATCCAAATAGAGAAATATTTTTTACAGAATGACAAATTCAAGAATAATCAAGAAGGCAGTTTTTCCTGTTGCTGGGTTTGGTACCCGCTTTTTACCCGCAACCAAGGCGATGCCAAAAGAGTTGCTACCGATCGTTGATAAACCTTTGATCCAGTATGCCGCGGAAGAGGCGATTGCCGCGGGTATCGACACACTGATTTTTGTGACGGGCCGAAATAAGCGCGCGATTGAAGATCACTTTGATGCGAATAATGAATTGGAAACCATGCTGCGCGCCAAGGGTAAAGACGCACAAGCCGATATGGTGCGCAATATCATTCCCGCAGGAGTGGAATGCATATTTGTGCGTCAGGCCGAACAGTTGGGTCTTGGCCACGCGGTTTTATGTGCGGAGCGTGCCGTTGGAGGGGATCCTTTTGCAGTGCTACTGGCCGATGACTTTCTGACGGATTACGAACCCGGTGTGACTACTGATCTGGTGCAAGCATATGCAAGTAGTGGCAAATCACAGCTTTCGGTGATGGAGGTTGTTGGGCCTGACATCTCAAAATATGGCGTTGTTGTGCCGAATGGAACTGGTGAGTGTATTGCGGGCTTGGTCGAAAAACCTGATGTAATTGATGCACCTTCAAACCTAGCCTCTATCGGACGATATGTCCTGACGCCCGATATTTTTGAAACCTTGAGAGGCCTCAAGGCAGGATCAGGCGGAGAAATACAATTGGCTGATGCGATCAACATTCAAGCGCAGCAGGGCTCTGTCGAAACTGTGCGTCTGAATGGGCGGCGCTTTGATTGTGGGGCGGTGGATGGGTTTATGCAGGCATCTGCGCATGAATATGAACAGAGATTGGTCGTTTAATATGACAAAGATTTATCCTGTACTTCTTGCTGGTGGTTCGGGAACGCGCCTTTGGCCGCTATCGCGAAAATCATACCCTAAGCAGTTCTCGAATCTTATTGGTGACAAAACGTTGTTCCAATCCAGTGCACAGCGGCTGACATCCTCCAACACGCTTGAATTTGCCCGGCACATAACCCTTACGAATTCTGATTACCGTTTTATCATTGGGGAACAGCTACAAGAAGTGGGTATTGATCCAGGCCCAATTTTGATTGAGCCGGAAGCAAGAAATACTGCCGCTGCCATTTTAGCTGCGAGTATATTTGCACATACAAAGGATGAGAACGCCATTTTATTGGTTGCGCCGTCCGATCATGTGATACCTGGCACAGAAGACTTTCACACTGCAATTAAAGTTGGGCTATTACATGTCCAAAATCAAAAGATGGTTACTTTTGGTATCAAGCCCACGCATCCGGAGACAGGTTATGGATATCTAGAACTGGCTAAAGATCCCATTGATGATAGTGGCACTTCTGATCTCGAGAAGTTTATAGAAAAACCTGATCTGCAGGATGCAAAGCAGATGCTGGAAGCGGGTCACTATCTTTGGAACGCAGGAATATTTCTATTCCGTGCGCGAGATATGGTCGATGCCTTCCGGGCTTACGCAACGGAAACTTTAGACCTTGTCTCGCTGGCTGTTGAGGAAGCCTCTCCTGACTTAGGTTTTTTACGCCTGGCTGCACAGCCTTGGTCCAAGTTAGAGAATGTTAGTATTGATTACGCAATTATGGAGAAGGCGCAGAACTTGGTGTCAGTACCCTACACTTCAAAATGGTCTGACCTAGGTGGATGGGATGCGGTTTGGGCTGAAAGCGCACCAGACGAATTAGGTAATGTGACGTCTGAAGCTGCACATGCAATTGAATGCTCGAATAGCTTACTGCGTTCTGAGAATGGCAGCCAGCAAGTTGTGGGCATAGGATTGAATGACATCATGGCAATTGCCATGCCTGATGCGGTGCTTGTTGCTCCGAAAGACCGTGCGCAGGATGTCAAAAAGGCGGTGGAACTGCTCAAGTCAAAAGATATTGCCCAAGCAGAGGTCTTCCCAAAGGATCATCGACCATGGGGTTGGTTTGAGAGCCTAGCGTTAGGAGATGTCTTTCAGGTAAAGCGAATTTGTGTGAAGCCTGGTGCGGCGCTGAGTTTGCAGAGCCACAAGTACCGGTCGGAGCATTGGATTGTTGTTACGGGAACAGCTAAAGTTACCATAAACGAAGAGACTAAAAACCTTTCGGAGGGTGAATCAGTGTATATTCCGCTCGGTGCTATCCATAGACTGGAAAACCCCGGAGCAGAATTTATGTTTCTGATAGAAGTTCAAATCGGAACCTATTTTGGGGAAGACGACATTATTAGATACGAGGATGACTATCACCGTAACGAGTGATAATCACGTTTTCAAAAATAATGAAGAAAGACTTATTTGTCATACCAATGGCGGGGATTTCCAGAAGGTTTAAAGAGCAAGGTATTTTCACTGATAAGTACATGTTACCCTTTAGTGATACCAGTGTATTTGTAAAATGCGTACAGTCGTTCAAGAAATATTTTAGTAACTACACATTTGTATTTGTAATTAGGAGATCTGATTTCCGAGAGAAATGGCTGAAATCACAACTTCGTAGCTTTGATTTTGAATATCGAATAGTTTTACTTGACGAAGGCACAAGGGGTCCAGCAAGCACAGTTTTTCACGGTCTCAATAATTTAAACGCAGCACCAAATGCGAAGCTTGTAATTTCACCGTGTGACTTATTTTATCGAGTAAACATAAATATTCCACCGAATAGAAATTTTGTTTTCTGTTCAAAAATTGAAGGGAACCATTGGGCATTTTTAGAAACAGACTCTCGAGGGTTCATTAATAAGTTGTCAAAAAGAATATGTTCTGATTTGGCCTCAACGGGCTTGTATGGCTTTAAGAGTATAAAAAATTTTCAATCTGCTTATAAAAAACTCTTTATTGACGTTTCATGCGTGGATGGGGAGCACACGCTAGAACAAATTATAGAACAGCTTATTCAAAATGGTGAACGGTTTCGCGCGTATGAATTAGAATCTGCAGACGTCTGCATGCTCGGAACGCCGGAAGAATATAAATATGCTCTGGAATTAAACGAAAAATGATTAGGAGGTATCAATGGAAAGACAGCAATTATTAGAAAATGCGCGAGAATTCTTCTCAGATAAGTTGAAATTACAAAAGTTTGTGCCCGGTAAAACGTACATTCCACCTACCGGTAAAGTATTAGATGCAAATGATGGGTTAAACTTAATTGACGCGTCCCTTGATATGTGGCTCACCGCCGGTAGATACGCTGATGAGTTTGAAATTGCGTTGGCGAAGCGATTTGGACGGAAGCTATCAAAGCTAACTGTCTCTGGATCAGCTGCAAATCTTCTTGCCCTTAGCACTTTATGCTCATGGAAGCTTGGAGACAAACGGCTAAAGCCTGGTGATGAAATCATAACTGTTGCAGCGGGTTTTCCGACCACAGTGGCGCCAATTATTCAAAATGGTTGTATCCCAGTTTTTGTGGATATCGAAGTAGCGACACATAATGTTGACGTGCAGCTTTTAGAAGCTGCGGTAAATGAAAAGACGAAGGGCATAATGATTGCGCACTCGCTTGGGAACCCCTTCAATCTTGAGGCTGTAGAGAAAATTTGTAAAGAAAACGATTTATTTTTGATAGAGGACTGCTGTGATGCGTTTGGAGCTACATTTGCGGGACGCCCAGTGGGAACGTTTGGTGAATTAGCAACACTAAGCTTTTATCCCGCCCATCACATCACGATGGGTGAAGGAGGTGCGGTGTTGATGGATCAAATGCGACTCGCGCGAATATGCGAAAGTTTTAGGGACTGGGGTCGCGATTGCTATTGCAAGCCAGGCAAAGATAACACTTGCGGCAAGAGGTTTAATTGGCAGTTAGGCAATTTGCCAAGCGGTTATGATCATAAATATACATACAGCCACCTCGGTTATAACTTGAAAGTTTCGGACATGCAGGCTGCGGTTGGATTAAGCCAACTCTCAAAACTTAGCAGTTTCATTGAACAACGAAGGCAGAATTTTGATGGCTTGACGCAGAGAATTTTACAAGCAGGCCTAGATGACTACTATATTCTTCCAGAGGCTACGCCGAACAGTGAACCATCGTGGTTTGGATTTTTGTTAACTTTAAGGGATGATAATCCGGAGTATCGCAGGCAAATAACAAGTAAGTTGGAAGATAAAAAGGTTGGGTCTCGACTACTTTTTGGAGGAAATCTGACCAAACAGCCTGCGTTCATGGGGCAAAATTTTAAGATTGTTGGCGACTTAAAAAATACAGATTTTGTAATGAATAATTCCTTCTGGATCGGAGTTTGGCCTGGCATAGATGATGAAATGTTAGATTATATGGTTAATTGCTTGGTTGAAGTTACAAAAGAGGTTTTCAAATGAAAGCAATTATCTTAGCTGGCGGATTTGGGACAAGACTGTCAGAGGAAACTCGAATAATTCCTAAGCCGATGGTTGAAATAGGTGGTAGGCCAATTTTGTGGCACATAATGAAACTCTACGAGCAGCACGGTATAGTCGAGTTCGTTATTTGTCTAGGTTACAAGGCTGATTTGATTAAACGCTTTTTCTTGGAATACAGTTCAACTTTATCAAATTTTACGGTTGATTTGAAAAACGATACTGTAAGTCTGCATTCGCGAAAGGAGGAGAATTGGAAGGTTACACTTCTTGACACCGGCCTGCATACTATGACGGGTGGAAGAATTGCAAAAGCCTTTGATGAGCTTGATATACAAGAAACTACTTGTTTGACATATGGTGATGGCTTGAGCGACGTAAACATTTCCAGACTTATCGAATCTCACAAAGCAAGTTCACGTCTCGCCACAGTCACTGCGGTAACTCCGCCTGGTAGATTTGGTGTTTTAGATATTGACCATGATTCAAGTTTAGTCTCCGGGTTCAGAGAAAAAATAACCTCTGACCAGTACAGAATAAATGGTGGATTTTTTGTAATTGAACCTGAAATTCGTGAATACATTTCCTCTGATAAAACTGTCTGGGAAAAAGAACCCCTACAAAAGCTCGCAGCCGCCTCTCAACTTAATGCATTTTTGCATGATGGTTTTTGGCAACCGATGGATACTTTGCGAGAAAAAGAATATCTACAAGAACTTTGGGAGACAGGAAATTCGCCATGGCTACTAAAGAAAACTTAGCCAATTTGAGTAATTTTTGGAGATCAAAAAATGTTTTGATCACTGGACATTCGGGTTTTAAGGGAAGCTGGCTCAGTGTTCTGCTCAACTGTATGGGCGCTAAAATAACAGGATTTGCTTTGCCCCCCAACAGTCAACCAAATGCATTTGATTGTATGCGTATCAATAAAATTACAGACTCAAACTTTGGGGATATCCGCGACCCTGAGAGTTTGGTTGCGATGATAAAAAAATCGCAACCCGATATAATATTCCACATGGCAGCACAACCACTGGTTAGAGATTCCTATAGTGATCCAAAATCGACGATGGAAACTAATATTTTGGGGACTGTAAACTTGCTTGAAGGCGTTCGGTGTCTATCCAATAAATGTGCGATCATTAACGTAACAACTGATAAGGTTTATGAAAATAAAGAATGGACGTGGGGATATCGAGAAATCGATGCCTTAGGCGGATCGGACCCATACTCTGCGAGTAAGTCTTGTGCGGATATACTGGCGCAATCGTACCAGTCGTCGTTTTATGCAGAAAGGGAATTGTATCTTTCCTCTGTACGCTCTGGAAATGTGATTGGGGGCGGCGATTGGTCAAGGGATAGGCTTGTTCCAGACATTTTAAGAGCATTAAGAAATTTTGAAAACGTGAAGCTTAGATACCCAAACTCCACTAGACCTTGGCAGCATGTGTTGGAGCCTCTGTATGGATACGTATTGTTAGCGCAGAAGCTGTTCATTTATGGGAAAGAATATGCAATCCCGTTTAATTTCGGACCATCAGAATTTCAGAATGTGACGGTTAGTGAAGTATGTTCACTGATGTACGAAAAAAGCGGAACAAAATTTGAATTGATTATCGATGACAAAACACACGTAAAAGAGGCTCAACTTCTACAACTCGACTCATCGCGGGCTCGCAGCAAACTACGGTGGCAATCGCGAATGAACATAGATCAGACAATTTCAAGTATACTTGATTGGCATGATGCATTTGAAGGCAAAGAAGACATGCAAAAATTCACTGAAATGCAAATCAAAAATTATCTACGATAAATTTACTACTGATGAATATGACAAAAGTTTTGATTACTGGCGCAAATGGGTATCTGGGTTCAAGATTAGTGGAGCGGCTATCAAAAACAAAGACTGTTTTTCCACTCGTTAGGGAATCCAAACGAGATTTTAATAAGAAAGACGTTGTGTTTAAAGAATTTAGTGATTTGGAAAAAATAATATTAAAAATACAACCTGATACAGTTATCCACACCGCTTGTTGTTATGGGCGATCAGGAGAACCTATTGAAAATGTATACACAGCAAATCTGACGTTTGGGGCGGAGTTAATACGATGTTTGTCTAATTGTGAAAAATTAACTTCCTTCGTAAACATTGGTACTACACTTAATCCAAAAATAAACACCTACGCTCATACCAAAAATTTATTCAGTATGCTGCTCCAAAACGTAAAAACTACTAATATATCAAAAATTGATTTGAAATTAGAACATTTTTATGGACCGGGTGATCACGAAAATAAATTTCCAACTATGTTGATAAGAAAAATGTTGGCTGGAGTTGAAAGTATCGATCTAAGTTCCTGCAACAATAAACGAAATTTTATTTCAGTATACGATGTTGAAACGGCGATAGAGACAGTGATTAATAATTCTATTCGTAAAAGTGAAGCAGGCTACTACCAGCACGTAATAAAATCAGAGGAAGAAATTGAACTCAAGAAATTCGTTCAGATAGTCAAGAAACTCTGTGGCTCAAAAACGAAGTTAAATTTTGGTGCGCTTCCAGATCGAGTTTTGGAGTCAGACCCCAGAGGGACATATGAACATATTAAAATCGTGGAAAATTGGGAACCTCATATTCCTCTTATAGATGGGTTGAAAGCAATGATTGAAGAGGAAAAAAATGTCAAATACGGCAAGTAAACTTAAGGTATCGGCAAGGCTTCAGAGATTAAAAAAATTAAAAGAAGTTATTCTTTTGCCATTTAGAATAAACTATTTGATCTCTCTTCAAGAGAAACAGGTTATGTTGTTGAGAGATATATCCAATCAGCTACAAATACAAAGCGAGAAAACCAACAATAAACTTATTTCTTTCGAGGCATCATTTTACTCGCAAAATGGTGAAGATGGTGTAATTGAAGAGCTTTTGAATTTAATAGAAAAAGAAACTCAAATTGAACACACATTCTTGGAAGTGGGTGTTGGAGATGGAACAGAAAATAATACTCGTTACTTAAATCTAAAGGGTTGGACCGGGATATGGATTGATGGATCGGAGCAAAATGAAATAAAGATTAATCAAAATTTACCAGCAGGTATTACTTTTGAACGAAAAATAATTACACCATCTAATGTCAAAAAAACATTAGATGAGCTGCAAAAAACGGTGGACTTCGATTTATTTCGCCCCACAGTTTTGTCAATTGATATCGACTCCGACGACCTCCCTGTAACAAATGAATTTATGAAACATTGTGAGCCAGTAATTGTAATCGTGGAATATAATGCCGCTGTCGGATTTGCAGAAACATACTACGAAGATGGTGATCCAGTTTTAACATATGAATATGCGCGTGATGATTATGGTGCTAGTTTGACCAGCTGGGTAAAACTTTTAGAAGATAGGTATGACCTTGTGTATTGTGACGCGTCCGGTACAAATGCGATTTTTACACATAAAGAATACACACCCAATAATTTGCTCAAAAATGACATAAAGAAATTATTTAAACCCGCTCGATATTATGCGGGTAACTATAATCCTAAGGCAGGTAATAAACGAAGTTTATACCCAGTCTCAAAGTGAAGAAGATGTTACGGGGAAGTATTTACTATATATGCGCCAGAATTTCTTATGTAGTTATCTCGATAATCTGCGTTTATTTTTTTTCCAAATCGCCTGAAATTTCGCAACAAGACCTGGTAAATTTTTTGTATCTAACTAGCGCATCAATCATATTGTCCTCTGAAGCTAATCGAATTGCTCGAGTCGTGAAGCATAGGAAAATATTTTCCTCTCTTTTATTGCGAAAAACTATTATTCTCTTTATAATATCTAATATTTTATGTATCCCTCTAATAACAAAATTTTCATCTGTATCAGAGGCTATTTTAGCAATATTCTTTTTGGTAAGTATATTTTTTACAAAATTGATGCCGTTTTTTTGTCATAAAGAGATACGTTTGATTGTTTACTTATTGATTATATTGAGCGCTACATTTTTCGCTTCTATTTCGCCAACACCGTTAGAAATAATATTGTTCCCCGGATCTCTACTCGCGATATGCTGCGTATTTATTTTGGCTTGGAAATCACGCCGACATGATTATTCGGTCGTTGTAAAACTCATGAATTTTAATAAGTATACTATGTCTTTCTATTTTTATGAGGCATCCGTCGCTGTCAGCTTTATTATTGAGACAGTGTATTTTATGTTTAAAGATAACATTGATAATTCGGTTTCATTTATAGTCTTACAAAGATATTCAGGGTATTTTATTGCGGCTGTGTCTTTAATTTTCGGTTTAAAACAATTCCTAATCTTGAATGGGAAAAGAAATCTTTTGAATATTAATTTTTTTCAGATCATCATAATGTTTATGGCATCGATAGGTTTTATGCTTTTTTCTCAACTAGCAGGAATAACAGATTTAAAATTAATTTTAGCTTTTTCGTTTCTCGTTTTTTTTCAATTAACATTTGGGTATATAAATTCTAGTTATGTTACAGAAAAATTATCCTCTCATTTTAATGTTCGCTTAGGGGTAATTGTCTTACTGGCTTGCTCTGTTAGCTATGTTTGCTTGATTGTTTGGGATGATATATTGGTCGCACTTATTGCAAAGTCATTAGTTCTAACGGGTTCATTAAAGTTGCAATTGCAAAGGTTATCAGGAGGAGAAAAATGACATCGAGTGAAGAAAAATTATACGATGATGATAAGTTCACGCGTATTTTAGATTTAGTTACTAAAATTAAAACTTTATTTGAATCACCTTTTTGGCATGATGAAATGCAGCAAAACTACAAGCGTATGCTTGCTGATAGGCAAGTTGTGAGAAGTTTGGAGATAGGGACTAGCTGGTGGGTCAATTTACTGCCGGCTGTGTTGGAAAAAGATGCCGAAGTTACGGCGATAAATCTGTCTTCTAGAGAAATTGAGCGGCATCGTGAGATGTTTGCTTTTGAAGTAAAACGTTATAATGTTGAATTTGTGAAAATGGATGCAAATGAACTGAGTTTCAATGGGAAAACTTTTGATTTTATCTTTGGCGGAGCGATCGTTCACCATCTAGATCATGAAAAATTTTTAAATGGCCTGGAAAAAACGTTGGAGAATAATGGCATAGCGATCTTTCGCGAGCCGTGGGATGGAAATGTCCTGTTTAAACTTTATCGGTTTTTGACACCGTGGGCTCACACAGATGAGGAAGCTGCATTAAACAGTAACTTTTTCGATTTGTTGGACGAGCGTTTTGAATACACTACGAGTTCAGAGCAATTATTGACTGTTTTTACACAACCTTTCTTGTCAGTTTTTGGTTTGTGGCATAGAAATCCAGTTACATATCTAACATTTAAGTTTGATAAGTTTTTATTAGATAAATATCCGGCTCTAAGCAATTATGCCCGTATTAAAAATATATATGTTGAAAAAAAGGGTTGTTCAGCATGATTTTATCCATAGGTATCCCAACATATAATAGAGGGTATGTAATAGAACGGACAATTAGGCATTTGCTGAATGAGCTTTCACCTTATGCAGAAAAAACTGAATTGGTCGTAGTGGATAATTGCTCAACAGATGACACAGTTACAGTCTGTGAAAGATTGCTTAATGAGGGATTGGAGTTTAAATTTGTTCAAAATGAAAAAAACCTTGGTGCGGACGGTAATTTTAAACGCTGTGTGGAAAAAGCGTCTGGAGAATTTGTTTGGCTATTTGGTAGCGACGACGTGCCAATTAGTGGCGCGCTTAGAAATATAATAAATAAATTGGAAGGCGACGTGGATAACGTTGTTGGCTTATCCTTACAGTACGAAATTAAAGAAGCGTTGAATAAGCCTAGCAAACAAAAACTTTTCACTCCTGAATTAACAACAGATGTCAGTATTTCAAGAAAAGATTTGGCTATTGATAAACTCAAAATGAGTGCTTTCGTAAAGCTATACCTTGGCTATTTTCCCTTTGTGACTTGCAACATTGTGCGAAGGACTAACTTTCTTGACAGCGTTAAATCACATTCGGTCTTAGGTTCAGGCGGATATGATTTTATTGGCTTGTTTTTAAATATGTTGAAATCAGATTCGAGTCGTTGGCGATTTATTTCTAATCCTGCTGTGTTGTGCATGCGGGAAGATACTGAACGCGATGATTCTGGTTTTTATGGTGATGGAGCGTGGTATGCTTTTGAAATAAACGCTTTTTTAATAAAGATATTTCGATCTGAGCTGGGTCACCTGAAAACTATTGAAAAAATTTTAGTAAAAGAATTTGTCGCATCATATATAGTAGGCGATTTGATTAGGTTAAAGCTTTCGCAAGCGTCCAGAAAACGACAAATAGAAGTGCTGAGTGCAGGGTCCAAGTTACTTGGTGCGAAATATTTATTTGGTAATTTGTTTTTATTGTCGGTTTTGACTGTGCCAAATTGGATTTTAAGACTCATCAAACAATTAAGAAGTAAAAGGGTAACTTAATGAAGATTTTGATAAATGGTGGATGTGGCTTTTTGGGTAGTAATCTAGCTTCATATGGCATACAAAAAGGTTTTCAAGTTACTGTACTCGATAATTTGTCTAGGATTGGTAGTAAAGAGAACCTCAAATGGTTGCAGAGCTATGGAAAATTTGATTTTGTCAATATAGATGTAGCAGACGAAGCTGATGTATTCGATATCGTAGCCAATACCCAACCCGATGGAATTTTCCATTTGGCCGGGCAGGTGGCAATGACAACGTCGATTACAAACCCAGATCTTGATTTTAGGACGAACACAATTGGATCATTTAATATTTTAGAAGCTATCCGTAGGTTTTCACCTAATTCGCACGCCATCTTCTCTTCCACAAATAAAGTTTATGGTGATCTTCAGGAAATAGAAATCATAGAAAATGATACAAGATACATTGCCCCGGGTTATTGCAGCGGATTTGGCGCAAATGACATTCATTTAAATTTTCAATCTCCATACGGATGTTCAAAGGGCGCTGCTGATCAATATTTCCTAGATTATAATAGGATATACAACTTAAATACTACAGTTTTTCGGCATTCGTCGATGTATGGTGGAAGACAATTTTCAACAACTGATCAGGGTTGGATTGGTTGGTTTATTTCTGAGGCGATAAAATTTCAGAAAGGTGAAATCAGCGAAATAGCGATCGCAGGAAACGGTAAACAAGTGCGGGACTTGCTCTATATTAGTGACATGGTTGACTTATACTATTCAGCACTTGGCAACGAAATTGTTTACGGCAAAGCATTTAACGTTGGCGGCGGTAATGAAAATTCGATGTCGATTATTGAACTTTTCAACTTCTTATCAGAAAAAATGAATGTCGAATTTAGATTTAAATTTAATGAAAGTAGGATTAGTGATCAAAAAATATTTGTATCAAATAATTTCGAGTTAGAACAAGCTTTAAACTGGTTTCCGAAATGTACCAAAGAGCAGGGTTTAGAAAACATGATTGAATGGGTTACCAAAACCCCATGAGGAATAACGTCTTTTGAACCACATTCTGGTAAGCAATTATCATACTCCGTATGTTTATTTACTTAGTAAGGCATTCGCAGAGTTTGACTGCTCCAACGGTTGGGACCACGATCAACGGCCCCTTCCAAAGAATGTGCGACTTATTGACAAACCAGCCACAAGATATAAACTGTTTGTCTCAAATAATGCTCTTGCAGATATCCAAATTTTATTGAAAAGGTCCGCATCTCGCAGAAAAAATATTATTGTTATCCACGGCGAGTTAAATCGAGGCTGTAAAAATAGGCCACTTCGGAGAATACTAAAATTATACTTTTATAAATTTATTTCATTGTTTCCACAAAATGACATTGTATGCATTCAGCAACGGGTAAAGCAAAGTTATGATTTAAAAAATGCAACGGTCATAACACCTGGAGCGATCCAAGAAAAAGTAGCTTCAAAACATAAGAAAA
>Ga0181601_10003122_pt1 | contig 14051 bp, 11 predicted proteins | sample 041ome_8_FD_133020 | JGI IMG/M metagenome (GOLD analysis project Ga0181601, IMG submission 133020) | Coastal salt marsh microbial communities from the Groves Creek Marsh, Skidaway Island, Georgia - 041407BS metaG (megahit assembly) | ecosystem: Environmental > Aquatic > Marine > Intertidal zone...
CGGCAACGGCTACGACAAAATCTTTGCCGGCGACGGTCATGACGATGTCTATGGCGGTGAAGGCGACGACATCATCCATGGCGACCAAGGCGACGACATGATGTATGGCGACGCTGGCAACGACATGGTCTTTGGCGAAGACGGCAATGACGAGCTCCACGGCGGCGACGGCGACGACAAGCTCGAAGCTGGCAATGGCCATAACGCTCTCTACGGCGGCGACGGCAAGGATGATATCTGGGGCGGCGACGGCAATGACTATGCTGAAGGCGGCAACGGAGACGACGAAATCTCTCTCGGCAATGGTCATGACGGCGCCTGGGGCGGCAATGGCAATGACTGGATCGATGGCGGCAACGGCGATGACCACATTGATGGTCAGGGCGGAAACGACATCATCTACGGTGGCGAAGGCGATGACCGTCTATTCGGCAATGTCGGCGATGACATGCTGTTTGGCGGCAATGGCCAGGACCGTCTGCTGGGCGGCGCTGGGTCCGACAAAATCGATGCTGGCGATGGCGATGACTTCGGCTTCTTCGTACTCGGCCAGCAGAACGCAGGCGATTACGACAAGTATGACGGCGGCAACGGCTACGACCTCCTCGTACTGCGCCTTACAGCTGATGAAGCCAATGACGTTGATGTGCAGTCGAAAGCTGTCGGCCTGGATAACTTCATCTCGGGCAATCAGTACGGCGCTTATCACGGTCAGCACTATGACTCAGGCCTCGGCCTTTCGGTCAAAAACTGGGAGAACTTCGCAGTCGAGATCGATGGCGTGCGCCATGACGACCTGGACGGCCTTGGCTGGTACTAACATCTAAATCAAGTTACCTGCACGACAGCAGAGCGGCTGGATCCTTTGGACCTGGCCGTTTTGTTCTTTTTGGCTTCACTGGCCCTTAACGCAGCCGCAGCTCAGCCTTTGCTGACCATTATTGAGTTTCAATGGAGCAGCCAGGTGCCAAGCGTCGTTCATCACATGAACGCAGATCGGCGGCAGGGAGCCGAGTTCAAGGGCCGTCGCCAAAGCGATGATCCCGCGAACGCTCTGTTCGCTATCACGGGCCCTTTTGCGGCGCTGACTGACCCAGTGCTCTTGTTCGAAGGCACAAAAATCACAAATGGCAATATTGCTGGCCTGGATGTCGCCCACGACCCCGAGGTAGTCAATGATCTGAGAGAGGCCGTGCTCCGCGTCCAGCAAGATAACGTCAGCGACCGCGTCACCACACCGACCCTGATCAATAAGCGGGAGCGCATGATCGAGTTTGAAGTGACACCTTGGGGCTCTACCCGCGCGCTCGCAATTGGCCGCGACATCACGATCGCCGCTGGCATTCAAGATGCGCTGCGCGTGTCCAGGGAACGGTATCGGAACCTGCTATTGCTGGCAGCGGATTGCGTCTGGGAAACAGACAGCAGCGGCAATATTACGATGATCGCGCCGAACGATATATTCGGCAAACCCGCCTCAAGCTTCATAGGCGGCCCCGTGCAAGAACTCTTGACCTCGCGCACCTCTGAATTGTTTTCAGGCAGTGGCGAACCACAATGGATACCTGCCGCAATTCAGTCCGCGAATGGCGAACTGATGTTGGGCGCTGCGATTATGGAAACCGTCATTGATCCTGATACGGGCAAGCGCACTGGCGTCCGCGGTTGCTTCCGCCAGAAATATGGCGTCGCAAACCGCTGACGCAGGGCTGAGGGCTAAACCGCCAGCCGGTTGATCCCGTCAAACGCCGCAGTCTTGTAGCATTCTGCCAGCGTTGGGTAATTGAACACGGTGTCGATGAAGAAATCGACCTTACCGCCAAGCGCCATTACAGCCTGGCCGATATGCACCAACTCACTCGCACCCTCGCCGATGATGCAAACGCCCAGGAGTTCGTGCGTTTCCAGGTGGAAGATCAGTTTCAGCAATCCCGCCCCATCGCCCATGATTTGGCCGCGTGCGGTTTCCCGATAGCTTGCCTTACCGATTTCATATGGGATGCCAGCCTTCGTCAGCTCTTCTTCGCTTTTGCCGACAACTGAAATCTCCGGGATCGTATAGATGCCATACGGGAAATGCGGGCTCGGTGGCGTTTTCGTGAGCGCCAGCGCGTCGCACGCAGCAATCCGCCCCTGCTCCATTGATGTCGACGCAAGGCTTGGGAAGCCAACAACGTCGCCAACGGCATAGATATGCGGGACGCTGGTTTGGTATCGCTCATTCACGACCAGCCGCCCGCGCGAGTCAGGCTCAACGCCAGTAACGTCTAAATTCAACGTATCAATCGCGCCCGTGCGTCCGATTGAGTAAAGCGCCTTTTTGGCCTGAATAACCTTGCCGCTTTCCAGAGAAATCTGGACGCGACCGCCATTCGCGCCATCAATGCTTTCCACAGATTGTACAGCCTCACCGAGACGTAGCGTGACCCGATTGCGCCGCATTTCATGAATCAGTTCGTCAATGATTTCCTGATCGACGAAATCAAGCAGCGTCTCGCGCTTATCAATCAACGTCACACGGACACCCAGTGCAGCAAACACTGTCGCATATTCACAGCCAATCACGCCGCCGCCGATAATCGCAATCGTTTTTGGCAGATGCTCCAGCTCGAGAATTTCATCGCTGGTGAATACGCGTTGACCATCGAATGGAATGCTAGGGTCTTTCGTAGATTTCGTGCCGCACGCGATGATCACCTTATCGGTGGTGACTTCCCTTTGCGCTTGCCCATCCCCCGTTGTCAGGCGGATCGTGTGGGCATCAACAAACATCGCGTCCGCTTCCCAAAGCTCAACGCTATTGCGACGGAGCTGGTGGCGGATCACATCAATTTCATTGCGGATCACCCAATCTGCCCGGAACAAAAGGTCCGACATGGTGATGTCCGTTTTGACCGTATAAGCCGCGCCATAAACGCCACGCTCGCGATAACCGGACAAATGCAGCGCTGCTTCACGGAAGGTTTTGCTGGGGATTGTGCCGTGATGCAGACATATGCCGCCAACAGATGCCATACGTTCCGCCACGGCGACCCGGCGCCCGGCCTTAGCGGCCTGGATCGCGGCACGCTGGCCCGCAGGACCAGAACCGATCACAAAAAGATCGTAATCATAAGGGGATGGCTCAACTGGCGTCGTTTTATCAGCGGTGAGCGGAATAGCAGAGTTATCAAGCTTGGTCATAGGATCCTCCAGAGCCACTGCGCCATCATTCGCTTTTAAGCCGGTTTTGGCCATGCGCGTCGCTCCCTTGCGGATATTGATAGCTGACAACTACTAAAGAAACGTTTTACCATACTCTTGATGAACAATCTTTCTGCGGAGAAACAGTTCCATGTCTACAGCGCAAAATCTTGGCGATGGTGAAGTCCAAGTCACCGCCCCGCTTGCTTCATTTGCTGCAAATATTGGCCACAATGAAACGCCAGCCGACACCCGCGAGGTAGCCCGCCAATGCTTGCTAGATGTTCTCGGCGTCACGCTAGCCGGTGCCAAGGAGCCTCTCGTCGAGATGCTATCCGCAGAGGCGGAGGAAGCTGGCGGTGCGCCACAGGCGACGGTCATCGGACGCGGGTTCAAAACGTCAGCCTCACAGGCTGCGCTCGTCAATGGCAGTGCAGCCCATGCGCTCGACTATGATGATGTATTAAGCGCCATGTCTGGCCACCCCACTGTCCCGGTATTCCCAACCCTTCTGGCACTGGCTGAGCGAGACGGCATGTCTGGCCGGGATGTCATCACCGCATTTGTCGCCGGCGTTGAGGTTGAGGCCAGAATCGGCTTGATGATGGCGCGCGGCCACTATGCCAAGGGCTGGCATTCCACCGGCACTATCGGCACCTTTGCATCCGCCGCTGCTGCAGGCCGCCTGCTTGGCCTGGACGAAGACACAATGGCGAAAGCGTTTGGCATCGCTGGAACGCAAGCCGCTGGCCTTAAGTCCATGTTCGGCACGATGTGCAAACCATTCCACGCAGGCAAGGCCGCAATGAACGGCATGATGGCCGCATCTCTTGCCAAGCGCGGGTTCTCAACCCGTGAAGACGTGTTGGATTGCGAACAAGGCTTCACTGCCACGCAATCTAACGGCGGCGTAAAAACGTCCGCTGCGGTCGAAGGCTTAGGTAAGGATTTCAATGCCCAGGACGTTCTGTTCAAGTATCATGCGGCCTGCTACGGCGTGCATGGCCCGATTGAAGCCGCCATTAAGGCCGCTGAGCATCCCGCATTCGACCCTGACCTGATCGAGCGGATTGATCTCACCGTCAACCAACATTGCATCGGCATGTGCGATATCGCTGAGCCTGCGACAGGCCTCGAAGGCAAGTTCAGCATGACGCACAATGTGGCGCTGGGCCTGTTAGGCAAAGCGAACGGCGCACTTTCGCTCTACGAAGATGAGCGTATGTCGGACGATACCCCTGCTCAGCTTCGGTCAAAGGTCTCCATCAAAGGCGTTCAAGACCAAGGCCCATTCGAAGCGAAGATCGCCGTTCACCTTAAAGGCGGCATCGTCATCCAGGAGCGTTATGACGTAGAGGAGCCGGAACGCGACCTCGCCCGCCAGTGGGAAAAGCTGGAAGGCAAATTTCGCGCGTTGGCGGTACCCGTCATTGGGGCGGAAAAAGCGGAAGAAGTCGTCAAACTCTGCCGGAACTTCGATAGCGCCGACAGCGTCAAACCATTGATGGACGCTGTTCGCGGCTAAAATGCCCAATATTGACGGGTTCTATGCGCCGGGTACCTCAAAAAGGTACCCGGCGTTTTATTGGGCGATATCAGCGGATACGGCTGTAATCCAAAGGCCGCAGCAGCGCACTTTGCATTTGCTCAATATGGGGCAACCATTGGCCTTTGATGAGATCGGCTAGGCCTTTGTCCGTATCCTGAACTTCCCGCCATCTCTGCCAACTGGCGAGGTCCGGGAAATGGCGAAGCTCGACTGTTCGCATGGACTTGCCATTGGTCGTGCCCTCGCCGATCAACGTATCGAAATAACCAATCAACCGAGCGCCCTCCCGCTCCAGCGCTGGCATCACGTTCTCCCGGTAAAAGGCATGATGCGCAGCACTGCCGCCGACCTTATGGCGTAGAATGCGCTGCTCGATATACCCACGGGGCTGGCCACGCATGGCATCAATCGCAGGCCAATCCACAGGGATATCCGGCGCGCCATCAGCCAGCGCCAAGATCGATGTATTGACCTCATCCAGATAGGGATAAAGCTGTGTCTGGCGGGCCGTTGAGAGCGCAGCATCGGCGCGCACTTTGTCCTGATGGGCAGCCCAGTTTGCCATGCTCTCGAACTGGCGGAGTTGCCATACCGCACTGCCAGCCTCATCCCCGATATAGACTTCCCAGGCACCAATCAGAGCCGAGCCCGCATCATCGAGCGCCTGCATGGTTGTCGATTGAAACTTCTCGTGGCGCTTTTCAAGCTTGCCTGAACGGCAAATAACGGCGCGGTGCTGGTAAATCATCAGCTTTCTCCCAACAAACTAATAAGCCCGTCGAATTAAACGGCCTTGTTGCTTGCGGCTTTGGGTTTAGGTTCCGCTTCTGGACCTGTTGTTGGTGTCTCTTTTGGCCTTTCGCCAAGCCTGGCACCTGAAGAATCTAGGAATGCGGAGAGCGCGCGGTATTCGTCTTCGCGGAAAGCATCAATCGTCGCGGCAACGTCTTCACGCTCCCGTCCAAGCCCGCGTAGGATGGCACCGCCCATATGCAGGCTGGACTCAGCCACTTCGCGCACAACAACGTCTGCACCGGCATTCCGCAGCAGCGCCTGCGCCTCCTGACCACGGGCACGGGCGTAAATTGGAAGGTCTGGGCGGCGACGCTTTAAGGCCATCACCAAGTCCGCACCGGAATGCGCTTCCCCCATCGCGACGATGGCAAGGCGGACGGAATCAAGGCCCATCATGTCCAAAGTCTTGTCCCGGCCAGCATCTGCATAGAAAACGGGATGGCCTGCAGCCGCCGCCGCAGCCACCCGGGCTGGAGTGTTGTCGATGGCGATATAGGGCTCATTAGAAGCTTCAAGCACCCGCGCCAAAGTCTGCCCGGCGCGGCCATAGCCAAAAATGGCCACATGGGATTCGGACTTCGCCGTCGCTGCTTCCAATTCTGCGAAGCCCGGCAGGCCACGGCTTTCCAGCTTCCGGTCCACTCGGGCACCGATTGCTGCCAGGCCCGGCGTCAATACAAGTGACATTGCCGTTGCCAGGAATAGCACCTGCGCTTCACCTTCAGCCAACAGACCACCGACAAAGACGATGGATGTCAGCGCAAATGCGAATTCACCGGCCTGTGCCAAGAGCAACCCCACATGGAGCGCCATAGGCCAGGAGAACCCTGCAATACGGGCGATTATAGCCGTGATAATCGTCTTGAAGACGATAATGGCCATTGTCACGATAATCGCACTCAGCCAGTATTCCGAAAGTGCACTAATATCTATCAGCGCGCCAATGGACATAAAGAAAAGGCCTAATAATAATCCTCTAGCAGGGACAACCTCAACTTCTACCTTATGTCTATAACCAGACCCTGCAAGCACCATTCCGGCCAGAAACGCTCCAAGCGCCATAGATAGGCCAGCAGATGCGCCGGCCCATGCCGTCGCCAACACGATCAGCAAACTTGCGGCGGCAAAGACCTCACGGTTGTTCAGTCCATCGATCATTTTCAACAGCGGGCGCATGGCATATCGACCGAACCCAATGATGCCAACGACCGCCACAAGCGCCCACCCAAGCGCCAGCAAAATCTCGCCAGCTCCTGGCATTTCCGCCTCATCGGCGACAGCAATCAGCGGCGCTGCGGCCAGCATTGGGGCAACCGCAAGATCCTGAAACAACAGCGTCGAGAACACGAGACGGCCCTGCTGCGACTGGAGCGCCCCACGCTCCGCCAGCAAACGCACGACAAACGCTGTGGACGATAAAGACAGTGCGCCGCCAACCAAAAGCGACGCCTCATTCGATAATCCCATCGCGCGGGCGGCGAGATAGAACCCGGCAGACGTCAGCAGCACCTGCGCCATACCCACGCCAAACACCTGTTTCGCCATCCGCCGCAAGCGCTGGAACGAAATCTCCAGGCCAATGGTGAACATCAGCAGGACGATGCCAAGTTCTGCCAGCTCGGCTGCGGCATCAACTTCATGGATCAGCCCGAGCGCATGCGGCCCAATCAGCACGCCTGCCAGCAGATAGCCTAAGATCGGACTGATACGCATCCGCAAACAAATCGGCGCAACGATTACGACGGCACCCAAATAGATTACCGCGTCCCGAAGCCAAGCTAGACCTGAGTGGATGTCGCCTTCCATGGCCTATTGCACGTCCTTCGCTGCGAAAAGATGGGGTGGGTCTACCAGCATTGCCTGCGCCGGGATCAGCGCCAATTCTGGCAAATCCAGCCGCGCTGTTTCAACAAAAACCGCATGAACGGCGGATGTCGCCAACTCCAGCGCTCGAGATGGTGAGGCGTCCTCTAAATATCTGGCGAGATATACAGATGCGAATAAATCACCAGCGCCATAAGCAGGTGCGTCCACCATAGGCGCAGCACATGCCCATGCGGCGTCTGCCGTTACAGCCACATTGGCAATATCCGCGCCAATATGCAGGCCAGTGGCGATCACAAGCTTCGCCCTGCCCTTCGCCATCAATGCACGAGCCGCTTGCGTCGCCTCAGCAGGCGTCTCAACCGTCATTCCTGTCAGATATTCTAGCTCAAACACATTTGGGATGATGATATCCGCGCGGGGTAAAAGCTCAGCCGCAATAGCTTCTGCAACGCCGGGCGCAACGAAACTACCATGGGGCTTGTCGCCAATCACAGGATCCAGGCAGAAGAGCGCATCTGGACGAGCATCCCGGACACGGTCAACAGCGCGCCCAACGGCGGCTGCATTCTCAGCCGTTCCCAGATAACCGCTCAGCACAGCACCTGTATGCTCAAGAAATCCGCGCGCGCCCAATCCTTCAGCCAATGCGTCAATTTCAGTCGCGTCCGTTGGACCGCCGGCGTAGCCGCCATGTTTAGGGTGATTGGAGAACCGCACGGTATCGATCCGCATCACATCACGGCCAAGCCGCTGCATTGCGAACGCAGCACCCGCGTTGCCGACATGACCGGCTGCGACGCTGGATTGCAGCGTCAATACAAGATCGCTTTGGCCTTTTGTCATTGTCGGCTTGACTTAGAGCTCCGGATGCGACGCAACTAGCGTCTTGATTGACAATGTATAACGTGGGAGCGCCCCTTTGTCCGCACCGTCCAGCAACATTCGTCCGCGTCGCAGCGTTTTATATATGCCTGCCGCCCGCGCTTCAGCTTTAGAAAAGGCTAAAACCTTACCAGCGGACGCCTTAATCTTCGATTTAGAGGATGCCGTTGCCCCAGATGCCAAAGCGACCGCGCGGGATATGGCCGTTGCTGCCGCCGCTTCAGGCGAATACGGCCAGCGTGAGATTACGATTCGCGCCAATGGCCTGGATACACCCTGGGGTCAGGCAGACCTCACGGCCATAGCCCAATCCGGCGCCCATGCCGCTGTCGTGCCGAAAATCGAATCAGCGGCGATGGTGCGTCAGGCGCTCGCTGTGCTGGATGGAGCCGGCGCGCCAGCATCATTGGCACTTTGGGCCATGGTGGAAACGCCCCTAGGCGTTTTGCGCGCAGAAGATATTGCCAGCGCCAGCCCGCGTCTCACCGTACTGGTTATGGGCACATCAGATTTAGCCAAGGATTTAGGCGCTGCACACACGCCCGACCGCGCGCCTTTCATGACCAGCTTTGGCCTCTGCCTACTCGCCGCCCGCGCCCACGGCTGCGCAATTCTGGATGGCGTGCATCTTAACCTTCCAGACGACGCAGAATTTGCAACCCATTGCGCGCAAGCCGCGCAGATGGGCTTCGATGGCAAAACGCTAATCCACCCAAAACAAGTCAGCCCAGCCAATGACGCGTTCGGCCCATCAGCCGATGATATCGCCCAGGCCCGCCGCATCGTTGAAGCCTATGAAGCCGGTATAGCCGCAGGCCAAGGCGTTGTGACCTTAGATGGGCAGTTAATCGAAAACCTGCACGCAGACGGCGCCCGTCGCACAATTCAGTTGGCGGACGCGATTGCCGCACTTTCAGAATGAGCCGGAACAGCGTATCTCTCAAGAAATAGAGTTTTGAAGGGAGCCCGAACTATGGCCAAGGCATTCGCGTCACAAGCCGATCTAGAAGAGAAAGAGGTCACGTTCTCTGAACTCGCCGATGGCGTATATGGCTACACCGCAGAAGGCGATCCAAACGCTGGCGTAATTATAGGGCCGGAAAGCGTAGTGGTGCTCGAAGCATTGGCGACACCAATTCTGGCACAGAAGCTCGTCCATGAAATTCGGCAGGTCACGGATAAGCCGATTAAGCACCTGATCCTGTCGCATTATCACGCAGTCCGTGTGCTTGGTGCATCTGGTTACGGCGCATCTGAAATCATCATGAGCGAGGATACGCGCGATCTTGTCGCCGAACGCGGCCAGCAGGATTATGAGTCTGAAGCCCGCCGCTTCCCCCGTTTGTTCCAAGGCATAGAAAGCGTGCCGGGCCTCACTTGGCCAACACAAACATTCAAGGGTGAGATGACGCTTTGGCTTGGCGACCGGGAAGTGCAAATCCGCCAAATTGGCCGCGCGCACACTAAGGGCGATACAGTCGTATGGCTGCCGGAAGAGAAAGTCATGTTTTCCGGCGATATCGTTGAATATCACTCAGCGCTGTATTGCGGCGATGCCTATCTGCAGGACTGGGGTGCCACGCTGGATGGCGTGCAAGCAGTCCGCCCAGAAAAAATCGTGCCGGGCCGAGGTGCAGCCCTAGATACGCCAGAGCAAATCACCGAAGGCTTCCGCGGCACGCGGGCATTTGTGGACGCCCTTTTTGGTGGCGCGAAAGCCTGTTTTGATGCAGGCATGAACCTCAACCAGACCTATAAAGAGGTCTACAGCGCTATGAAGCCGGAGTTTGGCGACTGGGTGATTTTCGATCACTGCATGCCCTTCAACGTCTCCCGCGCGTTCGACGAAGCCAGCGGCATCGCTGATCCGCAAATCTGGACTGCAAAACGCGACCAAGAAATGTGGGATGCGCTGGAGGGATAAAGCGACACCGTCGTTAGCTCTCTAACACCCGAAATGCTGCACGAAACTAGACCGTTCAAAAGAAGGCGATACCGCACGTGAATAACTCAGACTTAATGGTAAAGATTCTCAAAGATGCTGGCGTCACCCACGGCTTTGGCATTCCCAGCGGCAATGTGCTGCCATTCATTGAAGCTATGCGCAAAGGCGGCGTCGAGTTTGTGCTAACGGCGCATGAAGGCTCGGCCTCCTTCGCTGCAGATTCCATGGGCCGTGTGACCGGCAAGCCAGGCCTCTGCATCGCGACGCTTGGGCCAGGGGCAACCAACCTGGCGACCGGCGTCGGCTCAGCCTATCTCGACCGCTCACCGATGATCGCAATCACCTGCAATCTGAACACACCCCTGCTGGGTCGCCGCATTCAGATGCTGATTGACCATCACGCACTGTTCAAACCCATCACCAAGGCAACCCTTGCAGCCCGGCATGACAATGTGGCGGAAGTGATGGAAGAAGCGATCCGCATCGCGCTGGCGGAGCCACAAGGCCCCGTGCATATCGACCTACCGGAAGACGTATCTCTCGCCGAAGCTAAAGGTGCCCCATCCGGTCCCATCACGGCAGAAGCGCTCGCCATCAAGGCCAGCGACGCAGAGATTGACGGTGCCGCCGCACGTATCGCCGCTGCCAAACGCCCGGTCGCGGTTATCGGCATGTCCGCCATGCGCATGGGTGATCCGGCCAAACTCCTGGCGTTCATCGAAAAGCACAACATGCCATTCGCCACGACCACCATGGCAAAAGGCTTGATTGACGATGACCACCCACTGGCGCTTGGCTGCATTGAGCGCGCCCGTCGCCAGGTGCAGCGAAAGTTCATCCACTCCTGCGATCTGGTGGTCGGCCTTGGCTACGATACGATTGAGGTCGAGTATGAGGCCTGGATTGGTGATGTTCCGCTGGTCGCAGTTGATATCGAAAGCCCTGATATCGTGGACAGCGTGAAGCTTGAAGCTGAAGCGATTGGTGATCTGGATGATGCAGTTGGCCGATTGGCTGCGCTTCCTACAATCGCCAATAGCTGGGACGCCGCTGAAGTCACGGGCCATGCTGCGGCATTCCAGGCCTCGTTGCGCCCATCAGTGCCAGTTCTGACACCGCATGAGGCCATTGATGTCGTGCGGAAAGTCACACCGCATGATGGCATCCTTTCATTCGACGTTGGTGCGCATACCCACCAAATTGCGAGCCAATGGCCGGCCCACGATCCACGCACATTCCTGATCACAAACGGCTGGTCCTCAATGGGCTTCGGTCTACCGGGTGCCATCGCCGCCAAGCTGGCGCACCCCGACAAGCCCGTTGTTTGCATCCTGGGCGATGGTTGCTTCCAGATGACCTGTGGTGAGCTGGCGACCATGCGCCGTTCGAATCTGGCCATTCCGGTTGTGGTTTTGGATGACCGTTGGCTTAGCCTGATCCAAATCAAGCAGCACAAGCGCCAGTACGAGCAATATGGTTCCAACGTTGAGCCAGAGCCTTATCGTGAGCCGCCAAGCCACTACTTCAACGTGCCTGCAATCGGCGTTCGGGATGGGGCGGCGCTCGAAGCAGCGCTCAAAACGGCATTCGAATCCGATGGCCCGACAGTCATTGAAGCCGTTGTCGATGCCGGTCACTACTTCGACACGGTGTTCGACTGATGCCGGCCCCCTGGGTCGCCCTGACAGGCATTGCAGATCTGCCCATCGCCGAACCGCCCGCCCGCCAGGCGCTGGATGGCGTGGCGGAAGCGCGGGTCATTGGCTTGCCGTATAAGCCTTTGAAAGCCGATGAAGAGGCCCATTGGGCTGGTGAATTGCAGGGCGCTGGCGGAATTCTGCTGCGGTCCGGCTATATCACCGCTTCATTGCTGGACCGCCTGCCCGACTTGAAAATCGTCGCTGTGCATGGTGCCGGTGTGGACCCTGTAGATATCGAGGCGTGCACCGCACGTGGCGTGCAGGTCACGAATGCGCCGGGTGCCAATGCAAATGCCGTTGCAGAACTGGTGTTTGGGCTGATGCTTGCCCATGTTCGGCAAATTCCTGCAAGTGCGCATAAAGCAATGGCTGAGAAAGCTTGGGATGCAGCCCGCCACACAGGCGGTGAGTTGCGCGGGCGTGCGCTTGGGCTGGTTGGCTTCGGCCAGATCGGCAAGCGCGTCGCAACCATTGCACAAGCTTTCGGCATGACGGTTATTGCAAGCGACCCGGTTGTCAGCGACGCAGATATGCAAACAGCCGGTGTGCAGCCGATGCAACTGAATGACCTGCTGGCCGCAAGCGACATGGTCAGTCTGCACGCGCCTGCAATCCCGGCAACGCGCCATATGATCAACGCCAAGTCCATCGCGCTAATGAAATCGGACGCCTGCCTAATCAATTGCGCGCGTGGCGCACTGGTTGATGAAGTGGCGCTCGCAGCAGCACTTCGAGCAGGCCAGCTTGGCGGTGCTGCCCTGGATGTGTTGGACGGTGAGCCGCCTGATCCCGCAAGCCCAATCTACGGCGCGCCAAACATGCTGCTGACACCGCACATGGCGGGCTCAACATTCGAATGCCTGGACGCTATCGCTGCGACAACTGCAGCCGATATCGCCCGCGCTCTCAAGGGTGAACAGCCAGTTCACCCTGTGAACAAAGTCTAGTCCCGACCAAATATTTGCCGGTTGTCTCGGCCAAGTGATGGCGGCTGCTTGCGCATGGGCGGGCGGGCGCCATCCAGGCTGAATGGCAGGCCGATGGAGCGGACATCGGGGTTGTCTGGCGCTTCCTGAATAAGGCCTAGCGCTTCTGTTTGTGGGCAATTCGCGACCTCTGGAACGTCGCGAATTGGACAAGCCGGAACGCCGACTGCATCAAACTTAGCGACCCAGTTCATCACGTCATCCTGTTTCAGAACGTCTTCCATTTTAGCGATGAGTTCATGGCGGACGGCAACACGGTCCGCGTTTTTCGCGTAACGCGGCTCATCAGGCCATTCCGGATGACCAAGCACGGCCGCCGTCTTCGCGAACAGAACGTCATTTGCCGCACCGATCATCATATGCCCGTCCCGCGCCTGAAATGCTTGATAGGGCGTGATATAGGCGTTGCCAGAGCCTTGCTTGCCCTCCGCCCGGCCCGTCGCCAAATAGGTTGACAGGTGAATGGCGATCCAGGAAATGCCGGTTTCATAAAGCGATAACTCAATAACGCCGCCCTCACCTGTCCGCGACCGTTCTAGCAGCGCTGCTTGGATCGATAGGGCCGCCCACATGCCCGTGCCGACATCATTGATGGAGGAGCCTGCCCGCATTGGCGGCCCGCCAGGTTCACCCTGCACGGACATCAATCCGGCATAGCCCTGCATGAGCACATCATATCCAGGCTTACCCGCCATTGGACCAACAGCACCGTATGCACCGATATTCGCATAGACCAATGCTGGCTTCTCCGCACGTAACGTTTCAGCATCCAGACCGTATTTCTCGACCACTCCAGGCCGGAGATTCTGCAGCACCACGTCTGCTTCATTCAGGATGAGCGCTTTCAGGTCTGCCAATTGGGTTGCATCGTTGAAATCCACCGTGACACCTGCCTTTGAACGATTCAGGGCGCGATATACGGTTGAGATGCCATCAACCACTGGCGGCCAATGGCGTGCAGCGTCGCCTTTACCAGGCTCTTCGACCTTGACGACCTTGGCACCTAGTTCCGCCAAAATCTGCCCGCCGACAGGTCCGGCAACGTTATGGCCAAGTTCGACAACGACAAAGCCGCTTAGCGGAGAGGTAGACGTCATTTGAAGGCTCCAATGCTCATGTTTCCCGTGTATCGTAGCGGATCGCCCGAAGCTTGGAACCCATATGAGCCTGCGCATTATCGAGAC
>Ga0181601_10003129_pt1 | contig 14043 bp, 9 predicted proteins | sample 041ome_8_FD_133020 | JGI IMG/M metagenome (GOLD analysis project Ga0181601, IMG submission 133020) | Coastal salt marsh microbial communities from the Groves Creek Marsh, Skidaway Island, Georgia - 041407BS metaG (megahit assembly) | ecosystem: Environmental > Aquatic > Marine > Intertidal zone...
CAGGAACAGCGACAACAGACACCGCGCCGACAGACGACGACGACGACAACGACGCCGGGTGAGAGACGAGGAGGGGCTGGATCGCGTGTTGGAGATGGATCTCATCACGAGGGCGGTGTCGGCGGTGGTGGACGCGGCGGTGGTGGACGCAGCGGTGGTGGACGCGGCGGCGGTCGAGGAGGACGTCACAGAGACGAAGCGAGGCGCGAACCGTACGGAGGAGGAGGAAACCGAGGAGGTTGGGGTCAGCCTCCGAGCGGTGGCAGCGAACGAGGCCGTGATAGAGATTATTGGGGCGGTCCGCCGCCGATGAGAGACGATCGACGCGCGCCACCGCCGCCGGGTGGTGATTGGGATCGTAGAGACGACGGTTGGGGTGGTCCGCCGCCGATGCGAGACTCGCGGGATCACTGGGGACCACCGCCGCCTCGTGGACCACCAGGTGGTGGTTGGGATCGCCGCGATGGGTGGGGTGCGCCACCGCCCCGCGGTGCTCGCGACGATTACGGCCCGCCGCCGGGGTACTACGATGATCGATACGATTCGCGTGGCCCACCGCCGCCGCGGGATTATTACGACGACAGAGATCGGGGCTATTATCGATCGCCCCCTCGCGGTCCGCCGCCGAGAGACTACTACGACGATCGTAGAGATTCATGGGGTGGTCGCGGTGGGTACGATCCGCGCGGTCCGCCGCCGGATCGTGATGGTCCACCGCCTCGCGACGACGGTCGTCCGTACGTCATCGATACCAATGGTAACAACGGACTCATCGTCGGTCCGAAGGGTTCCAACGTGCGACGCATCGAAACGGAGACGGGCGCGCGCGTCAACTGTGTTTCCGATAAGACAACCGTGGAGGTAACAGGACATCCCGAAGCCGTGCGCCGCGCGGTGGACATGATTCGAGACATTCTCGCCGAGCGCAGCGATCGCGGCGACGATTTGAGATCGCGGCTGGGCGGAAAGCGCGGTCGCGACGACGATCGACGCGACGACAGAGATAAGCGTCCGCGCATCGACTCGTTATTGGAGCATCTTCGCACTCAAGCGAAAGAGGCTGGTCTGTCTTTGGATTTCCAACCCGAGTCCATCGACGAGCCGGCGGATGAGAACGGAGACGTGACGAAGAGCATCGGCATTGAAAACTACATCGGTCTCGTCATCGGACGCCAAGGACGCATGCAATCTGAGATCCAAAGCGTCACCGGTATTCCAATGGACATTAACCGCGATGACAACACCGCATCTTTCAAGGGACCGGCGGATAAGGTGGCTCAAGGCATTGCCCTCGTCCGCGAGGTGATTGAGACGACGATAGCGTTGCGCGACGCCAAGAGAGATTCGGCGCCCGCTGTCAGAGATTCCGCCCCGCAGTACGAGCGAAAGACTGGCCCTCGCGAAGGAGACGTCGAAGATACTGTCGACATTTCCGGTTTCGTCGGCGCTGTGCTCGGCAAGGGAGGCGCCCAAGTCAAGTACATCAAGAGCCAAGTTCGCTGCCATCTCACCGTCAACAGAGAGAAGGAAATCGTCGAGCTTCGAGGTCCGCCGGAAAAGGTTGAGCTCGGCGTAAAATTGATCAACCAAACCATCGAAAGGACAAAGGAACGTAATTCGAAGAAAGAGCAACGAGAGTCGGTTGAAGAGGCCGAACCGCAGGCCGCCGCTGAGGATGACGACAACGACGAAATCGAAGAGGGCTCCATTCACGAAGAAGAGACGGCATAATTCTTGAACTTTTAATGAAAATACACAGAACAGCTTAAATTAATATCACACAGATGGGTAGTATGACTCAACCGCCGACGGTTGCGCTTGTGGTGCCGGCACGAATCGACGAGGCTGCTGCGGTTGCTGCCCTTGGAAAACGACGACGGTGTCGCGGCCGCCCGCTTGACCAGGTATGACGACGGACGACGGCGCCGTCGGATGCATCTGCGGCTGCACTTGCGGCACCGGTGGCTGTTGCACAGGTTGCGAGTGCGGCAGGTTTGTACGCTTTCTGATCGATGCAGAACTAAAAAAGTTGACGTTGAAGCCTTGTTTGCGGAGGCGCATGATGCGTACGAAGTGAGAAATCCCGACGACGGCGACAACAAGCGCCGACGAGAGCGCGGCCGTTTCTCCTTGGTTCAACTCTGGCGGTCCGGACTTAGTAGATTTATCGGAAAACTGCATTCGAACAGATGCGCTGCACATGACGTTGCTCGTACCAGACGCGAGGTTACACTTCCCTTTAAGACAGAGCCGCTGCTCTCTCGACGCCGTCCATATCGTCTCGCAGTTTCCTACGTTCGCCGCGACGCACGTCGCGCCTGTGCACGACACCGACGACGACACCCAACTGATGTCACACTTCGTGTCCGAGTACCCGATCGAATCGCCGTACTCATACACGCCCCACTATCGCAAAGAAGGAAAACAAAAAGTCAGTTTCAGTTTCGGTTTCGTTTCAGTCAAACAGCGCGCGGGGCATTAACTCATTCAAAACCCGCGACGTACCTCCATCGGATCGTACGTCGACGACCCAATCGTCACCTCGAAATCGATCCCTTTCACTTCGTGGTCCGCGCAGCACTCCCACGTCCCTCCCGGGGTGGCTTGAACGACGAAGTCGCTCCCATCCGTGTAACACGGACTCGAGCCGCGGGCACCCAACGCGGCACACGAAGCGAGAAGAATCGTCGCCACCGCGGTCGCCGTGACGCGCACGAGACGCATGCTGCGATGTACAAATGAACGGTGGTCTCTTCGTCGCCTCGCGACGCGAAGCGGGGCGTTGGATCGAACGCGCGCGTCGCCGTTTGCGGAACTTTACCGGTGGCAAAACGCGTTTCGTCGTGAGTGTGGCCTCATTCATAGCCACGATGACGACCGATGAGGGCCGGCCGCCCCCGCTTTGGATATGTAAGACGTTTTACTTTGTAAACTCGTTCGGCTTGGCGTCGCTCTTGCCGTTTCTTCCGCTGTTTTACTCCGACTACGGCTTGAGCTTGAGCCAGATAGGCGCCATGGGGAGCATACGGAGCGTCACCGGCGCGGTTTTGACGCCCGTGTGGACGGCGTTCGCGGACGCCAAGGGTAAACAAAATCTTGTGCACTTTGTGTGTCTCCTCGTGCAAGCGAGCGCGTACGGATCGCTGCGTTTGGTGGACCACTCTTGGCCGAGGGTGTACTTTTACGTCTTGGCAACCGAGGCGTTCGCGTCGTGCACGACGGCGTTCGCAGACAGCGCGACGGGATTGATGTGCCGGCGGTGGAATAAATATCACAGATATGCCGCGGGGGATGCGAGAGAGGAGTCGTACGGGAAGCAGCGGTTGTGGGGGGCGGTGAGTTGGGGGTTCGTCGCGTCGCCGTTATTGGGCGTCGTCATGACTTACGGAAAGGGATCGACGCGGGAAAAAGCACCGTTTACGTTTTATTTCGTCCTTCTCATCATCGCTTCGGGCTTGAGTTGGAAGCTGAGTCACGATCCGGTTGAGGCTGCCGCCGCCGCTGCCGTCGGCGACGTCGAAACCATCACGTCGAAGGACGTGGAGTTGGAAAACTTCAACCTCACGGAGGGATCGAACACGCTCTCGCGCATCGGTAGCGCTGAGGACTTGTACTCGACGTCTCGTCAATCCATCCCGAGGAGGCTGTGGAACGTCGTGCGCGATCCCGCCATCGCAATTCGGTTCTTTTTGTTTCTCATGGCGGGCGCTTCCATGACAATTACCGACGTGTACTTGTTCTTGTGGGTGCGAGATTGCGGCGGGTCGCCCGCCGTCATGGGCGTCGCACTGTTTTGTACATGCGTGACAGAGGTGATAATCTTTTACAATCAAGGTCGAATCAAGGCGGCGCTCTCCTTGGACTGGTGTTTGATTTTAACGCCGTTTGCTTACGCCATGCGGCAAATTTACTACTGGTTCCTCCCATCCTTTGGAACGCCATGGGCGGTGTTACCCGTCCAATTTCTGCACGGCGTGACGTTCGGCTTGTACTGGTCGACATCGAACGATTTCATTCAAGAGATTTCGCCGCCAGGCTTGACGTGTTCGATGACGGGTCTGTTTAACTGCGTCGGCTCGCTCGGAAGTTTCTTGGGGAGCGTTTTCGGCGGGCTCGCATACCAAAAATACGGTGGCGGTGAGTTGTTCCTCGGCATTGGCACTGTCAATCTCGCGCTTGGAGCTTTCTTCACGACGATGAAGTTGAAATACGGCGACAGAAGACGCGAAGAAGTCGCTTACGTTCGCCTGGAGAACGCGGAGGAAGATGAACAATGAACAATTTTAGATTTACTGTAGGAAAGGAATAGTGACGGTACTCTGTGTAGCTAGGTAGACGATTAGAAATTTCTGTGTTAGTAGAACAAACTGCAATTGGTTTACAAGGTGTAATCATACTCGACCGTGGGAATGACGGATGCGATGAATTTCAGAAAGACGAAGAGATACGAGTCGACAGTGAGAGAGGCGCCGCTCTCGGCGTCGGCGAGATCGATGAGCTTTTTCATCACGTTGCCGTGTTTGCACGGATGAATCGAAGCTGAGGGCACGCCCGTGTGCGGATGCGGATCAATAGTCACCGTCTTTTGTGCGTGATCGGCGCTGATGTCCTCGAGCGACTTGGATGGTTTGAGCACCAAACGATTCTCGTCGTAGCCGTTCAACCATACTCTCGGCGTCTGGTAATACTTGTCGTACGTGATGGAAATGTCGTACGTGCGCGTCTTGACGATATGTTCGTCTTCAACGCCCCCATTGGCCGATCCAGCCTGTTTCGCGATAGCTGTCGCCGTCGGTAGAATCACCGCGTCGTCGTCCTCGTCCTCAAACTCGTCATCCATATCTGGCACGTCGGCGTCGTTACCGCCCTCCTTCTGCGCCTCCTCCTCCTCCTCCTCCTTCTCCTCCCTCGTTTGGAGACTCAAATCAACAATTTCCGGAAGTTCTTCTTCGTTCACCCCGCTTTCACCGTGTCGGCTTCCGTTTGAACCGGCGCTCGCGCCCGCCGCCACCCATCCTTCATCCTCGCCCGTCAACGCCTCCTCCTTACCCGCGTACGCCTCCATCTCTTTCGCCCTCTTCGCGCACGGCACGTTCCGCGTCACCAAGTACTGCTTATCCCTCGGCAAGTAAGGTTTCGCCGATTTCGCATCCCCCGCCTTCCACGTCCACGTCGGACACGCCCGAGTCAGCCTATCCCCAGCCGCGACGAATTCCTCCGGCGACAACACCCCTTTCTCCTTGAACGCCGAGTCTTTCCTCACCGGCATCAGCGCCTCCACCGAGGTTTTAAACGCCGTGTGCACCCCGTGTCTCAACGCGTGCATCCTTCGTCGTTCGTCGTTTCGTTTCGTACCAAAATCAAAAAAAATCAAGTTTCAAGATGCGCACACGCCGACTGATCTCGTCGTTCTCCTCGCCCCGTCGACCCGCGTCTTTTCCCCCCGAGACGCCGAGAACGAAACGTGCGAGGAAACAATCAAACACTCCCGCGACGTCTCCGGCGGTCCCGACGACACGCGCGTCCCGCGAACCGAAACAGAAACCGAACGCGCGGCTTCGAGTGCGGTCCCGTCGAGTCGCTCCAACGAACTCGCGCGCGTGCGACTGTCGATGGGTAATGATCACTGTTTACACATACGAATATGACTCTATCCATATTTCCCGTGTTGTAAAAACGAGACTGGTTTTGTTTTTTGTTTTTTGAAACGCGCGCGCGGACCTTCCGTCACACCGTCGGTTCGTTCGGCACAACGCGTCGCGATTCGCGCCGGTCCCGATCGGTGGGTTTCGTTTGGAAACAACGGGTGACGCCAAAGGGTCTTCGGTCTCGGTGGTAGAGACAGACGCCTCCGCGGGACGCGCGGTTTGATTTGATTGACGGCGATCGAACCAAAAAATGAACTCCAGCACTGCTGTGAGCGTCGGCGCTCGAGTCACGACTCGTGGATTTACCCCCTCGAACCACGAGCGCCGCCAGCGACTGCGCTCGCGAAAAGCGTCGACGACGACGACGACGACGACGACGACGACGCGCGCGGTCGCGGCGGGAGGGGCGACGTCGGCGAGAGATGGGAGTAAAACGGCGGGTAAATCTGTCGAACACTTTTTCCGTCGCCCCTTCTTGTCCGAGGACGCGGCGAACACGCTGGTGAGAAAGGTGAACGCGAAGCTGGGGCGAGACGTTTTGAAGCGCGTGGAGACGGAGCAGTGCTTCAACGTGGAACACGTCGGTGCGTTGGACGCGGCGGCGAGAGAGACGTTGACGTGGTTGCTTCGTGAGACTTACGAGCCGGAGCTCTTCGGGGAGAAGAGCGCGCTGAATGCCGAGGCTGGGGCGCCGACGGTGGAGGTCGGACCGCGGCTGGCGTTTCAGAGCGCGTGGAGTACCAACGCGGTTTCAATTTGTCAATCGTGCGGTTTGGCCAACGTGACGCGATTGGAGCGAAGCCGGAGGTTCAAGTTGCACGCGGCGAGCGGACAGACGATCGATGATGAGGTTGTCAAGACGCTCGCGGCGGAGGTGCACGATCGCATGACGGAGCAGGTGTACGACGAACCGCTCAAGTCGTTTGAATTGAACGTCACGCCTGAGCAAGTGTACACCGTGCCGATCACCACGGAGGGTCGCTCTGCGCTCGAGCGCGTGGATAAGGAGATGGGTTTGGCGTTTGACGACCAAGACTTTGACTTTTACATGCGACTCTTCTGCGATGAAATTGGTCGCGACCCGACAAACGTCGAGCTCTTCGACATGGCGCAGAGTAACTCTGAGCACTCTCGTCACTGGTTCTTCGCCGGTGAGCTCACCGTGGACGGTCAAAAAATTGACAAAAGCCTCTTCAAGATGGTCAAGGAGACGATCGAGGGCGATCGCGCACACAACAGCGTGATTCAATTCAAGGACAACTCGTCTGCGATTCGCGGTTTCAAAAACACCCCGTTGCGCCCGGCGCAAGCCGGCCAGCCGAGCGCGATGACGAAGAAGGAGGTTGACCTCGATCTCTTGCTCACCGCGGAGACTCACAACTTTCCGTCAGGCGTCGCGCCGTACCCGGGTGCTGAAACCGGTACGGGTGGTCGCATTCGCGATACGCACGCCACTGGCAGCGGGTCGACGCTCGTCGCCGGCACTGCCGGTTACATGACTGGTAACCTTCGCCTCGACGGCAAGATTTTGCCGCATGAAGACACCACGGCTGTGTACCCGAGCAACTTGGCATCGCCGTTGCAAATCCTCATCGATGCTTCCAACGGTGCGTCCGATTACGGCAACAAGTTTGGCGAGCCAGTGATTTTGGGTTTCTGCCGCACCTTTGGTCAACGCATGCCCAACGGCGAGCGCCGTGAATACATCAAGCCGATCATGTTCTCCGCCGGTTTCGGTCAAATCGACCACACCAACCTTGAAAAGCAGGAAGGTGACATCGGCATGCTCGTCGTCAAGATTGGCGGCCCAGCGTACCGCATCGGTATGGGTGGTGGAGCCGCTTCCTCCAAGGCGGGTGGCGAAGACGAAGCCAATGCGTCTTTGGACTTTAACGCCGTGCAGCGTGGTGACGCCGAAATGTCCAACAAACTCAACCGTGTCGTCAAGGCGTGCGTTGAACTCATGGGCGAGAACCCGATTTTGAGCATTCACGACCAAGGTGCCGGTGGTAACTGCAACGTCGTCAAGGAGCTCATCTACCCGAAGGGTGGTGAAATCAACATTCGCGAAGTCAAGCTCGGTGACAACACCATGAGCGTTCTCGAAATCTGGGGCGCTGAGTACCAAGAAAACTCTGCCATGTTGATCAAGCCGGAATCTCTGCCGATCATTGAGAAAATTTGCGCGCGCGAACGATGCCCCTTCTCTGTTCTCGGTAGCATTACCGGCAGCGGCCGCGTCACCGTCCGCGATCCGTGGGCTCCGGAAGGCACGCCAACGCCGGAAGATCTCGATCTCGAGGCTGTTCTGGGTGATGTGCCGAAGAAAAAGTACGATCTCAAGCGTGACGCTCCGTTCAACTCGAAGTTCAACCTGCCGGCGGGCGAATCTGTGGGTTCCGCGCTCGACCGCATTTTGCTTCTGCCATCTGTCTGCTCTAAGCGCTTCTTGACTACCAAGGTTGATCGTTCCGTTACCGGTTTGATCGCCCAACAGCAGTGCGTCGGCCCGCTCCAAGTGCCGCTCGCTGACGTTGCCGTCATCTCTCAAACGCACTTTGGCACCACCGGCGGCGCCACCGCCATTGGCGAGGCCCCGCTCAAGGGTCTCGTCGATCCGCGCGCCATGGCGCGCGTCTCCCTTGGCGAATCGCTCACCAACATGGTGTTCGCCAACACCCAAGGCATGGACTACATCAAGTACTCTGGTAACTGGATGTACGCCGCCAAGCTCGGCGGCGACGGTGCGCACATGTACGACGCGTGCGACGCGCTTTGCGACACGATGAAGAAGCTCGGCGTCGCCATTGACGGTGGTAAGGATTCCTTGTCCATGGCTGCCAAGGCGGGTGGCGAAGTCGTCAAGACCCCGGGTACGCTCGTCATGTCTGGCTACGTTGGATGTCCGGACATCACCAAGACGGTCACGCCGGACTTGAAGCTTCCGGGCACCGGTAAGCTCGTCCTCGTTGAGTTTGGTAGCAAGGATGGAAAGCGTCGCATTGGCGGCTCGGCGTTGACGCAAGCGTACGCGCAAGTTGGCGACGAAGCTCCGGACATGGACGACACCACTTACTTTAGAGCTGCTTGGACGGCGACGCAAAAGCTCATTGACGAGCGCAAGATTAGCGCTGGTCACGACGTTTCCGACGGTGGTTTCATCACTGCCGTCCTCGAGATGGCGTTCCCGTCCACCACCGCGGGTGTCGAAGTGACGCTCCCGGGCGACGACGCCATCTCTGCTTGCTTCGCGGAAGAGCTCGCGATTGTCCTCGAAGTCGCTCCGGAACATGAAGCCGCTGTCATGGATGCGTATGCCGCCGCCGGTGTTACCGCTCGCGCCATCGGTAAGACGACTTCCGACGGCAAGTGCAAGGTTTCGGCGGGTGGCGCCGTCTGCGTCCAAGACTCCACCGCCTCTTTGCGCGACAAGTGGGAGGAGATGAGCTTTGAGTTTGAAAAGTTGCAATCCTCCAACGCAACCGTCGCGGTGGAAAAGGAAGGCCTGAAGAACCGCAAGGCGCCAACCTGGAAGCTCACCTACACGCCGACGCCGACGTCGGCCGACGTGCTCAACGCCGCGAACAAGGCCAAGGTTGCGATTATTCGCGAAGAAGGTTCCAACGGCGATCGCGAAATGGCTGCCGCCGTCACCGCGGCGGGCATGGAAGCCTGGGACGTGACGATGAGCGATCTCCTCACCGGTCGTGCGAGTTTGGATACGTTCCGCGGCATTGTCTTCGTCGGTGGCTTTTCTTACGCCGACGTCCTCGACAGCGCAAAGGGTTGGTCTGGCGGTATTCGCTACAACGCCTCTCTCAAGCAACAGTTCCAAGACTTTTACGACAGAAAGGACACCTTCTCCTTGGGCGTGTGCAACGGTTGCCAGCTCATGGCGTTGTTGGGTTTCATTCCATCCGATGGTGGTGTGGGCGCCCTTCCGGATTCCAAGCAGCCGCGCTTTATTCACAACGATAGTGGACGCTTCGAATCGCGATGGAGCACCGTCGGCATTGACGACAACACTCCGGCCATCATGTTGAAGGGCATGGGTGGCTCCCGTTTGGGTGTTTGGTGCGCGCACGGTGAGGGTAAGGTGAAGTTCCCGGATGAGAGCATGGTTTCGGACATTTTGTCGAGCGGCCAAGCGGCGGTTCGATACGTCGACGCCGAGGGCGCTCCGACGGAGCAGTACCCGCTCAACCCGAACGGTTCACCGCACGGTATCGCCGGTTTGTGCTCCAAGGATGGTCGCCACTTGGCGATGATGCCGCACCCGGAACGCGCCTTTATCGGCTGGCAAGTTCCGTGGGCGCCGGCGGATGCAAAGATTGATCCGTACGGCCCGGGTCCGTGGCTTCAAATGTTCCAAAACGCGCAAAAGTGGTGCGCGGAGAACTAAAAAAACTTTAGCTCGTCTGTCGATATGTAGCATTGTAAGCATCGATTGAGTTTTCTTTTACGCGTCGGCTCGTATTACAAATAAGAATAATAAAGAAATTGACACTTCTCGCCGCGTCAATAATCGTCGCCACTCAACCGAACGCCTCCAAAGGGCGAACCGAGAAAGTCTGGAAGCGCGGGCGCCGCCGCCGCGGACGCCCCTCGCATGACTTGGGACACCGGCGACTTGATCACCGGCCGACGAGCGGGCGATGCAGTCGTCCGCGTTGCCTTGCCATTCTCGCGATCGAGTCTCTTAAACTCCTCTTGCGCCTGTCTCGTCACGTCGAGGAGCAACGCGTTCTCCTTGGACAACCGTTTCGCCAAGCGCTCCGTCTTCACCACGTCTGCTTCGAGCGCCAGCGCCTCCTCACGCAACGCATTATTCACCGCCGTCAACCTCGCAATCTCTCTCTCCATTCTCTTCACCTCGTCATCCCTCGCGTTCGCGTTCGCGCTCGCATTCGCCTGCCCTCTTCTCAGCGCCGCGTCCAACTCGCGTCTCGCCCTTTCAAACCACGCGCTTCGTCCAGAGATAACCTCCCGCTCCAACTCGGCGCTCCTCTCGCGTTCCCGCACCAACGCCCGCTCCAACGCATCACACCGTTTCTTAAGTCTTCGCGTTTCCGCATCCCTTTTCGAGCGAGACCCTTCCTCTTCCTCCTCCTCTGAACGAACCAAACCAGACGAAACGCACGCCGCCGCCATTTGTCTCACCGCTTCCCGCGCCTCCTCCACCGCCCGTCTCGCCTGTCCGCTCGTTCCCACGGATAACGCGTCATCCAACGCCTCTGACGCCCGAACGATGTGTCGCGCCGCATCCATCGCGCCGTCGCGCGCGCGTTTTCAAACACCGACTCGATAAAAACCAAAACCAAACCGTTGTCGGTTCAAATCGAGTGAAAACCGTCGACGCGTCAACGCGTTCGTCGACGGCGTATCGCGTCTAGACCGCCCGTTTCGTCGAGGCGCGGCGGGAGTTTCGATTGGAAAAGTTTTCAAGTCTTCAAATCCGTCTTCGCGATCGGGTGCGGCGCGTCGCGCGGCGACGTGTGACGCGGGTGCGATCGTTCGGCGTCCAAACCGCGTCGCTTCGCTTCGTTGTTTCATTCCTTCGCGCATTTGATTTGGGAAATGGATGTGTTTCATGACTTTGTCGTGTGTTTATTATTGACAGGTTTCGCGGCGCAAAAGGAATGGGTCGCTCGAGATGGGCGTCGCGATTACGCCGAAGTGGCGAGACCGGTGCTGCGCCAGGCGTTGAAACCACCCTTGACGACGTACACCTTGCCGAAACCTTGCTTGGAGAGCGACTTGGCGAGCGACTTGTTGCCGCCGCCTTGGTCGAGAAGAATGATGCGCCTGTTGCGCTTGACACCCTTGAGGGAGGCAATCTTGAGCGCAGCCACCTTGCCGGAGGCGGCGCCGGAAAATCCACCGGCGGCGCCGAGATCGCAGACGAGCACGCGGCGGTTGGCGCCCCCGGGAAGTTGGACGGTGACGTCCGCGCCGCGCGTGTCGACGATGACGGCGTCGCCAGAGAGAAGCATATCGTACGCTTCGATCGGGCGCAAGTCACCGCGGTAGCCGCGACCAATGTCCGCGAGCACCTTGAAGAACACCGGAACCAAGAGGTAGGCGGCGAAGAGCTCGGCACCGGTTTGCGCCAATTCGGCGCCAGACGCGTGCGACAAGTAATCAACCGCCTTTTCCGCCAACGGCACCGCAACCTTCGCCGTGGCCTCGGCGCCGTCCCCGACCACCTTGAGCGCCGGGGACACATCGACGCCTTGCGCCTTGAGCGCACTGTCTGCCGCGCCGACAGCCTGTGACCCGGCGCTCGCCGCCGCCTTGACCGCCTCGTCCGCCACGGGCGCCAACGCCCGACCGGCGTAGGACCCGACCGCCTCACCGATCGGCTGCACCGCCTTCACCGCGCGTTCTGCCGCTGGCAACACAACCGGCGCCGCTTGTTGCGCCAAATCCACGCCCTGGTCGATCACCGCACCGACGCGTTCAAACACCGCGGACGCGCTCTCCGCCGCGCTATCCGCGGCGTCCAACGCCGCCGCCAACCGATCGCTCACCGCGCCCGCCCGCGCCGCGCCCGCGTCACCAACAATCGTCATGCACGCGACGCCCATCGCGAGCTTGGTCGAAGCGTTTTCGTTTCGCTTCACCGCGCTCGCGCTCGTCGTCGCGCACCGTCCACGACCGACGACAGCCTTTTTCATAATCTTTTGATCCATCTTATACTTGTCGTTCAAACGCATCGCGCTTCCCGCGCGCATCATCCCGCTGTGTCTCGCCGCGAGCATCATCGTGGCGACTGAAGTGAGGATGAGGAGTTGCCTCCGAGAGTGCCTTCGTCCGCGACCGCGTGTGACGCGCGAACGGGTGAACGGTCGCGTAGTGCATTCCGCGTGACGTCGACAGCCTGGCGGCGATTTTATCTCTATTTGACCGTTCATAACTCAAGAATTGGGACAATGGGTCCATTTTTGGATATGGATTGGATTTTAACTGTTGGTTGGAAAGCGGTAAGTCGTCGCGCTGGCTGGCTGGAGGATGGATGCGATGGACTTGATCATGACTACTTCTGGGTGCTATCGGTTGGTGTTACATGAATATTATTACCTAGGGTGATGTTTTCCGCCACTGCCGCTGCAGCCGCCGTGATGGTGGTGGTGGCGTTGACGCGCGGCGGTTGTTGCGAAACGTCGTCGTCAGCCGTCGGTGACCCACTCCTCAAGGTGGGCGTCGCGACACGCGTCGACGACGGAATTCGCTCGGATGAATAAGAAATTTTCGAGTGGTTTCCCACCGTTCCACGCGTCGACAACGGATCGCTCGTCGTCTTTTTCGTCGTCGCGTTTGATCCAAACCGCTCCCGCGTAGCCGGCGGCGGACGCGCCGACGATGTCGGCGTTCCAATTATCACCCATAAAGACGGCGCGGTCGGCCGATGCGCCCGCGAGCGCGAGAGCGCGCTCGAATACGCCGCGTCCGGGCTTCTCTTCGCGCCCGGCTAGGATTTCCTCACCGCCGACGAGTATGAGCTCATTTGGGAAGACCTTGTACGCGCCGCACGCCGCGAGTTTCTCTCTCTGAATCACTGGATCGCCGTTGGTAATCACGCCCACGATGACGCCCGCGCACTTGAGAGCTTCGATCTCATCCTTCACGGTGCGTGGAATCTTCAGCTCCCGCAGTCGAACGTCGCGAAAGGTATCGTTCGCTACGTACGCGCAATAGTCCAATTTGCGTCTCGCGTCCTCATCGCCGAGGGAAACCGATTCCTCGAGCGCTCGCTCCCACAGCACGCGTCTCCAAGACCACACGTGCATCGGCGTCTTGGCAGCCGCCATTTCGTCGGTATCGACGCACTCACTCGACGTCTCTGCGCCCTCCTCGCTCGCTTCCGCCGTTTGCGTATCCCACGGCGTCTTCTTGACACCGCGCTTGTAACGCTCCACGCACGCCTCCGCATCGACCGCCGCGCCGAGTTCACGCTCGAGACGACGCTTCACCGCATCGTACGCGACTCGATCCGCATCGCTCGTTCGCACGAGCGTGTCGTCGAGGTCAAAGAAGATTGCTTTAGCCATTCGCGTTCGCGCTCTCTTCGGACGACGTTCGGTGTCGCTCACCGTCGACGCGCGGCGGTTTAACGGCTCTCGAGCGCGTCGACGCGCGCGTCCTTCGCTCGTCCGTCCCGGCGCGTCCTTCGCTCGTCCGTCCGTCCACGACGACGACGACGACAACGACGCGCGAGGATTAAAGACGCGTCGCGACGGCCAAGTACGACACGGAACGCGGAACGGGTTGAAAACGCGACTCGGTGACGAACGAGGACGTCGGTTTCGTCGACGAGGCACCGAGCGGATCCGAGCGAGAGCGGCGCGAGGGCGTCGACCGGGTCGCGCGACGCGACGGCTCGAGCAAAGAACGA